>OLGB01001278.1_pt1 | contig 31091 bp, 29 predicted proteins | sample 1605691 | NCBI WGS metagenome assembly OLGB01 (sample SAMEA3888925, study PRJEB22519) | human gut metagenome | biome: human gut; feature: human-associated habitat; material: faeces | place: Denmark | collected 2010 | reverse complement strand
ATCCTGTTTTTATGGGTGAGCCGCGTTTTCAAATATATATTTCTTAGTGCCGCATTTCTGCGATGTTACTTTTTGAGCGCAAATCAGGCTGGAATTAAGAATTAACTGGAGGGGTAACCTTGAAGTGGTCATATGAAGAGGAAGTGCTTCTGGTTAACCTTTTTTTCTATACACGTAATCATTCATTATCGCAGAATGAGCAGGCAATCGCAAAGTTGTCCGCATATTTATTTGATCATGCAAAAAATGCCGGATATTCTGTAGACGAGAAGTTCCGCAACATTACTGGCATTAAAATGAAACTGCAAAACTTAGAATATATAGCCTCAAAGGGCAGACAAGGGCTGTCCTCGCATTCTGCAATGGACCAGGCTGTATATCAACAAGCAGCAGATAACTACCTAACGTTTAAAGAAGAAGTAGCCCGTATAGAGGAAGAATGGCATATGTGTGAAACTGGCCCGCAAGAATTGCCTGAAGTCATCGCAAAAGACTCAGAAACTACAAAAGATATCGAAAAAGGATCCCTCCGCACGAAAGACAGCACATTTAATGAGCGTCCGCTGTCTGAATTATTTGATGTGGAAGCGGATGAATATTGTGCGATTGGACTCGAAGAAATCAATTTGACAGCTCGCGCTTTAAACAAATTCCGTAGTGAAGGTGCCAAATCTATAGCAGATATATTAAGAATGACCCCTGCTCAAATTGCTAACTTTAAAGGGATCGGCAAATCTACCATTGATGATATTCTGGCAAAAGTTGAAAGAGTTTGTAAGCAGTATAATCCCCCTCTTTTCGATGCAGGGGTCCAAGATCAGCCAAGAGTGGATACTCAGATAATCAGACAGCATATAGAAGATATCTGTGCTGGCACCTTCCCTTGGGACGAATATTTGTTGAATCCAAATATTGGGGAACGGGATAAGGCTGCCATTATACAATATAAAGCCGGTTATGATGCTCTCGGAAGCGGACTTGTCTGCGCCTCTGTTTATACGCCTGAGCACATTACCCCAATTGTGGAGTCTTTTCTGGAATTCCAGAAAACTGTCGGTATCCAGGAGATCTGGAGAAACGAACTTAAAGAGTTGTTATCAAAAATACCAGAAGCCCGCAGATGCCAAAAATGTATTCCGTACTTTTTGGCTTTTTCCAGAAGTCAGGAAGAATTAGAGAATCTGAAACGATTCATAGATCCTGAAGATACACTATCCTCTCTTCCTCGTAGTCATGTGCTCTCTTCCCAAAACGATTTCAAACTCGTTTCTAAATTTTTAAAATGGGCAACTTTTGATTTGGATGCAGAATTGGGAACCCTTATTGACACTCTTTTTGAGGTTCCCCGCACTAGAAAGATCCTGTCCATGCGGTCATAAGGCAAAACGTTAGCGGCGACAGGGGATGCATTGCATTTAACTAGGGAGCGAGTAAGACAGCTTGAAGCAAAAATCCGAAAGCTATTTCTTCATCAGGATAGTAGAAATAAATATCTTCTTAAAATCTCCGCCATTCGAAACGGCGATGACGTATTGACTGCAGATGAATTGCATGAGTATTTTGGAGAATACTACCAAGAGTTTATTTATTTGTATCGGGGCATTGACTCACAGATATACTTCTATGATGATCAATACGATGCATTTGTAATTGGTGATAGCTCCCTAGAAGCTCGGATTCAAGAATATGTTGAGTCGCTACCTGATGCGTTTAATGTAAAAGATCTATCCAAATATATAAACTCTGCATCCGATGATTATGATCTTCCCTCTGAAATCGTAGCGGCAACGATTGAAGATATGTATCACAAAACCAGCGATACATATCATCGATCTCGTCTATCACTAAAAAGCATCTATTCATCAATTCTTGAAAAATACTTTCCTTCTGGCCTTCATGTATACGACCACGAAGAAATAAATAGGGTTCGTGAACTCGTTCATCAGGATTTTGGTGATATCAAACTGCCAGAAAATGATCGCGCCATCACGGCTCGGCTATGTGACGTTGGCATTTTATGCGGACGGGGAATGTACAGGCCTAAACAAGCTCAATATATCTCCAAAGAGCTGGCCAATAATATTCAAACCTACATTGATCAAAGCGATTCAGATATTTTTTTAATTAGCACTCTCTTTTCAGTATTTGAAAATGATCTGGCCGAATTCGGAGTTGATAACAGATATTATCTGCAAGGTATATTAAAAGAGCTGTTTTCAACCAAGTATTTTTTCCGCAGAGACTATCTGTCAAAGGATGACTCGGTTACATCGATCTATTCTTCGGTTGTTGGTTTTATTCGTCAATCGCAGTATCCTGTCGGAAAAGAAGAAATCAGAAATGCCTTTCCCGGCATAACCGATATTGTTGTCAATATTGCCACAAGTGATGACGAAGTGTTAAACTTCTTCGGAGAATATTTTCATGCGTCCCATCTCCAGATTAACAGCCAGGAACGCCTTTATTTGAAGGAATGCCTCTCTAAGTTAACCGAAGATGGCGAACCGCATCACGTCAAAGACATTTACCCACATATCCTTTCTGATCGTCCCGAACTTCTCGGTCGGAATTCCATTCGCTGGTCATTCAGCCTTTTCAGTGTCTTGTCTTATCTTTTTGATGGAGAATTCACATTCGAACGACCGTATATTGCGAAGAAAAATGTTCGTATAGCTCATCCTGGCGAGCGGATGAGAACGTTTGTCTGTTCTTCAGATCGAGTATTACTGGATGACCTCTTAAATATTGCTAAAGATACGTACCATACAGTACCAAGTATTCTTGACTTGCTAAACAGTTTTGATGACACGCATCTTATTGCAGATAGCAACAGTTTAATATCCATTGATTCTGTAGGAATATCTGCCGAAGATGTTCCGCCTATTGAAGCAGCAATTCTTTCCGAAATCCATGATTGTACCCCGATTCCAAGCCTTCACTGCATTCAAAGTTTTAAGAATACACACGTAAAATGGACAGAATGGCTATTGTATAGCGTTCTACGTAAGTGGTCAAACAAGCTTGATGTGGCCGTTACATCAAGCCAATTCAAATTAGCGATGCCTCTTGTTGCTCCGAAGGGCGGATTGACACCTGAGGTTATAAAACAATTTGAAAATACAGAAAAAGAAGAAATCGTATACGCAGATGATCTGTCTAAAATCGACGACCTAATTGCAGATGCAATTGCTGAAGAAATCGAAGGTGGTGACCCCCTTTGGGATTTAAACAGTTAAGCCTTGAGAGAAGTTATATCAGCTGCGGCAATGATAATATCTCGCACGCGTTTCTGATTCCGGCTCTGAAGTGCACAAAACTTTATCGAAGAAGTGTTGGCTTTTTCTCCTCTGGTGTATTCCAAACGATTGTCGATGGTGTCGTAACCCTTGCGCGAAATGGGGGTAATGTTCAATTGATCGCCAGCCCCAAACTTTCCGAAGACGATATCGCCGCAATAAAAGCGGGCTACGCCAAACGCGACAAAGCCATCTTGGATCACGCAGATGAAGACTTCTTTGAAAGCATAGCACAACTCGGAGACAACGATCTCATCTTACTATCAGAGTTAATTGCTAATAAGGTTTTAGATATCAAAATTGCGGTCACAGAAAACATCGGGGCTTATCATGACAAATTTGGAATACTAGAAGATTTTGACGGCAATACCATAGCATTCTATGGGTCTGCAAATTCAACGCTTAACGGTTATCAAAACAATTATGAGAAGATCCGCCTGGCAAGAGGATGGATTCCCGGAGAGTGTGAAAGCGTTCGTGACGAATTGCAAGAATTTGACTCACTTTGGAATGATAAAAACGAATTTGTAAAAGTATATGACTATTATGAAAGTGCCAAAAAGAACATCTTTCAAATCGTAGAGCAAAGGAAAGGAGGCACGACATACACCGCCCCGCCCATTACTCTACGAGACTATCAGCAAGAAGCTATTCAGGCATGGGTTGATAATGGTTATCATGGATTCTTTGTAATGGCAACCGGTACCGGAAAAACCTGGACAGCGATTTATGCAGCCAAAAGACTTTTTGAGGACAACCCCGCTATGCTCGTTGTTTGTGCCCCCTACAAACATTTAATCGAACAGTGGGCAGACGATCTGAAAAAGATTTTCCGCGATGCAAACATTATCCTCGTATCATCGGAGAATCCCTCGTGGGAATCGCAGATTGCTCAAGAAATCATACGGCAGCGCTATAATCCAAATCAGCAGCTTGTCATTATCTCAACAATAGCATCTTTCCGCACAAAACGTTTTATGGATTCAATCGGAAAGTCTAATCAGGATAAGCTTCTAATTGTTGATGAGGCCCATAGGTTTTCTGACCGGCCAGAATCTCTCAAGGATACGTTCAAATATATGCTGGGTCTGAGCGCCACTCCTTATAGTGGCACTTCTGCGCAATCAGGGCGAGAGCTCATGCAGTTCTTCGGTGGACAAGTGTTTAACTTGCCGATCGAAGATGCACTAGAAAAAGGATTTTTGGTGCCTTACTATTACAAACCAATCTTTGTCTATGCTACAGAGGAAGAAGAACGGCAATTTAATGTATTCTCCGGAAGAATTGCTTCATGCTTTCATAACAATCGATGCATTAACCCTGATCTGCTTGTAAGGTCACTTAGAGGGCGGCTGCGGGTAATTTCGATGGCTGAAGATAAGGATCATCAGATTGATAGCATCATATCTTCTCTGTCGGAAAAGGATCATTTCGTCGTATATTGTGGAGACGGAAAGCTGTTCGATAATCGGGTTGGCGAAGAGCTGCGACATATTCAGTCAATAAAGAGAGTGCTAACCGCCCATGGTTATAAGCCCAGCCAATTCACCGCAAGAGAGAATATGAAAGATCGGATGCAGTTGGTGGACGCTTTTAATAAAGGCGAAATCTCAGCTCTAGCTGCTATTCGTTGTTTGGACGAAGGCATCAATATCCCCTCTATCAAGAGTGCTCTGATATTGTCCAGCAATGACGATTATAGAGAATTTGTACAGCGCCGAGGCAGAATTCTTCGCCCCTATCCAGGGAAAACCTCTGCGCGAATATACGATGTAATTGTCCTTCCTTCTCCTCTATGTAAACAGTGGGCCAAAATCGAATTCCGGCGTTTTTATGAATACGCTCGCCTTTCTATTAACGGTATAGAATTGCAATCCGAGCTGGATTCACTGTTGCTAAAATATGATTTGTCCATGGAAGATATTGATACATATGATTATGATGATGTGGAGGTCCAATTAGATGAATGAGAGGATCATACAGCATATGATCACATTTATTGAAGCCAGGGAGAAACAGCTTCAAGCAGAAAAATTATCAGATTCCCAGTCAAAGAGTGATGTAGTAAAATCAATCTTAGATGAATTGGAGCGTGAGATATCCAATGAGAATAAGCAAGATTGAGTATGAAAATTTCAGAAACTTTCGTGATCATGGAGAAATTCGCTGTTCTACAGATGGACGAGTAACCATTATTTACGGGAAAAATGGTGACGGAAAAACCACACTCCACCAGCTATTTCAATGGGTTTTTTATGGGCAGGTACATTTCAACAAAACTACAACTGACAGGCTTTACAATCTTCAATTTGAGAGTGAGCAGCCGTTCGGATCAACCTTCGAGGTAATGGGGCGCATTGATTTCGAACACAATAACGAGCCATACTCCCTCACACGTACGTATACATACAAGAAGGGCTTAAATGACTCCGAGAAAATCGCAGAAGATCTTTCTTTGAATAAGATGGATCAGGATCATAACTGGAAACGCCTGGATCGTCCAAAGGAAGTTATTGAAAAGTTATTACCCTCTGGACTTTCAGAGTATTTCTTCTTCGATGGGGAAAGTATGATCGCTGACCTTCGGGTCAAGGGGAAAGACTCCGCTTCCAAACTCCGGAAGGCTCTTTACTCCATGTTCGATCTTGATGTGCTAGAGGCCGCAATTAGTCATATCGGTAGAACAGATTTAAAGACCACTGTGTTGGGGAAATTGTATTTGAGCAAAGGATCGATCTCAAGCGGAAGTGAGATCTCTGCAATTAAGGCGAATATCGAACAAGCGCAGTCTCGTCTAAGCAAAATTGAAGATAGATTGGTGGCTGCCAGGAAGCTCAAACAAGATCGTAAAGACTTCGTCCAATCCGTTTCAGAAGAAATTGGAAGCACTAAGTCGAAAGAACAATACGAGCAGCAAAGGAAATTCTTGAAGAGTCAAAGAGATACTTTCATCAAAAACGCAAATGACGCAACCTCTTCATTCGGTGATGCAGTAATTGATATGTTCCCTCAATTGCTGATCTCTAAGGCCGTAAAAGATGCTCGTGACAAAATCCACTTAAAAATCAGTGAAAACAATTTACCTGCCGGAGTAAATAAGCGCCTGATTTCGTACCTTCTCTCAGAGAAAACCACTCACTGTATTTGTGGAAATCCTCTTACTGATCAGGAAAGAGAGCATATAAGAGAATTTTTAGAAATGCTGCCTCCCCGCTCATATACCAACTTATATAACGAATTTACCAGAACAGCCCAAGGTTGGGGTAAAGGCTATAACAGAGATAAAATTGAGTCTTATATCCTCTCAGTCTTAGAAAACAATGCTCGCGCTGAAGATTGTGATAAGGCAATCGCTGAATTGGATGAAGCGGAGAAAAAGAGTCCCGATATTGAAGACCTGATTGTTGCCCGGCAGCAAGCAGAAATGGAAATTGAAGAGCAAGATTCTCTTATTACCTCTCTTGAAACCGAGCACAAAAAATACCAGATTTATCTGCGCAAAGAAATGCAGCAGTTTGATAAATTGACCCAGGAAACCTCTGCCAACCAAATTGCTCAGAGAAAAATCGAAATTATGGAAGCGGCGAGGGATTTCTTTTCATCAAAGTTGGATGAAGAATCAGAAACATATAGCAAAAAACTCGAGGCGAATATCCAAGGTTTAATAGACCAAATGTTGACAAGCAAGCGCCAGGTATCTGTCAGCAATGAGTTTTCAGTTCGCGTTACTGACAGCTATAATGATGAGTCGAAATCTGAAGGTCAATTTGCAGTAGTATCCTTCGCTTACATAGGAGGCATTTTAAAGATGCTTCAAAGCGAGGAAAGGCTATCAGCCAAAGAGTATCCTCTCGTCCTCGACGGCCCGTTTTCAAAACTTGATCCTGATCAGAGGCAAAATGTAATCGAAATGATTCCACAATTTGCTCCGCAAGTCATATTATTCTCCAAAGATGATTTGGAAGGTCTCTTTAAGCCGGAAGTCACAGGCCGTGTTTGGACCATCGTAAGTAACGAAGAAAAGAATATCGCTCAGGTCGAGGAGGGGCATCTATGGAATTAAAAACTGATGTTTCTCTTGTTGGTACTGCTTGGAACAAAGCGACGGATGCTCTTGCTCCCATATTCAAAACAAGAACCCACTATATGCTTTATATGCTTTCCTTAGCAATTGGCATCATGTACGATCAAAGAATCGCTCATCCAGAAGAAAATGGAGAAGAGCCCAAAAGCGTACCACGAAATGTAATTCGCAATCAAGATAACGGAAAACTTGATTTCATTTTTCAAGCTGCCATTCTTTCCACTAAAACAGAGGAGAAATCCGAGGAAGAGCGACTAGAGCTGGCCTTTGGAGAAAATGTCTCTTTCAATAAAATGGAGTTCCTTACTCAATTCGCAAATTTTGGTGTCACAAAGCTTGTTGAGTTAATAGGGACTTCCAACGTGGAAACCATGGAAAATATCAAAAACTTTCTCGCAATGAGTGTGGAGGGAAGAAATCTAGAAATCGATGCACTTCCAGACGATTATTTGATAAGCGAAGAGCTATAATCCTATATGTAAGTTGACGACCAACTAAGGGCGTGATATACTTAAGTATCTACTAAAGTATATCACGCCCTTTGAGGTATAATATGAACTTTTACTATAATTTCCCTGCAGTACGAGGCGTTCAGGCAGAAAGAGAGTACTACATTTCAATGGTTCCCCTTTCCCTCTTGGCAAAAATATTTCCTTCTGATGAAGAAATCGTTTCCGCAGAATTTCGCGCTCAGCGGCGCATTAACGAGGCGCGCATTCCGGAAATAAGAGATTATATTTTGGAAAATAGAAGCTCGTATGTATTTTCTGCGCTGTCTGCCTCAATTGATGGAGAATTTACTTTCGAAGGAACCGAGCACCCAGATCTTGGCATTCTTCACATCTCCATGGATGCTGTTATGTTAATCAATGATGGCCAGCACCGGAAAGCTGCAATTCAGGCTGCGATAGAGGAGTCTCCAGACCTAGGCAGTGAAACAATATCTGTCGTGTTTTTCAAGGATGAGGGGCTTTCTCGTAGTCAGCAAATGTTTACTGATCTCAACAAGCATGCTGTTAAAACATCTAATTCTCTTTCGGCCCTATATGATACACGTGATGAAATTGCTGTCGTAACTCGCAATGTGATTTCCAAGATTCCTTTTTTTGCTCGATACACTGATAAAGAACGTGATATTTTAGGCAAAAACTCCTCGAAATTATTTACTTTAAATACGCTCTACAAGGCAAACAGGAAAATCGTAAAAGCCGAGTCGTGTACAGAGAAAGATGAAGCTTTTCTTTATAAATATTGGAGTACATTGGCAAATCAAATTGGGGAATGGCAAGACGTTTTATCCCGTAGAATTTCAAAAAAAGATTTGCGAGAAAACTACATAGTTACCCTCGCTGTTACAATTTCTGCTTTTGGTAGATTGGGGCACTATTTTTATGAGCACGAAAACATTGATCTCGAGAAAAGTCTGAAAAATCTGTCGCAATTAGATTGGCAACGCTCAAACCGTGAATGGGTCGGCCGAGCAATCAGGCCTAACGGAAAAGTCCAAAACAGTGAAGAGGCGGCCCTTTTAATTTGTTCGAAAATAAAGCAAGTGCTTGATTTGCCTCTGACAAAAGATGAAGAGCAAAAAGAGCAAAAGCTGCTGGAGATTAGCTATTATGGGAATTGACAATAGATTTGAAATATTTGATCAAATCATTCATGAGATGGAGATTGTTTATCGGCATGACCAGAGGCCATGGATGATTGGCTTTAGTGGGGGAAAAGACTCCACTCTGTTGTGCCAACTCGTATTTGAGATGCTAGAGCGGCTTCCCAAAGAAGAGAGAAAAAAGAAAGTCTATATCGTTACCTCGGACACGCTAGTTGAAAATCCCATCGTCCGCAATTACATGCACAGAATGAGTGAGACCATTAATACTGCTAGTTCTTCAAAAGAGCTAAATATCGAGGCTCACGTGATATACCCTGAACCTAACCAATCTTTCTGGAGCCTGGTGATCGGACTGGGTTATCCCACTCCAGAGCCTCCCGGTTTTAGATGGTGCACAGAGCGGCTTAAAATAAATCCCTCCAATGCATTTACTTACGATACGATTGCCAAAAGTGGAGAAGTAGTCATTCTCCTTGGTGTTCGCAAAGCCGAAAGCTCCGCTCGAGCAAAAAGTATATCCGCCCACGAAATTGAAGGAAGGCTTTTAACTCCGCATAATCAAATCCCAAAAGCATACGTATATAGTCCGCTATCGGAAATAAAGAACGAACTTGTGTGGGAATATTTGCTCAAGGGTAATGGATTTAGTGCTTGGGGAACGGACAACAGATACCTATTCAGCTTGTATCAAGGGGAAGCTCTTGGCGAAGAGCAAAGTGTTATTGGTGAAGTGAACAAGGAGAAAATCCCGGTTACGGGGAATTCTCGATTTGGTTGCTGGATCTGTACCATGGTCAAAGAGGACAAGTCCCTCAAAAACTTTATTGACCATGGAGCAACAGAACTAATTCCTTTGCGGAATTTTCGCAATTGGCTTATTAAACTCCGTAGTGATCCCACGGCTCGTGAAACAAAAAGGAGAAATGGTTCCGTATATTTGCTGCCAAATGGTGAGTACGGAAGAGGCCCCTTCACCATGGAAACACGCAAAACCATTTTAAAAAAGCTCCTCCTGTTGGAGAAAGAAACGGGCTTCAACCTAATTTCCCAAGAAGAATTAAAGTGTATTGATAAAATGTGGGAAGATGAGGGAGATCTTACCAGAAGAGCCGTTGTCGATTTATACTATGAGGTCACCGGAGATCGGCTTCCGTGGGACCAGTATAAAGTAGCAAAATATTCTCAAGAAATGGTTGATACCATCGAAGGTCTCTGCGAAAAGCACGATATTCCTTTTGACCTCATGAAAAAGCTGATGATTTCAGTAGATAATTTGAAGTTCTATACTCGCACCTCCTATACATCAAGGGAAATTGAGAAGATTATGAACCAAGGATGGCTTCATTTCGAGGCTGTTCAGGAAGGAATCGCAAATGAAGATATCGGAGATCAGACTCTATAATTTTGGCTCATATTCCGGGCTCAACTCTTTTGATCTGTCTGGTCAGGCTCCTGAGAAACGCGTAGTTATTATTGGCGGGAAAAATGGTGCTGGCAAAACCACTCTGTTTACAGCAATTCAGGTGGGGCTTTACGGCAATTTTGCATTCGGATTTAAAACAGCTGGGCGGCACTATTTAAAGCAGATTGAATTATATATCAATAATGAAGTTCATCTTGATGAAGATGGAAAATCATATGTTGAAATCCACTTTACTCACATTGTCAACGGTGATCTTCAAGACTACCTATTGCATCGGGAGTGGAATTGGCACGACGGGAAACTTGCCGAAGGATTTAAAGTTTTTCAAAATGATAAAGTTTTGGAAGAAGGTGAATTATATAATTTCCAAAACTATTTAATTCACTTGATCCCACCAGACTTATTAAAGCTATACTTTTTTGACGGAGAAAAAATAGCAGATTATTTCCTCGGAGATCAAACCATCAATATTCAAGAAGCCCTGATGACTTTAAGCGGCAATGACACTTTCGAAATAATCTATGATAATATCAAACGTTTTCTTTCTCGTTCAAATTCAAGTTCTGATGTCGCTCAGTCATATTTATATGCAAAAAATGACCTTGCTGAGGTACAAAATCAAGTGAGGAAAACAAAAGATCAGCTTGAAAGCAAGATCAATGAAGCTGAATCAATTAAGTCTGATATTCTTCAAATGGAAAATGAATATGCTCAAAAGGGCGGAATTAGCATCAGCGACTGGTCTTCTCTCCAAATTAAATTGAAAGAGGAAGAGGAAAAACGGGAACGGCTAAATTGGCAAAGAAAAAGTTTGGCAACAGATGTACTTCCCTTTTTCATACTTCACGAATATGTGGCACAAATCGAGCCACAAATCAGACAAGAAAAAGAGTTTCTCGCCGACTATGCTCTCCAACAGAAGCTCTGCAGCGACGCATTCTCTCATGCTATTTCTGAGGCCCTGGAAGACACGAGTATTAAAAAGGACAGTGATATAGCAAAGCGTCTCACAGATTCAATCAGAAGATTCTTTCTTAATGACGAATGGGCAAATTTCTCCATTCTTTTTGGCCTTTCTTCTGATGAAGAAAGACAGGTTCTAAGTGTAATTGAACGTATCAATAGCACAAGTCGAGACTCAATTGAGAAATACAAGAAGCGAATCAATGCTTCTGTCGCTCGCAGTAAGCAGATCCGCTTCACTATCCAAAGTAGCAGCATTGAAGATTTTGAAACATTTACTGAACAAAGACTAGTAAAAGATCAGGAGCTCAGCAAAGTGTCTGCACTTATAGAGCTCTTATCCAGTCAGCTGGATCACCTCACAAATGATGCAGAGAAAAAACAACAGAATTTCATAACCCAAAAAAAACACTTCGAAGAATCACTCAAGCAGAAATCGATAACTTCTATTGCTGGCAGATTAGCACTATTATTGGAAGAATTGGAGGAGTACTTATACAAGCAGCTAATTTCTGAGGTTGAAAAAGATCTGAAACTAAAATTCAATCAGTTGATTCGGAAAAAGGGCTTTTTCGACGATATCTCCATTGATAGAAATTGGAATGTGCATATCATTCGAAATGAAAACATAGCAATATCGGATATTGCAAACATTCTCGAAAGTAATGGCTATATGGCCCTCGAGCAAAAACTCGGATCTGCTGCAGTAGCTGCGCTTCAAAAAAAGCTTGGTTTGAACGCAGATCAAATCACGCCGCTTTCCTTAAAAAAGGCGAATGTTAGTTCCTATATGCTTCCGGTTGAAATCAATAAAGAGCAGTTATCAAGCGGAGAAAAGCAAATATTTGTAATGGCACTTTATTGGTCATTGATGCAACAAAGCAAAAATGATTTGCCATTCATAATTGACACGCCTTTTGCCAGAATCGATACCGAACATAGGAAAAACATTACAGACGAATTCTTCTTGAAATTAAACGGCCAGTTATTCATTCTCTCAACAAATGAAGAAATCTCTGGAGAGCACCTTTCTTCTATGAGAGATCAGATCGCACATGTATATACTCTGGACTATGGCTCAGACCGCAAAACACATATTTATGCGGATCAATATTTTGAGGTATAAACCATGGCTTTTAAACTGCGGACTTCCAAGCGAACGGAAGATATTATTGCTAAACTTGAAGCAAGTCAAAATCTCCCTTGTTATACGCTAGTAAAGCTTGCAATAGCATTATCTATCCATAAGGCAACTCCTCTTCAGGCGCAAGATTTTGAAACAAACACCCTTGGCCGCGAGCTTAATCGGCAAACAATCACCGGTGATGCAGACGCAGTATACAAATGCATCATAGAGTTGCAGGAGCACCGGCACCTGTCGGACGATGAATTTTTTCCAAAATATATTAAGGCACATATTGACCGGGGCATGCCGCTATTAGAGCTTGAAGACCGATACTCCGGTGATTTATTGACGCATCTTTCAAAGCTTGATTCTGCCCTATAAACCAGTTCTCCCTCTCGAAGGAAAGCCGAAATGTACTTGGATAATATCTTTACTGTTCTGCAGTGAAGAAATTTCAAAAAGGCCATAAGCAATCAGATAAAACTGGAAGCGCCGATGGTGCATCTTCACCGGGCTTATCTAAAACCAACCTCATGCGGAGAAAGGAAAATGGGCGATGAACGTCATCTGCTTCGGCAACTCCAACACCTACGGCTACGACCCGCGGGGCTATTTCGGCGGGCGGTATGACGCGGACTGCCGGTGGGTGGACATCCTGGCTGCGGAGACCGGTTGGTCCATCTGCAACATGGGACAGAATGGCCGGGAGATCCCTTCCTCCGCCCCCGCCTTCCCCGCCGGCACGGATCTGCTGATCGTCATGCTGGGAACCAACGATCTGCTCCAGGGCCGAAGCCCGGAACAGGCCGCCGGGAGGCTGGAGCGGTTCCTCTCCGGCGTCTCCCTGGATCGAAGTAGGATCCTGCTGATCGCACCGCCGCCGGTGACCCTGGGCGAGTGGGTCCCCAGTCCGCAGCTCATCGACGGCTCCCGCGCCTTCGCCCGGCTCTGCCAGGCTCTGGCGGAGCGAATGGGTATCCGCTTTGCAGACGCCGGGAAATGGGACATCCCCCTGGCCTATGACGGCGTCCACTTCACGGAGCAGGGCCACAAAGCCTTTGCCGCCGGACTTCTGGAGGAACTCAGATGAAACGAATGATCCCCCTGCTGCTTTCCCTCCTGCTGCTGGCCGGATGCGGCGGGAATACCGCCGACGGCTCCTACCAGCAGATCACCCAAGAAGCGGCCAAAGAGATGATGGACACTCAGGAGGTCATCATCCTGGACGTGCGGGAGCAGGACGAGTACGACGGTGGCCACATCCCCGGCGCCGTGCTGCTGCCGGTGGGCACCATTGATGAAACCACCGCCGCCGGGGTGATCCCCGACAAAGACGCCACGGTGCTGGTCTACTGCCGCAGCGGAAACCGCAGCAAGACCGCCTCCTCCGCGCTGGCGGACCTGGGCTACACCAACATCTACGAATTCGGCGGCATCAACACCTGGCCCTATGAGACGGAATCGTAAGAATATCAAGATTTATTTCCACTTCAAAATATCATTTTAGAAATATCAAAGCAGCAATCGAAATTAAAAGAAGGGAATAAACGCATGGGACTTCATAGTGTTCCTAGAAAAGAGTTTGGAGAGCAATATGATAACATTGTTTTGGAGCAGTGGAAAACCTGCGTTGAGATGGCAAATAGTAATACAGAGAAAAGGACAAATTCAAACAACATATTTATTACTATAAATGCGGCGCTACTAGCCGTAGTTTCTTTTACATTAGACTATAAGAGCATTATTCTTTCAATTGCGGGAATCTTTGTCTGTATAAGTTGGTTGTTTTCGATAGAAAGCTACAAAAAATTAAGTAGTGTCAAATACGATATTGTGAATGACATAGAAAAACAACTGCCGCTTATGCCATTTACCTATGAATGGGAGATATTAAATGATGAAAAAAAATATCTCAGACTCACAAAAATAGAAAAAGTTTTACCTTGGCTATTTATTGCGATGTATAGTATTGCAATTTTATGGCCGGCTTTAAGATTTATTGTTGAATTAATTTGTAGCGGTAAAGGAGGGAATCCATAAATGAAAGTTTTTATCTCGCACAAAAATGTCGATTCATTGCAAGCTTTGGTGTTAAAAACGGCGTTTGAACAAAATGGTGTACCTTCTTACTTGGATGTTCTTGATGCAAGTATTAATGGTGGTGGAAAAGAGCTTACGGATCATATTAGAGAGAATTTAAATACATGTACGGATATAATTGTTGTAATGTCAGAAGCAACCAAAGAATCTTGGTGGGTTCCATTTGAAATTGGAATGTCAGCCCAAGTAGATATGCCGACTGCAAGCTATCTCAAATCTGATGTGACATTGCCAAGCTATCTTAGCTATTGGCCACGCTTAAAAACGACAAGCGATGTAAATAAATATGTTGCTGTCCGCAGAAGAACGATGCAACGTATGAATGAACAATATGGCCACATTAATTTTTCAGATCGTAAAAAAATTGAAACTAGAAATTTTTATGAGGAGCTCAAACGGGAATTGAGGTGATTGATATGACTTACAATCTTTTTATAAGTCATTCGTGGACATACAGTGATGCTTATGAAAAATTGATTGCACTGCTTGACAAAGCACCGTATTTCTATTACAAGAATTACTCTGTTCCCAAAAATGACCCAATCCACCATGCACCATATGATTACCAGCTAAAGGCAGCGATTAGGAATCAAATGCAGCACGCAAGTTGTGTTCTTATTCTAGCCGGAGTCTATGCTACATATAGCAAGTGGATCAATATTGAAGTCCAACTCGCACAAGAGATGGGGAAGAAAATTATTGCTGTTCAACCGTGGGCAGCCCAAAGAACATCACAAGTCGTCAAAAATGTGGCAGATGAAATAGTCGGGTGGAATACGTCCTCCATTATTAGATCGATTCGTGGGTATTGATAGGCTTAGACCGATAGAACTATGTCAGTAAAAATATGGTAAGGCTCTAGACTAGAGATAATCTGCTAAATAAAATAATGCTAAATGAACCCACCTATACAACAAGTTTAAGAATGAATTTAATTCAGAAAACGGGATACCAGCTGTCATCCTATTTCTATTGTGCCATTCGATTAGGCGTTGATATGGAATTATGTCTGAAGTGTTTTTAAATTCTGCTTTTTCCTTTACTTCTTTTCTCTTATTTTTTATTCCTGCAAGTAGCATAAAATCTACGTCGCTTATACAAAGAATACGGGACTGGCTAGCTGGCCAGTCCCATCGTTTATTTCGGAAGATATTCTTCCCTCACTCGATACCGGCTGACACCGAAACTGCTGTTCCGCTCGATGACCTCCTGGGGGAGTTGGTTTAAATACTTCCGGCCAAAGTTGGTATCACCGAAGTAACAGTCAAAGTTGGTCACGGGGAGTACCACCCAGTCGCTGTCCTCCGGACGGTTGACTAGATAATAAGCTACCAACGTGGGAAGGACATTTGAAGGCATTTTCTCAGGGCGAACTTGCTCGAGCCGCTCTGCTAGCTCCGCTGGCAGTCCCGACTCCGTGCGGCGCAAGGGTCCCAGTTCCAAGGCGTCGGCAATCACATCATCAAAGCGGATCGTCCATGCGCCCTCTGTGGAGGCAGAAAGTGCCTTGGTTTGGTATTGTAACACCTTGCTTCGCCACACTCGGTCAAACCGCTTGTTTAATTCGCCAGCAGAGTCCGCATAGTTTTTACGAACCAGCTCCGGATGTGCAGCAGCAAACCGCATGGCTCGGTGGAAGTGGCGGCTGAACCAGCCCCATCCCTCCTCGTCCACCAACGCGGGAAACCGTTCGTGGAATGACGCAAAATCGGTGCTGTGTTGCCATTTTTCTTTTGGCCTACCGTTGCCCTCCGGAATGCTGCACCAGGCACACAAGCCATCATAAGCATTATCGACCCGCCCCCTAGGATCACCGGTCAACAGTGAGCCATCTGAATCGTGAAACAAGAATCCCCGTGCCAGGATAGTCAAAATACGGTTCATACCGCTGAAATCCCGAAGGGCTTCAAAGGTAAACCGACCCAGCCAAGCGGTATCCTTTTTCCCGGACGCATGGTATTCCACCGGCCTTGTATAATCTAAAAATTCCTGCCATTCATTCAGCATGGGACACCTCCAGCACATTAGGTTCCAGTACATCCAGCAGCAGATCCCACAACAGATTTCGCTTGCCCAAGGCTTCGACGTAGCGCACAGCCATCTGCGGACGCACGATCTCGTTCAGCAGTTCCCGACACCGGGTTGATACGGCTTCTCGGTAGTGTTGGGAATTCCGCTTGCTGAGATATGCTTCCATCAGATCATCAAATATCTGTGAGTCTCCGGGGCGATGTAGCTGCCGTTTCTTCTGCTGTTCGTTTTCCTGCAGAATATCACAGATCAAATCACTCAGAATACGATATCCACCGCTGCGGAAATCGGAAAACAGGTCGAAGAGTAATTCAAGCTCCGGAAGCCACGTGAGAAGAAAACGCATCCTCTGCTCCTCTGCTAAGAACTGCCATTTGGCATCATCCAAAGCCGCCCAAATTTCCTCTACCCGTTCAGGAGGCAGACTTCCAAGTTGGGCGTACAGCTCGTCCGTGTCCCAAAGTTCCTCCTGGCCTCGTGAAAAGAGGATTCGCTCTATATCGCTCTTTCGTTTCTTTTCCTTAGGTTCCACCCGGCAGGCCCGAATGCGGGACAGACAGGCTTCGTAATCGCTCAAAAGTGCGGAGACTTGTTTCAATATTTCCTGGTCAAGATGATCTTTCCAATCCGGCTCCTGGGCAAAGGTAAAAATCTCGCTGTCTTTTGCCGGTTTGGATTTGAGTGCCGGTGTGCACTTTCCCAACTGGCGAGCCAGGTAAGGCAGACGCTCCAAATTGGAGTTTACCTGCTGCCAGTCTATTTTCTCGAAAAATGTCTTGATGCGTTGCCGGTGAGTGGGCTCATACCAGGCTCTCCGAGTTTCGGATTGCTCTACTAAATTCTTATACTGCAGGAAAGGTGTACGTTCCACCCGGCGCTCTTTCAGATATTCATCCAGATCCGGCCGAATCCCACTCTTAGCAGAGTCAATTTCCAACCCTGTTAGAATGGCCAGCACTTCTGTTTCTTCTTGCAGGCGCTTTCGCTCCTGCACATCCAAGTTTTCATTGTAGGCAATGATGCTGCGGTCCAGGGCAGCGTTGCAGATCTGCCCTACACGGGACGAAAAGGTTCCCCGTACCGTGTCAAACCGTGCCTCCCAGTCATTGGCATTCCGAATCAGCGGTTCCACTGACGGAATCATCAGCAGGGGAATGTTCGCTTCGTTGGAAAGTGCATCATCCACAGTGTGGTGAGACGTTTCGTAGTTCCGCCGGACACACTCATTCAGGATAGGGTCAGTAATGGTTTTAATCATGTCCCCGTCGTAGTCTGCACCGCCGAGACGCTCTGCAGCCAACATGGTAGAGTCTACCATAACAAGATCCGTCAAATGGTGGAAAAAGTCATGGCGGTACTTATTTCTCTCTTTTTTCGCATTATAAAAAGAAAGCTGCAACTCCTCATTTCTGGCAATGTGCGGATTACGTAGAAGCGTGCAGATCTCCCCATGCTCATAGGTCGGTCCAGGCGCATAAAACGCGCTGGTAGCAAAACGAAAACTTTTGGTTATTTCACAGTAAACCCTGTTGCGCTTTTTTCGGGGAAGTGTTTCCAGCAAAAAACTGATAAAATCCAGTAGGTCTCCAGAAAGGTAGCGGTTATCACCAGCCACAATTAACCGTCCCAAGGCATAGTTCTTCAAGATCTGCTTTGCTTTGGCGTCCAACTCGTTTTGGTAGACGGGTTCGCCAATCATGCGCGGGTTTTTATTTAGGATCTCTCCCAATAAATGCTCTCTATCTTTTCGATGTGGCAGGAATCCCCATCGGTTCATTCGTTTCAGAAAATACTCTCGCTGAAATGCTTCATTTGCTCGGAAATTGTAGTAGGTTACCTCTGTCTGTTTTGTAAGCCAACTGCGCTCGTCATCTTCAGGGCTGTGTTCCCAACCATCGGGAAGATCTCGGGGGCGGAACTCCTCTTCCCGAATGGAAACTGTATTCAAGAACTGATAATTCAATTCCGTGTGCGTATCAGGCTTCACCTTACTGACATTGGTAATGTAAAGTGCGTGGCGATAGCGTCGAAAAGCATCCCAGTAATCCGACCAACTCATGCCGTTATCCTTCAACCACCCAAAGCCCTTAAACATGCTCTTGGTAAGGATGATGTCCACATCTCGAATGGCATGCTCCTGTCCCCAGATATCTCTTATGGTCTTCTGACCACAAAGGCTCAAGATCCAGTGAAAATCCACCTGATGCACCATTCCCTTCACATAGGGCAGACGGATTTGGAAGGATGTATGGACGGCTGCACCGCAGAATGCCCGGTCTACAATCTTGGAGTACCGCTTGGAAATTAGCCCCTCACCATCAAAGCAAGTAATCGGAATATCCATTCTCCGTTCTACCCGATGATATTTCCGCGTGGTATTCTGGGTACCGTCATCCTCAACGGTGATAACGGGAGTATTCTTAGCTGTTACGACTGGATTATCGACCACGATGATACGGTGGGGCTTGTCGATGGCGATCCCGTCCAACCGGACTCCGCCGGAAAGCATCAAGCCATTGTAAGCATAGAGCTTACTGAGCTGACAGTCACCAATGGTCATGTCCATCTGGATGCGTTGGCGCACCTGGTCATACACATCTTCACGAAGAAAAGACAACTTACTCTGACGGCTCATGCTGTTTGATCTCTCAAAAGCAAGATAGCGATACATCCCAGATCCAAAATCCAGCTGCACACCCTCCGGGCGAAACATATCCCTGGCTTTCTCCTGACGAATCAATTGTCTGGTTCGTGTACTGCTGCGATCAAAAATCTCAGAGAAGTTCATGTAGAAAATTACATTCGACAGGTCATCAATAAGCCGTTCATCTTTTGGCTCAGAGTAGTCGTTGCCCTGCAGAACACACATGATCTGGAAGAACAGCGCATTGCCGTCCTGCTCGTGAAGGGCGGAAAAACATTTGCACTTCTCAGTGGCAGTCCGGTCAAGGGCAAAGTGCCACTGCCCTTTTTCCTGTGTGGCATAACTCATCACCGCCCGGGCGGATAATTCAAAAATGCGGTATTTGCTCTGGACCATTTCTTCACCCCCAGATATTCCCATTCTATCACAGAGGAGAAAAAAGGCAATATAGACACTGCTCCCACAAATTTTGTGGGAGCAATTTATTTTTCAAAAAGGAGGAAAAGAAGTTATGAAAGTCTCAAACATTCAAAGCTACGACGACCTGCCGCTGTTTCTCAACGCGAGGACGGTGGCGCAGGTGCTGGGGGTGTCGGTCGCCAGCGGGTATGAGCTGATGCACGAGGCCGACTTCCCCACGCTGCGGGTGGGCAGCCGCATGGTGGTGCCCCGGGAGCAGTTCATCCAATGGGTGAACGCCCACACGAAAGGGGGCGGCGGCTGATGGCATACATCCCCTACCGGCGCGATCCCAGCGCCTTCCGCTTCCCGCTCCCCAACCGGATCTGGAAGCACCATCTCAAGTACCCGGACTTCTCCGTGCTGGCCTATCTCCACTACCGGCATCACCGGGGACTGCCCGGCAAAGCGTCGGTGACGGAGCTGACCGGCACCCTGGGTCTGAAACCCGGCGCCGTCAGGCGCATCCTGGATGCGCTGACGCGGCAGGGTCTCGTCACACCGGACCTGGTCCCGGTGGTCGGCAGAGAAAAATATTTCTCGCTGCCGGATGAGGTCTTCTACCTGAACCTGGGAAGCGCGGCCATCGCCGTCTACGCCTTCCTGCTCTACCGGGAAAACCGGAAGACCTATCAGTGCACGCTCAGCTACAAGGCCATCGGACATGCCATCGACGCCAGCAACAACACCGTGCGCAAGTACGTGCTGGAGCTGGAGGCGGCCGGACTCATCGCCACCGCCCGCACCGTGGTGGTGGGCGCGGACGGAATGGAGCGCAACGGGTGTCTGCGCTACACGATCCTGCCGGTGCAAAACGCGGTGGAGCTGCGTGACCGGCAGCGCCTGGCGGCACTGGACGCCGCCGTGGAACGGCAGAGGATGAAAGAGCGCCTGGCCGCGTCCGCCCGGAAAGGAGGTCCTGTCGCATGAGTCTCTTCACGGAACTGATGGATGCGGTCCTGGAGCAGGATCCCAATCTGTCTCTGGAGTGCTTCCTGTCCGCCAGGCGGTACATCCAGGTCCGGTGGCGGGATCTCCACGGAACGCCCATGCCGGAGGATGCGCTGACGCTGTTCCTGGCGGACCCGTCCCGCGGCGATCTCACGGAGGAGCAGAAGTCCCTCGCCCGCAGCAGCTACGAAGCGGTGCGCAGATGCTACCGGCGCGCCGCCTGGGATCTGCTGCTGTACGACCGGATGCTGCGGGAGGGCGTGGTCCATGATCTCCGAGAGTTCCGCAGCCTGCAGCGGCGGCGCTACGCTCCCGGAGACGGCGGACGAGAAACGCGCTGTGAGGCCCTGTGTGCGCCCGACCTGGCCTCCCCCATCCCGGCACCTGAAACGGGACACGAGGGCGTGTGAAGCGGCTGCGGGGGCAGGGGGACCGCTTTCCGCGCTCTCCCTCTCCCCCTCGGGATCCGGCCCTTTTGGGGCCTTTTCCCCCGGCCGAAATTGGGACAAGATAAAGGGGCGTACACCTAAAGGGTACCCTTCCGCCCCGAACACGCCGGACCCGCAACGCGGGCCGGTGGTACCACCCACAGCGGCGGTTTTGACGGTTTGGTACCAAACAGGGTGCTCCTCCTTTGAACGGATCGGGAGACGGCAGCGGATTGCGGGCCGTTTCCAGGGTGGTCAGAACTGGTACCGGAAGGAGGACCGGAAATGTTGGAAAAACGAGTGAAATCAGGGCTTGCGGTGACGCCGCGGCACCTGAAACTGTGCGACGACAACCTACGGCGGGCCGGCGTCGGCTCCCGCAACGACTTCGTGGAGCAGGCCATCGAGTTCTACTGCTCCCATCTGATCTCCCGGGAGCTCTCCGCGATGGGCGGAAAGAGCCAGGTGCCCATGGAGCGGTTCGAGACGCTGAGCCGCGCGCTGGGCACGGGACAGTACAAGCTGTCGGTGGAGGTGGCCACCATGACGCGCATCCTGGCGCGGATGGCGCAGGTGCCCGACAGCGAGGTGCGCTCCATCCAGGCGGACTGCGCCCGGGAGGTCAAGCGCCTGGGACGCGCGCCCACGTTCCTGCAGAGCGCCTGCCGGGAGCGGGACGGTCTCGCGGCGGACGACGGCGCGCGCTTCTTCGCGGACGACGACGCGGAGGACGACGATCTCACGTAAAAACAAATGATAACTTTCTCTTAACAGTGCTGTATCTCTCTGGCTATTCCGCGCGCGAGCCGGTATTGTGTGTTGCTGAAAAGGAGGCGGCACACATGAACGACTACATGAAAGCACTGCACCAGCGGTTCTTCCGGGAACCGGCGTACCCGGAGATCCGCCGGGAGGCGGAGACGCTGCGTCTGGCGCTGCGTGAAAAGCTGGACCGGGAGGACCGGGAATCGCTGCTGAAACTGGCGGACCTGGCCATCGAACTGCGGGAGGAGATCTCCCTGGCGTCCTTCACCGCAGGGTTCCAGCTGGCGCTGGGGATCGCCGGAGAACTGACGCCCTACTGCTTCGAGGACGACGAGGAGGAGCGCGCCCTGCGTCGGCTGGAGCGGGAAGCGCAGTGAGGATGCGTCGCTATATCAAAGAAAAGGCGCCGGGACCCGGCGCCGCGCAGACAGGAGGTGAATCGGTATGAGCAGACGGCGTCCGGCAGGAGACGGCATGGTCCGCAAGCGGGAGGACGGCCGCTGGGAGGGACGCATCGTGGTGGGCCACAAGCAAAACGGCGCGCCCATCTTCCGGTACGTGCTGGCCAAGACGCAGAAGGAGCTGCTGGCAAAACTCCACCGGGACATGGAGGTCTATCAGGACGCGCAGCTCACCGAGGACAGCCGCATGACGCTGGGTGAGTATCTGGACCGCTGGATGGCGGAGTACGGTGCCCTCACCCTGCGGCCCAACACCCTGCGCAGCTACGAGCAGTACATCCGCTGCTACATCAAGCCGTACTTGGGCGGCAAGATCGTCTCCCGCGTCACGCGGCCGGACATCCAGCGGCTGTACACCAGGCTCAAACGGGAGGGCCGCGTCCACGACCACCCGGAGTTCGGGCACGAGCTGTCCGACACCATGGTGCGCCGCATCCACGCCATGCTCCACCGCTGTCTCAAAGACGCGGAGCGGGACCACATCATCCCCTGCAATCCCACGGACGGCGCCTCCGTGCCCAAGGCCTGCAGCAAACCCAAGCAGATCCTGGACCGGGCGCAGATGGACGCCTTCTTAAAAGCGGTGGACGCCAGCGAGGTCTGGCGGGACTTCTTCTACACGGAGCTGACCACCGGACTGCGGCGGGGCGAGATCTGCGGGCTCATGTGGCAGGACTTCGATGAGAGCGCCGGGACGCTGAAGATCCTCCGGTCGGTGAACGCGCCCAAGCGGGGCGAGCTGGAGATCGGCGAGACCAAGACCAGCCGGGGCCGCCGGATCATCCGGCTGCCGCCCAGCACCGTCCAGCGGCTGAAGGAGCGGAAGAAGCACGCGGTCAGTCAGTGGATCTTCCCGGAGCCGCTGGCCCCGGAGAAGCCGGTGCGTCCCAGCGCCGCCTACTACTGGATGAAGGTGCTGCTGAAAGAGGCGGGGCTGCCTCACATCCGGTTCCACGACCTGCGTCACACCTTCGCCACTCACGCCCTGGCCAGCGGCGTGGACGCCAAGACGCTCTCCGGCATCCTGGGTCACACCAACGCATCCTTCACCCTGGACACCTACACCCACGTGACGCCGGACATGCAGAAAGCCGCCAGCGACGTGGTGGGCGGCTTCCTGGAAAATCTGCTGGGAGAGGAGTTGAGACCGTGGCAAGAAAACGGAAGCAAGGAACCGGCACCATAAGGCAGCGCAAGGACGGCCGCTGGGAAGGCCGGGCCGTGGTGGGCTATGATGACAAGGGCCTCCCCCTGACGAAAAACGTGCTGGCCAAGACCAAGCACGCGTGTCAGGAAAAGCTCTCCAAGCTCCTGGAGGAAGTAGGCGGCGCAAGATCGGAGAAGATCCGCGCCGACATGCCCTTCGGCGAATGGATGGACTTCTGGTATCAGAACTACATCAAGCCCGGCCTCCGCCCCACCACGCAGAGCACCTATGAGAGTTCCATCTATCTGCATATCATCCCGCAGCTGGGAAAGGTCCCGCTGTGCCAGCTGACGCAGAAGGACCTCCAGCAGTTCTACGCCTACCTGAAAAAAGAGGGACGGCTGGTCCGGACGGAACTCTACGGCACGGGCCTCTCCGACCGGATGGTGCGGATGTGCCACGCCAAGTGCCGTGCGGCGCTGGACCAGGCGGTGCAGGAGAATCTCATCCGGACCAACCCGGCCGCGGGCTGCAAGCTGCCGCCCAAGCGGGGCCGGGAGATGCAGGTGCTCTCGCCCAAAGAGCTCCGGCGGTTTCTCCTCCAGGCCAAGGCGGACGGATCCTTTGAACTGTTCCTGCTGGACCTGTGCACCGGCCTTCGCCGCGGGGAGCTGATGGCCCTCCAGTGGTCCGACCTGGATCTGGACGCCGGAACGCTGACGGTGAACAAGCAGGTCTACGCGGTGAACGGAAAGATACAGCTGAACGTCCCCAAGACGAGGGCCTCCGTCCGCAAGCTGGTGCTGCCGCCCGCCGTGGTGGAGGTGTTCCGGGAATATCAAAAGACGGCGGACTCCCGCTGGCTGTTCCCCTCCCCGGTGAAAGAAGATGCGCCTCTCACGCCGGGTGAGGCGGCCAGGCGGCTCCACGGCATTCTGGAGCGGGCCGGGTGCAAGCAGGTGCGCTTCCATGACCTGCGTCACACCTTCGCTACCATGGCGCTGGAGAACGGCATGGACATCAAGACCCTCTCCGCCATGCTGGGGCACGTGTCTGCGGCCACGACCCTGGACATCTACACCCACATCACCGGCGAGATGCAGAGCGAGGCCGCGGCCAAAATCGACCGCGGCCTCGGCAACGAGGTGCAGGAAAACGATCCGGAACCGTCCCGGCAGGAACCCTTCCAGCCGGCGGCGCGGCGCACCCGCAAACCCGGCACCGGATGCGTCAACGAGCTTAACGACCATCTCTTCGAGGGACGCTACACCCCCACCTGGCCGGATGGGACCAAGCACTCCAAGTGCGTCTACGCCCATACCCGGGAGGAGTGCGAGGAGAAGCTGAAAGCGCTGATCCAGCAGATGAACGCGGAGCGGCAGGCGGCCCGGAACCGGATGCGGGGAATCGCCCCGGAGAAGCTCACAAACACGCAGAGGAAAATCTGGATGTACATGAAGCTCCACCCCTGCGAGACGAACTACAGCGCCATCGCCAGGGGAGCGAAAGTGACCCGGCACACGGTGGCGAAGTGGTATGAGATGGTAAGAGAGATGGTGGAGATCCAGGAGCAGGCAGCTCCGGCTTAAATTGAACAAGGCCGCGTCAAGGACGACCCTCCTCCCCAAGAAAAATCGGCACATGCCGGTTTTTTCTTGCCTATTCGTACCGAATAGCATATAATATTTCCGAGGTGATGTACCTTGGAGAAGCGCACTGCGAAAGTGAATATCAGCGCCGCCGGCGGGACTGCGGCCAAAGGGTCCCGGACCTGCAAGGTGACGCTGCCCACCACCTGGCTGGAGGCCATAGGCGTCAGCGAGTCCCGGCGGGAGCTGGAACTCTCCTTCGACGGAGAACGGATCACCCTCTCCCGCCCGGATGTCGCCTCCGACTCAGGACACGACGTCCGTACCTTCCGCTTTTACGACGGCCAGCGGCTCTGCACCACTATCCGTGCAGACTTCACGGCAAGAACTGTGTCCGCGGAAAACCATGTGGCCGACCCGGTGAAAACGGCGTTCGGCAACAATCCCCGCCCCACCTGGGACGACTTCCAGGCCTTCCTGGAAGAGCGCTGCGTGCCCCGTCAGCGGGCCGGGCTGCGGGAGTATCTGGAGGCCATCGGCGTGGCGGAATATGACCCTCTGCAGATCATCCGGAAAACTCAAGGCCGCATGGCTGAGGATCAGCAATGGCTGGAGGTGCTGCCATGAGCATTTCTCTGGTATCGGATCAGAAAATCGCGGAGACATCCTCCAAGGGCAATCAGGAGAAGTGGTACGACTCCAGCACGGATAGTTGGTACAAGCTGGACCAGTTCGGCTACGAAGCCCTGGCGGAGACGGTGATCTCCCAGCTCCTGGAGCGGAGCAATATCGAGCGCGACACGCCCTTCACCTTTCTCCGCTACCGCATGGAGACCCTGCGGGTCCACGGACAGGAGCGGACCGGCTGCGTCAGCCCCAATTTCTTAAAAGAGGGCCAGTCCATCATCACGCTGAACCACCTGCTGAGCCGCTGCCTGGGGATGCCACTGCGGGACAAGCTGGCGCGGCTTCCCAGCGACAGGCGGCGGATCGCTTACCTGGCCGAAGCCACGGCGGACTGCACGGGCCTCGCGGACTTCCCCCGGTATCTGACGCTGCTCTTTGAGGTGGATGCGCTGTTCTGCAACGACGACCGGCATCTCAACAACATCGCCGTCCTCCAGGAGAACGGTGCTTACAGCTATTGCCCCATTTTTGACAACGGGGCCGGGCTGCTCTCCAACACGCAGCTCTCCCGCATGGACATCGAGCCTGCCGCACTGATCGCCGCCCTCAAGGCGCGGCCCTTCCTCACCACCTTCACCCGTCAGCGCAACGCCGCCCGCAGCCTTTTCGGGACGCAGCTCCGGATGCCGACGCTGACCGCGGCGGAGATCCGGGAGGTGCTCTCCCCCTCGCTGGAATTCTATCCGGTCAGGGACCGGGGCGCCATCACCGACCGAGTCACGGCGTGTATTTTGCTGAGGCAGAGGGTGTGATGGATTTCGTGAACTAACAATCTCCCTGGATGCAGTGCAGTTTAGGAAAATCCTGTCTCTCTGCTGTTAAAGTAATATTAGAAATGGCAGCCACGTTTCGAAAAGAGGAATCCTATGGAAGGGAATCAATACCAAAAGGCTTTGCGCACTCGCTTTTTGTTCCGATTAGCGGTGCTGGCTCTTTCAATAGCCGCCTGCGTTGCATATCTGTGGTTTCATGCATATCGTCCAGTTGTCTGGGGTGTTATTTTGGGTCTTGCAGGATCAGCCCTTGTTTGGGCATTTGTGGAACTGATAGACTTTTTCGTTGAGACACATGTTCAATTTGTTGCTGAACGAAATCGGTTCTTTATCATGGTGCAGGAATACTGGCATCAGCTGCGGCAGCTCCTGCGAAACAAAAAGAATCCCACAGAAATCTCCTGGAATGAGGTAAAAGAGGTAATCGATAATCTATATGCAGAAACAGCCCGTTTCCCATTTGATGGCCCGGTCTATACCCTCTCCCATGAATTTGAATTGGCTGTAAACTATATCACCCGGCTGTATTGGAAAAGCGACGGATATATCAATGCCCCCGTAAAACAAAAGGACGCAGATTTTTGGGCACCATTGTACGGGGACCTGGTCTGGACCAGCACAAAAAAGGCAGAAGACCTTTCCAATGTTGCCAAGGAGTTTTCAGAGCTTAAAGCAAAACTATCTGCATTGAAAGATATTGAGGTTTCATTTGAGGACTTTCATCATCCGGATGGGCTGATGTCTATGGACCCCTATGGAGATATGGGGGAGAGCACTGCCATATTCTCAGGCGAAACGACTTATGTAACGTTCAAACCAGCTTACGATTTTCAAAACAGATTTCATGAAAATCCATCTGACGGAACCTTTCTGACCGTTATCAAAATACTTTTTCGACGGCTCACACAATGGTGACGCCGTCCCTCTGCCGGTAGTCATAGTTATCTACTTTTTTCGTAAAATACTCATCGTGAGAAAAGGAGCCGGGAAATGACAGAAAAAACCGTATCTTCCGTGAGCGAATACTTAGGGATTATTGAAACACTCAAAAAATATTATCCTGCCAAAATGATTGGAAATGACCCAGTTTCTACGCACTTTCTATTCAGAGGCCTAGCCAATCAATCATATCAACTTCTTCCCGGCATCTTTCGGACCCAAACAGATACTGTAGAAACTCTTGAAATTACTAACAAAAAGTATCTCACTTGGTGTAGTGAAAAGGGCATTTTGCAAGCATTCATCCAAGAAGCCAGCGCATTTCTTTCCATACCAAGCAGTGACCTCGCACATTGGGCTGAATATGCACAGCACTATGGTGTTCCAACGCGTTTCTTAGATTGGAGCAAAAATCCGTTAGTAGCCCTGTATTTTTGCTGCAGAGATCGCAATACAGAAGATGGTGCAATCTGGCTGCTCCATGCGCCAAACTATTCGAGATATGTTTTAAAAAAGATGGGAGAGCAAAATGATCTAGGATTCAAAACGCCCCATATAGTTATTCAGGAATTAATCAATGGCTATTCTCATTATGAATTTCCCATTCTTTATACGCCGTATTATGTCGATGCCAGAATGAGTGCTCAAAGCAGTTACTTCATGATTTGGGGCACACAGGAAAAACCGCTGGAAGAAATGATGGCGTCTGATGATTTAAAAATGCGGCTGCCAGATTGTTCCCAAGGGGAACGATCCTACGGAGAACACGAGGCATCGGCATTCATGTTTCGCTTTCACATTTCCAAATGGGGTAAGCAATCGATGTTACATGAACTTGATACCGTTGGAATCAATGAAAAGACTCTTTTTCCCGGATTGGATGGCATAGGCCGTTACATCGAACGAACATACCGCTTTGATTACAATGAGGCAGTAAGGAATTTATAGAGTGGGAGTGGGGAACTATACTTATTCCTTTGATAATGAAGGGCGCTTTCCCCACTCTGTGTAACACAATATCAGTCAATCCAATTTTTGATTTTGCATAGGCCTACCAAATTCGCCATCTCTTTCCATGATCCTCCTTATGGCTTAAATTATTCCTTCAATTTTTAAATAAGTGTATATTTCTCTTGAGCATGCGAACACCCCCTGTATAGGTTTGTCTTCCCATACAAGGGGTGTTACTTGCTGAACATATTCATTTATTTCCTTTTAGTTCAAGAGTTGCTAGCATATGCCACTAGACAACTTCAAACACAATGCCTATCAAAACCTCCGGATTTGTATAAATACCAAACGAAAAGGCATTCGGTCTTCGGGCAAAACAATCAGCAATACCTGTTTTGAAAAGAGTCTTCATTTATTTTGTCTACGCTCTAAATATCCCCCTAACTTAAAGAAGTATCAACTATTTGTTCAGTTCAGATAGTAGTATTCAATCCAGTCAGATTAAAAACTGGCACTTTCTATCACTGAGCTGCCTAAAAAAAGATACCGGCCTGTAATCAACTAAAATAAAAATGCAAGTGTTTAACACATAAATTACATGATATTGATTCTTAGCGGAAATCTGTTTATCAAAAATAGTTGTATAATCCCAAGTTATATATTCGTCAACCGTAGGAATATCATAGCACCCTGTAAGAATATAATTTGCTTTCTTCAAATGGTGAACAGTCAAACTAATAAAAATTGGATATGTATACTTTGTGGTATCCGTATACCCACTTAAACTGCCAACTATTCTTTTATACTGTTTGCAATCCTCCACTGTAATTTTTGTGTCATAAAATTTATTGTCCGGTAGGGAGTCGAAATGTTTATACGACTGCATCATTGGGTAATTAATGAATAGTTTTCCTTGTGCAGTAGAGTCATTATAAAAACTCACCATACGGTGAATAGTATTAAAATGCGGACAATCGTGATGAGGTTCAAAATCAAAAATCAGAAAGATATCAGTATATCTATCACTCAATACTGCACGTTTACTTTTTGAACGCTCATAAGAACGCAATATTAGACATATATCAGATTCATTTTTATCAAAATCGGGATAATCATCCTCTAAATGCTTTGCCAAAGTATGCAAATTAGTTTTATATGTATAAATTTTATACTCTTGTTTTGAATAGCACTTAGAAAACAGCCGCTTTAAGAATATCGGTTCATCAGTTTCTCCCTCTACAATAAACAAAAAATTGCGTTTAGACATTAAATTCACCATTTCTTAATAGTTTTTCAAGATTATGGCCTTCACGCAGTTCTCGATCAGTACTATCAACAAAAGATGCTAATTTCCCGTTATTTAAAATAAAGTAACAATCGGGGCGCAAAACATCATTTCCTGCAAGATAAGAATTATGAGTGGTGAAAATTGCTTGAACATTGTCAAGTTCAACGATAAACTTTATAACATTACGTGCAAGTTCAAAATGGTAAAATGCATCAAATTCATCCATGAACAAAAAAGAAACATCTTTGAATTTGCAGCTCCAGTAAAATAATAGTTCTAATGCTCTTGTTCCATTAGACGCAACGCTCTCAAAAATAAGTGGTACTCTTTTATGCTTCTCAATTAACAATCGTGTGGGGGTAGGACTATCTAAAGATATTGCATCTAACTCCATATCAATTCCTGCAATATCTTTTAAAAACTTTTGAAATTGATAAATTAAGTTGTTATTAATTATCCAATTGTGTAAATTTTCAACACCAGTTGTATATCCTATATATCCATTCTCTTGTAAAGATCTAAACCACAACATATGCGAAACATAATTCATTATAAACCTTACTATGGAATTTTCCGGCTGATTCGTATTATTAGCAATGTAACGTAAAACCGGAAGATTACTTTCGTAATACTCGAAATTTAAAGTTTCAGCATTTATCTGTTCCAATTTTTCAAACTTTTTTGATTTCGTTAAAAAATTGTATGAATAGATTTTTATGTTATCGACATACAGCTCTTCATAGCAAATCTGATCTGGTGTACTCTTTTCATAGGTATATGTTATTAACTGGGATTCTTTTTTCAAGACATACTCAAATCTAGCTACTCCACCATCACTATCAGCATTTAAAAAAGAATGCTGATCTTTTTGCTTTAAATCAGTGTTTTTATCTGTGAGTAGTCCCACAATATCAAATAAAGCAAATCCGAAATTACTTTTGCCTGCAGCATTATTGCCGTAAATAATAATCTTGCTCAAAAGTCCATTATTAATGCATTTCTGATTAAACTGATAATCATGGGTAGCAGTAAAGTCGATTGTAATTGGCTTTTGAAAATTTTTGTAATTTGAAACAGTAAATTTGACTAACATATTATCACCCATTAGCAATATACCTCTTTTCATACATTTAGTCAATGTGTCCCGTAATTTTTTTACGGGACACATTGGAGGAAGTTATAGATAACATCCACAGCAACACTCCATTAATTTCTAATTCATATTCTACAAAACTAATCATCAGGAAAATGTAGAAATTTATCTGAAAAACAAGCACTTTTTATATGACACTTTGATTCGCAAATTTATGCCTGCTCGGAAATAGGCAGGTTCCTTTTTGCAATTTTGGGAGCAGCGGCACTGGGAGATAT
>OLGB01001275.1_pt1 | contig 31131 bp, 37 predicted proteins | sample 1605691 | NCBI WGS metagenome assembly OLGB01 (sample SAMEA3888925, study PRJEB22519) | human gut metagenome | biome: human gut; feature: human-associated habitat; material: faeces | place: Denmark | collected 2010 | reverse complement strand
TTTGTAAATCCACCGTTCATGAGGTTTTCCACATTTTCCACAGGGTTTTCCACAAAGGCAAAAACCGGTACAGCGCAATCATTTTCGACGATTTTACCAGCTTTTTACCAGACCGCAAAACAGGGAAGTGCACAGGGAGAAATCCGGCAAATCAGTTTACATAATCACATAATTTCCGGATTTGGGTCAAAAGCTGTCCTTCTTGCAGACATGACAGAGGTTGATGCAGGGCCTCAGCCAAAATACTTGTCACGGAAGGGGACATGGTCCACCTGGAAGCTACGGCCCCGGAGATATTCCAGCAGGCCGGCGTCCGTGGGGAAGTCGAAGGTCAGGCGATAGGAGTACAGAGCCTGCCGGGTCTCGCCGTACCGGCGGTTGGCGGCGCCGTTGCCGTACTTGCCGTCTCCCAGCAGGGGACAGCCCAGGTCGGCCATGGTGGCCCGGATCTGGTGGGTGCGGCCCGTCAGCAGCTGGACCTCCAGCAGGGACAGCTCCCCCCGGGTTTCTAAGGTCCGGTAGCGGGTGACGGCGGTTTTTCCGCCGGGCACCGGCCGGTGATAGACAGACACCTGCTTTTTCTGCTCGTCCTTCAGCAGGAAGCAGGACACCTCGCCCTCCGGGGGACGGGGGCGGCCCAGGGTGACGCACAGGTACCGCTTGTCGATCTCCCGGTCTCGGATCTTCTCATTGATGATGCGCAGGGTCTCGGCGTTTTTGGCGGCGATGACGATGCCGCCGGTGTTGCGGTCGATGCGGTTGCACAGGGCCGGGGTGAAGGCGTTCTCCCACCGGGGATTCCACTCCCGCTTCTGATACAGATACGCCTGGATGTGGTTGATGAGGGTGTTGACCTTCTCTGTCTCGTCGGCGTGGACCACCACGCCGGGGCGCTTGTTGACCACCAGCAGGTTCTCATCCTCGTAGACGATGTCCAGCTGGGGGCGGAACAGGGTGAGGAAGATGTTTTCCTCGGAGGGCTTGTCAAAAAACTCATCGTTGATATATAATTGTAGCGTATCGCCGGCGGCCAGCCGCGCGTCCCGCTTGGCGCCCTTGCCGTTGACCTTGATCCGCTTGAGGCGGATGTACTTTTGCAGCAGGGCAGGGGGCAGCAGGGGCAGGGACTTGGACACGAAGCGGTCCAGCCGCTGTCCGGCGTCGTTTTTTCCAATGGTGATCTCCCGCATGGTGGGCCTCCCGGTGTTGGATTTCTGCATCCATCATACCCGTCCGGGGGGCGAATGTAAAGGCGGCGGGACAAAGAATTTTTTCTGGAAGTTAGGAGAAACTGAAGCTATGAGCGGAAAACAGGGGAGAAAGCCCACGGGCCGGGTCAATTACATCTGGGTCCTGGCGGGAGGATATCTGATCTATCTTTCCTACCAGCTCTTCAGCGGGCTGTGGAAGGGGGACGCGGAGAACCCGGTGCTGAACGTTGCCGGCGGCGTGGTGTTCGCGGTGGCGGCGGCGCTGATGCTGCTGCGGGAGTGGCGGGCCTACCGGTATGGCCAGGAGCATATCGACGATCCGGAGAGCTGGTCCGACGAGCCCGTGGAGGAAGCGGACCAGGCCGCGCCGGCCCTGGAGGAAGCCCCGGACGGGGACGCGGGGAAGGAGGAGCCCAGATGAGCCTGGAGCAGCTGGCCCCCGCCGTGCGGGAGACGGATTATCTCAAGCGGTTTGACCGCCATCAGTACGACAAGGCCTTCCGGGAGTATGGGGAGCGCTTCGGCCCGCTGTACGCCGAGGCCATCCGCGCCGCCGGAGAGGCGGGCCTTGCGGACCTGGCGGCATCGCTGATGGACGAGCTGGAGGCCGGCTGGCGCCGCCAGCGGATCTGGAACCGGACCTCCGTGCAGATCAATGAAAAGCAGATGATGGTGGCGTATCTCTCCCCCATGCTGGTGGAGCTGGAGGCGCCGCTGGGCGTGGCCTTTGCCAAGGCCCTGCGGGACACCTGGTCCGCCCGGCGTCCCAAGGACGGCTACCGCATCGCCTCCTATGAGAAGCTGGCCTCCGGGTTCCGCAACACCATTCTGGGCATCGATGTCAGCGGCTTTATCAACCGCAGGGAGCAGGAATCCCAGGAGGAAGAGGAGTTCTGAGGGGGTTCCGGCGGGGCATTTGGAAGAAAGACGAAAAAAAATGAAAAATTTGTTTGACAACGAGTGGTCAATCCCTTATAATACTACTCGTGTCATTGCGAGGTAGACTATGCTGTTGGATGTAAGACCCATTCTGCACGAGCCTGGAAAGCATCTGGATTTCCGGTTTGAACTGGACCTTTCGGATGTGGAGCTGGCCGGACGATATCCCATCTCCCGCCCTGTGACGGTGGTGGGGACCGTGCGCAACACCGCCGGTGTTCTGGAACTGGAGCTGACGGCCCGCAGCACCCTGGACGCCGTGTGCGACCGGTGCGGCAAGGCCTTTGCCCAGGACAAGGAGATCCCCTTCCGCTGCCTTCTGGCGGAGGAGCTTCAAAACGAGGACAACGACGAGATCGTCCTGCTGGAAAACGGCCAGGCGGACGCGGAGGATCTGGCCCGGACGGCCTTCCTCCTCGGAATGGACACGAAAACTTTGTGTTCGGAAGATTGCAAGGGACTTTGCCCCCGGTGCGGCGCAGATCTCAATCTGGGCCCCTGCTCCTGTCAAAAGGAGACGGATCCCCGGCTGGCGGTCCTGGCCAAGCTTTTGGAGAACAAATAAGGAATACTAAGGACGGTAACTCCGGGCCTTTGAAGATCAAGGAGGTGTCACAATGGCAGTACCTAAGGGAAAAGTATCCAAGGCAAGACGCGACAAGCGGCGCAGCTCCCACTGGAAGCTGGCGGTTCCCGGCCTTGTCAAATGCCCGAAATGCGGTGCGCTGCACCTGCCTCACAGAATGTGCCAGGAGTGCGGTACTTACAACGGCCGTGAAGTCAAGACCGTGAAGTCCGTCGTCGCGAAATAAGAAGCCATCGGGCGAGGAGGGAAGAACACTTCCCTCCTCTTTTTTTCCGTTGCGTACCGCGAAGGGTTTCGCTTATAATATAGATCGAGTGGAAAGAGAAAGGAAGTGAGCGCCCATGAAACCGATCGTCGCCATCGTGGGCCGCCCCAACGTGGGCAAGTCCATGCTGTTCAACAAGCTGATCGGACGGAGGCTCTCCATCGTGGAGGACACCCCCGGCGTCACCCGGGACCGGATCTACGGGGAGACGGACTGGAACGGCCGGTCCTTCACCCTGATCGACACCGGCGGCATCGAGCCCCGGACCGACGACCAGATCCTGGCCTTCATGCGGGATCAGGCCCAGATCGCCATTGAAAACGCCACCGTTATCATCTTCCTGACGGATATCAAGACCGGCCTGACCGCCTCGGACCACGAGGTGGCAAACATGCTGCTGCGCAGCGGTAAGCCCATCGTCCTGGCGGTCAACAAGATGGACTCCACCGGCGCCCCGGACCCGGACTACTACGAGTTCTACAACCTGGGGCTGGGGGATCCCATCGCCGTCTCCGCCGTCCACGGCCACGGTACAGGCGACCTGCTGGACGCCTGCGTGCAGTATTTCCCGCCGGAGGACGAGGAGGAAGAGGAGGACGATGCCATCAAGGTCGCCGTCATCGGCAAGCCCAACGCCGGCAAGTCCTCCCTGGTCAACAAGATCCTGGGGGAGCAGCGGGTCATCGTCTCCGACGTGGCCGGCACCACCCGGGACGCCATCGACTCCCGGTTTGAAAACGACAAGGGCGCCTTCGTCTTTATCGACACCGCCGGCATCCGCCGCCGGTCCAAGGTGGACGAGGACATCGAGAAGTACAGCGTCCTCCGGGCCACCATGGCTATCGAGCGCAGCGACGTGTGTCTCATCATGATCGACGCCACCGAGGGCGTCACCGAACAGGACACCAAGGTGGCGGGCCTGGCCCACGAGGCCGGCAAGGCCAGCATCATCGTGGTGAACAAGTGGGACCTCATCGAAAAGGACGACAAGACCATGGACCGGATGCGGGAGAAGGTCCGCCAGGACCTGGCCTTCATGGCCTACGCCCCCATCCTCTTCATCTCCGCCAAGACCGGCCAGCGGGTGGACCGGCTCTTCGAGCTGATCGACTACGTGGCCAACCAGGCCGCCACCCGCATCACCACCGGCATGCTCAACAACGTCCTGGCGGATGCCCAGACCCGGGTCCAGCCCCCCACCGACAAGGGCCGCCGGCTGAAGATCTACTATATGACCCAGGTGGGCGTGAAGCCGCCCCACTTCGTGGTGTTCTGCAACGACGCCCGGCTGTTCCATTTCTCTTACCAGCGGTATCTGGAAAACTGCATCCGAAATACCTTCGGCCTGGAGGGCACCCCGGTGATCCTCTCCATCCGGCAGAAGGGCGACAAGGAGGAGTGAGCGTATGCTGGGACTGTTTCCCAACGGCGTGCCCCTGCCGCTGCTGATCGCCGTCACGGCGGTGATCGCCTACTTCTGCGGCTGCTTCAACGGGGCGGTGATCGTGTCCAAGTATATCCTGCGGGACGACGTGCGCAACCACGGCAGCGGCAACGCGGGCCTCACCAATTTCTACCGCACCTTCGGCGGGGCGTTGACCTTCGTGGTCATCCTCACCGACGTGCTCAAGGCGGTGGTGGCCATCCTGGTGGCCAAGCAGCTGTTCTTCGCGGGCTACACCATCTACATCTCCGCGGCGCAGACAGAGGAACACTGGAGGCTGTTCGCGGAGTACTGGGCGGCCCTGTGGTGCCTGCTGGGCCATATGTTCCCCTGTATGTTCCACTTCAAGGGCGGCAAGGGCATCCTCTCCGGCGGCACCATTGCCATCATGATCGACTGGCGGATCGCGCTGGTGGTCTGGGGAGGCTTTTTGCTCCTGGCCGTCCTGACCCGGTACGTATCTCTGGGCTCTGTTTGGGCCGGAGCCAGCTTTCCCTTCATCTCCTGGTACTGCTACCCCGATCCGGTGATCGTGGCGCTGGCCTTCGTGCTGGGCGGTCTGGTGGTCTGGCAGCACCGGGCCAACATCGGGCGGCTCATCCGCGGCAACGAGAACAAGTTCAGCTTCCATCATAAAAAGGAGGGGTCCCAATGAAGGCGGTAGTGGTCGGCAGCGGCGGCTGGGGCACGGCGCTGAGCATCGTGCTGTGCGACAACGGGCACGACGTGACGCTCTGGTCCCACAACCCCGCCAAGGCGGCGGAAATGGCAGAAAAGCGGGAGAACCCCCTGCTCAGGGGCGTGGCCCTGCCGGAGCGTCTGACCGTCACCGGGGACCTCTCCTGCCTGGAGGGGGCGGACCTGGTGGTGTCCGCGGCGCCCTCCTTCGCCGTCCGGGAGACGGGCCGGAAGATCGCGCCGTACCTGCGGCGGGACAGCATCCTGGTGTCCGTATCCAAGGGCATCGAGCGGGACACCAACCTCCGCATGAGCCAGGTGCTCCAGGAGGAGACGGGGAATATCTGTAAAGTGGTAGCCCTTTCCGGCCCTTCCCACGCAGAGGAAGTGGGCATCCGGATGCCTACCGGGTGCGTGGCCGCCTGCCCGGACCGGGACGCGGCCCGCTTTGTCCAGGACGCCTTTATGAACGACTATTTCCGCGTCTACACCAGCTACGACATCATCGGCGTGGAGCTGGCGGCGGCGCTGAAGAACGTCATCGCCCTCAGCTGCGGCATCTGCGCGGGCCTGGGCTTCCAGGACAACACCCGGGCGCTGCTGATGACCCGGGCCATGGCGGAGATCACCCGCCTGGGTGAGAAGCTGGGCGGTACCCGCCTGACCTTCGGCGGCCTCGCCGGCATGGGCGATCTGATCGTCACCTGCACCTCCATGCACTCCCGGAACAACCGGGCCGGCATCCTCATCGGCCAGGGCAAGAGCGTCCAGGCCGCCATGGAGGAGGTGGGCGCCGTGGTGGAGGGCTACTACGCCGCCGAGAGCGTCCATCAGCTCTCGGAGCGGGAGGGCGTGGAAATGCCCATCTGCCGGTGTGCGTATGAGGTTCTCTACAAGGGTAAGCAGGTCCACACCGTAGTGGGGGAGCTGATGACCCGAGCCAAGAAGGACGAGCTGCTGGAGACCGCCTGGCTGTGACGGTGCTCCCGTTCCGCTGCCGGGAAGCGCGGGCCTTTCCCGGCGCTCCGTGAAAATCTTCTCTGCATAACTCCATATTCGTTCCTGCGGGAGGCTGCGTTTTGACGCAGCCTCCTTTTTTCCCGCTATTCCAGATGAAACCGCAGTTTCAGCCCTGCGGCGGTTCGCTTGCCGGGCCATGTCCGCTTTGTGAATTCCTGTGCGGACTGGCTGACCGATGAATTTGTCTAATTACCCCTTGACTTGGTAGGCAAATGATGGTATGATCCAATCACATACCAGATTGATAGGTAAAAGAGGCATCCAGCCACAGCCGGAGGTTTGGATTTGTGCGGAAGGACTTCCGCTTTGGGCGGATGTGCCGTCTGTTCCGGCGGCAGAGTACCGCGGGGCAGAGCGATGTCTTGTCGGACCCCTTCCGTCAGCGCGAAGCAAATCGACGGAAGTACCGCAGGCCTGGAACAACCGTTTCAGAGTGTTAAGGAGGAATGACCTTGGCGAACATTTATACATCTGCTGACCAGCTTATCGGCAGGACGCCTTTGCTGGAGCTTACCCATATCAGAGAAGCCGAGCACCTGGAGGCCAGAATTCTGGCAAAGCTGGAATTTTTCAATCCCGCCGGATCTGTCAAGGACCGCATTGCAAAGGCGATGCTTGACGATGCCGAGGCGAAGGGGCTGCTGACTGCCCGGTCAGTCATTATTGAACCCACCTCGGGCAACACGGGGATCGGCCTGGCATCTGTTGCGGCGGCGAGGGGCTATCGCCTCATCCTCGTCATGCCGGAGACCATGAGCCAAGAGCGCCGGAAGCTGATGAAAGCCTATGGCGCGGAGCTGGTGCTGACCGAGGGCGCAAAGGGAATGAAGGGGGCCATTGCCAAGGCCAGTGAGCTGGCGAAGGAGATCCCGGACAGCTTCATTCCCGGTCAGTTTGTGAACCCGGCAAATCCCGCCGCGCATCGCGCCGCCACCGGCCCGGAGATCTGGGCCGATACCGGCGGAGAGGTGGATATCTTTGTCGCCGGAGTGGGCACGGGCGGCACCATCACCGGCGTGGGAGAGTATCTCAAGAGCCGGAACCCCGCTGTGAAGGTCGTGGCGGTGGAGCCAGCGGCCTCCCCGGTCCTCTCTCAGGGGGTGGCCGGCGCCCACAGGATCCAGGGGATCGGCGCAGGCTTTGTGCCGGACAACCTGAACACCGGGATCTGTGATGAGATCGTGACGGTATCCGACGAGGACGCCTTTGCTTACGGCAGGCGTCTGGGACGGCAGGAGGGCATCCTGGTGGGCATTTCCTCCGGCGCCGCTGTATGGGCCGCCGCGCAGCTGGCAAAGCGCCCCGAAAACAGGGGCAAGACCATTGTGGTCCTGCTTCCGGACACCGGCGAGCGCTACCTTTCCACACCCATGTTTGCAGATTAAATACCAAGGAGTATGCTATGATTTACGCAGATAATGCCGCGACCACAAAAATGAGCAGGGCGGCGGTCGATGCCATGCTGCCCTATATGGAACAGTATTACGGAAACCCCTCCAGCCTTTACGCCTTCGGCCAGCAGGCCAGGGAGGCGCTGGAAAACGCCCGGAGCCGGATCGCCGCCTGCCTGCACGCCGATCCCAGGGAGATCACCTTTACCTCCGGCGGCAGCGAGGCGGACAACCAGGCGATCATGACCGCCGCTGCGCTGGGGGCCCGCAGGGGGAAACGACACATCGTCTCCACGGCCTTTGAGCACCACGCCGTTCTGCATACCCTGGAAAAGCTGAAGAAGCAGGGCTATGAGGTCACTCTGCTGGACGTGCACAGTACGGGCCTTGTGACGCCGGAGCAGGTGACGGAAGCCATCCGGGAGGACACCTGCCTTGTGACCATTATGTACGCCAACAACGAGATCGGCACCATTCAGCCTGTCGCGGAAATCGGGGCTGTTTGCCGGGAAAAGGGCGTCCTGTTCCACACAGACGCGGTACAGGCGGCAGGCCATCTGCCCATTGATGTGAAGGCGCAGAACATCGACCTGCTCTCCCTTTCCGCCCACAAGTTCCACGGGCCGAAGGGGATCGGCGTCTTGTATGCCAAGCGGGGGGTGGCGCTGGAAACCATCATCAGCGGCGGCGCCCAGGAGCGCGGAAAACGCGCGGGCACAGAGAATATCCCGGCCGTCATGGGCATGGCAGCGGCGCTGGAAGAGGCCTGTGCAAACATGGACGAGCACCGCGCACGGCTGACCGGCCTGCGTGAGCGCCTGATTCACGGCCTGGAGCAGATTCCGTACGGAGAGCTGAACGGCGACCGTGAGCGCCGGCTGCCCGGGAATGTGAATTTCTGCTTTGAGGGCATCGAGGGCGAATCGCTGCTGCTTTTGCTGGACGAGAGGGGCATCTGCGCTTCCTCCGGCTCCGCCTGCACGAGCGGTTCCCTGGACCCCAGTCATGTGCTGCTGGCTATCGGCAGGCCCCACGAGGTGGCCCATGGCTCCCTGCGGCTCAGCCTCGGAGAGGAGATGACGGAGGCAGATGTGGACGAGATCATTCAGGCCGTCACGGACGTGGTGACCCGCCTGCGGAATATGTCCCCCTTCTGGCGGGATCTGGTCAACGGAAAACGGCCCCATGTATTTGCTGAATAAGAGGTGATATGATGGCTTTGTATAGCGATAAAGTGATGGATCATTTCCGCAATCCCCGGAATGTGGGCGTCATCGAGGATGCCGATGGCGTTGGTGAGGTTGGTAATCCCGTGTGCGGAGATATCATGAGGATCTATCTGAAGATAGCGGATCAGATCATTACCGATGTGAAGTTTGAAACCTTCGGCTGCGGAAGCGCCATTGCCTCCAGCTCCATGGCGACGGAGCTGATCAAGGGCAAGCCCCTGTCCGAAGCCCTCGCGCTGACCAACAGGGCCGTGGCCCAGGCGCTGGACGGGCTTCCGGCGCATAAGATGCACTGCTCGGTGCTGGCGGAGGAGGCCATCAAAAAGGCGATCCAGGATTATTACGACAAAAGCGGCATCGCCTATGATTCCAGCCTGTTTCCGGACTGTGGGCATTGCGCTCACTGCGGCGGGTGAAGGCCCTGATCGCCATGAGCGGCGGCGTTGACAGCAGCGTCGCCGCTCTGCTGACCAAGCGCATGGGCTATGCGTGCATCGGCTGCACCATGAAGCTGTATGACGCTCCCGATGACGGCGCTGCGCGGGGGCGGAGCTGCTGTGTGCTGGAGGATGTGGAGGACGCGCGCAGCATCGCCCTGAGAATGGGAATGCCGTATTACGTGTTCAATTTTAAAGATGCGTTCCGCAGCAGGGTCCTTGAAAAATTCATCAGAAGCTATGAGGCCGGCAGAACGCCCAACCCCTGCGTGGATTGCAACCGGTATTTAAAATTCGACCGGCTTTTTGAGCGGGCGCGGGTACTTGGCTGTGACCGGATCGTAACCGGCCACTATGCCCGGATTGCATTCAACGGCAAGGAGTATGTGCTGAAAAAAGCACTTGATCCGTCCAAAGACCAGAGCTATTTTCTGTACGCGATGACGCAGGAACAGCTGAGCCGAACGCTCTTTCCGCTGGGAGCGCTCCGCAAGAGCGAAACGCGGAAAATCGCCAAAGAAGCCGGCTTTGTCAATGCGGACAAGCCGGACAGCCAGGATATTTGCTTTGTCCCGAACGGCGACTATGCCCGTGTGATCGAAAGCGATACGGGAAAGCGCTGTCCGGAGGGGGTATTCCAAACGACAAGCGGCGAGGTGCTGGGGAGGCACCGCGGAATCATCCGCTATACCATTGGGCAGCGCAAGGGACTTGGAATTTCCTCCCGGAGGCCGCTTTATGTCTGCGGAATTCAGGCAGAGGACCATACCGTCGTTGTTGGAAACTGGGAGGAGCTGTTTTCCAGGACCGTGATCCTCTCAGACGTTCACTGGATCTGCGGCAAAACTCCCGATTTCCCCCTTCGCTGCTTTGCCAAAATACGCTCACGGCAGCAGGAGCAGCCGGTGACGGTCTATCCGCAGGGAGCCGGCGGCGTGCGGATCGTGTTCGACCGGCCCCAGCGGGCCGTCACCCCCGGCCAGGCCGCGGTTCTGTACGACGGAGAAACGGTCCTGGGCGGCGGTGAGATCCAAAGCGCCGGCGGCACTTGATGCCTTGTGAGCGTTGTGCTATGATGAGATTCAAAGGGGGAACCTGTCATGCTGGTATCCACAAGAGGACGCTACGCCCTGCGCGTCATGATCGACCTGGCGGAACACGGCGACGGCAAATACATGGCTATGAAATCGGTCGCGGAACGGCAGGAGATCTCTCTGAAATATATGGAGAAAATCCTTCGGCTGCTTGTTTCCGCCAATCTGATCGAGGGCGTGCAGGGAAAAGGGGGCGGTTACCGCCTTACCCGCGCCCCGCAGGATTATCCCATCAATGAGATCCTGCAGCTGACGGAAGGCAGCCTTGCGCCGGTGTCTTGTCTGGAATGCGGCGCAGAGGCGTGCAAACGCGCCGCGGAATGCCGCACACTTCCCTTGTGGACGGAGCTGGGGCAGCTCGTCAACGGGTATCTGGAGAAGATCACGCTGGCGGATCTGATGAAAAAATGACTGTGCGGCGTGACACTGCCCGCAGCATTTTCCCTTAAATTCATGCAGCGCGGACAAGCGAGAGCGCTTGTCCGCGCTGCTGTATCATTTCGCCAAAGAGGGGAAAATTCCTCGCTTTCCAAATCCTGCCCGCTGCGGGCGGACCGCTCATGCCAGAAACAGCGACACGGCGCAGTACACCAGCAGCAGCGCCATCACCGTGTTGACGGGCTTTGCGTGCTGGGAGAACAGCCGGCGGAACACGGAGCCGAAGGCGCACCAGCACAGGCAGAAGAGGTAGCCGATGAAGGCCAGCAGCAGGGCGAAGCCCACCAGGGGCAAAGGCTCCGTGTGGTAGTAGGGGAGGATGTAGGCCTCCATGGACATGATGCAGTAGATGTAGATCTTGGGGTTGACGAACTGCAGCAGCAGCCCCGCCAGGAAGCCGTCCCGGGAGTGGTCCTCCTCCACGCCGGAGCTGCGGAAGGTCTCCCAGGCCAGATACAGCATGTACAGGGCCCCCAGGATCAGCATGGGCAGCTTGATTTTGGGGATCAGGGCCGACAGGGCGCCGCAGAAGGCGGTGCACAGCAGCATCACCGCGGTGAAGCCCACCCAGATGCCGAAGGTGAAGGGCATGGCGCCCCGGAACCCCTTCCGGCTGCCGTTGGACATGGACATGATGTTGTTGGGGCCCGGCGTCACGGCGGTGATGACGGCATAGGTCAAAAACGAGAGCCAGGGAAACATATTTGACAAGCCCTCCCTCTGAATGATATGATACTGATATGATCGTACAATATCTTGGATTTCCTTTATATTGTATGAGCAATCCGATATATTGTCAAGAGGGAATGCTATGGATATTACGAACGTGGTGGCGGGCAACGCCCGGCGGGTCCGGGAGGAGAAGAAGCTGACGCTGGACGCGGCGGCGGCGGCCACCGGCGTGTCCCGCAGCATGCTGGCCCAGATCGAGAAGGGAGAGGTGAACCCCACCATCTCCGTGCTGTGGAAGATGGCCAACGGCTACAAGGTCTCCTTCACGTCGCTGGTGGAGCCCCGGGGGAGCGGGGTGTCCGTGCTGCGGCAGGGGGAGACGGCGCCCCTGGCCGAGGACGACGGGCGGTATCTGAACTACCCGCTGTTCGCCTTTGATGAGCAGAAGCTCTTCGAGACCTACCGCATCGTGATCCTGCCGGGCGGCGCCCTGTCCGCCCAGCCCCACCTGGCCGGGTCGGAGGAGTATGTCACCGTCTTTGCGGGCCGGGCGGAGATCACCGTGGACGGCCGCAGCTTTGCACTGGAAAAGGGGGACTCCATCCACTTCCTGGCCGACGCGCCCCACGCCTACCGCAACCCGGGGCAGGAGACCGCGGAGCTGAGCATGCTGATCTACTATGGAAGGGCCACCTGAGCGGACGAACGGAGGGGGACCCAATTTGGGTCCCCCTCCGTGTATCCTCCGGCTTGGGAGTATTTACAATCCGGCATCCCGCTGCGCTTCCAGCACTCTTCGGGCGAAGGCCTCCATGGAGCAGTCCTCCACGGTTTCGCCGGGCCGGAGTACCAGGTCGAAAAAGCAGCTGGGGATCTCGCGCTTGCGCAGCTCCTTCTCGATGCACAGGGAGCAGCCCTGGTCATGGTTGGAAGGGTGGCAGCGGCAGGCGGTGTTGCGGCAGGGGCAGAAGTGGTCCATGACAGCCTCCTTTACGAACGTGGGAAAAAAGAGATCCCGGACCGAAGTCCGGGATCTTTGTTTGTCCAAGTCAGATCGCTCTGGTGACTTTGCCGGAACGCATACACCGGGTACAAACATACACATGGCGGGGAGAACCGTTGACGATCGCCTTCACACGCTTGACGTTGGGCTTCCATGTACGGTTGGAACGCCGATGAGAGTGGGAGACCTTGATGCCAAAGGTAACGCCCTTGTCGCAGAACTCGCACTTAGCCATCCGTTGCACCTCCTTGCTGTTGCGTACTTCCATACCTTTTTTAGGCACAGCTGATATCATATCAGAAAACTTTCTGAAATGCAAGCAAAAATTTCAAAAAATCCAAAGGTTTTTTCCGGGGCTCCTCCGGGCCCGCCGAAGGGGCTGGGTGTTGCGAAAACGGGCAAAGTAAGATATAATAAACGCAGTATAGCGCCGCTTCAAAAAGAGGCGGCAGAGTGGGCGCGCCGGAGTGTGCGGCGGCCGGAAAGGGAATGGAAAAGGCTATGCAGGAACGCGGACTGAAGATGTCGGAATTTGTGGCTCAATTCAATCTGGAGGTGCTGAACAAGGGCGCCGATTTTGACACCATGCTGTTGACCATCACGGATGTGAACCGCCCCGGTCTCCAGTTCCACGACTTTTACGACTACTTTGACCCCCGCCGCCTCCAGGTGGTGGGCAAGGCGGAGATCATGTACCTGAAGGGGCTGACGGAGCAGCGGCGGCGCAAGTGCTTTGACGACCTCTTTCTCTATGATATCCCGGCCCTGGTGATCTCCCGGGGACTGGACTGCTTCCCGGAGTGCCTGGACAGCGCCAGGGAGCACGGCCGGACCCTGCTGCGGACGGAGGACACCACCGTGGAGTTCACCAGCCGCACCATCGAGTTTTTGAACCGGTATCTGGCTCCCTGCGTCACCCGCCACGGCGTGCTGCTGGACATCTCCGGCGAGGGCGTCATGATCACCGGCGACTCCGGCATCGGCAAGAGCGAGTCCGCCATCGAGCTGATTATGCGGGGCCACCGGCTGGTGGCCGACGACGCGGTGGAGATCCGCCGCATCTCCAACCAGCTCATCGGCACCGCGCCGGAGGTGATCCGTCACTACATCGAGCTGCGGGGCATCGGCGTCATCGACGTGCGCCAGCTCTTCGGCATGAGCGCCATCCGCGCCGAGTCCCAGATCAACCTGGTGGTCCAGTTCGAGCAGTGGGACAACACGAAGTTCTACGACCGGCTGGGCATCGAGGACCACTACATCGATATCCTGGATATCCAGGTGCCCTGCGTCACCATCCCTGTGCGGCCGGGCCGGAACCTGGCCAGCATCGTGGAGGTGGCGGCCATGAACAACCGCCACCGGCGGTACGGCTACAACGCCGCCCAGGAGCTGGCCCAGCGGGTGGACCTGCGGGCCGAGGGCAAGACCAGGGGCTGAACGGAGGAACGAGGAGATGTTTGTTGGCATTGACGTGGGCGGCACCAACCTCAAGGCCGGCCTTGTGGACGGCGAGGGCCGCCTGCTGGCGGCGGCCCGGCGCCCGCTGCACTTTTCCGGTGCGGAGGCCTTCGCCGCGGATCTTGCGGAGCTGGCCCTCCAGGCGGTGCGACAGGGCGGCGCGGCGCCGGAGGACCTGGAGTCCGTGGGCATCGGCCTGCCCGGCGCCGTGGACGGCGGCGAGGTGGTGTACACCGCCAATATCCCTTTGAAGCACGTGCCGCTGGAGCGGCTGTTCCGGCAGCATCTGGATATTCCCGTGTACCTGGGCAACGACGCCGACTGCGCCGCCGTGGGCGAGTTCTTCTGCGGCGCGGGCCGGGGCTGCCGGGACTTTGTGGTGGTGACCCTGGGCACCGGCATCGGCGCCGGGATCATCCTGAACGGCCGCCTTCAGGGCGGCGCCGCCTCCAGCGAGGCGGGCCACATGGCGATCATGCAGGGAGGCGAGCTGTGCAACTGCGGCCGCCGGGGCTGCTGGGAGCGGTATGCTTCCGCCACGGCCCTGATCGCCCAGACCCGGGCCGCCATGGAGGCCCACCCGGAGAGCGGCCTCCACGCCGCGGCGGAGGCCCTGGGGGCCGTGGACGGCCGCACCGCCTTCCAGGCGGCCCTGGCCGGGGACGAGACGGCCCTGGCGGTGTGCCGGCAGTATGTGGAGTACCTGGCCGGCGGCACCACCAGCCTCATCAACATCCTGCGGCCGGAGGCGGTGGCCATCGGCGGCGGTGTGGCGGCTGCGCCGGAGCAGCTGCTGCTGGAGCCCCTGCGCCGCATCGTGGAGCAGGAGGCCTACGCCCGCCACGGCGGCCGGGTCACCCGGGTGGTCCGGGCGGAGCTGGGCAACGACGCCGGCATCATCGGCGCGGCGTTTTTGGGAAAGGTCCTGTGAGAACAAGATCGAGCCGCCGGCCTTCGGGCCGGCGGGATTCGTTGAGCGCCCGGAGGCGCGGAGGGAGACGCTATGGATTGGTGGACTGGATTTGACAAGAAGATGGCGGACTATCTGCCGGACCTGAAGATCGCGGAGGAGGAGCCCATGAGCCGGCACACCTCCTTCCGCATCGGCGGGCCCGCCCGGCGGATGGCGTTTCCAACGTCGGGGGCACAGCTGGTGCTGCTGATGAGCTTTGCGGCCGAGTGCGGGGCAAGGCCCCTGGTCGTCGGCCGGGGCACCAACCTCCTCTGCCCGGACGAGGGCCTGGACCGGCTGGTGGTGGAGACCTCCGGCCTTTCCCGATTGGAGCTGGGGGAGGAGCCGGACACGATCCTGGCCGAGAGCGGCGTGTCCCTGGCCCGGCTGGGGGAGTTCGCCTGCCAGCAGGGCCTGACGGGCCTGGAATTTGCCCACGGCATCCCCGGCAGCGTGGGCGGCGGTGTGTGCATGAACGCCGGGGCCTATGACGGAGAGATGAAGCAGGTGGTCTCCGGTGTTTCGGTGCTGTTCCCGGAGGAGGGGGTCAAATTCCTCTCCGGGGAGGAGATGGCCTTCGGCTACCGCCGCAGCCTCCTCACCGACCATCCCGAGGCGGTGGTGCTCCACGCGGTGTTCCGCCTGACGCCGGGGGACGGCGAGGCCATCCGGCAGAAGATGCGGACGCTGATGGACCGCCGCCGGGCCAGCCAGCCCCTGGAGCTGCCCAGCGCCGGCAGCACCTTCAAGCGGCCCCAGGGTCATTTCGCCGGGACGCTGATCGACCAGTGCGGCCTCAAGGGCCTCACCGTGGGCGGCGCCCAGGTCAGCGAGAAGCACGCGGGCTTCGTGGTCAACCGGGGCGGCGCCACCTGCGCCGACGTGGAGGCCCTGATCGCCGAGATCCAGAGACGGGTCCTGGACCGGACCGGCGTGGCCCTGGAGCCGGAAGTGAAGATCATCCGGAACTGAGCGTTCCGGCGAACCATCAGGAGGTGGATACTGTGGAAATCCTCATCATCTCCGGCCTCTCCGGCGGGGGAAAGAGCAAGGCGGCGTCCTTTCTGGAGGACATGGGCTTTTACATCGTGGACAATATGCCCGCCGCCATGATTTTGAAATTTGCGGAGTTCTGCGCCGGGGTCAGCGGCCGGTACGACCGGGTGGCCCTGGTGTACGACGTGCGCACCGCCAGCTCCTTCACGGAGCTGTTCGACGTGCTGGATAAGCTCAAATCCATGGGCCTTTGCCGGATGCTGTTCCTGGAGGCGGCGCCGGAGACCATCATCAAGCGCTACAAGGAGACCCGCCGCCGCCATCCCCTGCGGGGGGAGACGGACTCTCTGGAGGAGGCGGTCCGCCGGGAGCGGGAGATGATGCAGCCGGTGAAGGAGCGGGCGGACTATGTGATCGACACCTCCCGCACCTCCACCGCCCAGCTGCGGGGCGAGCTGCTGCGGCTGTTCGGCCAGGGGGAGGAGCGGGGCGCCATGACCGTCAACGTCACCTCCTTCGGCTTCAAGTACGGCCTGCCCCTGGAGGCGGACCTGGTGCTGGACGTGCGGTTCATGCCAAACCCCTTCTACATTCAGGACCTGCGTCCCAAGACCGGGCTGGACAAGGCGGTGGCGGACTATGTGTTCAGCTTCCAGCAGACCCGGGACTTCATGAAGAAGCTGGAGGACCTGCTCTCCTTCACCCTGCCTCTGTACGCCGAGGAGGGCAAGACCTCCCTGACCATCGCCGTGGGCTGCACCGGCGGCCACCACCGCTCCGTGGCGGTGACCCACGCCCTGACGGACTTCATCCGCCAGCAGGGCTATTCTGTGACGGAAAACCACCGGGACATGTCCCGCAGCAGCTGAGAGAGAGGTGCCCATGGAATACCAACCGGCCCCGTACCGCCTGCCCAGGTCCCACGGACCCCGGATCGCCGTCATCGGCGGCGGCCACGGCCTGGCCAATATGCTGCGGGGATTGAAGCAGTACACGGAGAACCTGGCCGCCGTGGTGACGGTGGCCGACGACGGCGGCGGCTCCGGCAGGCTGCGCCAGGACCTGGGGATGCCGCCGCCCGGCGACATCCGCAACTGCATGGAGGCCCTGGCCAACACCGAGCCGGTCATGCGGGAGCTGCTCAGCTACCGCTTCACCGAGGGGTCTCTGGCGGGCCAGAGCTTCGGAAACCTCTTTCTCGCAGCCCTCAACGGCATCTCGCCCACCTTTGACGCGGCGGTCAGCCGCATGAGCGAGGTCCTGGCCATCACCGGCCGGGTGCTGCCGGTGACCACCGCCGACGTGCGGCTGGAGGCGGAGTTCGAAAACGGCGCCAGCGTGGTGGGGGAGTCAAAAATCTTCTACTGCAAGAAGAAGGAGGACTGCCGCATCCGCCAGGTGCGGCTGCTGCCGGAGCATCCCAAGGCCCTGCCGGAGGCGCTGACGGCCATCCGGGAGGCGGACATGATCGTCCTGGGGCCCGGGAGCCTCTACACCAGCATCATCCCCAACCTCCTGGTGGACGGCATCCCCGAGGCCATCCAGGCCTCCAACGCGCTGAAGATCTACGTCTGCAACGTCATGACCCAGGAGGGGGAGACGGAGGGGTACACCGTCTCCGACCACATCGCGGCCCTCTTCGCCCACTCGGCGCCGGGCCTTTTTGACCTGTGCCTGACCAATTCCTCCCCCATCCCCAGAGACGTGGCCGCCCGGTACGCTCAGGAGGGAGCCGCGCCCCTGTACGGCGACCGGGAGGCGTGCGCCGCCCTGGGCGTGGAGGTGGTGGACCGGCCCATCGCCACCGTGGAACAGGGCTTCGTCCGCCACCATCCGGACCACCTGGCCCGGGAGCTGATTTTGCTCCACGCCGAGCGCAGCGTCCGCATCGCCGGGGACCGCTACGACTTCCGCCGCAGCGCCTCCCACGTGGAGGGGCGGAGCCGCCGCTGAACACTACGAAAGGAGCGACGCCATGTCCTTTTCCTTCGACGCCAAAAACGAGCTGTGCCGCCTGCCGGTGCAGAAGCTCTGCTGCGCCAGGGCGGAGGCCTACGGCATCCTGCTCTACTGCAACACCTTCAGCGCATCGGAGGTGCGCATCGTCACCGAGAACCCCAACTTCGCCGCCCGCCTGCCAAAGCTCTTTCACCGGGCCTTCAGCATCCGCTTTGACCGCCAGCCGGAGCCGGGGGCACCGGGGAAGATGGTGTTCCAGATCACGGAGCGGCGGAAGCTGGAGCGGATCACCGACATGCTGGGCTACGACCTGCGGCAGAACCTGGTGCTCCACATCAACTTCGCCCTGCTGGAGGAGGAGTGCTGCAAGGCCTCCTTCCTGCGGGGGGCGTTTTTCGCCGGGGGCAGCATCACCGACCCCATGAAGCGCTACCACCTGGAGCTGACTACCTCCCACCAGCAGGCCAGCCGGGAGCTGGACGTGCTGCTGCGGGAGAGCGGCTACCCGCCCAAGAGCGTCAGCCGCAACGGCAGCTTCGTCACCTACTTCAAGCAGAGCGACCAGATCGAGGATTTTCTCACCCTGATCGGGGCGCCGGTGGCGGCCATGAACGTCATGACCGCCAAGATGGAGAAGGACCTCCGGAACAGCGTCAACCGCCGGCTCAACTGCGACAGCGCCAACCTGGACAAGGCGGTGCTGGCGGCCCAGGAGCAGCTGGAGGCCATCCGCCGCCTGCGCTCCGACGGGCGCCTGGAGACCCTGCCGGAGAAGCTGAAGGCCACAGCGGCCCTGCGGGAGGCCCACCCGGAGCTGAGCCTCTCCGAGCTGGCGGAGACCTTTGACCCGCCGGTGACCAAGTCCTGCCTCAGCCACCGCCTGCGGAAGATCATGCAGCTGGCGGAATGACTGTGAAGTAAAAATACATAACAGATCGAAAGAGGAGAGTTTTTATATGGACCGCTGTGTAAAAGCCTATGAATACCACAAGCAGGGATACAACTGCGCCCAGTCCGTGGCGGGCGCCTTCGCGGATCTGACGGGTCTGGCCCCGGAGCAGCTGATGGCCGCCACCGGCGGCTTCGGCGGCGGCGTGGGCGGAAGCCACGCGGAGCTGTGCGGCGCCGTCAGCGGCGGCGTGCTGGTGCTGAGCCTGCTGCACCCCCACACCGACGGGGCCGACAGGGCGGGGAAGGCCGCCGTCTATGCCCTGACCAAGGAGTTCCGCCGCCGCTTCGAGGAGGTGTTCGGCCTGACCCGCTGCGGCGACCTGCTGAAGGCCCGCCCCGGCGTCACGGACAAGAACCCCGCCGCGCAGCGGCTGGGCGTCACCGCCCACTGCGACAACATGATCGTCACCGCCGTGGAGATCGTGGAGCAGATGCTGGCGGAGGAGCAGGCGGCGCAGTAATCAAACCGCAGAAGCGGCAAAGGAGGATGCGCCATGAAAAAACTGGATCATTGGCCGCCCGGGAAGGTGCTGCGGCTTGCCAGAGTGCTGATGGGGGCCGGACTGGTCCCGCTGGCGGCAGCCTGGGCCATGGGGGCTGATGGGGGATCGGATGCCTCCGTGGCCTGGATCGCGTCCCTGTGCATTGCGGCGATCCTGCTGGTCGCCGCCGGAGCGGCGGCCTATGTCTATCTGCGCTGCCCCTACTGCGGCGCGTCCCTGTGCAGCGGCTGGCGGCTGCCTTTGTCTCTGCCCCGTTACTGTACCGCATGCGGCAAGGACCTGGAAAAAGCGGAGGACTGAAGCGGAGTGGGGAAGAGCGGAGAGAAGAGAGAGGGGCTTGCGATGAAAAAGCTGAACGAGATAGACTGCCGTCAGGCGCTGAAGATGTCCCATATTCTGTTTTTCAGCGGCTTTTTGCTGGTGATGGCCGGTGGTCTGGTGCTGTGCGTGAGCACGGCGCCCCGGGCGCTGGCGGCTCTGCTGATGGCCGGCGGGGCGGTGCTGCTGATCGCCGGGCTGATCCTGGCCGCCTGGAAGGGGCGCTGTCCCCACTGTGGGGCATCCCTGATGCTGGGAGGCCGTCTGCCCCTGAGCCTGCCTCCCCACTGCCCCGGCTGCGGAGAAAAGCTGTGAGGTGCCTGTGAACAGACATTCCATGAACCACCGCCGGATGCGGGCCATCCGGATCGTGTTTTACAGCGGCCTGGGACTGCTGGTACCGGCCTGGGCCGCCGCCTGCTGGTGGGAGCAGTTGGCCATGGTCCTGCTGGGCCTCGCCCTGGGTGCCATCCTCCTGGCCTCGCTGGCCTCTCTATGGGTGCGCTGCCCGGTCTGCGGAGCCAATCTCTGCCGGGGCATGCGCCTGCCCGGCCAGCTGCCCAGGTTCTGTCCCCGCTGCGGGTCAGAGGTGAAGTGACCTGCTGCCGCAGCGCAACTATCGGAAAGGAGACCGCCCATGTCCTTTGTCCATCTCCATGTGCATACGGAGTTCAGCCTCCTGGACGGCGCCTGCCGCATCAAGGACCTGCCCCAGGTCGTCAAAGACATGGGGCAGACCGCCTGCGCCATCACGGACCACGGCGTCATGTACGGCGCCATCGACTTCTACCGCGCCTGCAAGGCGGCGGGGGTCAAGCCCATCATCGGCTGCGAGGTCTATGTGACGCCCCAGGGCCGGTCCCGGTTCGACAAGGTCCACGAGTTCGACGCCGAGAGCCGCCATCTGGTGCTGCTGTGCGAGAACGAGGAGGGCTACCGGAACCTCTCGTACCTGGTCTCCGCCGGGTGGACCGAGGGCTTTTACATCAAGCCCCGGATCGACCAGGGGCTGCTGCGGCAGCACAGCGGCGGGCTCATCGCCCTTTCCGCGTGTCTCGCCGGAGAGATCCCCCGGCGGCTGCGCAACGGCGAGTATGCGAGCGCCAAAAACTACGCCCTGGAGATGGCGGAGCTGTTCGGACCGGAACGGTTCTACCTGGAGCTCCAGGACCACGGCATCCCGGAGCAGCGGCAGGTGAACCAGGGAATTTTGCGCATCCACCAGGAGACCGGCATCCCCATGGTCTGCACCAACGACGCCCACTACCTGCGAAAAGAGGACGCCGAGGCCCACGACGTGCTGCTGTGCATCCAGACCGGCAAGACCATCGACGACGAGAACCGGATGCGCTACGAGCCGCGGAACTTCTACCTGCGCAGCGAGGAGGAGATGCGGGCCCTCTTCGGCGGCTTTGAAGGGGCGCTGGACAATACCGCGAAGGTCGCGGAACTGTGCAACCTGGAATTCACGTTTGGCAAGTACCACCTGCCGGAGTTCCAGCTGCCCCCGGGCTACGACAGCTTCACCTACCTCAAAAAGCTCTGCGACGAGGGCTACCGGGAGCGCTACGGCGACGACGACAGCCACCGCCAGCAGCTGACCTATGAACAGAACATGATCGAGAAGATGGGCTTCACCGACTACTTCCTCATCGTCTCCGACTTCGTCCGCTACGCCAAGGGCGCCGGGATCCCCGTGGGCCCTGGCCGCGGCAGCGCCGCGGGCAGCATGGTCAGCTACTGCCTCCACATCACCGACATCGACCCGGTGAAATACAGCCTCTACTTCGAGCGGTTTTTGAACCCGGAGCGGGTCAGCATGCCGGATATCGACATGGACTTTGGCGACACTCGCCGGGGCGAGGTGGTGGACTACGTCCGCCGCAAGTACGGCGACGACCGCGTGGCCCAGATCGTCACCTTCGGCACCATGGCCGCCAGGGGCGTCATCCGGGACGTGGGCCGGGTCATGAACATGCCCTACGCCGAGGTGGACCAGATCGCCAAGCAGGTGCCGGGCGCCCTGCACATCACCCTGGAGGACGCCCTGCGCCTCAGTAAGCCCCTGCGGGAGCTGTACGACACCGACGAGCGGGTGAAAAAGCTCATCGATACCGCCAAGGCCCTGGAAGGGATGCCCCGCCACGCCTCCACCCACGCCGCCGGCGTGGTCATCACCCGGCGGCCGGTGTACGAGTACGTGCCCCTGGCGAAAAACGACGACGCCGTGGTCTGCCAGTACGTCATGACCACCCTGGAGGAACTGGGCCTTCTCAAAATGGACTTTCTGGGCCTGCGGAACCTGACGGTGCTGGACGACGCGGTGAAGATGGTCCAGGAGCATGAGCCGGACTTCCGGCTGGAGGACATCCCCGAGGACGATGCGGAGACCTTCGCCATGCTCTCCGCGGGAAAGACCAGCGGCGTGTTCCAGGTGGAGTCCGCCGGCATGACCGGCGTGTGCGTGGGCCTCAAGCCCCGGAGCATCGAGGACATCACCGCCATCATCGCCCTGTACCGCCCGGGACCCATGGACTCCATCCCCCGCTTCATCGCCTGCTCTCAGGACCCCAGCAAGATCAAGTACCTGCACCCATCCCTGGAGCCGATCCTCTCCGTCACTTACGGCTGCATCGTCTACCAGGAGCAGGTCATCCAGATCTTCCAGCAGCTGGCGGGGTACTCCCTGGGCCAGGCGGACATGGTGCGCCGGGCCATGAGCAAGAAGAAGGCCAAGGACATCGAGCGGGAGCGGGAGGCCTTCCTCCACGGGGACCGGTCGCGGAACATCACCGGCTGCGTGGCGGGCGGCATCCCGGAGGCCACCGCCCAGGCCATCTACCAGGACATCTACGACTTCGCCAACTACGCCTTCAACAAGGCCCACGCCGTCTCCTACGCCGTGGTGGCCTACCAGACCGCCTGGTTCAAGTGCCACCACACCCGGGAGTACATGGCGGCGCTGCTGACCTCCGTTCTGGACAACTCCGACAAGGTGGCCGGCTACATCAACGAGTGCCGGGAGTGCGGCATCGCCCTGCTGCCGCCGGACATCAACCGCTCCGCCGACCGCTTCACCGTGGAGGAGGGGGGCATCCGCTTCGGTCTGGTCGCCATCAAGAACATCGGCCGGGGCTTCATCCTCTCGGTGATGGAGGAGCGCAAAAAGGCGCCCTTCCGCTCCATCCAGGATTTCTGCGAGCGCATGGGCGGGGGAGACATCAACAAACGGGCGGTGGAGAACCTGATCCGCTCCGGCGCCTTCGACTCCACCGGCGCCCGCCGGTCCCAGCTGATCCAGGTGTACGAGTCCATCATGGACGCCGTGGCCGACAGCCTCCGCCAGAACCTGGAGGGGCAGCTGGACTTCTTCTCCATGGCGATGGGACAGCAGGACGCAGCGCCTGTAAAGGAGATCCCCCTGCCGGATATCCCGGAGTTCACCCCCCAGGAGCTCATGACCATGGAGAAGGCCACCACGGGACTGTACCTCTCCGGCCACCCCATGGACCAGTATCGCCAGGAGGTGAAGGCCCTGCGGGCCCCCACCATGGCCTCCATTCTGGAGGACTTCGCCCAGGAGGGGGGACCCACCCGCTTTGCCGACGACCAGCGGATCACCCTCTGCGGCGTCGTCACCGCCAGCAAGACTAAGACCACGAAGAACAACTCCCTCATGGCCTACGTCACCGTGGAGGACGACACCGCCTCCATGGAGCTGCTCTGCTTTGCCCGGGTGCTGGACGCCTGCGGCGCCTACCTGAAGGAGAACCAGGCGGTGGTGGTGAAGGGGCGCCTCTCCGTCCGGGACGAGAAGGCCCCCCAGGTCATGGCGGACAGCGTGTACCCGCTCTCCACCGTGAAGGGCGGCACGCCGCCGCCTCCCGCGCCGAAGGGGGAGAAGCTGCTGGAGGGGCAGACCCTCTATCTGAAATTCCCCAGCATCGACAGCCCGGCGGTGCGGCATATGAAGCTGGTGTTCAACATGTTCCCCGGCACCACGCCGGTGCGGATGGTCATGGCGGACACCCGGAAGGTCTACGCCGCCAGCGTCCTGCTGCACCGCGCCCTGGTGGAGGAGGCCCGGGAGACCCTGGGCGCGGACAACGTGGTGGTCAAGTGACCGCCGGAAACCGACAAAAAAGCGCCCCGTGTCCAGCGGACACGGGGCGTTTTTCCGTCTCAGTTGCGGGGGTTCAGCCGGAGGATCAGGCCGGTCAGTCCGGCACCGACGGTCACAAAGACCGCCTGGAGGGCCCGGAGGGCGGGGCCCTCGTTTCCGGGGATGGGGTTGGTCCGTGCCCACAGCACCAGGGCCACGGCCAGCACCGCCGCGCCGGCGGTGAAGATCCAGGCCCGCCGCTTCTTTCGCAGCAGCGCGCGCACCAGGATGCCCGCCAGCAGGGGAAGGGCCAGGAGACAGGTCCAGTTCCAGAGAATGATGCCCATAGGTCCTCCTTATCTGTACAGCCGCAGCCCCGCGCCGCAGAGCAGGGCCCCCGCCGCCGCGGCGGCGAACAAAAAGGCCCAGAAGCCGAAGAACTCCTGTCCCGGTGGCATGAGCCAAAACAGCGCCAGGGCGACGGCCGCCAGCGCCGCCGTCAGGAGCCAGGCGCGCGGGTTCTTCCGGATGTCGAAGCGGAGGAACGCCCCCGCCAGGGCGCCGATGAGGGCTGTGAGGATCGTGGGGAACATACCGTACACTCCTTTCGATCAGACCGCGTATTCTTAAATGTGCGGGACCCCTCCGGGCCTCACTGGTCCTTGTCCTCCTCCGGGTCCGAGGACATCAGCACCCGCATGATCTCGCTGTACAGCCGCTCCGGGCTCTTGCGGAACCGCTCCGCCAGCATGTTCGCCATATCCTCCCGGGGAATGGCCAGCTTCAGGTCCATGACGCTGCCCATGTCGTCCTCCAGGGAGAAGGCGGCGGTGTAGGTGCCGTTGGGACGCTGGGTGACGGAGGCCTTCACCTGGCTCTTGCGCCGGAGCTTGCGGTTGCAGGCGGCCAGGTTCTTGTCGCACCGCAGCCGCACGGAGTAGGGCAGGCTGGACTCGCAGATGCGGCTGTTGCGCAGGCCCTTTTCGGTGATGGCGTAGAGCCCCTCCTCCGACAGCGTCAGGTGCTCCGTTTTCACCAGATCCGCCAGACACTCGGAGAAGTCGAAGTAGTCGATGGCGTCGTCGCACAGCGTCAGATCCAGCACCGTGTCAAAGGGAATGGGCTCGATGACCCGGGCGGTGATGTAGAGGATGAGGAACTTGATCTCCAGCTTGTCGCGGATAAAGCCTCTGCCGGCCACGGCGGCACCTCCTTTCCAAATGGATGATGATTCAAACCCATTATACCCCAAAATCCCGCTGCCGTACAGAGCGAAAATCGCGCCTGTCGAATTCTGTCTTGACGGGGCGGCCCGGGGCAGGGTATCATGAGGTTCACATCACAGAGAAAGGGGCGGGAGCATGGGCAGACAGATGCTGTGCGCGCTGCTGGCGGCGCTGCTGCTGGCGGGCCTGACGGCCTGCGGCGGGGAGGCGGCGAAGGAGCCGGAGGAGATCCCGGAGGAAGCGGAGGAGGAACTGCCGCAGCCTCAGCCGGAGCCTGCGCCCTGCGTCCCCGCCGGGACCAACCCCCTGACAGGGGAGCCCATGGAGGAGATTTACGAGGCCGACCGGCCGGTGGCGGTGATGTTCAACAACCTGAAGGCCGCCCAGCCCCAGCTGGGTATCTCCCAGGCGGATATCATCTATGAGGTCCCCGCCGAGGGCGGCATCACCCGGATGCTGGCCCTGTACCAGAGCCTGGAGGGGGTGGAGACCCTGGGCAGCGTCCGGTCCACCCGGCCTTACTACCTGGAGCTGGCCCTGGCCCACGACGCCCTGCTGGTCCACGCCGGCGGCAGTCCGGAGGCCTACCGGGACATCTCCGCCTGGGGCGTGGACAACATGGACGGGGTCAACGGCGGGTCCGACGCCGATATCTTCTGGCGGGACCAGGACCGGCGCAGGACCATGGGCTATGAGCACAGCATGGTGACCTCCGGGGAGAAGATCCTGGCGTATCTGGCGGAGGACCACTTCCGCAGGCAGCACGAGGCGGGATATGAAGAGGGGCTGACCTTCACGGAGGACGGCACCCCCGCCGGCGGCACGGCGGCGGAGCACATCTCCCTGAAATTCTCCTATTACAAGACCGGCACCTTCGACTACGACGCTGCTTCCGGCACGTATCTGGCGGGCCAGTACGGCGGACCCTACACCGACGGGACCGGCGGCGCCCAGGTCAGCGCCGTCAACGTGCTGGTGCTGGAGACCTCCATCTATGTCAACGCCGGGGACTCGGCGGGCCGCATGACCGCCAAGCTCACCGGGGAGGGGGAGGGCACCTTCTTCTGCGGCGGAAGGTCCGTGCCCATCCGCTGGAGCCGGGCGGACCGGTACAGCCCCTTCGTCTACACCCTGGAGGACGGCACGCCCCTGGCGCTGGGCCGGGGCAGGAGCTACATCTGCATCATCAACCCCCGGGACAGCACCCTCACGGTCAGCTGAGACCGGCGAAACTTCCGGCGGAGCGCCAGTCCGGCGCTCCGCCGTCTGCACCCATCGGCGGGCGGCGCATACACTGGATTGAAAGAGCTCACTCTTTCATCCAGCTACTTATTTTAGGAGGTATTGCAATGCCCGAGAAAGTCATGCCCGGTCCCGTGGGGGAACCCTGCGGCATCCGTGAGGCGGTTTGCATCCATACCAGGAAGATCTTCGATTCCTGCCGTGATAAGGATTGCATCGAGGATCTGCGCTTCTACCCGAAGCTGTCCTGCGTGGAGGCTCTCAACCGCGCCCAGTCCGTCAAGGCCGGCAGCGCCAAGCTGCTGTACGTCTACGTGGACACCGAGCCCGTCAGCTTCAACCGGGGCTTCTACACCGTGGATATGCGGTTTTTCTACCAGGTGACCCTCCAGGCCTATCTGAACTGCTCCTGCCCCGTCACTGTGGAGGGCCTGTGCGTGTTCGACAAGCGGGCCATTCTCTTCGGCAGCGAGGGCAGCGCCAAGATCTTCTCCTCCCAGATGCGGGCGGGGGAGTGCGACGTCCAGCTGACCCGTCAGGCCAACGCCCCCATCGCCGTGGTGGAGGCCGTGGACCCCATCGTCCTGGACGCCCGGATCGTGGACTGCTGCGGCCGCCGGGAGTGCGACTGCGACCTGTGCGAGGTGCCCAGCTTCATCAACGAGTGCTTCGCCGGGGAGCTCTCCAGCGGCGACGACTGCCGCCGGGTCTATGTCACCCTGGGCCAGTTCTCCATCGTCCGGCTGGAGCGGGACACCCAGCTGCTGGTGCCGGTGTACGACTACTGCATGCCCGACAAGGAGTGCGCCTGCGGCGACGGCTGCGAGGATCCCTGCGCCCTGTTCCGCACCATCAATTTCCCGGTGGGCGAGTTCTTCCCGCCCAACACCGTCAAGGCGCCGGAGTGCTACGAGGAGGCCAAGGGCTGCTGCCACAAGTGAGGCCCTGCGGGGGCGGCCCCTCCTGAGGGTGCGAGGTCCCCGGAGAATGCACCCCATTTTCAGCACCAGCGTGGTTCCCCCCGGCCGAAATAAGTTCGGCCGGGGCTGCGCTAAAAACTTGCCCCCGGCAAGTTTTCTTAACGCTGCGCCGGTCCAAAAGAAAAGACGCTTTTGACGAAGATGCGGCCCATCCGGGCCGCATCTTCGTGTAACGGGGGGGCGTGCGAATCGGTCCGGCAGGCATCGATGGCCCCGTTGTCCCTGCGCCGGACCCCGGCAGTCGAAAGACCTTGGAGCCGCATAGACGGTGCGGCGGGTGATCGGGGTGGTTGTCGGATTTGCCCCTGCTCCGATCTCCGCGCGTTACGCGCTGCCCCGGCGGTTGATGCAGGCCTCCCATTGGGGGGGTAGGGGCGGATGGGGGATCCGCCCGTGGTGCTGACTTTCGTCGAACGCCGGGGGAGCGGCAGCGGAAATCGGCGCTGGTCGATTCGTCTGCCACCCCGTCCATTCACCCGCGGACGTTGTGCGGGGACCAGGCTCTTCCGGCGCCAATGTCCGGCGCAGGGCCGACGGTGCAGCCACCCCTCACCACGCCGATTCGCACGACCCCCGTCATACGAAAGGGCGGCCCATTCGGGCCGTCCTTTCGTCTCAGCATCTTTTCCTTTGACCGGCCGCGGCCGTTTTCTTTTCGATGCCTCGAAAAGAAAATGGGGGCGGAATCCCCCGGGAGACCTCCCGGCCTCCCCGGAGGGGCGCCTCCCGGCCGGGGCCGTCCGTCCCCTTACATCTGCCCCTGGTAGCGGACCATGAGGCACCACTCCAGCACGGACTTGCCTGCGAACACCCCCACCGCTGTGAGCGTCACCCACAGCGGAGCCCCCAGGGCGATGGACAGCCACGCCGCTCCCAGCACCGTCCACTGGAGGACCTCGCCGGAGACGGCTTTGGCCCGGCGGCGGATGGCGGTGTTGCGCTCGTCCTTCTCCTCGATCTCCGTCTGACGGGCCAGCCGGGGGTCCTTCTCCGCCTGCCGCAGCATCAAGAGGTTGGCAAGGCCCATGGCGGCAAGGCCCGAACTGACGCCCACCATGGCCCCGCCCGCCGTGTCGGGCAGAGCGTTGCCCAGCAGGGCCGTCAATGCCAGTGCCGCCGCCAGCAGCCCAAGGCCCAGGATCAGCAGCGTCCGGTACAGCGTTCGTTTCTTGTTCATGGTCCGATCCTCCTCACATTCTCCGCCGCAGCCACAGGGTGAATACCCCGGTCAGCAGCACGTTGAAAGCGGCGATGCCCAGCAGCGTCCAGGCGATCCATTCCGGCACGTCCAGGTAGCTGGACACGGCGCCACCCAGAGCCAGCAGCACCGTGGTGACGTTGCCCGCCCAGGCCTGGGCCCGGTAGCGGATGGCGGTGTTGCGCTCGTCATTGCGCGCCTTCTCCCGCTGCTGAAGCACCGGGTCCGACTGGATCATGCTCTGTCCGATCAGGCCCGCGATGCCCAGGCCGATGGCGAGGCCCCCCAGAGGGGCAAGGATCTCGGACACGGCCGTGGGCAGGAACTGGGCCCGGATATCCAGCAGGCCCACGGCCACCAAGGCCACGCCCAACACCATTACCAGGCAATACGCAAGGGTGGTCCGCTTCATGATCCCTCATCCTCCTCGTAGATGAAAATGTCCTCAATGGCGCAGTCAAAGTACCGGGCGAGCTTGAAGGCCAGCAGGATGGAGGGGTTGTACCGCCCGTTTTCCAACGAGCCGATGGTCTGCCGGGAGACCTCCAGGGCCTCCGCCAGCTCCTCCTGCCGCAGGCCCCGCGCCTTTCGCAGCTGCTCCAGCCGGTTTTTCATGGCGCGCCCCCTCTCTTCGTGAAATGGAAAGTTTGCTTTCCATCATCAGCGTACCACGGCAGCGGGAAAATGTCAAGCGCACTTTCCATTTATCCGGTGAAAGGGAGGAGGCTTGACAATCCCGGCGGGGAAGGATATACTAGAGCGGTATATTGAACTGCGGAGATGGGAAGCAGTACCCGGAGGGCGGAAGCCGAGAGAGAGCGCGGATGGTGGAAGCGCCCGTGAGGCCGCCGGGGAAGTCGTCCCGGAGCACCGGAGCCGAAGGAGGAGTAGGCTGCGGCGGCATCCCACCGTTACCGGGGAGGGGCGCGGCAGCGCCCGCTGAGCGCGTGCATGGCACGAATCCAGGTGGTACCGCGGACGTTTGTTCGCCCTGGGCCGAAGAGGCCCGGGGCGTTTTTGTTTGGAGGGAGGAGGGAGCGCGTTGTTCGAGATACAGATCCCTGCAGGGACGCCGGTCATAGGCGCGGTCACTTTTTTCCAGATAAAGCTGGGAAAATTCCGCCTGCTCCGGGCCTGGCGCATCTTCCTCCTGGTGCTGGGGGTGCTGTCATTGCTGGTGGGGCCCTGTGCCTCCTGGTCTCCCTGGACGTCCTGGCCCTGGCCCCGGTGGTGATGGGGATACTGCTGCGGCTCCTGGGAGCCGGTCTCCCCCGCATGGCTGTCCGCATGGCGGATAACATGTTGAAGAAGGACCTCAAAAGTTGCCATCCGGTGTGCATCACCTTTGATGGCGACGGCATGCGCAAGACGGTCCACGGCATCGTGACCACGGTCCCCTATGAGAGCTTCAGCCATCTGCTGCTCTGCCGGGGGAGCTACGTAGTGGGCCTGGAGGGCGAGACCACCCGGTACCAGTCGCTGCCCAAAGACTGTTTCACCCAGGGAGATCCAGAGGCATTCCCGGACTTTTTCCGGGAAAAGACGGGCCTTAGCCTTGTATCCATCTAACTTCACGAATCAGGACCCCAGGTCCAAGAGCATAGGAGGATCGACTCATGAGAAAAGAACTGCCAAAGGTGTATGAGCCCCAGCAGGTGGAGGGGCGCATCTACGAGATGTGGGAGAAGGCGGGCTGCTTCAACGGCGACCCGGACCCCAAGAAGGAGCCCTTCTCCATCGTCATGCCGCCCCCCAACGTCACCGGCCAGCTGCACATGGGCCACGCCCTGGACTGCACCCTCCAGGACATCCTGACCCGCTTCAAGCGGATGCAGGGCTACTCCACGCTGTGGCTGCCCGGCGTGGACCACGCCGGCATCGCCACTCAGATCAAGGTGGAGGAGGAGCTGCGCACCAAGGAGGGCCTGACCCGCTATGACCTGGGCCGGGAGAAGTTCCTCCAGCGGGTGTGGAAGTGGAAGGAGCAGTACGGCGACCGGATCGTGGCCCAGCAGAAGAAGATGGGCGTGTCCTGCGACTGGTCCCGCTCCCGCTTCACCATGGACGACACCTGCGCCAAGGCCGTCCGGGAGACCTTCTGCGAGCTGTACGACAAGGGCCTCATCTACAAGGGCAGCCGCATCATCAACTGGTGCCCCCACTGCACCACCGCCCTCTCTGACGCCGAGGTGGAGTATGTGGACAAGCCCGGCCACCTGTGGTATATCCGCTATCCCCTGACCGACGGCTCCGGCGATCTGGTCATCGCCACCACCCGGCCCGAGACCATGATGGGCGATACGGGCGTGGCCGTGAACCCGGAGGACGAACGGTTCAAGCACCTGGTGGGCAAGACCTGCATCCTGCCCATCATGAACCGGGAGATCCCCATTGTAGCCGACGAGTACGTGGAGCTGGGCTTCGGCACCGGCGCCGTGAAGATGACCCCCGCCCACGACCCCAACGACTTCGAGGTGGGTCTGCGCCACAACCTGGAGACCATCCGCTGCATCGGCGACGACGGCAAGATCAACGAAAACGGCGGGCCCTACAACGGGATGGACCGCTACGAGTGCCGCAAGCAGATCGTCAAGGACCTGGAGGAGCAGGGCTACCTCATCAAGACCGAGCCCTACAACCACAACGTGGGCACCTGCTACCGCTGCCACAACGACGTGGAGCCCCTGATCTCCGCCCAGTGGTTCGTGAAGATGGCGCCCCTGGCCGAGGAGGCGCTGCGGGTCGTCCGGGAGGGCGAGGTGAAGTTCGTCCCCGAGCGGTTCTCCAAGACCTATATCAACTGGATGGAGAACGTCCACGACTGGTGCATCTCCCGTCA
>OLGB01001274.1_pt1 | contig 31179 bp, 26 predicted proteins | sample 1605691 | NCBI WGS metagenome assembly OLGB01 (sample SAMEA3888925, study PRJEB22519) | human gut metagenome | biome: human gut; feature: human-associated habitat; material: faeces | place: Denmark | collected 2010 | reverse complement strand
TGAAGCTGGTTACCGTGGTAATCAAACCATTCAAACTGGAAGACGTGCGTGAAGCATTATCTTCAATGGGTATTCAGGGCCTGACGGTCACTGAAGTTAAAGGGTTCGGCCGTCAGAAAGGCCACGCGGAGCTCTATCGCGGCGCGGAATATAGCGTCAATTTTCTGCCGAAAGTGAAGATTGACGTCGCGATTGCCGACGATCAGCTGGACGAAGTCGTCGATGTCATCAGTAAAGCGGCTTACACCGGAAAGATTGGCGACGGCAAAATCTTTGTCGCCGAGCTGCAGCGCGTGATTCGCATCCGTACCGGCGAATCAGACGAAGCGGCACTGTAACTTTCAGACCACACAGTGATGGGGAACGAAACAATGAAGATAGCAACAATGAAAACAGGTCTGGGAGCGTTGGCTCTCCTTCCGGGGCTGGCGATGGCCGCGCCTGCGGTGGCGGACAAAGCCGATAACGCGTTTATGATGATTTGCACCGCGCTGGTTCTGTTTATGACTATCCCGGGGATTGCGCTGTTTTACGGCGGCCTGATCCGCGGTAAGAACGTTCTTTCCATGCTGACGCAGGTGATTGTCACCTTTGGCCTGGTCTGCGTACTGTGGGTCATTTATGGCTATACCCTGGCCTTCGGCACCGGCGGCAGCTTCTTCGGCAGCTTTGACTGGGTGATGCTGAAAAATATTGAACTGAAAGCGCTGATGGGCACCTTCTATCAGTATATCCACGTCGCCTTCCAGGGCTCGTTCGCCTGCATCACCGTCGGGCTGATCGTCGGGGCGCTGGCTGAACGTATCCGTTTCTCCGCCGTGCTGATTTTCGTGGTGGTGTGGATGACGCTCTCCTACGTGCCGATTGCGCATATGGTCTGGGGCGGCGGTCTGCTGGCGACGCATGGCGCGCTGGATTTCGCCGGCGGCACCGTTGTGCACATCAACGCCGCGGTCGCCGGGCTGGTGGGCGCGTATATGATGGGCAAACGCGTGGGCTTCGGCAAAGAAGCGTTCAAACCGCATAACCTGCCGATGGTGTTCACCGGCACCGCTATCCTCTACGTGGGTTGGTTCGGTTTCAACGCCGGGTCTGCCAGCGCAGCGAATGAAATCGCGGCCCTGGCGTTCGTTAACACCGTCGTGGCGACCGCCGCTGCTATCCTGGCGTGGACCTTTGGCGAATGGGCTCTGCGCGGCAAACCTTCACTGCTGGGCGCCTGCTCCGGGGCAATTGCCGGTCTGGTTGGCGTTACGCCGGCGTGTGGTTATATCGGTGTCGGCGGCGCGCTGATCGTCGGTATCGCCTCTGGCCTGGCGGGTATCTGGGGCGTGACTGCGCTGAAACGCTGGCTGCGTGTGGATGACCCTTGCGACGTCTTCGGCGTTCACGGCGTCTGCGGCATCGTCGGCTGTATTCTGACCGGTATCTTCGCGGCGACTTCTCTGGGCGGCGTCGGTTATGCGGAAGGCGTCACCATGGGCCATCAGCTGCTGGTGCAACTGGAAAGTATCGGCATTACCGTGGTCTGGTCCGGCGTCGTCGCTTTTATCGGCTACAAAGTAGCGGATATGACCGTAGGGCTGCGCGTGCCGGAAGAGCAGGAGCGCGAAGGGCTGGACGTCAACAGCCATGGCGAAAACGCTTACAACGCCTGACAGAAAACCCTTCTCCATGTAGCAAAAAGCCTCCCGTAGGGGAGGCTTTTTTTATGCGTTGCGGTTGCGCATCACCCCTTCCTGCACCGTTGAGGCAACCAGCGTGCCATCCTGGGTGTAGAACTCGCCGCGGACGAAGCCGCGGGCGCTGGAGGCCGAGGTGCTTTCGACGCTGTACAGCAGCCACTCATTGATATTAAACGGCCGATGGAACCACATCGAGTGATCGATAGTGGCGACCTGCATGCCGGGCTCAAGGAAACCAACGCCGTGCGGCTGCAGCGCCACCGGCAGGAAGTTAAAGTCCGAGGCATAGCCCAGCAGATACTGATGAATGCGCAGATCGTCGGGAACGGCGCCGTTGGCGCGCAGCCACACCTGACGCACCGGCTCGGCGATATGGCCTTTCATCGGGTTATGAAACTCCACCGGGCGGATCTCCAGCGGCTTATCGCAGAGGAATTTGTCTTTCACCTGCGGCGGCAGGAGATGCGCCAGCTTGCGGGCAATGTCGGTTTCCGAAGGCAGCCCATCAGGGGAGGGGGCGGCCGGCATCGCTTTCTGATGTTCATAGCCGTGCTCTGGCGCCTGGAAGGAGGCGGTCATATAGAAGATCGGCTTCCCGTTCTGGATGGCGGCGACCCGGCGGGCGCTAAAGCTGTTGCCGTCGCGCAGCACCTCCACATCGTAGACGATCGGTTTTTGACTGTCGCCGGGGCGCAGAAAGTAGCTGTGAAACGAATGCACCAGACGTTCAACGGGCACGGTCTCTTTTGCCGCATACAGCGCCTGGCCCACCACCTGGCCGCCAAAAACCTGGCGCAATCCCAGGTCTTCGCTCTGTCCACGGAACAACCCTTCCTCAATTTTTTCCAAATCTAATAATGCCAGCAGGTTAGAGAGTGCCTGACTCATACTTTTCCTCAGTTAACAATGGCGGCGCCGCGCGCGTAATGTGGCAAAGTATAACCTGGAATCGCAAGTGGTCCGATGGGTGTAATAATCTGAATAACAACCGGTCAACAGGAAGAAATCTGCGATCTGTGCCACACTTATTGACGACACGAAAGTTCCTGCCGGCGAAGCGGCGGAACATCCTCCTGGGTATTAAGGGATGATAAGGAGAACATCATGAAATTTGCCTATATGTTTAGTGCCTTAGCCGTCGCCGCGACGCTGACCGCCTGTGCTAATCACCACTCGAAAAATTCTTCGACGCAGGCGGCTGCACCCGACCCTTACGGTATTGCGACGCTGAGCGTGGCGCAGCAGCAGCCGAGCGTCACGGGGACGATTAATATCCGCCAGAGAATCGCTTTGCCGCCGGATGCGGTGCTGACGGTGACCCTGTCGGATGCTTCTCTGGCCGATGCGCCAGCCCGCGTATTGTCGCAAAAAGCGGTGCGTACCGAAGGCAAGCAGGCGCCATTCAACTTTGCACTGCCTTACAACCCGGCAGATATTCAACCGAACGCCCGCATTCTGTTGAGCGCAGCGATTACGGTTAACGGCCAGCTGATGTTCATTACCGATACCGTGCAGACGGTGATCAACCAGGGGGGCACCCATGCCGACCTGACGCTGGTTCCGGTTCAGCAGACCGCCGTGCCTGTCGCACAGTAAGCTCGCTAAGCCCCCGAATGGGGGCTTTTTTTGGTCTTCAGTAAACCCAGCGATAGCGCTGGAGATCGATATGGCCGCCGCCGGAGACCTGCACCCCTTCGGCCAGCAGCGCCTGACGCTGCCGCTGCAGATCGGGGCCGGTGAGGGAGATATCGCCATGGCGATTGACTACCCGATGCCAGGGCAGAGTGGACCCTTCCGGCAGACGCTTCAGCACACCGCCCACCTGGCGCGCCGCGCGCGGCGAACCAGCCAGCCTGGCGACATCGCCATAGGTCGTGACATACCCTTCCGGTATCGACGCCACAATGTGCCAGACACGTTGGGGAAATGTATCGTGCGGATCCATATTCAGTCCTGTTACCCGAAAAAAGCCAGCATAAGCGCTGATCTTCAGGCTGTACAGCCTGCCCGATCAGGCGGGCTGTTCGACGGTGAACGTCAGAGCGAGGCCGAGGATCTGCATGCCATGGACATTGTCGGAAGGTGAACTGGCGATGAGGCTCTCAAGGAATTTTAACCGCTGCGAGGTCGCGTTGATGATCAGCTTCGCGCGCAGGCCCGGCATGGTCAGCGACGAGATGGGGTATACCACCCGACCGCTGATGTAGACCGGTAGCTTGCGCAGTTCCACCTGGCGCAGGACGCCGACGGTGGAATAGAGCAGCGCCAGCGGCGTGACCGCCCGCACCGGCGCCTGACTGATGGTCACGAAGTCGAGCATTTTTTCAGGGCGCAGATAATTCACCCCCTGAAAGGCGATGGTCATCCCTTCAATGGCGGGTAAAGGCAGAGTGATGGTCTGTGGTGATGAGTCAGTCATTCGATTACCGTCGAGACAAGGTGCTGATGATAAAAGGGGACGCAAGATGGCTAAGTATGGTGGATATCCCGACTGTGTGCTGAGCGCGCGCTCGCAATCTCACAGGTTGAGCGTGAGTGACTGGTTTTATTCGCATTATTGCGCAATAAACCAGCAGGCAGTCGGGGCGTGCTTGCAATTCACCAGGTCAGCAGGGATAATGCGCCAGCGCGTTGGGTAACAACGCTCTCAATGGGGGCTCTGTTGGTTCTCCCGCAACGCTACTCTGTTTACCAGGTCAGGTCCGGAAGGAAGCAGCCAGAGCAGACGACGTGTGTGCCGGGATGTAGCTGGCAGGGCCCCCACCCATTTCGGCCTTCGTAATTTTCCCCTTGTATTTGTGCGGTCTTTTCTGCTGACCAGAATTTATTTCTGATACAGATCACATATTATTTTTAGTTGCTAAAACACCCTCTACTTATTCCATAATATTTACTTGTCATAAATCTGAAATGCTACTGAAATATTAATGTCATTTGCGTGTCATAAATAAAGCGCATCTTATTGGTGGGAATTTGTTGCCAGATCCATGCTATAAAATATATCTCTGGATCAGCATGTTAACTTCGTGTATTAATTATGATGATTTTATTGCACGGGAAGCGTAGCTATGACCACAGTGGTTTTGAATGTAAAAATTGACGCTGAGTTAAAAGAGAAGTTGCGTCATTATGCGGAAGTGAATAACGAGAACCTGGGTACGGCAACGGAAAAGCTGCTGCAGCTGGCTTTTCAGCTGGAGGCGTCAGCAGATGAGGCGGGGGTGACGGAAGAGGACATTGACAGCCAGCATACCGAAGAGGAAGCGACGCCATTAACCCCTAAAGAAATCAAAGCATTAAGAAAACTTCTGAAGAAGAAAAAATGAAACAACAATTCTCTACAGCCAGCAACTACAGCGAAGCCTGCGATATGTTGCGCTCAGGATACGTGAAACACGTTCGCCTGAACTGGAATATCGGTAGTGATGAGTTCTTTCGCATTGCCTCCGACTGGTGTGACACCGGCGCTAAAATTAAAAAAGATGAAGATGGCTTTATTATTTCCTTGAAAGGGTTTCCTATTCCGCGCCAGCATTAATGAAATTGCCTTATTTCCGTCACCGGGTTGCCATAACCAGATGGCAGGATACCCAGGCAATTTTATAAAAACATCTCATATACCTCATGGATGACGGACTTTTGACGGGCTGAAGCCAGCCCGTCGATATTTTCTTATATTATTTTCCGCAAACGCGTACTTTCCCGCTGTTCTGCAAGGCTGTGCCACAATGGTTGTAGCGTGGAGAAGGCCTGGCGCAATGCTTCATCCGGCAGCGTAAACGGCAGACGTAAATAGCGATCGAACGCGCCCTCCAGACCAAACCGCGTGCCGGTGCCGATATGGATCCCCTGGCTTTCCGCACGTGCAGAGAACAAAGTGGCTAGCATGTCAGGGAGTTCCACCCAAAAAGAGAGCCCGCCTTCCGGTGGCGTAAAGCGCCAGCGGGGAAAATACTCTTTCATCAGCTCTTCGCACATGTCCCGGCGCGCCTTCAGCATCTCCCGTCGCGGCGGCAGCAGCGTGGCGGCGTTTGCCAGCAGCCAGCTGCAGGCCAGCTGCTCCAGCAGCGGCGTACCCAAGTCCAGAGAGTCGCGGGCCTGAATAAGCGAGGCGATTGTTCGCGTGCTGGCGCGGATCCAGCCGATGCGCAGTCCCCCCCAGAAACTTTTCCCGGCCGAACCGATGGTGATCACCGCGGCGTCGGGATTAAAGCAGGCCAGCGGCGGCGGGGGCGGGGCGTTATACCAGAGGTCGACCATGGTCTCATCGATCACCAGCGTTGTTCGCGTCCTGGCCGCGATGTCCGCGACCCGCTGGCGGGTGAGGGCATCCATACAGCGCCCGGTGGGGTTGTGAAAATCCGGCATCAGCCATGCCAGACGCGGCGCGGTCTGCGCAATGATCGCCGCGAATCCATCGCAGTCCCACCCCTGCTGTGGGAGTGCGACCCCAATGGGCCGGCAGGAGGCGCCCTGAATGGCGCTGATGGCCATTGGATAGGTCGGGGCATCAATGACCACCCGGTCACCGGGGCCGGTGAACAGACGCAGGATCAGCGCGAAGGCGCTGAGCGCGCCGTTGACCACCATCACTTCATCGGGCCGCGTCGGCAGGCCACGTTCGCTGTAGCGCCGGGCAATCGCTTCCCGTAGCACCGGGAGCCCCTGCTGATCGTAACCGGTCTGGGCGAGATAGGGCGGCAACAGGGTCATGGCATGCTGGAAGGCCTGATGGACCTCCGGACCGGCGCTGAGGGCGGCGGTAGAGAGATTGATCGTCGAGGGAGTCGCAGAGGGCGGCGGCAGGTCGGCAGGGCGTTCCGGCAAAACAATGCGCGACCCGCTCCCCTGGCGGCTTTGGATAAATCCCTCCTCCCGCAGCTGGCCGAGGGCGCTGGCGATGGTCGTCCGGCTGACGTTGAGGGCCGCCGCCAGCTCGCGCTCGCCGGGCAGGCGCGTCTGTAGCGTCAGACGGCCATCGAGGATCAGCAGGCGGAGCGCTTCCGCCAGCTGGCGCCATAGCGGTGTGCGTGAACTGGACTCCTGCCAGTTGCCGAGCAGGCGTACCAGGGACTGTGTTCCAAAGCGTCGGGCTGACATAGCGATCCACTTTTCCAAAACTGGCCATTAATTATCAGTCCATTTTTGCTGATGATGAGGGCATTCGCAATGATGTTGAGGAAAAAATATGCTTCGTCGCCTGCTGCAGTTATATATCGGTCTGGTGCTCTACGGCGTGTCCACGGCGCTCTTCGTGCATGCTAATCTCGGCGCCGATCCGTGGGACGTCTTTCATCTTGGAGTGGCTAAACAGCTGGGGATCAGTTTCGGGACCGTGATTATTCTGACCGGCGCCGCGGTGCTGCTGCTATGGATCCCGATCCGGCAGATGCCGGGGCTCGGTACGGTGAGCAATGTGATAGTGCTGGGGTTGGCGGCGGACGCCACGCTGGCCGTCCTGCCGCCGCTGGAATCGCTGGTGGCGCGCAGTGCGCTGCTGGTGGTGGCGATTGTGCTGAACGCTATCGCCACCGGGATGTACATTGGCGCGGGGTTTGGCCCGGGTCCGCGCGATGGCCTGATGACCGGCCTGCACGCTCGCACCGGCTGGTCATTGCGCGGTATCCGGACGGCGATCGAGCTTTCCGTGCTGCTGATTGGCTGTCTGCTGGGGGGCAAGTTTGGCGTCGGAACCGTCATTTACGCGCTGTCGATTGGACCGCTTATCCAGCTGTGCCTGCCGTGGTTCAGTCAGCCCGTCAACCGCAACGCGGTCAACACTCCCCGGGAGAGCGTCTCCTGAAGGGAACCCGCGCCCTCGTCGTCAAGAAGAGGGCGCTTTGTGGTTTACAGACCGCTCAGGCCATGAAGCATCATGTAGATCCCCACCACAATAATCAGTAAACCTGAGATCCAGGGCGCCTTGCGCGAGAGGTCGTTAAGCCACGGCCAGCGGCGGGTGGCATGTTTCATGCTCAGGGCGGCGATAGCCCCTGAAGCCACCAGCGTCAGCGCCAGACCGACGCTAAAGCCCAGCACCAGCGTGGCGCCCAGCGAGAATTTCTTCAGCTGTAAACAGATAAGCAGCACGGTAATGGACGCCGGGCAGGGGATCAGCCCGCCGGTCAGGCCAAACAGCACGATCTGCCCGGTGGTCACCTGGCGGCCATCGAAGCGCCGGTTAATCTCCTGAGCATGGGCCCGCTGATGCGCATCCTGCCACTCTTCCGCCACCAGCGGCGCGGCGGATGAGGACGCATGGTGATGGTCATGGTGGTGATCATGTTCGTGGTGATGATCATGTTCGTGGTGGTGATCATGGTGCGTGTGGGGCTGCGATTCGCGCCAGGTGCGCCAGAGCATCCAGCAGGCAATCAGCACAATGACAATCCCTGAGACCAGCTGAAACCAGGGTTCAGAGGTTTGGGCGTTCCAGCCGCGGCCAAACCACAGACCGGCCATGGCGATCAGCCAGACCACCGCCGTATGCGAAACCGTGGCCGCCAGCCCCAGCAGTACCGCCTGTTTTAAGGTTCCTCGCACCGCCACGATAAAGGCGGCCATCATTGTTTTTGAGTGCCCGGGTTCGAGGCCGTGCAGCGCGCCGAGCAGTATTGCGCTGGGAATAAACAGCCAGGCATTGCCCTGCTGCAGAAGGGAAGTGAAATCGTTCATATCGGGATCCTTGCCAAAAGTGCGTTTATCCTACTCCCCCCCAGTAGTAAAATACTACCCCCCAGTAGATAAACCGGCTAATAAAAAGGATCATGGTATGCTGGCAGGCATTGCTGACCACGCAGGTCGGTAATCCCGGACAGAAAAAAACGGTGGATCGCGTAATGTCACACACAGTGAGAGACAAAAAGAAGTTACTGACCCGGCTGAAGAAAATTCAGGGGCAGAGTACCGCATTAGAGAAAATGCTTAATCGCGAGCATGAGTGCGCTGAGGTGCTACAGCAGCTGGCGGCGATCCGCGGCGCGGTCAATGGTATGATGCTGCAGGTTATCCAGGGACATCTCACCGACCATGTGGTGAAAGAGCCAGACGAGACGCAGCGTGAGGCGGATCTGGAGACGGTGATGCAGGTGATTAAATCCTATCTGAAGTAGCCTCCGGCAGAGGGCGGCGAAGAGGCCGCGCCCGCTGACCTTCTGCGCAGGCCGCCTGCCGCTTAATGCGCATGGAGGTTCTCTTCCGCCCACAGAATAAACGACTCTTTTGGCAGCGCTTTGCTGTACAGCCAGCCCTGGGCGTACTGAACGCCATGCTGTCTCAGCCAATCGCGCTGGCTTACGGTTTCCACCCCTTCGGCGACGGTGGCCAAATTGAGCGCCTTGGCCATTTCAATAATGTGCGGCGTCAGCGGCCGGTACTCGAGGGTATCGACAAAGGATTTATCGATTTTCAGCGTGTCGACGTCCAGCTTCTGCAGATAGCTCAGGCTGGAGTAGCCGGTACCGAAATCGTCAATCGAAATGCGGTGCCCGGCCTCGCGGTAGTGTGCGATCACCGGCATGGTGGTCTCCGGGTCAACAAACCCGCGCTCGGTGATCTCAAGGATAATCTGTTCCGCGGCGATCCCCCAGTGCTGCAGCTGATCGTGTAATAGCTTGGGTAGGGTGGGAGAGCGTAAGTCATCCACCGACAGGTTGATGGAGATATGCACTTCCGGCCGCTGCCTCAGCCAGGGACCCAGGTCGGCAAAAATTTTCCTGACGATATCTTCCGTCAGCTGGGTGATCAGTCCGGTTTGCTCGGCCAGGGGAATGAAGATATCCGGCGATAAAAAGGTGCCGTCGGGTTGCTGCCAGCGCGCCAGCGCTTCGGCCCCGGCGATTTTTCCGTCCTGCAATGAAATAATCGGCTGATAGTGAACCTGAATCGCCTGGGAATTGAGGGCGTCCAGCATACTGTTGCGCGGTGAACGCAGGTGTCTCAGCAGGCGCAGCAGCAGCCAGGTGGCAAGCAGGCTGGTGAAGATGCCGACAGGGAGCCAGAAGATCAGCTGCTGGCGAATACGCTGCTGTAGCGGCAGCGTGGATGACCAGGTCACAATGCCGGATCCCAGCTCGGGAATGCGCTGGATCCGGTAGACCGTATTATCCAGGGTCAGCATATTCAGGTGCGGATCTTTAATCCGTTGCCAGACCTTCGCCGGCAGCGGCTGGCTGCTGATCACCATTTTCATATGGTCCAAACCAAACAGCATGGTATGGATCTTCTCCTCGCTGGCGGGCACCACATCAATGAAGGAGATGGGATCGATCATTACCATATGCTGCCGGCTGGCCATGGCCGTCATCTGGTGATTAAGGCCAAGATCGTTAATCGAGGTCAGCCAGGTGCGATAGCCGTCGGGGGCAATGTGGTCCGGTGGCGGGAAGGTCACCGCAACGCTATGGTCTTCCAGGGAGGAGCATTGCGGTACGGAATCTTCCAGCCAGAGCACTTCCTGCACGTAGCGATGGGTATAGGCGATCCGGCGGAGGGCGAGCAGATGCTCCGGGCTACAGGAAGCGGCAGAGTGTGAGTCGGCCTCCCGCAGTGCTTCCCGGGCCTGATCGGCGACCTGCAGCGTGCGGACGACAATACGGTTGGAATAATCATCCAGCTCACGATAGAACTGCATTTTGGCCTGCCGCGCCGCCTGCCAGATGCTGAGCGAGATAGGCAGGATGATGGCCAGTATCAGCACTCCTGTAAACAGCGCCATCAGATGCCGGGTCCTCATGCCTGTATCCTTATCGTTCGCCGGGTGTCATCAGTATATGCGAAAGATAAACCGGGCGCAGCGGGAGAAATCGCGCTGCGTGGGCAAAAAAACCGGCATCACAATAACCTGCGATGCCGGGAGAGAAGGATGATTCCGATGCAGCAGAATAAAAATGAGGGTGTGAATGCCGGGCAGGATGTATTCCGGCATTCAGTCGCAGCATACGCTGCGCAGATGACAGCAATATGTTGGCTTAGTGGGCGTCCGGCGCCGTGATATCGGCGCTGATGCGCAGATCGTTCTCATCAAACACCATGCAGAAGCGGTCATCGAAGGCCAGATTAATCTTCTGCCACGGGCGGAAATGGACGTCGCCGGGCAGCAGAACCTTGACGTTATCGTGACCGTAGCACTGGCCGAACAGGTAGGTATTGTTGCCCAGACGCTCCACCACTTCACATTGAAACTCCACCACGGTACCGGTGGAGACTTCCGGCGTGAGGTGCTCTGGCCGGATCCCCAGCGTGACCGCGGCGCCGGGCTTCAGCGGTTGGGTGGCAACGTTCAGGGTGAGCTGATGGTCCTGGGCGAGGGTGACCGTTAAGCGCTCTGCCTGCCAGTCGCTGACGGTGGCCGGCAAAAAGTTCATCTTTGGCGAGCCGATAAAACCGGCGACGAACTTGTTGACCGGATTGTAGTACAGCGCCATCGGCGAACCCATTTGTTCGACCTTCCCGTAGTTCATGACTACGATTTTATCGGCGAGCGTCATCGCCTCCACCTGATCGTGCGTGACATATACCATGGTGGTCTTCAGCTCCTGGTGCAGTCGGGCGATATGCAGGCGCATATCGACGCGTAGCTCGGCATCGAGGTTAGAAAGCGGCTCATCGAACATAAACACCCGGGGATTACGCACGATAGCGCGGCCAATGGCCACACGCTGCCGCTGGCCGCCGGAGAGCTGCTTCGGTTTACGATCCAGCAGGTGAGAGAGCTGCAGCGTTTTGGCCACCATTTCCACCTGGCGACGGATCTCCGCTTTCGGCACTTTATTCACTTTCAGCCCATAGCCCATATTCTCCGCCACCGTCATGTGCGGATAGAGCGCATAGGACTGAAAAACCATCGCCACGCCGCGGCGGGCGGGGACCACATCGTTCATCACCTCATCGCCAATCAGCACTTCCCCGTCACTGACCTCTTCCAGCCCGGCAATCATACGTAACAGCGTCGATTTTCCACAGCCGGAAGGGCCGACGAAGACCGCAAACTCGCCATCTTCAATATCGAGATTGACCTGGTGCAGCGTCACCGTGCTGCCGAACCTTTTGGTGACATTCCTCAGTCGTATATTGGACATCCACATTCCCCGAAGTGAGTAGCCGTTGTTTGCCGTTGGCGTGTCGCTGATTTGAGTGTGTTTGTATTACGTGTAACAAATCAGCGTGACGATATTCAACAGCGCTAAAATCATGTCCTGACTATAACTTCCGCGGTTTTTGCGCCATACAGCGGCGTTTCATTTCTGCAAGGATGATCACACAACTGGCAGCTTATGGTAGTTTTATCCCCAATCAAAGCGTAGCGTATAACAAAAGCGAACCAGAGTCTGTTTTCTATGTAACAAGGCAGTTTGAAATGATTTTTTTCTAACTGGCAGACGTAAGTCAAATAAAAAACCATTAAATTGTTATACCTTCACATGAGGTTGATAATGAAAAAGAACACGCTTGCTGCACTGATCCTTACCACCCTCGCGGCGGGGCAACTTACCAGCCTGCAGGCGCATGCCGCCGGGCAGCTCAACGTTTGGGAAGACATTAAAAAATCCACTGGCATCAAAACCGCGGTCAGCGATTTTGAGAAGCAGTACAACGTGAAGGTCAATCTGCAGGAGATGCCTTATGCCCAGCAGCTGGAAAAGCTGCGCCTCGATGGCCCGGCGGGCATTGGGCCGGACGTGCTGGTGATCCCGAATGACCAGCTCGGCGGCGCCGTCGTTCAGGGACTTCTCTCGCCGCTCAACGTTGAGCAGGCGAAACAGGATGCCTTTACGCCAGCCTCTATCAACGCCTTCCGCATGGACAACGCGCTGTATGGGATCCCGAAAGCGGTGGAAACCCTGGTGCTTATCTACAACAAGGACCTGATCGACAAGCCGCTGGACAGTCTGCAGGCCTGGCTGGACTACTCGAAGACCCAGCGCGAGCAGAACAAATACGGCCTGCTGGCCAAGTTTGATCAGATCTACTACAGCTGGGGGGCGATTGGCCCGATGGGCGGCTATATCTTCGCGAAGAACGACGGCGGCGGTTTTAATCCGCAGCAGGTGGGGCTCAATACGCCCGGCGCCGTGGAAGCCGTGACCTTCCTGAAAAAATTCTATGCCGAGAAGGCCTTCCCCGCAGGGATCCTCGGCGATAACGGGCTGAACGCCATTGATTCGCTGTTTACCGAGAAAAAAGCGGCGGCGGTGATCAACGGCCCCTGGGCCTTCCAGCCGTATGAAGCCGCCGGTATCAACTATGGCGTGGTGCCGCTGCCGACCCTGCCGGACGGCAAGCCAATGAGCTCCTTCCTCGGCGTTAAGGGCTACGTGGTATCGACCTGGAGTAAAGACAAGGCGCTGGCGCAACAGTTTATCGAGTTCATCAACCAGCCGCAGTATGTAAAAGCCCGCTATGTCGCCACCGGCGAAATCCCGCCGCTGAAGGCGATGATTGACGACCCGGTGATTAAAAATGACGAAAAGGCCAGCGCCGTCGCCGTTCAGTCGGCTCGGGCGATGGCTATGCCGGGCATTCCGGAGATGGGGGAAGTGTGGGGGCCGGCCAATGCCGCGCTTGAACTGAGTCTCACCGGCAAGCAGGCGCCGCAGGCCGCGCTCGATAATGCGGTGAAACAGATCAAGATGCAGATTGAAGCGATGCAGGCCAGCAATCAGTAATTTACCGTCACGTGAAGTCACCGAGCGGGAGGGGGACCTCCCGTTTGTAGAAGGAGTCGAGTGTGAGCATCCATTCCAGCGAAAATTTTAGCGACGCGCGCGGGCCCGGGCGCCATGCGTGGTGCGGCCTGTTGCTGGCAATCGTGCCGGGTTTCGGCCAGTTTTATCATCGCCAGTGGCTGAAGGGGCTGGTCTTCCTGGTGCTGCTGAGCAGCTTTTTGGGTATTTTTTACGATTTCCTGCGCGAGGGGCTGTGGGGGCTCTATACCCTGGGTGAAGAGGTGCCCCGGGATAACTCTATCTTCCTGTTAGCGGAGGGGATTATCAGCGTGCTGATCGTCGCTTTTGGCGTGCTGATCTATTTTCTCTCGCTGCGGGACGCGTGGCTGAACGGCAAAAAACGCGATGAAGGGGTCGCGCTGAACAGCGTGCGTAAGCAGTACCAGATGCTGCTGAGCGACGGCTTCCCGTACCTGATGATCACCCCGGGCTTTATTCTGCTGGTCTTTGTGGTGATCTTTCCCATTCTGTTTGGTTTCGCCATCGCCTTCACCAACTACAACCTGTACCACACGCCGCCGGCGAAGCTGGTGGACTGGGTGGGGCTGAAAAACTTCGTCAATATTTTCACCCTCTCCATCTGGCGCTCCACCTTTCTGGATGTGCTGCAGTGGACCGTGGTGTGGACGCTGCTGGCGACCACCCTGCAGTGTACGGTGGGCGTGCTGTTGGCGATTCTGGTGAACCAAAAAGATCTGCGCTTTAAGCCGCTGATCCGCACCATCTTTATTTTGCCGTGGGCGGTGCCGGGGTTTGTCACTATCCTCGTCTTTGCCGGGATGTTCAATGACTCCTTCGGGGTGATTAACAACGCGATCCTGTCATTCTTCGGCATCAGTCCGAAGGCATGGCTAACCGACCCGTTCTGGACCAAAACCGCGCTGATCATGATGCAGACCTGGCTTGGCTTTCCGTTTGTCTTTGCCATGACCACCGGCGTGCTGCAGGCGATCCCGGACGATCTGTATGAAGCGGCGACGATGGACGGCGCCAGCGCCTTTACCCGCCTGCGCACCATCACCCTGCCGCTGGTGCTGTACGCGATCGCGCCGATCATCATCACCCAGTACACCTTCAACTTTAATAATTTCAACATTATTTATCTGTTTAACAACGGCGGCCCTGCGGTGGCGGGATCTAACGCCGGCGGGACGGATATTCTGGTGTCGTGGATCTATAAGCTGACGATGTCCTCGTCGCAGTACGCCATCGCGGCGACCATCACTATCCTGCTGTCGATCTTCGTCGTCGGCCTGGCGCTGTGGCAGTTCCGCGCCACCAAATCCTTCAAAAATGATGACATGGCGTAAGGGAAGCAACATGGCTCAATCACCTAGTATTAAACGCGAAAAGTGGATACGACTCTCTCTTACCTGGCTGGTGGTTATCCTGGTCTCGGTGGTGATTATCTACCCGCTGGTCTGGACCGTCGGGGCGTCGCTGAACGCCGGCAATAGCCTGCTCAGTACCTCGATCATTCCGGAAAACCTGTCGTTCCAGCACTATGCCGATCTGTTCAATGGCAATGTGAATTACCTCACCTGGTACTGGAACTCGATGAAAATCAGCTTTCTGACCATGGTGCTGACCCTGATTAGCGTCAGCTTTACCGCTTACGCCTTCTCCCGCTTCCGCTTTAAAGGGCGGCAGAACGGGCTGATGCTGTTCCTGCTGCTGCAGATGATCCCGCAGTTTTCCGCGCTGATTGCCATCTTTGTGCTGTCGCAACTGCTTGGCCTGATAAACAGCCATCTGGCGCTGGTGCTGATCTACGTCGGGGGAATGATCCCGATGAACACCTGGCTGATGAAGGGGTATCTCGACGCGATCCCTAAAGATCTGGATGAGTCCGCCCGCATGGACGGCGCCAGTAGCTTTCGCATCTTTATTGAGATCATCATGCCGTTGTCGAGGCCGATCCTCGCGGTGGTGGCGCTGTTCTCCTTCACCGGCCCGCTGGGGGATTTCATCCTCTCCAGCACCATCCTGCGTACCCCGGATAAATACACGCTGCCTATCGGTCTGTATAACCTGGTGGCGCAAAAAATGGGGGCCAGCTACACCACCTACGCGGCGGGGGCGGTGCTGATTGCCGTGCCGGTCGCGATCCTCTATCTGGCGTTACAAAAATACTTCGTCTCCGGCCTGACCTCGGGCAGTACTAAAGGATAAGCACATGAAAAGATTTACACCCGCATGGCTTGCGGTTTGTCTGGCATGCAGTTTTTCCCTCCCTTCGCTGGCAGCGGACGCGCTTGAAACCCGCGCCTTTCAGGGTATGCCGGCGGACTTTATTAAAGGCGCGGATATCTCCACGCTGCTGGATGCCGAAAAGCACGGGGCAATTTTCTACGACCAGAATAACCAGCGTAAGGATCCGATCGCCATTCTGAAAGAGAACGGCGTCAACTATGTTCGCCTCCGCCTGTGGGTGGATCCGCAATCGGCAAGCGGCGAGGGCTATGGCGGCGGGAATAACGATCTGGCCACTACCCTGGCGCTGGCGAAACGGGCGAAAGCCCAGGGAATGAAGCTGCTGCTCGACTTCCATTACAGCGATTTTTGGACCGATCCCGGCAAGCAGTTCAAACCGAAGGCCTGGGAAAAGATGGATTATCCGCAGCTGAAAACGGCGATTCATGACTATACCCGGGATACCATCGCCCGCTTTAAGCAGGCGGGCGTCCTGCCGGATATGGTGCAGATCGGCAATGAGATCAACGGCGGTATGCTGTGGCCGGAAGGGAAAAGCTGGGGGCAGGGGGGCGGCGAGTTCGACCGGCTGGCCGGGCTGCTGAACGCGGCCATTGATGGTCTGAAGGCGAATCTGCGCAATGGCGAGCAGGTGAAAATCATGCTGCATCTGGCTGAAGGGACCAAGAACGATACCTTCCGCTGGTGGTTTGACGAAATAGAGAAACGTCATGTGCCCTATGACGTGATTGGTTTGTCGATGTACACCTACTGGAACGGGCCGATCAGCGCCCTGAAGGCCAATATGGATGACATCAGCAAACGCTATAACAAAGATGTCATTGTCGTCGAGGCGGCCTATGCCTATACCCTGGCTAACTGCGATAACGCGGAAAACAGTTTTCAGGCCAAAGAGGAAAAGGACGGAGGCTATCCCGCCACCGTGCAGGGGCAATATCGCTATATTCACGATCTGATGCAGGCCGTAATAGATGTTCCCGACCAGCGCGGCAAAGGTATTTTTTACTGGGAGCCGACGTGGATTGCCGTGCCGGGAAATACCTGGGCCACCCCGGCGGGGATGAAATATATCCATGACGAATGGAAAGAGGGTAATGCGCGGGAAAATCAGGCGCTATTTGACTGCCAGGGAAAAGTATTGCCGTCGGTAAAAGTATTTAATTAATTATTTGTCGTTCTTTTCAGGAAGTTTATTATGAATAAATTTGCACCTTTACATTCAAAGGTTAATACGCTGCTGCATGGCGCGGATTATAATCCGGAACAATGGGAGAATGACCCCGACATTATTGATAAAGACATTGCCATGATGCAGCAGGCAAAATGCAATGTGATGTCGGTGGGCATATTTAGCTGGGCGAAACTTGAGCCGCGCGAAGGGGTATTTGATTTCGCCTGGCTGGATACTATCCTCGATAAACTGTATGCCGCCGGCATTCATGTATTTCTGGCCACGCCGAGCGGCGCGCGTCCGGCGTGGATGTCTCAACGCTATCCGCAGGTTCTGCGGGTGGGGCGCGATCGGGTGCCGGCCCTGCACGGCGGCCGTCACAACCACTGTATGTCATCGCCGATCTATCGTGAGAAGACCCTGAAAATCAATAGCCTGCTGGCGGATCGCTATTCTGCGCACCCGGCGGTGCTGGGCTGGCATATTTCCAATGAATATGGCGGCGAATGCCATTGCGATCTCTGCCAGGCCCGCTTTCGCGGCTGGCTGAAGGCGCGGTATCAGACCCTGGAGAACCTCAACCAGGCCTGGTGGAGCACCTTCTGGAGCCATACCTATAGCGACTGGTCGCAGATTGAATCGCCTGCGCCGCAGGGCGAAACGTCGATCCACGGTCTCAACCTTGACTGGCATCGCTTTAACACCGCTCAGGTGACCGATTTCTGCCGCCATGAAATCGCCCCGCTGAAGGCGGCGAATGCCGCCCTGCCGGTGACCACCAACTTTATGGAGTATTTCTACGATTACGACTACTGGCAGCTGGCGGAGGTGCTGGACTTTATCTCGTGGGACAGCTATCCGATGTGGCACCGCGATAAAGACGAAACCGCGCTGGCCTGCTACACCGCGATGTATCACGACATGATGCGCAGCCTGAAGGGCGGCCAGCCGTTTGTGCTGATGGAGTCCACGCCGGGCGCGACTAACTGGCAGCCGACCAGCAAACTGAAGAAACCGGGCATGCATATTCTCTCCTCGCTGCAGGCGGTGGCGCATGGCGCCGACTCGGTGCAGTATTTCCAGTGGCGGAAAAGTCGCGGTTCGGTTGAGAAATTTCACGGCGCGGTGGTCGACCATGTCGGGCACATCGATACCCGTATTGGCCGTGAAGTCAGCAAACTCGGTGAGATACTGAGCAAGCTACCGGAGGTCCGGGGCTGTCGCACCGAGGCGAAAGTGGCGATTATCTTCGACCAGCAGAACCGCTGGGCGCTCGATGACGCCCAGGGACCGCGCAATCTGGGGATGGAGTATGAGAAGACGGTCAATGAGCACTACCGTCCGTTCTGGGAGCAGGGCATCGCCGTCGATGTGATTGACGCCGACGCTGATTTAACGCCGTACCGGCTGGTCATTGCCCCGATGTTATACATGGTGCGCGACGGCTTTGCCGCGCGGGCGGAGGCGTTTGTCGCCAGCGGCGGCCATCTGGTGACCACTTACTGGACCGGCATCGTCAACGAATCCGATCTCTGCTATCTCGGCGGCTTCCCGGGCCCGCTGCGCAATCTGCTGGGCATCTGGGCGGAAGAGATCGACTGCCTGAATGACGGCGAGTTTAATCTGGTGCAGGGCCTGGCCGGGAATCAGTGCGGTCTGCAGGGCCCGTATCAGGTGCGCCATCTCTGTGAACTGATCCATACCGAAAGCGCGCAGACGCTGGCCACCTACCGGGATGATTTTTATGCCGGAAGGCCAGCGGTGACGGTGAACGGCTTCGGGAAAGGTAAAGCCTGGCATGTGGCCTCCCGCAACGATTTGGCCTTCCAGCGCGACTTCTTTGCCGCCCTGAGCAAGGAGCTGGCGCTACCGCGGGCGATCGCGGCGGATTTACCGCCCGGCGTGGTGGCTACTGCGCGCACCGACGGTGAGAGCACGTTTGTCTTCCTGCAGAACTACAGCGCGCAAAGCCATACCCTGAGCCTGCCGTCAGGGTATCGGGATTGCCTGACCGACGCGGCGGTGTCGGACCCGCTGACCCTGTCAGCATGGGATTGCCGTATTCTCCGTCGCCACGCCTAATCTTTTTTCTCCACGCCTGCTCTGCCGAGCAGGCTTTTTTTTATCTTGTACCCTGGAGTTTATGATGGTGAGTTTAAAATCTTTCCTGCACTATTTCTCTCCTGCACGTCCGGCACAGCCGTTAAGCGAAGCGGAAAAACAGCAAATCGAGGCGTTGGTTCAGGCCTTCGGCGGTGAAGCGAATATTACCCAAGTGGACGCCTGTATTACCCGTCTACGGGTAACGGTTCGTCATCTGGCAGCCGTGGACTCGGACGCATTACAGCAGCAGGGCGCGCTGGGTGTCATTATTCTTGGCCAGCAGGTTCATGCTATTTTCGGTAAGCAGTCCGATGCGCTACGTCAATTGCTGGATGACCATTTTGCCGCGCGGAAATAAATAAAACGGGATAACCTGAAAACAGGTTATCCCGAAAATAAGACAAAGACAGCAGTGGCAATAATGATTACCGGAGGGAAATTAATGACCTTACAGTTGGAGATATCAATAACGTATTTGTCTTACCAGCGCGATATTACCACCAGGCTTCAACCTGTACGCCGAAATTCCAGGTATTATTCGCCGTCTGGTCTTCAAACGGTTTACCATCTTCGGAATCATTCAGATACGACGCGAAAATACGTAATTCCGGGCGTGACATAAAGTCCGGCCCGTCCGCCAGGCCCAGCGCAATGGTATATTTCTCACCGGCCTGTTTGTAGCTGGTGCCATTGTTATAGCTGTCTTTCTGATAGAAACCGCCGACTTCGCCAATCAGGCGCACGTAGTCGGTGAACTGATACTGCCCGCGGGCGACCAGCGACAGCATCCGCGTTTTATCGGTATAGTCGGTAATGTCATCCGCCGAGCCCCAGGTCAGAACGTGGTTGATGGAGAACTTCTCGGTAATTGGGATCAGACCGGTGTTAATCACGCGATAGCCGGTGGCGTCGTTCACGTAGTTCCACATATCGTACCAGCCGCCGCCCTGGGAGACCATATTCTGCGCCAGACCTTTGTTGGCATACTGCAGCACGGTTTTGTTATAGCCGCCCAGCATATCCTGACTGATTTCACCGGTCAGCATCACGCCATTTTCGGCATCGTACAGTCCGCCGTAGCTATCCTGTTTTTTGGTGGTGTTCGGCATGGCGTAGTCGATGCCGAATTCGGTCCACGACCCGGACCACGGCTTCCATCCCGCGTAGCGTAAATCGATATAGTTGATATTGACGTTGCTGTCGCCATCGACGCGATAGTCAACGTCGTTGGCATCGCCGCGGATCCACGCCAGCGAGACGGCGCCCGGGCCAAGGGTGTAGTTTTCCACCCCGGCCCCGGAGCCGGAAATGTTCCAGTATTTAGTATCGATGATGTGCAGGTCGTGACGCTGGTAGTAACGTTTGCCGCCCCAGATCACCGCATTCGGATCGCCCGGGATCAGCCCTTTGATCTGCAGGTTCAGCTGACGTAAGCCGAACTGCGCGTCATCGTTCAGCGTGGTTTCATTATCGTTAGAGCCATCGGAGACCATGCTGACCATGCTGTCGAGATAGAAACTGACATCATCTTTTTTGTAGACCTCGGAGCCTAACTCCAGCTCGCCATAGGTATCCGATTCGTTCCCCAACCGGCCCAGCTTGTTCTTTTGCCATTCCGCTTCGCTACCGTCGCCGGAGACCCCAACCCCGGCACGCAAATAGCCATGAAAATCAACGGTCGGGATCGCAGCGGTAGCCGCAAAGGCGGAAGGGGCGATTAGCGCAGCGGCTAATGCTGTGGAAAGGACGCGCAGTGTCGTATTCATCTCTATCCTCTTATTGTTTTGTATTACGTTCACATAACTGATGTCATAAAATGCCTAAATGTAACTTCAGGCAAATGAGATATGATTATTGTGTGACTAACTGCAAATAATAACGCTGGTTTTTGTTGTGATGAGTGAGGTGATTCACAATTAACCTAGTTGTGAACGTAATACTTTTTGTGGTGTAATTTTGCGATGAGAGGTAGCGGTGAGCGTTTTTTCAAATGGCCCCTGTTACAATCATGGGATAACAACATAAGGAACCGGACCATGAAGTCTAAAAGCGCTACTCTGGAAGACGTCGCTCGTCATGCGGGCGTCTCTTACCAGACCGTGTCCAGGGTACTCAACAAATCTGCCAATGTATCCGAAGCGACGCGCCGCAAGGTGGAGAAATCGATAGAGGCTCTGCGCTATGTGCCAAACCGGCTGGCGCAGCAGCTGGTGGGGAAGGAGAGCCAGACGGTCGGACTGGTGACGATTTCGCTGGCCTGGCATGCCCCCTCCCAGGTGGCGGCGGCGGTAAAACGCTATGCTAATCTGGAAGGTTATCAGGTCCTGATTTCAATGATTGATGAGAGCGTCAACCAAAGCATCCAGGATTCCATCAATGAGCTGAAGTCTCAGCGGGTGGATAAGGTCATTATCAACGTGCCGCTGGAGACCGAACAGGCGCAGAAAATCGCCGCTGACAATGATGATATCGTCTGCCTGTTTCTCGACGTTGATCCCTACAGCTCCGTGTTTAACGTTTCGTTTAACCCGGCGGACGGCACCCGGGCCAGCGTCAAATATCTCTATGAGATGGGGCATCGGGAGATTGCGTTGCTGGCAGGCCCGGACAGCTCCGTATCGGCGAAACTGCGGCTGAAAAGCTGGCTCGAGACCCTGGATGGCTACGGTCTGAAGCCGGTAACCGTCCTGCGCGGCAACTGGGATGCGCAGAGCGGCTACGCCGGCGCGCTGCAGATGCTGCGGGAAACGCCTAATTTCAGCGCCGTGCTGGTGGGCAATGACCAGATGGCGCTGGGGGTGCTCAGCGCCTTCCATCAGCATCAGGTGGCGGTGCCGGGAGAGAAGTCGGTGATTGGCTATGACGATACCTACGAAAGCTCCTTTTTCTATCCGGCATTGAGTACGGTCTCGCTGGACCTCGACCTGCAGGGGAAAGAGGCGGTGCGGCGGATCCTCGCCAGTACCAGCGGCGCGGCGCATACCTCATCCATCCTGCCGGCGCGCCTGGTGATTCGCCATTCCAGCGGCGCCAGAGTCGAGCAGGGGAAAGATCTGCAGGCTATCGCGGAGCAACTTCGCGCTATCGCCCACCGTCTGGCGCCCTGAAGCCAAAGGCGAGGAAACTCGCCTCTTTGTTATTACCCCTGATATGACCATGGTTGATCTTTGTCGTGGAACGGCGTACCTTAATTGTTATGTTATAACATAATTACGAGGTCATCATGAAAGCCCATATCCATCCTCCCTATCGCACGGTGGTGTTTCACGACACCAGCGCCAATGAATATTTTAAAGTTGGCTCAACCATCCGCACCGAACGCGTGATTGAGCTCGACGGTGAGACGTATCCGTATGTGACGATCGACGTCTCCTCGAAATCGCATCCGTACTACACCGGCAAACAAAAAACGTTCGCCAGCGAGGGTAGCGCGGCCCGTTTCCGCCAGCGCTTTGGCGGCTTCATTGATGCAAAAAGGAAGGCATGATGCAGGTCGTTAACTCATTACGCAGCGCCAAACAGCGCCACCCGGATTGCCAGCTGGTCAAACGCAAAGGGCGGCTGTACGTGATCTGTAAGAGCAACCCCCGCTTCAAAGCAGTGCAGGGGCGCAAAAAACGTCGTTAACGGAAGCTTTCCAGGGGACGGCGCTGCTGGCCGTCGGCGGTAAAATTGTCGGCGGCCAGCCATTGGCGCATGGCGCTATCCAGCTGCGGCCATTCGCCATCAATCACTGAAAACCAGTCCGTGTCCCGGTTGTGTCCTTTGCTCACCAGTGCCTGACGAAAACGTCCTTCGTACTGAAATCCCAGTCGCCTTGCCGCCCGGCCTGACGGCGTATTGAGGCTATTGCATTTCCATTCATAGCGACGGTAGCCGAGCGTCTCGAACACATACTGCATCAACAGCCAGTGCGCTTCGGTGGCCATAGCCGTTCGGCTCAGCAGCGGAGAGAAATGGACATGCCCCACCTCGACCACGCCATGGGTGGCATCGATGCGCATTAACGCCAGCGAGCCGACCGCCGTTCCACGCTGCTGGTCAACGACGGCGAAATGGATCGGATCGGCCAGCGTCGCAACCTGCGCCACCCAGGCGCTAAATTCAGCCAGGCTGGTTTCCGGTTCGCGCAGCAGCCACGTCCAGCTGCGGGCGTCGGGCGCCAGCTGATGGGCAGCAAACAGATCGCTGGCGTGGGCGAGGGTGAGTGGTTCGAGCCGACAGCGGCTGCCCTGAAGTACCTGCCGGGTCGGCCAGGGGCGGGGTTGCCAGTCGGGCAGCGCGGCGCCGAGCGCCTGTCCAAACTGATTGTATTCACACATTGCGGTTTCCTTATTGGGGATGTACAGGCAGCGTACGCGCTGGCTGGTTCCATAAAAAGTGCCATTAGAGTATGTTTTTATGGATCCACGAGGAGGCGACATGAATATACCGGACGATGCGTTTTATGGGTTGGTGACGCAGGGGATGCGGCAGCGAACGGACGAAACCCTGCAGCGCGCCCTTTACCACACTTTGCGCCATGCCATCCTGCAGGGAACCCTGGCGGCCAGCTGCCGTTTGCCAGGATCGCGCGTGATTGCCGGTCGACTGCATCTGTCGCGTAATACGGTGAATGCCGCACTGGAGCAGCTGACGCTGGAGGGATACCTGACGCGAAGCCGTCAGGGGACGCAGGTGGTGCCGCTCGCCGCTAGCGGTCGGCAGGAGGTAATCGCGCCACCCGTTGTGCTGTCTGAGCGGCTGCAGGGGCTGCCAGCCGCTATGCGCCGTGACTCGCCGGCGCTGCCGTTTACGCCTGGCATGCCGGCGGTGAACTATTTCCCGCTGCCGCTGTGGCGGCGGTTAATCGATAAGGCATTGCGCGACGAAGGCAGCACGCTGCTGGGCTACGGTGAGGCCGCGGGCGATCCCCAACTGCGGGAGGCTATCGCCCGCCATCTGGCGCTCTCCCGGGGCATCCGGTGCGATATCCGGCAGATCGTCATCACCGAGGGGGCGCTGGAAGGGGTCAACTTATGCGCCTCGTTGTTGACCAACCCGGGCGACAGCGTGTGGCTGGAAGAGCCGGGGTACCTGGGTGCCAGGAGTGGTTTCCAGCGAGCGGGGCTGCGGGTCTGTGGGATGGCCGTCGATGGTGAAGGGATGTGTATCGCCAACGGCGTGGCAGAGCCACCTCGGCTGATTTTCACCTCACCCTCTCATCAGTATCCCCTTGGGAGCGTCATGAGCGCCGCGCGGCGTCTGGCGCTGGTGGAGTATGCCCATCGGCACGGCGCGTGGATTGTGGAGGATGACTACGACAGCGAGTTTCGCCACAGCGGAGAGCCGATCCCGGCGATGCTGGGGATGCTGGGGATGGTCCCGGATGCCCCGGTGGTCTATCTCGGCACCTTCAGCAAAACCCTGTTTCCGGCGCTGCGTATCGGTTTTATGGTCATGCCGTCCGCGCTGGCGGATGCCGCTCAGGAGGCCATTGGCGCGCTGCTGCGCGGCGGGCACCGCGCTGAACAGCGTGCGCTGGCCAGCTTTATCGAGAAGGGACACTATGCGCGTCATCTGGCAGCGATGCGTCGTCTGTACCGCAAACGTCAGCAACAGCTGCGCGAGGCGCTGGCGCAAGAGATTACCGTGCCGTGCGAAGTCCTCGGTGGGGAAGGGGGACTCCATCTGACGTTGGCCATAGAGGGGATCGACGATCGAACGATTGCGCAGCAGGCGCGTCAGTTTCAGCTGGCGCCCGCTGCGCTAAGTCATTTCTATCTCGACCCGCGGCGGGGGCGGAGCGGGCTGGTGCTGGGGTATGGCAATACTTCGGCTTCCCGCTATCCGCTGGCGCTGCGGACGCTGAATCGTCTTATTGCGCAGTACCGGCGCGGGTCAGCGTAAAGACATCGTAAAAGGAGAGCTCGCCTTTGGTGTCGACCATTTTTTTAAGCTGTGCCTTCTGCTCGCTATCGACGTCCGGCGACTGCAGGATACGGTCGATCAGCTGTCGGGGGACAAAGCGGGTGTTGTACCATTCGCCGTTGTAACACACGCGAAAGTCGAGGACATCGATATCTTCGTAACGATAGCGTGGATAGACGTCAAAGAAGAAAAAAGCGTTGAACAGGATGAACAGCACCACCAACAACCAGACCGAATCTACCAGCGTTTCAGAGCGCAGCATGACCACCAGCGTCGCCAGAAACGCAGCATACATGGCAACAAACAGGCCCGGATGGTTGCGGATGAAACTGATGCTAAAACGCGGGCGATTATCGCGTTTTTCCTGCACGTTAAGTTCGTCAATGGTGTGAGTCAGCAGGCGTTGTATTTCTGTCATCTTGGTCCCCGAATTCTGCAATAAGCCCGCCCCGTGCGCCCGATGGATCAGGTGCGGCAGGCTCAGCCTGAAGGTTATTTTATGTTGCAGTATTCTGCGGAGAAAGTAACAGATCAGTTACAGAAAAGCATAACAGTTACGCATTCGGCGGCGGAAGGCGCTTGATGATCTGCGCCGGGTTGCCGCCGACAACGGTACTGGCGGGAACGTCTTTAGTGACCACCGCTCCGGAGGCGATGACCGCATTATCGCCAATGGTCACCCCGGGATTGATCACCGCCCGACCACCAATCCATACATTGTGTCCAATGGTCACCGGTTTGCCATATTCCTGGCCGCTGTTTCGGGCCTCAGCATCCAGCGGATGGGTGGCGGTATAGATATGGACGCCCGGCGCCAGCATGCAGTTATCGCCAATATGGATAGGGCAGACGTCCAGCATCACACAGTCGAAATTGGCGTAAAAACCGGCGCCGAGAAAGATATTGTAGCCGTAGTCGCAGCGAAAGCTTGGCTCGATATACGCATCGCCAGCGCGACCGAACAGCTCGGCCAGAATATGCTGACGTTCTTCCTGCGCATTCGGGGCGGAATGATTATAACGGTGCAGCAGCTGTCTGGCGCGCAGGCGATCGGCGCGAAGCGTTGGGTCGCCAGATAAATAGAGCTCACCGGCGATCATTTTGCGTTTTTCTTCACTCATTGGTCTTCCTTATACCTGACGTTAGAGGGTCGCAACAGTATAAAAAAGAAACCGGTTACAAGTTTGCTGTTGGCTGAATGCTGTGATGACTATCACAAAGATGTCCTGCTGAGGCTGGCGATTACCATCCGGTCAGCAGACCGCGTCGGGCGCACTAATTAGCGGATAAATTTCCAGACGGACGTCGGGATTTTATCGTACAGCTTATTCATAGTCAGTTCAGCCAGACGATGATCGGCGGCTGAGTAAAATACCGCCAGCTCATTATCAGAAAGTTCATATTTGTTTTTTTCAATGACGCGCTCCAGCGTGTCAATTGTCTGGCAACGACGTAAGCGCATCAAATAGTCTGTTTTAGTTAATGGCTTATCAGACATAATTCCACCTTTTGATTGTAATAATCCTAACACGAAAGACTGGCCGGATTTTCCCGGCTGGCGTTGACAAAACAACGAAATAACCGATTACCGGATTTTTTCCACTTTTGCAAATCCGTAGAGTTAATGCCGTAGTTACTGAACAACGTAAATGTGTCGTCCAGATATTCGTCAACCTGAGCGATCAGCTTATTATCCTCAGCGTACTTAATTTTATAATTAAGGGCGAATGTGGCAATGTGCTCGATCAGTTCATTTAACTGGAGATTGACAGCCGATGTCGGGTCGTTGACCCAGCCATGGTTGCTCTCTTCCAGGTTTGCAAGGCAGTCATGATACAGCGTTTCGCAGAGAAAGCGTAGTTGTGCGATATCATGTCTTTTTGGCGAGTATTCGTCCATAACGCATCCCCTTTTGAGTGGTTTAAACGACGACTAACAAACACCGTTGTGGGATGAACACGACTAACTGACCTGACACTAACTGAGTAATCCTGCTGATTTAACTATAATCCACTCTCCAGGAGATTTCATCGTGCTATTACGAAAAATTACAATTATCAGAGAGAAATTATCTTAAAAATAGACGAATTAATTTCTGCGGCCCGGGCGCGCAGCCTGAAAAATAGAGATGTCTTATCAATCATCGGTTTAAGACAGGCAGTCGTCGCGTTCAGAAACCGCCGGCCGTGAATGATGATATTAGGATTATTCCTGGTAAATGAGCGTGAGAAGACCCTAAGGGCTAAACAGCGCGATAGATATAGTCTGCAACACATCAATAGATATTAAATGCAGCGCGAAAAATAAACAATGGCAATATGTGCCCTGTCGGTAATGAACAAAAAAAGGGCCGCGGTGGCGGCCCTTTGTTCAGTAGTGCAGATTAATGATGCTCAACCTGATGGCTGTGCTCAATATCTTCCGTTTTCTTACTAAAGCGGCGACGAACCACCACAAAGAACACCGGCACGAAGAAGATAGCCAGGATCGTCGCGGTCACCATCCCGCCCATTACGCCTGTACCGACGGCGTTCTGCGCACCGGAGCCAGCACCGGAGCTGATAACCAGCGGCATAACCCCAAGGATAAACGCCAGAGAGGTCATCAGGATCGGACGCAGACGCATACGCACCGCTTCAAGCGTCGCCTCAATCAGCCCTTTGCCCTCTTTCTCCATCAGGTCTTTGGCGAATTCAACGATCAGTATCGCGTTCTTCGCCGACAGGCCGATGGTGGTCAACAGGCCAACCTGGAAGTAAACGTCATTGGTTAAACCGCGGAAGGTGGCGGCTAACAGCGCGCCGACCACACCTAACGGTACGACCAGCATGACCGAGAACGGAATCGACCAGCTCTCATACAGCGCTGCCAGACACAGGAAGACGACAATCAGCGAGATGGCATACAGGGCAGGGGCCTGGTTACCGGACAGCCGCTCCTGATAAGACATCCCGGTCCAGTCGTAGCCAATACCCGACGGCAGTTTACCCGCCAGCTCTTCCATCAGGCTCATCGCCTCACCGGTACTCTTACCTGGCGCTGCCTGGCCAAGAATTTCCATCGATGGCAGACCGTTGTAGCGTTCCAGACGCGGCGAACCGTATTCCCAACGCGAGGTGGAGAAGGCGGAGAACGGCACCATCTGGCCATCGCTGCCGCGAACATACCACTTGCCGATGTCTTCCGGCAGCATACGGTATTTCGCTTCGGACATGATGTACACTTTCTTCACGCGGCCGCGGTCGATAAAGTCGTTGACATAGCTTCCGCCCCAGGCAGCGCCTAGCGTGGTGTTAATGTCGCTGATGGAGACGCCCAGCGCCTGGGCTTTTTCCTGATCGATATCGACTTTGAACTGCGGTGTATCTTCCAGACCGTTAGGACGCACGCCGGTCAGCACGTCAGGATGCTGCGCCACCATGCCAAACAGCTGATTACGTGCCTGGGTCAGTTTTTCGTGTCCCAGGCCGCCCTGATCAATCAGCTGGAAGTCAAAGCCGGTCGCGGTACCCAGTTCAACGATAGCCGGCAGGTTAAAGGCGAAGACCATCGCGTCTTTAATCTGCGAGAAGTAGCCCATCGCCCGACCGGTGATCGCTTCAACTTTGTTTTCTTCGCCCGGACGTTGGCTCCAGTCTTTCAGCGAGACGAACGCGATACCGGTGTTCTGGCCGCGGCCGGCGAAGCCGAAGCCGTTAACCGCAAACACGGATTCCACGTTGTCCTTCTCTTTGGTGAGATAGTAATTCGTCATCTCATCCAGCACTTTCTGCGTGCGCTCCTGGGTGGCGCCGGCAGGCAGCTGGGCCATACTCAGGAATACCCCCTGGTCTTCGTCCGGCAGGAACGAGCTCGGCAGACGAACGAACAGCCACGCCATGCCCACCACGATGATCAGATACAGCACCAGATAGCGACCGGTGCTGCGCAGAATGTTGCCTACGCTGTCGGTGTAATGGTGCGTGCTCTTATCGAACATGCGGTTAAACCAGCCGAAGAAACCGGTGGTCGCGCCGTGGCTGCCTTTCTGAATCGGCTTCAGCATCGTGGCGCACAGCGCCGGCGTCAGGATCAGCGCGACCAGTACCGATAGCGCCATTGCGGAAACAATGGTGATGGAGAACTGGCGATAGATGGCGCCGGTTGAACCGCCGAAGAATGCCATCGGGATAAATACCGCCGACAGCACCATGGCGATACCTACCAGCGCGCCCTGAATCTGCCCCATCGATTTACGCGTCGCTTCTTTCGGCGGCAGGCCTTCTTCGGCCATGACGCGCTCGACGTTCTCGACCACCACGATGGCGTCATCCACCAGCAGGCCGATGGCGAGCACCATCCCGAACATCGTCAGGGTGTTTATCGAGAAGCCAAACGCCGCCAGCACCGCGAAGGTCCCTAACAGGACCACCGGCACCGCGATGGTCGGGATCAGCGTGGCGCGGAAGTTCTGCAGGAACAGATACATCACCAGGAAGACCAGGATGATCGCTTCCAACAGCGTTTTAACCACTTCGTGAATAGAGATTTTCACGAACGGGGTGGTGTCATACGGGTAAACGATTTTCATCCCCGACGGGAAAAACGGCTCCATCTTCGCCAGTTCAGCGCGGATCGCGTTGGCGGTATCCAGCGCGTTCGCGCCGGTAGCCAGTTTAATACCCAGACCGGACGCTGGCTGGCCGTTATACTTCGCCACCACGTCATAGCTTTCGCCACCCAGCTCAATTTTGGCGACATCACGCAGACGAACCTGGGAACCATCCTGGTTCACCTTCAGCAGGATGTTGCCAAACTCTTCCGTATTGGTCAGACGCGTCTGTGCGACGATGGACGCGTTGAGCTGCTGGCCTTTCACCGGCGGCGTACCGCCTAACTGACCAGCGGCTACCTGGGCGTTCTGCGCTTTCAGAGCGCTGATCACGTCCACCGGCGTGAGCTGGAAGTTATTCAGTTTATTCGGATCCATCCAGATACGCATCGCGTACTGGGAACCGAAAAGCTGAACGTCGCCGACGCCGCTGGTACGGCTGATCGGGTCCTTCATGTTGGCCGCCACGTAGTCCGAAATATCGTCCTGGTTCATGGTGCCGTTGGTGTTAATAACGCCGACAACCATCAGGAAGCTGCTGGACGCTTTCTCAACGCTGATCCCTTGCTGCTGTACTTCTTGCGGCAGCAGAGGGGTGGCCAGGGCCAGCTTGTTCTGAACCTGAACCTGGGCGATGTCCGGATCGGTACCGGATTCGAAGGTCAGGGTGATGGTCGCCGTACCGGTGGAGTCGCCATTCGAGGACATGTACATCAGGTGATCGATACCGTTCATATTCTGTTCGACAATCTGAGTGACCGTATCTTGCACCGTTTGCGCATCAGCCCCTGGATAGGTGGCTGTGATTGCGATGGCAGGAGGTGCAATCGTTGGATACTGGGCTACAGGCAGTCGCAGAATAGCCAATCCCCCCGCCAGCATCAGAATGATGGCAAGTACCCAGGCGAAGATCGGGCGCTCAATAAAAAACTTAGACATACGCTCGTTTTACCTTGTATGAATTATCGCCGTAGCGATTACTGACCCTGAGACGCATTCGCCTGCAGATTCTGCTCTTCCGCTTTTACCGTCATTTCAGGGCGTATTTTCTGTAGCCCACTGACGATCACGCGGTCACCGCTGTGTAATCCATCCGTCACCAGCCATTTATCACCGATTGCCTGCGCCGCGGTCACATTGCGCACTTCAACCTGACTCTTAGCGTTAACCAGCATCACCGTAGCCTCTCCGCGCGGGTTGCGTGCTACTCCTTGCTGCGGAACTAGCAACGCATCTTTTTGCATCCCTTCATCAATACGCGCACGCACAAACATCCCCGGTAAGAGATCGTGTTGAGGATTTGGGAACAAGGCGCGAATCGTGATCGAACCGGTGCTTTCATCAACGCTCACATCTGAAAATTGCAACTGGCCCTTGAGCGGGTAAGGCTGGCCATTTTCCATCACCAGCGTGACCTGAGTTTGCAGAGCGCTTTTTTCTAGGCTTCCTTGGATGACGGCCTGTTTAAGACGGATGAAGTCGTTGCTTGATTGGGTGACATCAACATAAATAGGATCAAGCTGCTGCACCGTCGCCAGTGCATTAGCTTGTTCAGTAGTCACAAGCGCACCTTCGGTGACGTTGGACTGTCCGATTCGCCCATCGATAGGAGAAGTCACCTTGGTGTAGGCCAAATTGATGCGAGCGGTTTCAACATTGGCTCTTGCCGCTTGGACATCAGCATCGGCTTGTTGCGCATTGGCCACCGCCGTATCGAATTCTTGTTGGCTAACATAGTGATCGCCAACCAACGGCTTATCTCGCTGGACGGTTAAATGA
>OLGB01001270.1_pt1 | contig 31204 bp, 39 predicted proteins | sample 1605691 | NCBI WGS metagenome assembly OLGB01 (sample SAMEA3888925, study PRJEB22519) | human gut metagenome | biome: human gut; feature: human-associated habitat; material: faeces | place: Denmark | collected 2010 | reverse complement strand
GCTGGAACGGCAGCGTGTTCAGCATGGTACAGTCGCTGTCTGAAACGGTGATTGTGCCGATTGCCGGCATCATCCTTGCCATCGTCATGACTATGGAACTGATTCAGATGATCGTGGACCGCAACAACATGAACGACTTTGATCTCTCCCAGATTTACAAGTGGGTGTTCAAAACCTTCTTTGCGGTGATGATCGTCACCAACACATGGAATCTGGTCATGGCGATTTTCGATCTGGCGCAGCATGTGGTCAACAACGCGGCTGGCGTTATTCTGTCCGATACGGCGATTGACCTGTCCGCCATCATCACTGACATGGAATCGCGCCTCATGGAAATGGAAATCGGTCCGCTGTTCTCGCTGTGGATTCAGTCTGCCCTGATCGGCATCATCTCCTGGGTGCTGACCATCTGCATTTTTGTGATCGTGTATGGCCGCATGATCGAGGTGTATCTGGTCACATCCATCGCGCCCATCCCCATGGCCACCATGGGCAACCGCGAATGGTCATCCATGGGCCAGAATTATCTGCGCAGCCTGTTCGCGCTGGGTTTTCAGGCATTTCTCATCATCGTCTGCGTCGCCGTATACGCAGTGCTGGTACAGACCATTGCGGTGGATACGGATGTCATCAAGGCCATCTGGACTTGCATCGGTTACACGGTGCTGCTCTGTTTCACCCTGTTCAAGACCAGCAGCCTGTCCAAATCCATCTTTGGCGCGCATTAAGGAAGGAGGGACTCGATGGCTTTTGTTCCTGTCCCCAAAGACCTGGCGCAGGTGAAAACCAAAGTGCTTTTCAACCTGACCAAGCGCCAGCTCATCTGTTTCGGCGGCGGCATCCTGATCGGACTGCCGCTTTTCTTTATTCTCAAAACCATGCTGCCCAGCAGCGCAGCGGCGATCCTCATGATCCTCGTCATGCTTCCTTGTTTCATGTTCGGCATGTATGAGCGCAACGGACAGCCCCTTGAAAAAATCCTGCACTACTTCATTCAGAGCCGCTTCACTCGACCTAAGAAGCGGCCCTACAAAACCAAGGAGGACGAGCTGAAGCGGGAACTGGAACGGTATGAGCGCTATCATCCCGGATATGACGAGTACGTCATCGAGGCTGATACCAGCAAGATCTGGCACGACCCCTATGCGCTGATCGCCATCATCTCAGCCTACCATGGCGGCGAGGAATGGACGATTGATGACGTGTAGTACAGCTTGTCACGGTAGAGAAATTTGGCGTACTTGAAATCGATCCACGAGCCGTGCTCATGCCAGAATACGCTGTTCGCGGATGCTTCCACGGCATACTGCGCCTGTTCGATGCCGGAGGAGGGCGCCATCGGGTGCGCCCGTTCCAGAGCGCGCGCGTCTTCCACGCTGATGCGATACGGCTTGACGCGTACGCCCCAGGTCTTCTCAATCGCGTCCAGTATCTTTGCCGTATCGGCGCCAATGGCTCACGCGCAGGCCTTGGCGCTGTCCGGCAGCCGGGCCGGCGCCGTGTTGGCGGCCTGCGGGGCAGGCACATTCTTCTTCCTTTTCAGAAAATCAAAGATTCCCATGTGGATGCCTCCTTTGCGGTTGACTGCAGACGCAGTAAATTTAGACATTGTCCCCGGTTCCCGGAATTTGCCGCTCACGCGATCAGCCCAACCCTGGACGCGGCGCGCCTGAGGAACAGATCGTAATTATGCCGATCTGCGGTGGGGTCGATGGAGAAGTCGTCGTTTTCGAGGCACCTCATGAGCGCCTCCCGGGGCAGGGAGGCGACCATGCGCACGCCGAAATCCTCGGCCTCAGACAGCGTGGGATTGCGCGAGGTCTCCCGTGCGCCGGTTTGCAGGTTGACGGACATCGTGAATACGCCTCCGCCCATCTGCTCGGTTTGTTGTACCGCCTGCATGATCTTCACAATGAAGTTCACCAGTTGATCAAGGGCTGAGCAGCAGTTCAGTCGGGCGCAGATGGCGCAGACCTCCTTTTCAAACGTATCCCGCTCCGCTTCCTTCATCGAACCGGGATACTTCCCGGCCTTTCCGGCGACCTCGATCCACGCGGCGTTGAAGCGCCTGGCATCCTCCAACGCCTCCACCATGTCCCGGCCGTTTAGAGCCTTCAGGTTGGCCGCGACGATTTCGTTCAACTTCGGGTCGGGTTGGTTGTAGCGCACTGCGTCCAACTGGAGCAGCGACACCCGTTGCCGGACCCGCTCCAGAGCCGAGATTTCACCGGCGCGCTTGCGAAAAGCGTCGTTCTCCGGCAGGCGCAGCAGCTCGTGGAGGGTGCGGCAGGCCCAGTAGAACGTGTGGGGGTCGTCGGCATCTCGCGCGGCGGCCAGCGCCTCGTCGAAATAGGGCGTCAGCTGCTCGGCGCTGCCGTGAATGTCAAATTCAATGAAGCGCTGCTTCAAACGTTCGCCCAGCTCGGTCTTCGCTGCCGGGATGGGTGGGGTCCATGGTTTTGCCGTCTGCACGGGGGTTGGTTTCGATGCTGATGCAGGCTTTTCATCCTGCGGCGGTGGGACATCTTTCGTCGGCTGTTGCGCGGGGGCATCGGCCTCAAGCGCTTCGGGCACCGTCCTCCACGCGCCGGACTGAATGACCTCGCGGTACAGTTTGTCCGCTGCCTGGCTGGACAGCCAGCCGTTGATCCGCCTGAATTCGCTCAAATCGCGATAGTAATTGTCGCCCACGGGTACATACAGCTTGCAACCCTGGACAACCCGGCCTTCATCCAGCCCTCTGCGTCCGAGCAGCTTCCACGGCGCCTTGCGCAGGTCATTCGATGAGGCGATTCTGCTGGTGATGAACAGCGGAACAGACAGGAGCGCCAGTGCACCACCGCCCAGGAACACTTTGAAGAACAGGCTGCTGTAGTTACGGTTATGCTGGTTCATAAGGCCGATCACTATCGCGATCACACCGATGATCAGCAGGCCTGTTGCGGCTCTGGAGATACCGTGGCCCGTCAGTCGGGAACGCTCCTTCTTCGCCAGCCGCTTGATGCATTCCGGGCAAAGCCCCGCCTGGGTTGTTCCTGACATTGATTCGCGGGTGATCTGCATGCGGTTGTCGCTGGACACGCCACGGGAAAAGCTGACCTGCCGGTCAATCATCAAGCATGTCTGCCGAAATGAAGCTTCCTTTTCTTTGCAGTTACAGCACTTCATGGGTGTTCCTCCTCACATGTCACTTCCCGAACAGCTTGCCGAACAACCCACCCGGCTTCTTCGGCTTGATCTGCGGGTACTTCGCCGTCACGTCGCTGGTCAGGGTCATACACCCGGGAACCAGGTGCACCTTGAACACGCGGCGGCACTTTGGGCATATCACCACGTTGTCCTGGATGTTATAAAACTTCACCAGCTGGGTGGCTTTGCGAAAGGTGAGGCTGGCGTTGCAGTTGGGACAGGTGCCCGGCGAGTTCATCAGCATGTTGTGAAAGTTGTTGCCGTTACCGATGATCATGATCATTCCTCCTTCTGTGTCCAATGAGTTGAGATTATTGCAGCCTGGACAGCCTTGCCCTGGCACGCAGTTGGGTAACGTGGCCGTTGAACAGCTGGTCGCAGAAGCGGTTCAGCTGCTTGAGTTCCTCCGGGTCGTCAATGGCGTCGACCCGGGCGTTGATGCTCTGCTGGACCAGCTGCCAGGTGGCCTGGGACTTGAAATGGGTCTCCGCGGTCTCCCGGATCGCCAGCAGCTTGCGCAGGTCGAGGCGCGATAGCTTCTTCTCCAGCTGTCTGAGCTTCCGGGGCGACTCCACATTGAACGAGCCCAGGAACGGCCGCAGTGCCTTGTCCGCCAGGCGGTCCAGCTTTTCAAAGCGGGCCCGGGCGGCCTTCTTTTCGCGGTCTGTAAACGGCTTGGTGTTCATGCTTCCGCCTCGCTTTCTGCTTCACCGATCAGGGACTTTTCAATCGCCTCCTGTCGGGCCAGCTGGTCCTGGACGGACATCGATACCCCGATGCAGCCGACGTGCACCATCCCCAGCCCGTAGGGCGTCATGTCGGCGTAGACGGCATCGTTGAGCACGCTCTTGAAGGCGCGCTCCATCAGCGCGGGATCGTCATAGGCCCGCCTGGAGATCTTCCGGTCGTACAGCAAAAGCGGCACGCCCACGGCCAGGCAGCCCAGCAGCACGTACAGGAAGAACAGGCGCTCTTTGCCCGACAGGTATAATAGCGAGCCGCCGATGGCCATGAAGGCGGCGGTGCACGCGATTACCAGCAGCACGCGATTGCTGCGCACCTCCTTGCCGCACTTGGCGCATTTAAAGCAGATCTCGACCGGGACAGTCGAGGTCACGGTGACTTCGGTTCGTACAACTCTTGCCATAATAATTCCCTTTCTCTGTCGTCAGTCGACCAGATGCTCGCTCCTCGCCTTCTTCGGGGTCATGTAGGTGTATTCGTTGTCGCCGGGATACAGCTCCCGGTGCTTCATCACGCAATACGCGCCCAGCGCCCGGCTGCCGTAGTCGCCCCGCAAACCGTCTGGTTCTCCATGGTGAAACGCCCGTTCAGTATCGCTTTTTCTTCAGCTGGCCGACACCCACGATGCCCAGCAGCGCGAACGCGCCGAAGCCCAGCCACATCTGCCTGCTGCGCTGGGAATGGGCCAGCTTCTTTACGTCGTCGAAGCCCGCGGAAATGCCGCCGCCCGACGACCAGGCCATGGTGCCGTCGAAGCTGTTGTCTTCAAAGCTGTAGACGCCCACGGTGCTGCCGGACTTGACCTTCACGGTCTTCTGGGTGACGCCCAGGATGCCGTAGACGAGGCCCGCCGCCGCGGCGACGAGCAGGATGATGGCGATGATCTTGCGCATGGTGAAATCCTCCTTCAATGTTGGTTCAGGGCATCATGCCCATGTCTTTGGTCTGCTGCCAGCGGGCCTTCTGCGCGGCGAGGAAGTCCTCGTCGAAGCGGGGCAGGTCGTCGGCGTTCCAGGGCAGCGCGGCCAGCCGGGCCAGCTGCTTTTTGCGCAGCGCCTTGTAAATGAGAACGATCGACGCCACCCACAGCGCAATGGGTATGTACGCGAGAAGTCGCAGCTCTTTCGGCAGCGTGTGTCAGCCGTCGATCACGGGCAGCTTGTCCGGGTCGTTGGGCGCAGCGGCGAGCTCCATTAGGCGCGATTTGCGGGCGCGGCGGTTGCGCACGAAGTGGGAGATGAGGCCGCCTGCCATGCCGCCCAGCGAGACGCAGCCGCCGAGGATCATCAATACGGTGCTCGCCGTTGCGTCTGTGACCGCGATGGCCCCGATCAAAAACAGCGCAAGGCCGCCCATGATCAGCGCCAGCATCGTCAGGCAGCCCGTGCGCCAGGAGTCGTTGGGCGCGGAGGGGTCGATGGCCCAGGCCTGCTCCCTGCCGCAGTGGGCGCACTTGCCGTCCAGCCCCAGGATCAGCAGCGAGTTGGTGCTGTAGTCCACCGCGTCGAACCTCCCTTTGGGCAGGGCGTTGCCCGCGCGCAGCCGCTGTTCGTAAGCTCTTATCCGATCGCGGTATCGCTGCGGCTCGCCATAGAGGTCCGTCAGCGCCCCGAGCGCGTTCTCCCGGCCTCCGACAGAGATGCCGGCAATGTCGGCTACCTTGTCGTTGCGGCAGCCGCAATAGTTGCAGATGAAATGATAGGGCAGCTTGTCCTTTACCGTCGTGGTGACCGTTTTGATGATCCTAGCCATAGTCTGTTTCCTTTCTCATGTTTGTTGGGTAACGCTTCAGGGCATGATGCCCATGTCCCCGGCCTGCTGGTACCGGGCCTTCTGTCCGGCGAGGAAGTCCTCGTCGAAGTGGGGCAGGTCGTCGGCGTTCCAGGGCAGCGCGGCCAGCTTCATCATTTCGCCCTGCGCGCCGGTGGCGTAGCCGCCCGCGAAGGCGTGGCCCTCGACGGTGGTCTTCTCCTCGCCTTGGATCGTCGCGCCGCAGAAGGCGCAGCGGCAGGTGTAGGGCACGGCCAGGGTCGCCGTGCTGGTGCTGGTGGTGGTAACTTTCATTGCGACACTTCTCTCGTGTGCTAGCCAGATCACCCGGCTGCTTCGTCGTCATAATTCCTCATTCGTTCCATTTCAGCGTCCTGGGCAGGAACACGCCGCCCTTCATGTGCACCTCGCCCACGCCGCCCTCCGGGGCGGTGACATCCAGGCGCACGTTGGGCGATCCAGTAGCGTTGACGCGCAGCACGCTGTGCTTCATGGTCAGCGTGACGGTGGCGGATTCGCCGTTCTTGATCGTGCAGGCGGGCTGGTTGTCCAGGAACACGCCCATCGCCAGGGCTATGCCAACCACGCTGCTGTCCCGGATGATGGTCAGCCGGGCGGGCGCGGCCAGCGGCGCGTTCTGCTCCGGGGCGACCGCCGGGGCAGTGGACACCGGCTGGAGGAATTTCAGCTTCGGCACCAGGAAAAAGGCGGCGACGTACAGCGGGGGGACGATGATGCCCCAGGCTTCGTCGCTGGTGAAGAGGCGGTCAAACCCCTGGGTAAAGCCCGTATACAGGGCCTTGACGAACATGGCGATCGCCCCGACCAGTACGAAGTAATAGAACCAGCTGCGCATGGGTTTTCTTCTGTTCATGGTAGAATCTTCTTTCTCGTCAGGCCATTCAAGCCCCTTCTCCATTCCAGTCGCTCACTCGGCTTCATCGAGCGCTGGGTCCCGCATGACCCGGAGCAGGGACCAGTCCGCCATCTCGACGCTGCCTTCAAATTCGTTGTAACGGGGATTCGCAATCACCAGGATCGCCCCTTCCCGGGGACATTCGTCGCTCATAAAGTTGAGGATCATGCTGTCCTCGCCGCTGCCGGAAAACAGGTTGACGGTGCCGGTGTCGTCCGCGGCGACCGCGAGCACAGGATTCAGGATCTGCGTGACCTTCACAAGGAGCATGCAGTCGCCGCACTCTCCCTTTGCGTCCAGCCATTCCCGGATCGTCACGAACCTTGGGCCTTCTTCGGCCTGCGCGAGACCTGACAGTGAAACGAGGACGAGGACGATGGATAGCGCCAACAGGATGGTTTTTTTCATGGATGGTCAACTCCCTTCGCTGTTTGTATGGAATGAGTTCAATGATTTCTTCTGTCCCTCCGGGGCGACAGGCAGGCCGGGCGCGGCCAGGGTCCCTTTCTCGTCAGCCCATCCAGCTGCCGATGCCGTCCCAGGTGGTCTCCAGCTTGCGGGCATGGATGGGCCGGCGGCGGGCGAATTCCATGCCCACGCGGCGCATGGCCCACATGCCGCCCAGCTTCAGAAAATCAAAGATTCCCATGTGGATGCCTCCTTTGCGGTTGACTGCAGACGCAGTAAATTTAGACATTGTCCCCGGTTCCCGGAATTTGCCGCTCACGCGATCAGCCCAACCCTGGACGCGGCGCGCCTGAGGAACAGATCGTAATTATGCCGATCTGCGGTGGGGTCGATGGAGAAGTCGTCGTTTTCGAGGCACCTCATGAGCGCCTCCCGGGGCAGGGAGGCGACCATGCGCACGCCGAAATCCTCGGCCTCAGACAGCGTGGGATTGCGCGAGGTCTCCCGTGCGCCGGTTTGCAGGTTGACGGACATCGTGAATACGCCTCCGCCCATCTGCTCGGTTTGTTGTACCGCCTGCATGATCTTCACAATGAAGTTCACCAGTTGATCAAGGGCTGAGCAGCAGTTCAGTCGGGCGCAGATGGCGCAGACCTCCTTTTCAAACGTATCCCGCTCCGCTTCCTTCATCGAACCGGGATACTTCCCGGCCTTTCCGGCGACCTCGATCCACGCGGCGTTGAAGCGCCTGGCATCCTCCAACGCCTCCACCATGTCCCGGCCGTTTAGAGCCTTCAGGTTGGCCGCGACGATTTCGTTCAACTTCGGGTCGGGTTGGTTGTAGCGCACTGCGTCCAACTGGAGCAGCGACACCCGTTGCCGGACCCGCTCCAGAGCCGAGATTTCACCGGCGCGCTTGCGAAAAGCGTCGTTCTCCGGCAGGCGCAGCAGCTCGTGGAGGGTGCGGCAGGCCCAGTAGAACGTGTGGGGGTCGTCGGCATCTCGCGCGGCGGCCAGCGCCTCGTCGAAATAGGGCGTCAGCTGCTCGGCGCTGCCGTGAATGTCAAATTCAATGAAGCGCTGCTTCAAACGTTCGCCCAGCTCGGTCTTCGCTGCCGGGATGGGTGGGGTCCACGGTTTTGCCGTCTGCACGGGGCGCACCATGCCGCAGACGGCGCACTTTTCCTTATCAGTACCCTCCGCGCTCTGCCACTGGTGCTCCAGCTCCCGCACGCTGCCGCAGCGCGAGCACACGTCGTAGCATTTTCCCGGGACGGTCTGGTAGTCGTGTTGAAAAACAAAGCTTCTCCCGCACTTGCAGTGCCCGACGCATTCCCCGTAGCTGAGAGTGAACGTCGTGTATTCATGTCCCTCGTTGCGCACCTCGCCGCAGCGCTCGCAGGTGCAGCCGTTCCACTTGTGACCAAAGATACAACTCAGTTTCATGTTTATCCTCCTTTGTGTTTTATGCTCTTTCACAGAGGCATGGTCCGCCGCATCCACTTCACCTGGTCGATGGAAAGGTATTCGCAGAAGCGGGCGGGCTGCTTGTTCATGTAATAGGCGGCGAAGAAGCTCAGGTCTTCCTCCGACGGGACCGCGAACGGCTCCCGCCACCCGGAGGCATATTGCTTGTACTGCTTGTTCTTCCTGAAGTGGGTCACCAGCGTGGCAATGGACGCGATGGGCAGGCTGAGGACAACGATCAACAGACAAATCAACCCTATGGAGCCCCACAGGCCGACGCGGCCGGGGGAACCCGTCAGGCGAACGATCCCGATGACGCCCGGGATCATCAGCAGCGCGCAAATGATGCTGGCGATCAGGTATGTGGGCTTCGGCTTCTCCGAGGCCTTCTGCTCCTGCTTCGCCTCGTGCGCCTGCTTGGCGCATTCCAGGCAATACCCGACGTACAGCGGCTTGATGTTGGTGTAGGTGGTCGTGGTGGTCCTGACCTTGGTATTGATGTCCTGCACCTTGGTGCTCACATGGGTGTTAGGACCTTGCCGCTGTAGATCATCACGGGCACGAGGCCCTCGCCGCACACCGGGCAGAGCCCCGTTTCGTCGTAATAGGTATCCGAGATCTTCTTCATGATTCTCCCTCCTCTCGATGTCCGGGCGTCACCCGTCGATCACGGGCAGATTGTCCGGGTCGTTGGGTTCGTTGGCCATGTTTTCCCAGAACCAGGCTACGTCCTTACGGCGGTCGATGACTGAGCCGACCCTGTACAGTATGAATCCCAGCAACGATACGCCCAGTCGATTGTCCCGGGTCAGTTTGTGCGAAAACACCTGGCACGCCTCCTGTAGCGGCGACCATCGGTCACCATAGCTTACGCCAATGGCCATGGCGAGCACTGCTCGACGCTACGGCGTTTTCATCCCTCATGTCTGCGCCACTCGCGGCATGGGTGTTCTTATGACACGCGATTGACTTCCGATTCACCATATGCGTCATGAGAACTATGCCAATGACACTCTGTTCACATGGCTTCCTTGATAAATCTCTTGTAGTCGTCCTCGTCCAGCGTCAGGTGCGGCACCTTAACGTCGCTGCCCGACACCTTTTCCGGCAGCTTGCGGCGCAGCGGCGCGCACTTGAAGAAGGTGCCGCTCTCCACATCGTACAGGTAGCACATTCGATGCTCGGCGGTGCCCTTGCCGATCCGCCTGCCGTGTTGATCGAAGTATTCGGCGGTCTCCTCACCGGCATAGACGGCAAAGCAGATCGTCCTGACGGAGGCGAAGTCCGCCTCGGTGAGCACATCGTAGACGTGCTTGCCGGAGAAGCAGCCTATGGAGGTCGGCGGCTCATGCTCCCCGTTAAGAAGCAGGGCGACGTAGGGTTCCTTTGCGCGCAGGTCCTCTTCCTCCCGGACCTCCCAGGGGCCGGAGAGTATTTGCTGAATCTGCGCGTTGGCAGCGGCCACACGGGTGTTGGTCTCGATCTGCTTAGCCTCTATCTTGGACATGTTCGTGCCCGTCAAAATGCCTCCGGCCACGCCGATGATAAAGAGTATCGTCATGATGGCTTCGCCCTTGTCCTTTTCACCCTTTCGGTCAAATACAAAGAAAATGACCGGACAGCCGATCCAGATCGCGCCCATCGAAAGCGCGAAGGCAATTGTAATGAGTGTGTGCATGGACATGATTCATCCCTCCTGATTGTTTGTCAAAAGTCTATCTATCGATCACGGGCAGCTTGTCCGGGTCGTTGGGCTCGTTCGCCAGGTGCTCCCGAAACCAGGCGGCCTCCCGGCGGTCGTTGATTCCGGAGCCGATCAGGTAGAGGACGACGCCCAGCAGCGCCACGCCCGCCAGCGCGCCCTGGGCGTGGAAGGAGGACGCGGCGACGGCCCCGATGAAGCCCAGCGTGCCCGCGATGACGCCGATGGTTTTCAGAATGCCGGCCCCCTTCGAGGCGTATTGCTTCTTCTCGATGGCCGGGTTCCACATCTGGCGCCTGCCGCAGTGTTCGCATTCACTGTTCAGCGGGATGTAGGAAAGCTTCCCTTTGGCCACCCTGCCCGCGATCAGCTTTTTTCGGTACTTTTCGATGGCCGCATTCTTTTCCCGGACGGACTTCTTCACCTGTTTCTCGTGCTGGCGACGGGCTAGCTCATGCACGCCCCGGGCGTTACTGGCGTAGCCGCTGGCCTTTATGTTTATGGTGAACTCATAGGATTTCTGGTTGACCTCGCCGCAATGGTTGCAAGTGAAGTGGTAAGGGATGGGCTGCTCGTAGCTTTTTTCGATGTTTAAGATGTATCTCGCCATGGTTCGCTTCCTCCCTTGTGCTTTTATCGAATACGAACGGGAAAATTACCGTTACCGTCCATGATATTCAGGAACAGGGATAGCAGAACAGCACAACATATGTTTTTCATTTCGTTTCCTCCTCACAAAGAATGATTCGTTGAGAACAAGCTCCAGTCAGGATGAAAAATAAGTGCCGTTCATCATCCTGATATAGCCCAGATCGAAGTAACGAAAATCGGCGTAAGGGCCGAGTTGATAGTATTTCACCACATCACAGGAAAGCTTGTTTTCCGTCGGGGGTTGGAAGGTGTGACGGTTGCCCGCTTGATGCCATTTGTAAACCTTGACATCCGAAAGATAAGAGCGCAAAAACGCGATGAACAGCGCGATTCCGCCTAGCGCGCCTAGCGTGCCGTCTGCCGCAAGGGCGGTGTCCATCTCCGCCACTTGTTTGAATTGATTCACAGTAATCGCCGCGCCGCCCAGGGCCAGCGCCACGCTCACTGCCATGGCAATCCAATTCCCGATTCTGGGCTTTGGCCAGTTTTCTTCCTTGGCGTTGAAGGCGTTCCTGTCGCAGTTTTCGCAGTAGCCCGCCAGTTTTTCTTTAATGTTTTTCTAAGAAGTGCTGTAATGGGTGTACCTTCCGCTGGTCCCCATGTTGATGGTTGTATCCTTTTCTCCTTCATATATAGCGCACAGAACGCATGATCCTGCCGCATGCAGGACAAATGCCTGCTTCGTCATAAAGATAATGACCGATTTTCTTCATAGCCCGCTTCCGCCCTTGTGGTTTTATCGAATACGAACGGGGTATTCTCCGGTGGGGCCGTCCATGATGTCACGGATTCTTTCATACTCCGTCTGGGTATAAAACAGGACAACCAGGCTGGTGAGCGTATATACGGCTGAAATCACAAGAAAAACAACGGTATTTCGGGTACAGAACACAATGGCTGCAATATCCATTGCCAGGAACAGAACGAAAGGCCAGCGGCACTCGTCCGGATTGGCATTGTGATATCCGTGATAAAAGCCCTGCTTTTTATAGAACTCGATGTTTATGCTCGCGATCAAAGCTTTATAGAGTGCCAGCAGGATATTGACAACGATCACCAGCGCTGGAACGGGGGAATGAAGACCGAGCCACAGCAGCGCGCATTCCAGCAGGGAATAAATCAGCAGGAAACGGTAACGGCGCGTTTCTTTTTTGTATTGCTTGACCAGTCCGCTGTTCTGGATCATTCGGCAAACGCCTCCCAACTTTCATCTTTTGAACCAACGTTGGAGGCATTTGGATCAATTTCAGAAACATTGATAGACAGCACATAGGCATTCCCGGATTTCAGCTCTGCTTGTTGAGTACCTGCACCATCAAAACTCAATGTTTCGTAATGTCCCGCTCTGCCAAAGGCTTCCCGGATACCAAACCACTCTTTTCCAGTGCCGTCACAAATGGTGTATGTCCCGCCGGGAAGGGAAACAGATACTTTCCCGCTGCCTCCGATAAACACATAGGAAACAGGCGTTTGTCCCTGTTTGATTTTGATCAGCATCGCGCTGTCCGCTGCCTGCTCCGCTTCAATCATCAGGCTCACAGTTCCTCCCTGGGGAATCACCCGCCAAACTTCGCCGTTTGCCGGCCAGGGCTGTACGCATTTTTCCGCCTGCCTTGCTGCGTCAGGATCAGTACTGGCAAGGAAAGCGGCATATGCGCTGTAATATTTTTCTTCTTTCATATCTTGCAGGGCATTTTTGAACAGCGTATCACGCTCTCCGTTTTCCGGCTTCGTGCATGGCACTGTATAGGAATAGACTTTACCGCTGGGCAGGGTACGGTTCATCTGAATCGTCATTTGCCCGTTTTCCATGAACCAGGTGCCCTGAAATCTGCTGACACTGCCGGAGTCTTCAGCTGGGGCAAAGGTGCTTTCTTCATATGCCAGGCTTACAGTGCAGATTTCCGTACGGTTATCCTGTGCAAACGTGAGCTCAGCCGAACTGTCGGCGTCAATTTGAAACGTCAGTTCAACAGGCGGTCCGTCATGCCCCGTGACGCTTCCCCGCCATGCGCCGATCATTTCTTCCGGAAGCACAGCCGGCCCGTAGTAAGCATCTTTCCAGACATAAACGCCATGATTAGCGTCGTTGTACGGATATATCGTCATCGCCTCCGGCAAAGCGGTACAGGTAAAGCTGAATACACAGCTTCCGTTTTTCCAGGCGACGGAATCGGCGGGAACGGCTACTCCGCTGATGAAAGCACTTGCCCAAAGCAGGGAAGTACTTTCCTCCGGAACGCCCTTTATTTCAATATCCATACGCCCGTCCTTAATTGAGATTGTTCCAAGTTCCAGGTGGCAGGCCGAGCCGTTCACGGTCAAGTCAGCCTCAAATATACTATCTCCACCCAAGGCAAAGCAGGGCTGAAGAAGCATGGCAAATAATAATAACAGTACAATTTTTTTCATGGTTCCTCCTTGCGAATGTTTTTTCGCTGTCACTTCTTGCTCTCTATATTGTAGGAAAGGGCGTACCGGAGGATGCCCTTACCGATTTAATGCTTTTCCCAAGCCTGATACTCAGCCCAGGAAGCACCGTTCAGTACAACGGTCTTCCTGGTGCTGTCCAGGATAATTTCCGTGGGACGGACATCCGTATCAAAATCGAAGATGAAGAAGTAGTTCTTCTCTTCCATATCCATGATTACTTCGCTGTCAGCGGATTTGACCATGCTTCCGTCGGGCAGCATCAGCGTGGCGCTGAAGCCTGCTTTCGGGCTGATCTGAACTGTGCCGCTTTCAGCGTTGATGGTAACAGGAATCGTTTTGCCCATGCCCTGGAGAAAGGTCAGGCGAAGCATGCCTGTTTCTGCCTTGTGCATGCTGATGAGGGTCAAGGTGCTGGTAGGATTGGGAGAAGTGGGGATCATGAACCAGCCGGGGCTGGGCACGATATCGTGGAAATCCGCCGTATAGCTGAAAGGAGAATGAAAAAACACCGCGGATTCAGGAACATTGATTTCCTTGATGGCCGTGCAATTATAAAAACACTGCGGCCCCAGACTGATCCCGTTATCTGGCAGTACCACGCGGGTCAGCTTTTTGCAGTTCAAAAATGCCTGGCCCAGGATTTGCGTGCAGCTGTCCGGAATCACCACGCTGTTGATATTCGCGTTTTTAAACGCTTCCTTGCCAATGGCCGTCACGCCGTCGGGGATCACGATTTCCGAGGCCTTCCCCGTATAGCCTGTAACGACGCCATCCACAATTGTAAATTCTTCCGGTTTGGATTCCGTAGGTCCGCCGCATCCGCTCAGCAGGCAGACAGCCAGGATCAGCATGACGGACAACAGGGCTTTCTTCATGTTCAATCCACTCCTTTTTCATGCAAACGCCTTTGCATTCTACTTTTCATCATATCAGAAAGCACGGCAAAAAAGGTGGGCAGGCTGCCCACCTTGAAAGGATTTATGATTTTTCCAATTTTCCGTTACCTGGATTTCCACGTCCGTTCCGGCAAACAGCCCGGATACGATCTCCTGCGGGTCCGTGCTGCCCAGGAATCGTTGCGCGCGATCATACAGCCCGTTCAGCCCGAGGATGGCTTCCGGCACCGGCGTCGGTTCAGGCGTCGTCGCGCTCTCTGATGAGCAGATCAAAAAGTATGCGCAGAAATTCCTGCCCATGGTTCACCCGGATTTCCTGTGTCGGGTCCGGCGTCGGTTCGGGCGTCGGGGCCTCAGTGGGTTCCGGCGTGGGCGCGGTGCGCGCGGCCTGAACCAGTACAGCCAGCCGCTCCACCGCCCTTTCCTCGCGGTACTCGCCGCTGGCGCCGTTGCGCAAGGGAATGCCGTTGATGGTCTGCACGGTGATGGTCTGGGGCGGCTGCTCCGTCGCCACCTTCTTCTCATAGATTTTCCCCGTTTCCATGTCAAACAGTGAAAGCCACGTGGTCGTTTCGTTGGCCGCGCCGCCGGCGATGCCGCTGTACCGGCCCACCTGCTTATAGGTAGGATGGATGACCGCCACCCAGCGGGCGGTCTCGAGGCTCGCCGCCCGGTATTCCCGGGAGAAAACCAGATCATAACTGTCTTCGGAATCCGCGGTCAGCACCTGGCTGGGCGAGGTATCCTCCCAGGGGGCGCTATAAATGGCAACGACCACATCCCCGGTACAGGCCGCTTCGTCGATAGAAGCGCCGCTCTCATTGATAGCCCGCCTGTGCAGCGCGTTCAGCGCCTCGTTCAGCGCCTCGATGGCCAGCTCCTCCGCCGTGGGCAGGGGCAGCTTCTCCCCGTCCGTCGGCAGGCCGTCCAGCGGATAGAGCGCGCCGTCGCACAGCAGGTCCAGGTCCTCAAGGGTATAGAAGTTTTCGCAGCAGAACAGGATGTCGAACACCCGCGTCGGCTGGTCGTCGGGCGTCACCACCTGAAAGATGCGGCTGGCGCTGCGCTCGGATTCGGCATAATAAAGGCTCATCGCGGGCGCGATCTCGCCTTCGATCTGCTCCGGCGTCACGGCCTCGCCGCCTTCCGCGACGGCAAAGCGCACAAGGTACACCTCGCCATGGGCCGGGAAGGGGTCGTTGGTGCTGGCGGACAGCAGATCCCAGCTCTCATAGGCGTCGGTGAACAACTGCAGCTCGAAGGCCAGGTCGCCGAGGCGCACGGGTTCGCCCGCCTCGGCCCGGACATAGGCGTCGCCCTCCGCCAGCGCCAGCGGGGCGCACAGCAACGCAAGGGTCAACAGGATCGAAAAGAACTTTTTCATCTTGTTGGAACCTCCTCATGTATATCTGTTTGAAGCTTGAATCTCATGGCGCGTTTCGGAAAAAACGGATCAATTCTCCAGGTTCACCGTCAGCGCCGGACGGACGCCCCTGCGGCTGAGGTCGGCGGGGTAATAATTCAACTCGCCGTTTTCGTAGAGCACGAGCGCGGCATGGTCGTCCGGCCCCGGCGAGCGCAGCCACCAGGCGGACGCGGAATCGCCGGACCCGGGATTGCAGCGGGCCTCGGCGTACGCCGTCGCCCCGGGAATGGTGATGGTGCCGGCGAACGCCGTCAATTCCTTGTAGCTCAGCAGAAAGACCCTGTCTTTCGTAGGGTTGCTGTTCGCGGGAAGCCCCGGATAGCCGTCCGCCATGGTATTGGCGTTGGTGGTATCGAAGATCCGCGCCTGCTCCTCCTCCGTGAAGGCCGCTTTCAGGAAGGCGTCGTTCAGCCAGCTTCGAAGTGAGCAGCTTTCCCACGGCGCGGAGCCGTAATCGTCATTGAAATACTGCGCGTCCAGGCAGTCGCGGCTCAGCAGCAGCGCGTGGTTCCCGAACTGCGTCAGGATGATCCACTCGATAGGCTCAGGCCCGTTGGCATCATCGCCGTCCTGGGTCAGTGTAAACCCTGGTATCACTGTGTTCAGCCTCTGCAGATGCCTCTGCCGCTTCTTCAGCAGGTTCCTGCGCAGGTGCCTCTGCCGCTTATTCAGCAGAATCTTCTATAGGCTTCGCCGCTTCCATGGGAACGAAGCCCAGTATGACCTCCAGGTCCGTTTCCCCTGCCTGGCTGGTCAGGCCGTCGCCCATGGACTGGCTCTCGATGTCCACATGGGTGACGTAGGTGAGGGACAGGGCATCGCCCTCATGGCCCACGGCCATTTCGATGTCGCCGGGCGCAAGGCGCAGGGTGTCGCCGTCCAGGGTATAGCCGTCATAGTCCGTCAGATCCAGCTCCGGCACGGAGAAGGGCAGCTGGGGGATGGCTTCGATCAACCCATTCAGGTCGATGTCCGTGTACACTATGTTGTCCGCCAGAACCAAGTGATTGCCATAGGTGCTGCCGCCGTTCAAGCTCAACCCGCCGTCGATGGAGTAAGGCGAGTCCTCGCTGAGGGTCTTGAAATGGATCGTGTCCAGTTGCCATTCCCGACCCACCCAGGCGGGGTCGGCCCCGGCAGCATCAGCCCGTTCACACTCGGCGGTGTAGGAATAGCTGCCGCCGGAGGCGAAGGTGGTGGTGATGTCCAGCTTCAAAACGCCGCCCTCCAGAGCCCAGCTTCCGCCGCACGCGCTGATGCCCAGGGTGTTGTTCGCGGGGATGTCCACGGAGAAGGCGCTGTCGTCGGCGGAGATGGTGAAGGGGTAGCTCTCGCGGTAGCCGCTCTGTTCGAAGGTGTATTCGCCGGTGCCATCGGCGTCGATGCGCGCGGTCAGGTCGATGGCCGGGCCGCCGCCCTTGGGCATGCCCGTGCCGCGCCACTGACCGACCAGTTCATCGGGGATCGCTGGTTCCTCCTCCGAATTTTCCCACAGCGTGATGGGGTTCTCCGCATCCTGGGTGGGAATCATCAGTATGGCATCCGGCAGTGTGTCCCGGTCAAAGCGGTAGGTCACATCAGCGCCGAACAGTATGTCCTTGTCCGAGGCATGCAGCCTTTCTTCGCCATAGACCGGCACGATCTCAGCTGCCAGTTGAATGCCCTCCGGTCCAAAGGCCATCGTCTGCGCCATGCCGTTGAGGGCCACGTACAGTTTTCCATCCTTGATCTCCACGCTCTCCAGGGAGATGTGATATTGATTCCCGTTCATGGCCACATCCGCCGAGCCGAGTTCGGCCATCGCGGGCACGGCGCAGAACAGCAGGGAAAGGATCAACACGATTGTGACCATCTTTTTCATGGGTTTATCCTCCTTGTATTTCCATACTCCGTCCTTTTTAACCGGTGTACATATTCGAGCATTCAACTCAGTTCGCGGGGGACCAGGCCTCCCAGGCCATTCCTTTTTCTAACGCCCATTCATGGGCTGCGGAACCATCCGGTGCGTGAATAACACAGGTTTTCATGCTGTTTGAGGTAAATGGCGACTTCCGGATTATCAGATCGCATACGGGAATAAAGACATTTTCCAGCGAATCGCACTCATAAAACGAGGTCTGTTGTCATAGCGTATCTGAGCTCCCGATGTTCTTCTGGGTGTCAGCCCTACGGCTGAAGCTGCCACAGGCCGCTGGTCGAAAGCATCAGGCCTGCCTCGCTCCAGCTCAACAGGTGCTTATTCCTGACCGCGCCCATAACCCACGGTTCGATATTGCCCATATCCACACCCTGCGCGGGCAGGACGGCCATGTCCTCCAGCCGCACGATCAGCAGCGCGCTTTCGCCATGTCGCGCGCCGGCGCCCGCAGCGAACACCGCGGCGTAGCGCCCGTCGGGCGACATCGCCATATTCAAAACCTGCATGTGACGCGATACGAAATCCTGTACCCACTCCACCGCGGTGCCGGGCATATGCGCCGCGTCGAGCGCCTCGAATCGCAGCGTATCGGCGGACAGCGTCCAGAGGATGTCCGCCTCCTTGGAGAGCCTGTCCGCCGCATTCACGCGCAGCAGGCTGAAATAGCCGCTCCCGCCCTCAACGTCCGACAGGATCAACGCCCCGCGCAGCAGCGCCCAGCCCGATTCGCCGGAACAGCAGTCATTCGTGACGCGCAGGCGCCAGAACTCCCCATTCATAAGCAAGTCATATTTCTCAAACGAGCCGTCCGGCATGACGCGCGCCAGCGCCTGAGGCTCGGTCTCCCGCCGGGTATCGATCAGCATGAAGATGCTGCCGTCCGCCAACGTCGTCATGGCGGGCAGGTTGTTGACATTAAAGCCGGCGCAGGGCGCGGCCTCGCTGGTCTCCAGGTCGTAGCGAATCAGCGTATACGGGTCGTCATACCGGTTTGCGACGGCCATGGCGTAGAAGGCGCTGTCATCCCCGGCAAAGCAGCCGCTGATCCAGCAGCCGCCGTCTGCGCTCATCAGCATTGGATTGAAGTTGTCCAGCGCGAACAGCTCACCGGTTTGCGTGTCGACAATGAGGGGCGCGCCGAACTCCCGTCGCATCTCCTGAAGCACGCGCATGCTGTTCAGCACACAACAGTAACGGCCGCTGGACGACCAGATCGCGCCCTCCTCGCCCATGCCGAAGGGGCCCGGGGCGCTGTCCCGATAGAGGAAGAAGCGCTGGTAGACATCGCCCAGCTGGCCGTAGCTGCCGTACGTGCCGCGCGACTCGTTGGGCCAGATGATCGCCAGGCGATTGGGGGACACAGCAAAGGGCAGCGCGCCCTCTGCGACGGCCAGCATTCCGATGCCGGATCTCCCGTCCGGGGCATAGCTGAACACCGCCAGTTCCGCCCGCGCCAGCGCGGCGCGTATCTGCTCCTCATTCATCGGCTCGATGCCGGCAAACACCCACAGCTCGTCCGGCGGCGCCACGATCTCGCAGGTCGCCAGGTCCGGCAGTGGGAAGTCGGCCTTTGTGAACGCCACGCGCCCCGCCTCGAACGCGGCGTCCAGTGCGTCGTCATAGCCCTCCGCCAGCGCGGGCACGGCCCAGAGCAGCAGGGAAAGGGTCAAAAGCATCGCAAGCAGCTTCTTCATGGGAAAACCTCCTCGTTGTGTGTTGGGTTTATGGGTTGTAGTTGAATTGGTATTTTGTGTTGTTTAGTATGTTGTTGTTTAGTGTGAAGGTGAGGGTGGAGGCCTCGGTGCCCTCCGGCACGGTGTAGAACAGGGTCATGGTGTCGGCGGCGTACTGGGTGGCCTTTTTGGGCCAGTAGCCCCACACCTGCTCACCCTCGCCGCCGTCGAAGGTCAGCTTGCAGCCATCGCTGATGCGGCTGTACATGGCCTTGCGGAAGTCGTCGCCCTTCGCGCCGTCGGCGGTGATGGTCACCCAGGTGGTGGACTTGTACATGCTGCCCACCTGGGTGGAGATGTAATTCTTCTCCACCGGCTGCTTGCAGTATTCACAGGTGTAGCCCCAGCGGTAGGCCTGGGACGCCACCGCGCCGCAGAACTTCTGATTTGCCATAAAAATGCCTCTTTGCTATATTGCGGCTATGTTATATCTTAGCAAAGAAAGATACAAAAAAGGTGGGCAGTCTGCCCACCTTGTAAAGGGATTCGATGGTATTCAGTTTTCGGTGACGTTCACCTGCACGTCCGTGCCCTCAAACAGTGCGCGCACCGCGTCGGCCTGCTCGTTCAGCACCCAGACGGCCTCCAGGTTGGGGAGCGCCTTCAGGCCGGAGAGATCTCTGATGCTCGTGTGCTGAAGCGTCACAACCTTCGCCTTTGGAAACCGCTGGGCGATGTCGTCCACGTTGTCCATCTCCAGCCACGTGAAGCCCAGGCTTGTCACGTTGGGATAGCTGCCCACCTGGTTGAGGGACGAGATGTCGTTCAGGCCGATGTCCAGCGTCTCCAGCCACCGGCACTTTTGAAGCGCCGTCACGTCGGAGAGGCCGTTGCAGGTCAGGATCGCGTGCCTGAGCCCGGGCGCGTCCGCGATGGCGGCGACGCCGGAGAGGTACATGTGCCTCAGATCCACGGTATACAGCTTCAGCATACCCGCGATACCCGTCGCGTCCACATAGCCCTGGTGGGCGATGTGCACCTCCTGCAGGTTTTTAAGCAATTGCAGGTCGTCCAGCGTGCGGATGGGTCCTCCGACACAGCTGCCCACTTCACACTGGTTGTACGGGTCGGCTTCGCCGAAGGCCTGGTCGCCGAAGATGTACAGCTGCGTGACCCGGGCAAGGTCCTCCTCGGTCAGCGCTCCTTGCTCCTTGCCGATCCACAGCCGCGCGGCTTTTTCGATCAGTGGCTCCTGGAAGGATATCCTTTCCACGGGCCGCAGCCAGTCGGTCCAGCGGCCCACCGCGAAGCCCGCACACAGCATCAGGATCGCCGCCAGCGCCAGCGCAACGGCGGCCCTGGGATCAAAGCGCCGCTTGTGCCTGCCGACGCTCTCCAGCGCCCGCCGGACCTCGCCGACGTCCGAGAAGCGCTGCTGGGGCGCGAAGGCCGTGCAGCGGTCGATGATATGCTGCAGGTCCGGGTCGGTGGAAATGTTCCCGTTCTCCCGGTCGCTGCCCGTCACCAGCCAGCGCAGCAGCACGCCGAAGGCGTAGATGTCCGTCCGGCTGTCCGTCTGGCCGAAGCCGTACTGCTCCGGCGGCGCGTAGCCCTTGGTGCCGAAGAAAACCGTGTCCGTGCCGCTTTCCGCCTTCACGGTGCGGGCGATGTCGAAATCGATCAGCACGATGTCGCCATCGGGCTTCACGATGATGTTCTCCGGCTTGATGTCCCGGTGGACCACGGGCGGCTCATGGGTGTGCAGCACCTGCAGGATGTCGCAGAGCCTCCTTGCCATGGACACGATATCCTCTATGGACAGCTGGCGGTCCCGGGCGTAGGCGCTCAGCGGCTCGCCCTCGATGTATTCCCGCACGACGCACAGCATCTGTTCGTTCCGGTACTCCTCGTAGTAATGCGGCAGGCCGGGATGGTTCAGGTCCTGCAGCAGCTGGATGTCCGGGCGCAGCGGAAAGGCGGCGCGGTCATAGCAGGTAGCGATGGCCATCTCGCCGTCTGACTTGCGCTGCGCCAGGAAGGTCTCCCTGCCCTTATGGCTCGCCAGGCATTCCATCTGGTCATAGGCCGCCAGGAAATCCTGGGGATAGCTGCTCTGCGCGAACACGGATTCCATGTCCGCCACGATGTGCTTCAATTCTTTCACTTTTCTCGCCCTCCCAGCAGCGGCAATTTCAGGTCCTGCAGGATGATCTGCGTGTCCAGCAGGGATATGTGGTTGTGAAGGCAGTAGATGATCGCCGCGTCGCGCTTGATGCGGGGATACAGCGGGCTCCTGCGGGCGATCCGCAGCATTTCCTGCGCTTGGGGCAGATCGGCTTCCATGGCGAAGGCCAGCTGCAAAACCGTATCCCTCGACGGGTTGCGCTTGCCGCTGAAAAGCTGGTGGCCGTAGGACTTTTCCAGGTTCGCCCGCCGGATGACTTGCTCCGGCACATCCAGGTGTTGCCTGCACCACTGGTTCAGGTAGTCGCTGAAGGAGGCCGTCAGGTACGCAGATTCGTTTCTCTGGAGAAAGTGCTCCAGGTTTCGCTCCTTGAACAGCAGCGCCAGCAACTCGTCCGTGCTGATTCGGTTGTTGTCCGGCATGGCTCTCTCACCTCATTACCTGCTTGTTTTTATCAAGCGCTTCAAGGAAGTTGTGGTAAAATGCAGTGAGCAAAACTGTCTTGCCGCTAGAAGTGCCACCGACAACGGAGAGAGAAAACTGTTGCACATCGGAGGCGGCCAATTCGTTACCACAAACGGGACAAAATGCTTTGAGAGCCGAGCGACCCAGAAGGAATGTCGTAGGGAGTTTCTTCCCGCAAGAGCAACGCCTATGCCAAATACCATACGGACCAGGAACCAAACGGGCATGTTTCCATGAGCTTTCTGTTGCCATTTGTAAATCCTCCCTTGTCCGACTACTATGTCTGCTTTATCAATGAACCATGCGCTACTGAATCTGTATAGGATCAGCTTTCAGTCAGAAACAGGTGGTTCGATGTTCCATAAAGTAGACTTTACATTCCGCTTAAAAAGTGAATGAGTATGTTGACTTTTCTATACACTTTTCGCTGCGGAAATCGCCTGACACCATATCAAATTATTATACAGCGTCTGGAACAAAAAGTCTACTTTCTTTTCCAAAAAACAAGCAATTATTGGTTTTTCTGTTGTTCTTTTTCCGCCTTTGCTTTAACCCATCGAAGAAAAGTGGTGTGGGAGATGCCTAGTTTTTGTGCTGCGTCCCGTGCTGAGAGTATTCCGTTTTCCCACTGAAGACATAGTTGATTAAACTCAGACGGTCTTTCTTTGGGTTGGGCTCCAAAATGTACGCCTCTAGCTCTAGCAGCGGCTATGCCTTCGGCTTGCCGTCGTTTGATAAATTCTCGTTCGGTTTGTGCAACGTAGGAAAGCAACTGCAGAACGATATCTGCTATCAGCGTTCCCGTTAAATCCCGCCCTTGCCGGGTATCTAAGAGAGGCATGTCTAAAACCACAATAGCTACGTGCTTCTCTTTCGTGATAATCCTCCACTGTTCAATGATCTCATCGTAATTACGTCCTAAACGGTCGATACTTTTGATAACAAGGGTATCACCGTTTTTTAGTTTACGAAGAAGCCTTCTGTACTGTGGTCGATTAAAATCTTTACCCGACTGTTTTTCTATGTAGACATGGTTGTCATCCACACCGAAATCTTGCATAGCGATGACTTGGCGAGCTTCATTCTGGTCTTTTGCAGATACACGTGCATATCCATATATGCTGCTGTTCATTGTTGTGCCTCCTGTAAATAGTCGAATCGCTTCTATTCTACAGAAAGCGCCTGAACACTTTATTTACTTGTTGGTTGAGTCTGTTATCAGTATTTGAGTCGCATCATGTTTCCGTCACCATCCTCAAATTTTCATATGAGACTTATATTATAACCCATATGATATGCATATTGCAACTCTTATGATTCCTTTTTTACAACGCATATGTTCCGTAAAATATTCATAGGATTGAAAGTGCGGGAGGCTCATCCTATGGATGCAAAAACCAGAATCAAAGAGTTGATGGATGAACGTGGCTGGACGATATATGAACTGTCCAAGCGTTCTGGCTTGGCACAGACAACAATCTCGAACATGTGGAAACGTAATACGGAACCAACTATTCCTTCTTTGCGTGCTATCTGCAATGGATTTGGCATCACGCTGGCGCAGTTTTTTGCAGAAGGGGATATGGTTGAACTCACTTCTGAGCAAAAAGAGTTTTTTGTTCGTTGGGCGGCTCTTTCTGCAGAACAGAAAGAGATGCTTATGAACTTGGTTGGCTCTATGAAATAATGCTTTGTTCAATGAGCGGGCTGCGCTTCATAGATTGAACCACTTATTTTGTTATGCTCATAACAAACCTATAGAATCAGTTACGGCATGTATCGTATACGGGACGGTATGTGCCGTTTTGCTATATAAAAGGAAGAAACATCAGAATCATCCTGGACTTGTTTATCATCCCAAAGGCAACAAAGAATATTATCATAAATTTGAAATAGGCAGAAAAGAGGGCGCTTCTCCAACGGAACGATTGATTCCGGTGGACAGCGCCCTTCTAAATTTAGACAAACTGACTATCCATAGTTTGCTTCATTGTCGTTCGCCTCCCATCGTCGCCATTGTTTCTAACCTCACGACAGACGAAAAGGGAGGCTATCAGCTGGTCGCTGAGAACGCTGGTCAATCGCCTGAAGTGCTGATGAGCAACTACAACGAAGCGCTTGATTCCGAAAAGCGCGCTCTGTCCCGGATGGTTGAAGGAAGCTTCTATCTCGATTTGGAACCTGAATCTGTCGAAGAATCTTCCACAGATGTTTCCAGCCTACTGGATCGGATTCAGCAAAATCCTGAGTTGAGGCGTCAGGTTGTGGAGCGTTTGCTGATGGGTGCACTTGGTGCAGAACGCAGCGCGTGACATAAAAATTTCTGGCGGTTAGCTAAAATGGTTAGCAAGATAGGCTGCATATACAGTCTCTTGATAACTATATACAGCCTACAGCGAGAGGGAAATTAGCTGGAAACACAAAAAACCGGATGAAAATTAGCTGGCTGCAAAGCCAACCAACCATCCGGCACGAAAAAGCACAAAACCCCGAAAGCCTTGATATACAACGAAAAACTCCTCTGCGGGTGGTCCCACAGAGGAGTCAATCTGGAGCTGATGACCGGATTTGAACCGGTGACCTCATCCTTACCAAGGATGCGCTCTACCTGCTGAGCTACATCAGCACACGCTGTATAAAGTTGCCGGGACGTTGCATAGAGTGAATCCTTACCAAGGATGCGCTCTACCTACTGAGCTACATCAGCATGGCCCGCAAACGGGCAACGATGATATTATACACAACTCCCCCTGGTTTGGCAAGGGGTATTTTTCTTTTTTCGTAGAAAATATCCAAGCTGAACCTGCGGCGCGTCCGTCCCAGCCGCCCCGGCGGGCCGCCTCATAAGGCCGCCTCCCCGTATCCGCCTTTGTGCGTTTTCCCCCTTTGGTTTGGGAAAAAGCATCCCTATACCCGGCGGGAAAGCCTTCAAAGCCTCTCTTTTTTCCATGGCTTTTCCCCTTTCACGCCCCGCTCCTATTGATTATCCACCCCTTTCCAGCGTATAATATCATTGGTTGCGTATGCGGCCAAAGCAACGCGAAATGGGTGAAACATCAATGGCTGTACCCCACATTCGGGATTATCAGGGCAAGCGCATTCACATGATCGGCATCGGCGGCTCCAGCATGAGCGGCCTTGCGCAGATGCTTTTGGAAAAAGGCTACCGCATCTCCGGTTCGGACAATTTGGAAACCTACGCCACCCGGCATTTGAGGGATGACCTGCACATTCCCGTCACCATTGGGCATAGGGCGGAAAACGTGCACGGGGCCGATTTGGTGGTATATACCATCGCCATTTTGCCCGATAACCCCGAGCGCGTGGAGCTGGAACGCCTGGGCCTGCCCTCGATTGAGCGCGCAACGCTTCTGGGCCAGCTTATGGAGGGCTACCCCACGGCCATCGGCGTGTGCGGCGCGCATGGCAAAACCACCACAACCTCCATGCTTTCCCAGGTGCTGATGGAATGCGGCATGGATCCCTCCATCCACATTGGCGGCTCGCTGGATTTTATCGGCGGCAGCACGCGTATCGGCAAAAGCGGCACATTCGTGGCCGAGGCGTGCGAGTTTAACGCCAGCTTCCTGCACCTGCGCCCCACGGTGGCCGTGGTGCTCAACATCGACGCGGATCATCTGGATTTTTATCGCGATATCGACCATATCCAGGAAACGTTTGGCAAATTCCTGGCCCTGCTGCCCCAAAGCGGCGTGGCCATCGGCAACGGGGACGATGCGCGCATCATGCGGCTGTTTGAAACGCTCCAATGCCGCAGGCTCACCTTTGGCATCGATAAGCCCTGTGATTACATGCCCCTGAACCTGACCTACGACGAATTTGGCCATGCCTCGTTTGACTTTGGCTTCCGCGGGCAGCCGCTGGGGCATATCTCGCTGGAGGTGCCCGGCTCGTTCCAGGTGTATAACGCGCTGGCCGCGCTGGCCTGCGCGCACAGCCAGCAGGCCGATATGGCCATGGCCTGCCATGCCATGAACGAGTTTAAAGGCGCGCACCGCCGCTTTGAGCATACCGCCACCATCCAGGGGGTAAAGCTGTACCACGATTACGGCCATAATCCCACCGAGATGCGCAACGTGCTTTCCGTGGCCAAATTGCAGCCCCACAACCGCCTTTGGGCCGTGATGCAGCCGCACACCTACAGCCGCGTCAAGCGCCTTTTTAACGATTATCTCACCTGTACCCAGGCGGCGGATATCACCCTGGTTACGGATATCTACGCCGCCCGCGAGAAGGACCCCGGCGATATCAAGGCCGGGCAGATTGTGGACGGCATGCGCGCGCATGGCGTAAACGCCGTACTCACCCCCACCTTTGACGATACCGAGCGCTATCTGCGCGCCCACTGGCAGCCCGGCGACCTGGTGCTCACCATGGGCTGCGGCAACATCAACCAGCTTAACGACCAAATTGCCGAACACGGGCAACAAAAGTAAGGAGCGTAAGCCAACATGCTATCTTTAACCGACGTAAGCCTCCAATTCGCTGGCGATTTGCTTTATAAGCACGTCGACCTGCTGTTCCAGCCGGATCACTGCTACGGCATCATCGGCGCAAACGGCGCGGGCAAGTCCACCCTGCTGCGCATCATCTCCGGCGAGCTCGCGCCCACCACGGGCAGCGTAAGCATGCGCAAGGAGGACCGCATGAGCGTGCTGGAGCAAAACCACTTCAAGTACGACGAATACCCCGTGATGGACACCGTCATCATGGGCAACCGCCGCCTGTACGACATTATGAAGGAAAAGGACGCGCTGTACGCCAAGCCGGATTTCAGCGACGAGGACGGCGAGCGCGCCGCCGAGCTGGAGGGCGAGTTTGCCGAAATGAACGGCTGGGACGCGGAAACCGAAGCCGCCCAGCTGCTAAACGGCATCGGCATCCCCTCCGATCTGCACTACGCCCAAATGAGCAGCCTGGACGGCCGCCAAAAGGTAAAGGTGCTGTTGGCGCAGGCGCTGTTCGGCCATCCCAACATCATCCTTTTGGACGAGCCCACCAACGGCCTGGATGTGGAAAGCACCGAATGGCTGGAGGATTTCCTGGTGGATTGCGACGCGATCGTAATCGTCGTCAGCCACGACCGCCACTTCCTCAACGCCGTATGCACCAATATTGTGGACGTGGATCACGAAACCTGCAAGATGTACGCCGGCAACTACGATTTCTGGTACGAGTCCTCCCAGCTGATGCAACAGCTCATCCGCAACCAAAACAAAAAGCGCGAGGAAAAAATCAAGGATTTGCAGGAGTTCATCCGCCGGTTCAGCGCCAACAAATCCAAGAGCCGCCAGGCCACCAGCCGCAAAAAGGTGCTGGATTCCATCCAGGTGGAGCAGATGCCCGCGTCCAGCCGCAAATACCCCTTCGTGGGCTTTGAGCCGGAGCGCGAGGCCGGCAAGGATATCCTTACCGTGGACGGCCTTAGCAAAACCATCGACGGCGTAAAGGTGCTTGACAACGTATCCTTTACCGTCAAAAAGGGCGACAAAATCGCCTTCGTGGGCGATAACGAGGCCGGCGCGACCGCGCTGTTCAGAATCCTGGTAGGCGAGCTGAACCCCGACGAGGGCAGCTTCAAATGGGGCGTTACCATCAGCCAGAGCTATTTCCCCAAGGACAACACCCGTTTCTTTGAGGATTTTGACGGCAACCTGATCGAGTGGCTGGCCCAGTTCTCCTTCGATACCACGGAAACCTACCTGCGCGGCTTCCTGGGCCGCATGCTCTTTAGCGGCGACGATGTGTATAAGCCCGCCAAGGTGCTCTCCGGCGGCGAGAAGGTGCGCTGTATGCTCAGCCGCCTGATGCTGAGCAAGGCCAACGCCCTCCTCCTGGACCAGCCCACCGACCATCTGGACCTGGAAAGCATCACCGCGCTCTCCAACGGCTTACAGGCCTATCCGGGCAACCTGTTCTTCGCCTCGCACGATCATCAGTTCATCGATGAAATCGCCAACCGCGTGATCGAGTTCCCGCTTGGCCAGCAGGGCTGCCTGGATTACGAGGGCAGCTTCGAGGACTTCCTGCAATGGAAGCGCAGCCGCTGATGGACGGGCTAAAGCCCGGCGTATACCGCCATTTCAAGGGGAACCTGTACGAGCTTGTGGGCCTTGCCACCCATTCCGAAACGCTGGAACCCATGGTTGTGTACCGGCTGCTATACGGCGGGCGCGCCCCGTGGGGGCGCCCCGCCGCCATGTGGACGGAGCGCGTGGAGCGGGACGGGTATTCCGGGCCCCGGTTTGCTTATGTGGGGGACGAGGCGCCTTAAGGCGGCTGCGTTACGCGCCCGCAGCGGCCGCGCCTTCATCCTTCTTTCATAAATTTTCGTTAAGATTCTCCAGCAGTCTTGACATTCGTCCGTGTTCTGGATATACTTTTCACAAGATTTTTTCCAATTTTTTCGATTCCCGCAGCTTCCTTTGGGAAGCATGTATGTGCTTTGCAGGCCATAGCCTGTTTGGCAAAGGCGGTTTTGTGCGCGCTTCTCTTTGGCCAGGAGACAGGGTGGGCATATCCGCTTGTGCTTCGGTATCCCAAACTGATATGGAGGTGTCCCCACATGACAGGTATCCCGCTTCTTATCGCATTCGTGGTTGCCATCGTTGTGATGATTCTTGCGATTTCGAAATGGAAAATCCATCCCTTCCTGTCCATCATGGGCGTATCCCTGATTCTGGCCTTGATCGCCGGCATCGACATCACCAAGATTGCCGACGTTATCGGCGCTGGTTTCAGCGGCACGTTCACTTCAATTGGTATCGTCATCATCCTGGGCGCCCTTGTTGGCATCCTGCTGGAAAAGACCGGCGCTGCGATCAAAATGGCCGAATGCGTCGTAAAGCTGGTTGGTAAAAAGCACCCCGAGGCCGCTATGATCATCATGGGCTGGATCGTGTCCATCCCCGTGTTCTGCGACAGCGGCTTTGTTATCCTCAACCCCATCCGCAAGGCGCTGGTGCAGCGCACCCGCAAGTCCTCCGTGGCGTGCTCGGTGGCGCTGTCCATGGGCCTGTACATTTCCCACTGCTTCATTCCGCCCACGCCGGGCCCCATCGCGGCGGCCAACACCCTCTACGGCGGCCTGGGCCTTGAGGTAAACCTGCTGCTGGTGATGGGCATTGGCGCGCTGTGCTCCATCCTGCCCATGATCGCGGGCTACGTGTTCGCCCTGTTCATTGGCAAGAAGGTAAAGGCTGCCGACGAGCCCACCAACGCCGAAGCCATCGGGCAAACGTATGAGGAGCTGGTAGCCAGCTACGGCAAGCTGCCCAACGCGTGGCTCGCCTTCTCCCCCATCGTGGTTCCCATCATCCTGATGGGCCTGGCCAGCGCCTTCAGCATGGGCGGCGTAAGCGTTCCGGTTATCGTGTTCCTTGGCAAGCCCATCATCGCGCTCACCGTGGGCCTGATCCTGGGCATTGTGCTGCTTGCGCAGGCCGGCAAGATGAAGGACTTCTACGAGCTGACCAACGACACCCTCAAGACCGTTGGCCCCATCCTGTTCGTAACCGCCGCCGGCGGCGTGCTGGGCAAGGTAATCGCCACCTCCGACCTGGTCAACTTCATCACCGCGCATGCCAATGTGCTTGAAACCCTTGGCCTGTTCTTCCCCTTCCTGCTGGCCGCGCTGCTGAAAACCGCGCAGGGCAGCTCCACCGTGGCCATCACCACCAGCGCCGGCATCCTGGCCCCGCTGATGGCGACCCTGGGCTTTGTGACCCCTCTGGACGCCGCTTTGGTGGTTGTGGCCATCGGCGCCGGCGCCATGACTGTGTCCCACGCCAACGACAGCTATTTCTGGGTTGTAACCAACTTTGGCGAGATGGATACCCAGGACGGCTATAAGACCCAAACCCTGGGCACCCTGGTAATCGGCATCGCGGCCATCATCAACGTGCTGCTGGTTTCCGCCATCTTCTAACCGTTTTCTACACACAAAGCGGGCCGCCCGCCTCCTGCCCCTGCGGCAGCGGGCGGCGGCCCGCTTTCTTGCGCAACAGGAGGATACCGCCATGAATCAGGACGCACAACGCATTCTCAACGCAACCTTGCAGGAAGCGCTGCCCGGCGCGGCCGTGGGCCAGGCGTTGGAGCAAATCTCCTTTAACCCCGATGGCAGGCTGCTGGTGGTAGCCGCCGGCAAGGCCGCCTGGGAAATGGCGCGCGCCGCCGTGGAGCGCCTTGACCGCCCCATCGACGCGGGCGTTGTGGTTACCAAGTACAGCCATGCGCGCGGCCCGCTTGACTGCCTGGAGATTTTTGAGGCCGGGCATCCCGTCCCGGACGAAAACAGCTACCGCGCCACCGCCCGCGCGCTGGAGGTGGTAAGCGGCCTTACGGAAAGGGACAGCGTGCTGTTCCTATTGTCCGGCGGCGGCTCGGCGCTGTTTGAGCAGCCGCTGATACCCGCGGAGGAAATGGCGGACGTAACCCGCCAGCTGCTGGCCTGCGGGGCCAACATTGTGGAAATGAACACGCTGCGCAAGCGCCTATCCGCCGTAAAGGGCGGCCGGTTCGCTCAGCGCTGCGCGCCCGCGCATGTGTATACCGTGGTTCTTAGCGATATCATCGGCGACCCGCTGGACATGATCGCCTCCGGCCCCGCCTACCCGGACGCCTCCACCTGCGGCCAGGCAAAGGAGATTGTGGCGCGCTATGGGTTGCGCCTGTCCGAACGCGCCCAGGCGCTTATCGCCCAGGAAACCCCCAAAGCGCTTGAGAATGTAACCACCTTTGTAACCGGCAGCGTAAAGCAGTTGTGCCGCACCGCCGAAAGGGTATGCCGCGAGTTGGGCTACGAGCCGGTTACGCTCACGGCCAGCCTAAGCTGCGAGGCGCGCGAGGCAGGCGCGTTCCTGGCCGCCATCGCCCGCGACCATCAGTCTGACGGCAAAGCCCTGGCTTATCTGGCTGGCGGCGAAACCGTTGTGCACCTCACCGGCAAGGGCCTGGGCGGCCGCAATCAGGAGATTGCGCTGGGCGCTGCCGAGGGCATTGCGGGCTGCAAGGACACCTGCGTGTTCTCCTTCGGCTCCGACGGATCGGACGGGCCTACGGACGCGGCGGGCGGCTATGTGGACGGCGATACCCTGCGCAAGCTGGCCGAGGCGGGCTACGACCTGCACAAGGTGCTTGCGGATAACGACGCCTACCATGCCCTCAAGGCCGTGGACGGCCTTATCGTGACCGGCCCCACCGGCACCAATGTGAACGACCTTTCCGTGGTGCTGATCAAGCGGTAGGTCCGCAGGCCGTCGAAAAAGCTCGCCTACGGCGATCTTTTCCGTCGAAACAGGGTTCACCTGCGCCTGACGGCCTCGGTTTTATCGGCGCG
>OLGB01001269.1_pt1 | contig 31217 bp, 27 predicted proteins | sample 1605691 | NCBI WGS metagenome assembly OLGB01 (sample SAMEA3888925, study PRJEB22519) | human gut metagenome | biome: human gut; feature: human-associated habitat; material: faeces | place: Denmark | collected 2010 | reverse complement strand
CCCCGCCGATGTCACGGTGCAGGTGCTGACCCAGTGCCGGGAACATATTATCCGTAAGACCTTTGACGCCTGTAAGGGAGCTCCCAGCGCCATTATCCATGCTACTTCTGCAGCTGCAAATATTTCTCCAATAACCAGTGAAGCTACCATAGCTATTGTAATTAATAATGCTGATGAAACCCATTTTTCAAATATTAACCTATATAAAGCCAAATAAAATAAAGGGATTCCACTAATTATTACAGCTCCCCATGCCGGATCTATAGGACTTTCAATTCCAGATACCATACACATAACAGCACATAAAAGAAAAATACCTGAAACTATTGTTATTTTAAGTCCTGCAAGGATATCCATTATTTTTATTAACATGTTTTCTCACATGAAGTATTACTTTTTTTAGTTTTATTTATATATTGAGTATTACTAACCTCCAATGAAAAATTACTTTTCATGAAAAAATAATTTAAAAAAATATAAATATATAAAAAATAAAATAAATATTATTAAGAATAAGAAAAATACAGAAATAAATAATAATAAAAAATAAATGATGCTAAAAAATAATATAGAATTCTTAAAAGTGAAATTTTGGCATGGATATATATTGAAAACAAGACTTATGAAGTTATGTATACCAAGAAATGAAGCTTCAGTGAAGATACAAAAAATGAAAAAACTCCTAAAATAATAGAGTTCAGAAAAATATAATAAGTATAAAAAAAGAAAATAAAATATATGGGTTTACATATTGCAAAAAAAGGTTAGATTTTTAGAAATAGAAATCTAAGAAACGTTTGTAGAGAAAAAATAAAAAAATGTAGACCATATTTCCACAAAAAATACAAAATTGTTAATAAATAAAATTAAAATTTAATTGATGCAGAAAATAAAAAAATAATTATTTATTTTCTGTATTAAATTAAAAAAATAATTAATCAAAAAATAATTTAAATAAAATAATAAATAATTAATTAAAAAATTGAAATAATTAAAAATTAATTATTAAATAAAAATAATAAAATTAATTTTAATAAAAAGAAAATAAGAATAAAAAAATAAATTAAATAAAATAATAAATTAAATAAAATAATTAAAAAATATAAATAAAAAAGTATTAAAAAAATAACTTTAGAAAAATAGAAAAAATAAAATTTCCAAAATTAATTGGAAATTTTATTTTTTTCTTCAATATTAGTATTTTCTTTCAAAGTAGATTTATTTATATTTTGTTGCTTTTTTAGATTGTCTTTTGCAACAGTCATAAGTAACTTAATCCTATTGGTTTGATTTGCTTCACTTGCACCAGGATCATAATCTATAGGAGAAATATTTGCTTCTGGAAATTTGCTTCTAATTGTCTTTATTACGCCTTTGCCAACTACATGATTAGGAAGGCAAGCAAAAGGTTGAACACAAACAATATTAGGAATGCCATGCTCTATATATTCAATCATTTCAGCAGTTAAAAACCAACCTTCACCAGTTTGATTTCCTATAGATAAAATATCATTTACTTTTTCTTCTAGCTCCCAAATATTGCAAGGTAGTAAATATCCTTTTTTAGACTTTTTTAAAGCAGAAACAACAGGTTTTTCTAAAAGGTCTATTAGCTTAATTGCGGTTTTAAATAATTTAGCTTTTACAGCATCTGTCTTTATTAATTGATTAAATGTAATTTTATGTGTAGCTATAAATTTGACAAATCCCATAAAATCAGGTAATATGACCTCTGCACCTTCTTCTTCTAATTTGTCTGCAACAAAATTATTTCCAAAAGGATGATATTTTATTAAAACTTCTCCAACTATACCTACTTTAGGTTTTACAATAGAAGTATCAAGTTCAATTTTTTCAAAATCATCTACAATATCATAAATACTTTGCTTAAATTGTTTCATACTAGATTTATTTACTAATTTTTTACACTTTTCCATCCAAGAGTCAAATAATTTTTGAGTTTCACCTTTATTTATTTCATAAGCTCTATTTTTAGTAAGCATTTTTTGTAACAAATCTGCATAAATACAACTCTTTATTAATCTTTCTATTAGTGGAATAGTTAGTTTAAATCCAGGCATTTTTTCCATACCTACTACGTTAAATGAAATAACCGGAACGTTCTCAAATCCAGCATCTTTTAATGCTTTTCTTATAAATCCAATATAATTGGTAGCTCTACAACCACCACCAGTTTGAGACATAATTAAAGCAGTTCTATTTAAATCATATTTGCCAGATTCTAGTGCCTCAATCATTTGACCTGTAACCAATATAGAAGGATAACAAGCATCATTATTAACATATTTAAGACCAGTTTCTACAGTATGTTGTGTACAATCTCTTAGAAGTTCAACATTGTATCCACTATCTCGTGTTGCAGATTCTATAAACTCAAAGTGAATAGGAGCCATTTGTGGCATTAATATGGTATAATCTTTTTTCATATCTTTAGTAAATATTTTTTTATTTACTTCATAATTGCCTGAATTTTCTGAAGTGTTATTATTTTTCATACGTTTGTTCATACTAGCCAATAAAGAACGAATACGTATTCTAATAGCACCTAAATTGTTGATTTCGTCTATTTTAATTAATGTATACATTTTTCCATAACTTGTTAAGATTTCTTCTACTTGATCTGTTGTTACAGCATCAACGCCACATCCAAAAGAATTTAACTGTACTAATTCTAAATTATCATTTTTACCAACAAAATCAGCTGCAGCATATAATCTAGCATGAAATACCCACTGATCAACAACTCTTAGTGGACGTTTAGCCTCAGTTAAGTTTGAAATACTATCTTCTGTTAAAACACATAACCCTAAACTTGTAATTAAAGTATCAATACCATGATTTACTTCAGGATCTACATGGTATGGACGACCAGCTAAAACGATTCCTTTCAAATTATTTTCTTTCATAAACTGTAGAGTTTCTTTACCTTTATTATGAATATCATCTTTAAAGTGTTGATATTCAAGTTCAGCTTTTTTAGCAGCATCTAAAAGTTCTTTTTTAGTAAAATTATATTCTTTAAACTCAGGTAATTCCATAATTATTTCTGCTAATTTATGTGGTTCAAAAGGTAAAAATGGGTTTAAAAATTTAATATTTTTTTCTTTTAATTCTTCAACATTATTTTTTAATACCTCTGAATAGGAAATTACAATAGGGCAGTTATAATGATTATCAGCTTTTTCATATTCTTTTCTAGAATATGGAACACAAGGATAGAATATTGTTTTTATTCCAGAATTAATTAATCCGATAATATGCCCGTGTGAAAGCTTAGCAGGGAAACATACAGATTCAGAAGGCATTGATTCCATACCTTTTTCATATGTTTTTCTATTACTTTTCTCAGAAAGTATAACTCTAAATCCTAAGTTCGTAAGAAAAGTAAACCAAAAAGGATAATCCTCGTACATATTTAATACTCTAGGAATTCCAATAGTTCCTCTAGGAGCATCTTTTTCTTCTAATGGTGTATAATTAAAAGTCCTTTCAAATTTGTATTTCATTAAATTTGGTCTGTCTAAAGTTTTATCAATAATTCCAGCCCCTTTTTCACAACGGTTTCCAGAGATATATTTTGTTCCATTACTAAATTTGTTTATTGTAAGTAAACAGTGATTTTCGCAACCTTGACAGCGTACATGGGATATATCTATTTTTAACTTGTCTAGCTCATCTGGCTTAGCAATATAAGAGATATATTCCATATCCATATTATTTTCATATTGTGACTTTGCAAGCAAAGCAACACCATAAGCACCCATAAGTCCAGCAATATCTGGTCTCACAACATTTCTTCCAACTATTAATTCAAAAGCTCTTAAAACAGCATCATTATAAAAAGTACCACCTTGTACAACAATATGTGCACCAAGTTTTTTTACATCTCTAACTTTCATAACTTTTTGAATAGCATTTTTAATAACGGAATAAGAAAGACCTGCAGAAATATCTCCAACACTATAACCTTCTTTTTGAGCTTGTTTAATTTTTGAATTCATAAAAACTGTACATCTAGAGCCCAAATCAACAGGTTTTCTTGCTTCTAAGGCACTATTTACAAATTCTTGTATAGAAAGACCTAAACTTTTGGCAAATGTTTCTATAAAAGAACCGCAACCAGAAGAACAAGCTTCATTTAACATAATGTTGTCAATGGCACCATTTTTAATTTTTATATATTTCATATCTTGACCGCCAATATCAACAATACTTGTAACATTAGGCATAAATTCTTGGGCAGCTGTAAAATGTGCAATTGTTTCTATTTCATTTAAGTCAACATTAAGTGCAGTTTGAATTAGTTTTTCCCCATATCCAGTAACTCCACTAAACCTTATAATGGCATCTTTAGGTTTTTCTGAATATAATTTTTTTAACATATTTATAACACTTTGAAGTGGATTACCCTCATTACTTCCGTATAAAGAATAAAGAAGAGTTCCATCTTCAGATATTACAACTAATTTAGTAGTTGTTGATCCAGCATCTATGCCTAGGAAACAATTACCTTTAAATTCTTTTAAATCAGCCTTTTTCACTTTATCTTTTGAGTGTCTTTGTTTAAACTCTTCATATTCAGCATCAATAGAAAATAGAGGTTTTAGAGGGTTAGATGTATCATCATGAGATGATTTTAAAACATCAATTTTACTTTTTAATTTTTCAACAGTTATTGTATGTGAATTAAGAGAATCCAAAGCAGCACCTTTTGCAACTAATAAATGAGCTTCATCAGGGATTATAATTTCATTATCTTTTAAATTTAAAGTTTGTATAAATCTATTTCTTAATTCAGATAAATAATTTAATGGTCCTCCTAAAAATGCTACATTTCCTCTAATTGGCCTACCACAAGCTAGTCCACTAATAGTTTGGTTAACAACTGCTTGAAAAATAGAAGCTGCAATATCTTCTTTTGCTGCGCCTTCATTTAAAAGTGGTTGTATGTCGGTTTTAGCGAAAACTCCGCAACGAGAAGCAATAGGGTAAATCATTTTATGTAATTTAGCAAGTTCATTTAAACCCGCTGGATCTGTATTTAAAAGACTAGCCATTTGATCAATAAATGCACCAGTTCCACCTGCGCAAGTTCCATTCATACGTTGCTCTATAAATTTATCAAAGTAAATAATTTTAGCATCTTCACCGCCAAGCTCTATAACAACGTCAGTTTGTGGTATATATTTTTCAACAGCTCTTTTACAAGAAACAACCTCTTGAATAAAAGGCAAATCTAAAAATTTCGATGCACTGATTGCTCCAGAACCTGTTAGCGCAATTGTATATTCACTGTCAGGATACATTGAAATTAAATTTTCTAATACACTGCAAACAGTATTTTTGGTATCTGAGAAGTGTCTCTGATAATCTGTATATATTGTATTTAAATTTTCATCCATAACAATTATTTTAACAGTTGTAGAACCAACATCTAGTCCTATATGTAAAGTTTTAATCATAATTAAGTAGCTCCTTTCAACACTAATAATTCTATATGTAAATGCGAAATTTGTCAAATGATTATATTGGAAAAAAGAAAGAGAATAAGAGAGATTATTTAATAAAATTTGTTCTAAAAAATACTTGTCTATAATAATTATTAATAAATAAATTATTACTTAGCAAAATGAATAATTCAAATTGCTAAAAAAGGAGGGATAAAAGTGAAAAAGAAAATAATATTAATAATTATTTTGCTTGCAATTATTTTAGCAATCGTAGCTTATTTTTTTATGCAAAAAAAAGGAGGGGAAATTCAAAAAGAATATCAGCCACAAGAAGAAATTACAGATGAACAAATGAGGCAGACCATTATTTCCTTATACTATAGGAATAAAGAAACAGGAGAACTAATGCCAGAAGGCAGATTAATAGATGTCAAAACATTGTTAAATAACCCATATAAGACATTAACAGAAATGCTTATTGAAGATCCAAGAAATAACAAATTAGAATCAGCAATTCCAAAAGAAACAGTTATAAATAAGGTTGAATTAAAAGATGATATTTTGTATTTAGATGTATCCAAAGAATTTATAGAAAACCACCAAGGAGGGGAAAAAGAAGAAAATACTACAATATATTCAATAGTAAATACATTGTGTGAATTAACAGAGGTAAATAAAATAAAAATACTAATAGATGGTGAAGAGAATAAAGAGTTTAAAGATGGAAAGGTGAAATTTGATATATTATTTACTAAACAAAATTAATTTTTTAATATATCAAATAGTTTTATACCATTTAAAATTCTGGTACCACTACGTAAAAATTTTTCTACTTCAAAAAGGGAACAAATAGTGTTCTCTTTTTTTTCTGCAAAATTAATTTTTTTCTTTTTTTCATCTTTATTATTATACATATAAAACCTCTTTTGAAATTTATTTTAATATATAATATGTTAATAGATATAAAATGTTTATACTATTGCAAAATAAAATAAAATTAATATATAATGTAAAATATAAAAAAAAAGGGGGAAAATATATGAATTACAAAATTGTAGGAGAAACTGTACCAGTTGTTGAAGTAACATTAAAAAAAGGTGAAAGTATGTATACTCAATCTGGTGGAATGGCTTATCAGACAGAAGGAATAGAAATGAATACAAATGCAAGAGGAGGAATAATGAAAAGCTTAGGAAGAGCTTTTGCAGGTGAATCAATATTTATGGCAAATTATAGAGCAACAAAAGATGATGCTGTTGTGGCATTTGCTACAACAGTTCCTGGAAGTATAGTAGCACTTGACTTAAGCCAAATACCACAAGGAATAACATTACAAAAAGGTGCTTTCTTATGTGCAGAGCAAAATGTAGAAACTAAAGTAGCATTTACAAAACGATTCAGCGCAGGATTATTTGGAGGAGAAGGATTTATTTTGCAAAAAGCAATAGGCAGTGGAACTTTGTTTATTGAAGTAGATGGAGATCCAATAGAAAAAGTCCTTGGACCAGGTGAAGTTTTAAAAGTAGATACAGGTAATGTCGTAGCATTTGAGTCAACAGTAAGTTATGAAATAGAAGCTGTAAAAGGTTTAGGAAACATATTTTTAGGTGGAGAAGGATTATTTTTAACAAAATTAGTAGGGCCAGGAAAAGTAATAATACAATCTCAAAATTTTGGAGATTTTGCGGGCAGAGTATTAAATCTACTTCCAAAAAAATACAATGGGTAAAGAAGCAAAATCGGTGTAATTTATTGCATTACTATAATAAGCATGTACTAGAAAAAACAAAAAGCAAAAGGAAAGTGTAAAATAATGAAATTGAAAGAAAAAGAAAGAATTGACGATTTAGAATATAAAGGTTTAAAAGTAATACAACAAGAGGATGGATTTTGCTTTGGTATAGATAGTGTATTACTTTCTGATTTTGCAAAAGATATAAAAAAAGAAGCAGTAGGATTAGATTTAGGTACAGGCACAGGAATATTGGGCATACTTTTATGTGGAAAAACAGAGCTCAGCAAAATATATGGAATAGAGATACAAGAACAAGTAGCAGAAATGGCAAAAAGAAGTATTCAATTAAATGGGTTAGAAAGTAGATTTGAAATAATAAATAAAAATATAAAAGAATTAGATAATATATTTGAAAAGAACAGTTTTGATTTTATTGTTACAAATCCTCCATATAAAAAATTAAACACAGGAAAAATTAATGAAAAAGATAAAAAAATAATATCTAGACATGAAGTAACAGCAACATTAACAGATTTTATAAATATAAGCTATAAAATGTTAAAAGACAAAGGAACACTTTATATGGTTCATAGACCAGACAGACTTGTAGACATAATATACGAAATGCGACATAATAAAATAGAGCCTAAAGAAATAAAACTTGTATATCCGTATGAAAACAAAGAGCCTAATTTAGTATTAATAAAAGCAATAAAAAATGGAGGACAATTTTTAAAAATAGACAAACCATTATATATTTATAGAAAAGATGGTAAATATACAGAAGAAATATTAAAAATATATAATAAAAATTAAGGAGTAACACAATGAGTGGAAAATTATATTTAGTCGCAACACCAATAGGTAATTTAGAAGATATAACATTAAGAGCATTAAAGATACTAACGGAAGTGGACATTATTGCAGCAGAAGATACAAGACACACATTAAAATTGTTAAACCATTATGCAATTACAAAACCATTAATTAGTTACCATAGACATAATGAAGAAGTAAAATCAGATTTATTAATAGATAAATTAAAATCTGGAGAAAATATTGCATTAGTTACAGATGCAGGAACTCCACGGGATATCAGATCCGGGAGAAGAAATTGTAAAAAAAGCAATAGAAAATAATATAAATATAATACCTATACCTGGTGCATGTGCTTTAGTAAATGCATTAATTTGTTCAGGATTAAATACCAAGGAATTTATATTTTATGGATTTTTGCCATTGAATAAAAAATTAAGAACAAATAAGTTAAATGAAATTTCAAAACAAAATAAAACTATAATATTATATGAAGCACCACATAAATTATTAAAAACATTAAATGATATATTAGAAAACATAGGAGATGTTAATTGTACATTAGCAAAAGAAATAACTAAGATACACGAAAATTTTATAAGAGGTAGCATAAGCGAAATAATCGCCAAGTTTGAAGAGATAAAGGGTGAATATGTCATAATTTTAGATTTAAATAATAATGTTAAAGAAAAAAATAATTTTGAAGAGATGAGTTTAGAAGAACATTATTTGTATTATGAAAAAAAAGGAATGGATAAAAAGGAAATAATAAAACAGATTGCGAAAGATAAAAATACAAATAAAAACGAAATTTATCAAAAATTTTTAAAAAAATAGTGTCTTTACGACACTATTTTTCTTCTATTGTAGAAATTTTATTAATACACTTTTTACAAATTTGCTTATCTCTATATTGACTTAAATCTTTATCAGACCCGCAAAAAATACAATTAGGAACATATTTTTTCAATACAATTGTAGATCCATCAACATATATTTCGATGGGGTCTTTTTCTAATATGCCAAATTGATTTCTTAACTCAATTGGAATTACAACCCTTCCAAGTTCGTCAACTCTTCTTATTATTCCAGTAGATTTCATATATTTCCTCCTTAAAAACAACATTATTCGACAAAGAATTTATAATTATAATAACACAAACTTGGTAAAAAATCAACAAAAAATTTACAAAAATTTACTTTTTTAAAAAGTCAAAATAAGAATATTAAAAACATTTACAATAACAACTAAATTTGAAACATAAAATAAAAAAACAAGAATAACATGTAAAAAACAAATTTGGTAAAAGGAGAGACATGTTAAATATAATTTGGCCTTTATTTATAGTAATTTCATTTATATATGCCTTTTTTTCTGGAAATATAGAACAAGTGAGCAATGGTATTTTTGAGTCATTAACAGATGTAGTAAATTTATCACTTACTTTTTTAGGAACAATGTGTTTATGGAATGGGATAATGGAGATTGCAAAAAAAACAACACTAATAAAAAAGTTAACTAGTTTTTTGAAACCATTAATAAAATTTTTATTTCCAGAGCTAACCAAAAATGAAAAAGCTAAAGAAGAAATTTCTATGAACATAATTGCAAATGTTTTAGGTTTAGGAAATGCAGCTACACCTTTGGGATTAAAAGCAATGAAAACAATGCAAAAAGAAAACAAAGATAAAACGACATTATCTAATTCAATGGCAATGTTTATTTTAATAAATACAGCTTCAATTCAGTTAATACCTACAAATGTAATAGCCATTAGAAATTCTTTAAATTCTACTGCTCCAACACAGATAATTTTTCCTGTATGGATAGCCACAATAATTGCTGCTATATCCTCAATTATGGCTGCTAAAGTATTTATAAAAATGGGAAAATAAAATATGCGAACGAAGTAAAAAGACATTTATTGAAAGAGAGGATGAATAGAATGCAAGTTATAAACTATATATCTTCTGCAGCAATACCAACTGTTATATTAATAATATTATTATATGGAGTAGCTGAAAAAAATAAAGTATATGATACATTTTTAGAAGGTGCAAAAGATGGAATTGAAATTGTATTTAAATTATTTCCAACACTAGTAGGCATTTTTTTAGCAGTAGGTGCACTTAGAAAATCTGGAATAATAGATCTTATTATTAAACTTATTTCTCCAATTACAAATTTATTGAAAATACCAAATCAGATTTTACCATTAGCTATGTTAAGGCCTATATCAGGAAGTGCATCAATGGCAGTAGCAGTAGATATTATGCAAAAATATGGAGTGGATACAACAATAGGATTGATAACATCAACAATAATGGGTTCAACAGAAACTACTTTGTACACAATAGCAGTATATACAAGTTGTGTAGGAGTTAAGAAAACAAGATTTGTACTATTTGCAGCATTAATAGCAGACTTTGTAGGAATGATTACCTCTGTAGTAATTTGGCAAATTTTGTCGTGAAGTTTTAATTGACATTATAAAACTCTAGTAGTAATATATATACATAAATTTATCTAAAGGAACATAAAATGTTATTAAAACTTATACTATTTATTTCATTATATTTTTTTATCAAAAAAATAATCGAAAAAATTTTATCTAAAAAGATTCTAAAAAAAATTTCCGATTAAATTAATTTGTTTTTAATTTTGTAGAGGAAACGATGATGCTATATTAAAGCATGCCATTTTTCCCCTAAATACAAAGGTTTATAAAATTTTTTAGCCCCCGAATAAATAAATTTTAGGTTTCCTCTACAATGAAAAAATATATATTATGCTAATTCAATAATTGAACTAGGCTCATATCTTTTAGCTATACTTAAACTAAATGAACAGCTATCAAAATCTTTGTTGTTTTCAATTAATTCATTCATTACAGTTTTATAAGCAAGCTCTGGAAAATTATTTTCTTTGCTTAGATGACCAAGCATAACACTTTTAAGTCCACTTTGTAATAAGTAAGAGATAGTTTGACCAGCTAAAATATTTGATAAATGTCCATTAGGGCCAGCAATGCGTTGCTTTAAAGAATATGGGTATGTAGAATACTTTAATATTTCTGGATCATAGTTAGATTCTAGTAGTATAAATGAACTATTTTCTAATTTACTAATTATATTAGAGTCTATATGCCCTAAATCTGTAGCAATACTAATTTTGTTATTGCTATAATAAATATTAAATCCACAAGGCTCAGCTGCATCATGCGGAATGCTAAATGGAAATATTTTTAAGTCACCAATAGTAAAATTTGTATTAGAATTAAAAAGCTTTTGATTAGCTAATTCTATTTTTATACTTTGGTCAGGCATAGCTTGCCAAGTGCCTTTATTGGCATATACAGGTATATTATATTTTTTAGAAAGTGTACCTAGACCTTTTATATGGTCAGAATGTTCATGGGTAACTAAAATAGCATTAATTTCAGTTATATCAACTTCAATATTAGAAAGTGCAGAAACAATCTTTTTTGCACTTTCACCTGCATCTATTAAAATTTTAGTATTTGGTGTTTCTACATATAAACTATTTCCAGTACTGCCACTATATAAACTGCAAAATCTAAACATAATTTTCTTCTTCCTTTGCTCTATTCTGAAACTCTTTGAATATTAGCACCTAAATTTCTAAATTTTTGCTCAATATTTTCATAGCCTCTATCTATATGCTCAATATTAAATACCTGTGTTTCACCTTTAGCAATAATTCCAGCTATTATCAAGGCTGATCCTGCTCTTAAGTCAGTTGCATAAACAGGAGATCCAGATAATTCTTTAACTCCTTCAAAAAATGCAGATTTACCTTGAGCTGTAATTTTAGCTCCCATTTTATTTAATTCATTTGTATATTGAAATCTAGATTCCCATATACTTTCGTTTATTATACTTGTACCATCAGCTATAGAAAGAACTACACCCATTTGCGGTTGCAAATCTGTAGGAAAACCAGGGTAAGGTAGTGTTTTCACAGTTGCTTTAGAAGGTCTTCTATTACAATACACTCTTATAGAGTCTCCTAAATCTTCAACGCATCCACCTATTTCCAAAATTTTAGCAGTAACACAATCTAAATGCTCAGGGATACAGTTTTTTATTAATATATCTCCTTTAGAAGCTACGGCTGCAAGCATAAAAGTACCTGTTTCAATTTGATCAGGAACAACAGAGTAAGAACCACTTTTCATTAACTCTTTTACACCATTTATTTTTATAATATCTGTTCCCGCACCACGAATGTCGGCTCCCATAGAATTTAAAAAGTTAGCAACGTCAACAATATGAGGCTCTTTAGCGGCATTATCTATAGTGGTAGTACCTTCTGCTAATACACTTGCTAACATTATATTAATAGTTGCACCAACAGAGACAATGTCCATGTAAATAGAAGTGCCAACTAGTTTTTTAGCTTTTGCAGAAATTTTACCTTGACCAACATCTACTTTAGCACCTAGTGCTTCAAAGCCTTTTATATGTTGATCTATTGGTCTTGCTCCCAAATTACATCCACCAGGGATACCAACTTCAGCACAACCGCATCTACCAAGTAGAGCACCTAATAAATAATAAGAAGCTCTAAATTTACTTGTCATTTCTAATGGGGCATTTGTACAATCTATATTTCTTGTATCTATGGTAATCTCATTTGGTGTATTCCAAGTGATTTTAGCACCAAGTGTACTTAATATTTCACAAAAAATTTTAACATCACTTATATTTGGCAAATTTTCAATAGTACAAATTCCATTTACCAATAAAGTAGCAGGTAATATAGCAACTGCAGCGTTTTTTGCACCGCTTATTGTTACATCTCCTTTTAGGCGTGTGCCTCCTTTTATAACAAACTTATCCAATGTATTCCCTCCAATAAATAAAGATAGAGTAAAAACTCTATCTCTATTTATAACATAAATCATTTATTTTTACAAGATACTTATTTAATTATTAGCCAACTTAATATTTTGGAAAAATTCTAATAATTTAAATTTGAATTTTACATCTGCATTTTGTGTGTTAGTAACTAAATTATATTCTTCGTTAGGCAAATTATTTTTAATAGTTTCTTTAGAATCTTCCGGAACTATTCCACTACTAACATCTACAAAACAAAGAGGAGGAAACATTACACACCACCAATTTTGTCCATTGGCATTTCCTATTTCCACTCTTAAAGCATCATAGTAGCCAGCAGGTAATGAAATATCACCATAATTTTTAGTAGGAAAAGCAAAATTCCCTATATTAATATTTACATCATAATTATATCCATTGTCACTAATTATTTGATGTGCAATTGTATAAAAATCATCTTGATGTGACTCGGCAATTGAAATAGCTTCTTTTCTACTAATACATTTATTAGAAATAGAATTCATATATTCTATTAAAGCATCTCTTACTAAATATTTTAAATTCTGGTCTTCTTCAGTATCACTATTTGCAATAACGTGTAATCTAAATACACTATCAGCAATATTAGTAGATACAGCATTTGCATATGAGAAAGCACAAATAAAAACATATATACTAAATAATACAATTAGAACCAAAAATCTTTTTAAATTTGCATTTGTAAAAAATTTTTTCATAAAAAACCTCCATTTGAAAAAATAGTATGTATAGTAAAATTATTAACTAAATAAAAAAAATTATACATAAATTCCAAGAAAAATGTATGTCGAAATAAAGTGTACGATTGTTTAGAAAATAAGTTGACTTAAAAAAGATAAAATGGTAAAATTTACCAAGAAAGACAAAAGAAAAAACAAGAAACTTATGCCCGAAAGGAATGAAAATTATATGAATAATATAAAAAAATTATGTGGATTTTGTATAAATGAATGGCATTTAACAACAATGATCCTTCCTTACATAAGCAAAGAAATAGAGAATAACTATAAGATGATTACTATATTAGAAAATAGTATTGAAGAAAACATAAAAACATTAATTAAAAAATTGAATTTAAAAAATGAAGAAGACATATTGGAGATTAACTGGAAACAAAGTGTAGCACAAAAATATACCGAAGTAGGTTCTAAATTAAATATAATTGCAAAAAGTGATGAAAAATATATTATATTAGTAAATGGAAGAAAAAACTTTATAGATGTTGTAAATAAACATATTGATAAATGGTTGAAAAAAAATACAAAAGTAAAACAAGAAATAAAAATTATAAATTGTTATGAAATAACGGACTTTAACTATAATATAACAGAAATATTAGATTCACACGATAGAATAATAAACACATCAGGAGAAAAAAGAATAGACGAAGTATTTGAGGATTATAAAAAAGAAGGAAAAATCGAAGAAGCTACTAGCTAGACTAATATTAGAAAAGGCAATTGACTAAAATATTTTTATGATATAGAATATGAAAAGAAAAAAGAAAAGAAGAAAGGAAAGTGAAATAATATGGAAGAAAAACTTTTGGCCACAAAGGAAATTCTTAAAAAATATGGACAAGAACATTTATTAAGCAATTATGAAAAATTATCAAACGAGGATAAAAACAGATTATTAAATGATATATTAACAATAGATTTTGGTGAAATTTCAAAGTTATATGAACAAACAAAACATAAAATTAAATTCGAAAATTGTAAAATAGAACCAATTGAGCATGTGGACAAAGCAAAACTTTCAAACGAAGAAATCCAAAAATATTCAGAAATAGGAATAGAGCAAATTAAAAAAGGGAAATTGGCAGCTGTGACAATGGCAGGAGGACAAGGAACTAGATTGGGACATAATGGACCAAAGGGAACCTTTGACTTAGGACTAGATTCACATAAATCTATTTTTGAGATACTATGTGATACTTTGAAATTAGCAAGAAAAAAATACGGAGTTGTCGTTCCATGGTATATCATGACAAGTGATGAAAACAATGATGAAACAGTTGAATTCTTTGAAAAAAACAATTATTTTGATTATCCTAAAGAAGCAGTAAAATTTTTTATTCAGGGTGAAATGCCTATGATTAATACAGAAGGTAAAATATTATTAAATGAAGAAGGATTGATAAAACAAGCAGGAGCAGGACATGGTGCTATTTTTGAGGCAATGAGAAAAAATGGTATTATATATGAAATGCAAAATAAAGGAATTGAATGGGTATTTATCGGAGGAGTAGATAATGTTTTAGTAAAAATGGTAGATCCTGTATTAATAGGTTTATCAATAGAAAGAAATGTATTAGCAGCAGGAAAAAGTGTAGTAAAAGCAAATCCACATGAAAAGGTAGGAGTTTTCTGCAAAAAAGATGGAAAACCAAGTGTTATAGAATATTCGGAAATATCTAATGAATTAGCAGAAGCTGTTGATGAAAAAGGAGAGTTGCTATTTGGAGAGTCACATATTCTTTGCAATCAATTTAACATAAAAATATTGGAAGAATTAGCTAAGAATAAACTACCATATCATGTGGCATTCAAAAAGGCAACATACATGGATGAAAAAGGAAATATTATAAGTCCAACAGAGCCAAACGCGTATAAGTTTGAAGCATTTATCTTTGATGCATTTTCATCTATACCAGAAATGTTGGTTATGAGAGTTAAAAGAGAAGAGGAATTTGCACCTGTAAAAAACGCAGAAGGAGTTGATAGTCCAGAAACAGCAAGAAAATTATATAAAGATTATTTTGCAAATAACTAATGAAAGGAAGAAAACAAAAAATGGAAGAATATATACAAAAATATAACAAATGGTTAGCAGACCCAGTTATAGATGAAAAATCAAAAAAAGAATTAAAAGCAATAGAAGGAAATGAAGAAGAAATAAAAGAAAGATTTTATAAAGATTTAGAATTTGGTACAGCAGGGTTAAGAGGTATTATTGGAGTTGGAACGAACAGAATGAATAAATATACTGTTACAAAGGCAACACAAGGATTAGCAAATTATATAATAAAAAAAGGCGGACAAGATAAAGGTGTTGCAATTGCATATGACTCTAGGAGAATGTCAGATATATTTAGTGAAGAAACAGCATTATGTTTAAATGCTAATGGAATTAAAACATATAAATTTGAAACATTAAGGCCAACACCAGAATTATCATTTGCCGTAAGAGAATTGGGATGTATTTCTGGAATAGTTATAACAGCAAGCCACAATCCACCAGAATATAATGGATATAAAGTATATTGGGATGATGGAGCACAGATTGTAGAACCAATAGATGCAGAAATTATACAAGAAGTGAATAATATAACAGATTTATCATCCATAAAAACAATGAATAAAGAAAATGCAATACGACAAGGATTGTACAATGTTATAGGTAAAGAAATAGATGATAGATATATTGAGAAATTAAAAAAGTTAATTATTAATAAAGATGCAATTAATGAAATGCAAAAAGATATAAAGATAGTATATACACCACTACATGGAACAGGTGGAATGCTAGTAAAAAGAATTCTTAAAGAGATTGGATTTGAAAATGTATATGTTGTAAAAGAGCAAGAAGAACCAGATGGAAATTTCCCAACAGTAGATTATCCAAATCCTGAAGATAGCAAAGCATTTAAATTAGCTCTAGAACTTGCAAAAAAAGTTGATGCAGATATAGTATTAGCAAATGATCCAGATGCAGATAGATTAGGTGTTTATGTAAAAGACACAAAAACAGGAGAATATATACAATTTAATGGAAACATGACAGGAAATTTAATAGCAGAGTATATACTATCACAAAAACATGAAAAAGGACAATTAACTGCTAATAGTGCTGTTATAAAGACAATAGTTTCATCTAATTTAACAGATGCAATTTGTGACTACTATGGTGTAAAGCTATTTGAAACATTAACAGGATTTAAAAACATAGCAAAAATAATTAGAGGATTTGAAGAAAATAATAATAATTATAATTGTCTATTTTCATATGAAGAAAGCTATGGATGCATAATAGGAACACATGCAAGAGATAAGGACGGAATAGTTGCAGTAATGATGTTAAGCGAAATGGTAGCATATTATAAAAAGCAAAACAAGACTTTATGGGATGTTCTAAATGAGATGTATGAGAGATATGGATACTACAAAGAAAAAAACTTTTCAATTGTACATAAAGGAATAGAGGGAGCAGAAAAAATAAAACAGATGATGGAGAATATGAGAAATAATACACCAAAAACATTAGGAGAATATACTGTACAATCAGTAGGAGATTATTTAACAGGAAAAGTAAAAAATAATATTACGGGAGCAGAGACATCAACAGGAATGGCAAAATCAAATGTATTATATTATGACTTGAATGATAATGCATGGTGCGCAGTTAGACCATCTGGAACAGAACCAAAAATAAAATTCTATATTGGAGTAAAAGGCAAAAATATGGAAGATGCAGATAAAAAACTATCAGAAATAGAAAAAGAACTTTTAAAATAATGTCAATGGAGACGGAGATTTTGACAATCTCCGCCTTTATAAAATAGATCTTTTTTAATAAAATTATTTTAGAGAGAAATGAAAATATAATAATTAATAGGAGAAAAAATCAATGAATGAAATAGTTTTTGTAACACATAATAAAGGAAAAATAGCATCAGCTAATAAGCAATTAGAAGGAGTAACTTTTAAAGTTTTTGAATATGAACTAGAAGAACCTAGAAGTGATGATATAAAATATATATCAAAGTATAAAGTAATGGAAGCCTATAAATTAGTAAATAAGCCATGCATTTCTCTAGATTGTGGATTTTGGATAGATGAATTAAATGGCTTTCCTAGAGCTTTTGTAAATTTTGCATTAGATACAATAGGAATAAATGGACTACTAAAATTGATGGAAGGAAAAGAAAACAGAACTTGCAGATTTACAGAATGTTTATCTTATTACGATGGAAAAGAGTTACATCAATTTATGGGAAAACATGAAGGAACTTTAACTGAAAAAATGTTAGGAAATGATACAGATAAAAAATGGTCTGATTTATGGTATATATTTAAACCATACGGATATGATAAAACATTGGCCCAAATGACAGAAGAGGAAAGAGCAGGTAGAATAAAGTATGAATCAGTAGATTCAATGAAACAATTCTCAAAATGGTATAAAGAACAAAAATTTTAAATGAAAAGCAAAAAAATAAGTTTGACTCAATAAGAATATGATGCTATAATAGAAATATGTTAAAGGAAGGTGATTACTATGGATAATTCTGATAATAGTGACAATAATAATTTGAGATGATTATTATAAAAATTATTTTGTGATGAAGATGAAAGGCTGTAAAGGTTACTAGTAGAGAGTAAGGGTCAGCGGTTGAAAGCCCTTTTAGAAAACGTACATAACCGAAACACGTTGGAGCAGAATAATTTTTAAAGAGTGGAAAGAATAAAACTTTCAATCTGGGTGGTACCGCGGATATTAATATATATTCGTCCCTGCAATGCTAAGCAGTGGGCGATTTTTTGTACCCTAAAATTGCCACTGCTATTGAAGGAGGAATAGAAATGAAAGAGTACAGAACACATTATTGTGATGAAATTACAACAAAAGACATTGGACAAAAAGTACGAATTGCAGGATTCGTAGAAACAATTCGAGATTTAGGAGGATTAGTATTTTTGGACATACGAGATATGTATGGAATAGTGCAAGTAGTTACATCTGCGGAAAGTAAAGATGTAGATGTAATTTCACATATTCCAACACAATCAGTAGTCACAGTTTATGGAATAGTAAGAGAAAGATCTGAAGATACAATTAACTTAAAATTAAAGACAGGTAAAGTAGAAATTTATATTGAAGAAATAAAAATATTAGGAAAAAGAACGAAAGCTTTACCATTTGAAATAGGTGGAGATACACCGGTAAGAGAAGATTTAAGATTAAAATATAGATATTTAGATTTAAGGTCAGAAAAAATAAGAAGTAATTTACAATTAAGAGCTAAAGTAATTCAATTTTTAAGGGAACAAATGATAGGAAAAGATTTTTTAGAGGTTCAGACACCAATATTAACAGCATCATCGCCAGAAGGAGCAAGAGATTATTTAGTACCAAGTAGATTGCATAAAGGGAAATTTTATGCCCTTCCTCAAGCGCCACAACAATTTAAGCAATTGTTAATGGTGGCAGGTATAGATAAGTATTTTCAAATAGCACCATGTTTTAGAGATGAAGATGCAAGAGCAGATAGAGTAGCAGGAGAATTTTATCAATTAGATATAGAAATGGCATATAGTACGCAAGAAGATGTTTTTGAAGTAATGGAGCAAGTAATGTACGAAACATTTAAAAAATTTTCTGATAAAGAAATTTCAAAATATCCATTTAAGAGAATTAGTTATAAACAAGCTATGTCTAAATATGGAAGTGATAAACCAGATTTAAGAAACCCATTAGAAATTGTGGATGTGACAGATTTATTTAAAAATATTGACTTAAAAGCATTTGCAGGACAAATGGTAAGAATAATTGCAACACATGATGTCAAAGACCAACCAAGAAGCTTCTTTGAAGAGATGACAGATTATGCAATAAAAGATTTAAAAGCTAAAGGATTGGCATGGCTTAGAATTATGGATGATTTAACTCTACAAGGGCCAATTGCTAAATTTATTCCAGAAAAAGCTAAATTAGAAATGCTAAAAAGAACAGATTCAAAAGAAGGAGATTGTTTATTTTTTATTGCAGAATATCCTAAAGTAGTTGATAAATTAGCAGGGAGTATTAGAGAGGAATTAGGTAAAAGACTAGGCTTAATAGATGAAAATAAAATAGAATTTTGTTGGATAACAGACTTCCCTATGTATGAGTATGATGAAAGAGGGAAATTAACATTTTGTCATAACCCATTTTCAATGCCACAAGGAGGAATGGAAATATTAGACACGGAAGATCCTTTATCAATACTTGCATATCAGTACGATTTAGTATGCAATGGAGTAGAATTAGCTTCAGGAGCAGTTAGAAACCATGACCCTGAAATAATGATAAAAGCATTTGAAAAAGTAGGATATAATAAAAAATATATTGAAGAAAAATTTACTGCAATGTTTTCAGCATTTCAATTTGGAGCACCTCCCCATGCAGGAATTGCACCAGGAGTAGATAGAATGTTGATGATATTAACAAATAGCAAATCTATCAGAGAAGTTATTGCATTTCCTCTAAGTAGCAAAGCAGAGGATTTAATGATGGGTGCACCTGGAATAGTAACAACAGAACAATTAAGAGAATTGCATTTGAGAGTATCAGAATTATAAAAAATGCCCAAAAGTGCCAAAAGGGACGGGGAATTTTGGCACATATACTGATAGTAAAATTGAAAGTAAAATGCCGAGTCAAGAATTATCAGATATAATTATTAGTTGTTGCTTCAGTGTCGTAATAAAATTATTAAAGTAATCCACTCCATAGCTAATACCTTATGGAGTGAACTAGGTTAAAATATAATGAAAATTTATTATAAAAGACCGGATTTTTATTATCTTATAACGAGAATTGATATGAGAACAACAATGGATACAGATGCGAATATTATAGGAATGAATTTTTAAAAAAGTGCAATAGAAATACAATATATTATAAAATCTTTATTTACACAGAAAAAGCAATATAAAATATTGGAGGAAAATCATGAAAAAAATATTTTTGACAAGTAATTTAAATCATTATCATAAAATAGCTAATAAAAAAATTGCAAATGAGATTAATAACACTAATGGATTAGTAGGACAATTGAAAAAGACTATTAATAGATTTGACACAATTGTATATATCGCTTCTAACCCAAGTGATATTGAGAAAGTTACTGAATATTCGAATCTATTGTTTGAAGCTTTAAAACTATCAGATATAGCTTTTAAAAATTATTATATTTTAGATGATAGAACAAAACATAATGTTACTAATTATATAAAGCAAGCTGATTTGATATTTTTAAGTGGTGGAGATACATATATTCAAAATCAATTTTTTAATGAAATGAATTTAAAATATCTATTAAAGGAATATAATGGTGTTATAATTGGACAAAGTGCTGGTTCAATAAATCTTGCTGAGAATGTTTATAATAGTCCAGAAAATGGCACTAATTCAGAGCCTGTTCATTTTACTGGTTTGGGTTTAACAGAAATAAATATAGAGCCACATTTTAATATTGAAACTTCTAATTTTAATGAGTTAGAAAATTATCAAAGAGATAACATTTTAGGTGAATCATTAAGCAAAACAATTTATGCTTTGTGTGATGAAAGTCATATTTTTGAAACGGACAATTCAATAGTTGTTTATGGACAAAGTTATATTATACGTAGAGGTATAATTAGTTTGTTATGTAATAATAAAGAAAGTTTTATTATAAAATGAAATGATATATAGAGATGCCAAAATTCCCCGTCCCCTTTGGCACATAAAATTACAAATGATACAATGTGACAAAAGGAGCTATTTGAAAAAAGTGTCTAATTATGATATAATTAAAATGGAATTGTTTGAATTTAAGGAGGGTTCAATATGATAAATAATCAAATTGAGTTCTATGGAGAAATACTGACAATTAATGCTATTGCTCAAAGAGAAGGAATAGAAAGAGTCACATTAAGAAAATATTATAATAAGTATAAAGATATTTATTTAGCTGTAAATATATGTAAAGAAATAAGAAGAAAATTAGAAGAAACAAAGATTGAATATAATGGTGAAATGCTGGCAATTTATGCTATTGCTCAAAGAGAAGGAATAGGAGCAAGCTCATTAAGAAAATATTATGATAAGTATAAAGATATTTATTTAGCTGTAAATAAATGCAAAGAAATAAGAAGAAAATCAGAAGAAACAAAGATTGAATATAATGGTGAAATACTAGCTATGAGAGCTATTGCTCAAAGAGTGGGAACAACAGGAGATACATTAAAAAGATATTATGAACAAACAGGAGATATCTATGAGGCAATAAAACGATATTACCAAAAAAAGGATGAGTATGAAAGTGGTAGAATCGAATATAAAGGCGAATTAAAGTTCTTAAGAACAATAGCTAAAGATGAAGGAGTAGCAGAAAATACATTGCGTAGGTATTACAAAAAATATGGTAATATTGATAAAGCAGTTTATATGGCAAAAATCCAGAGGAGTAGAAATCAAAAAGTTACAATCAGAAATACAGAATTAAGTTTGTCAGATTTATCAATTGTTTTAGGAATAAAAGAATCTGAATTGTTAAATATGTTGAATTCTGGAATGAAGATTGATGACATAAAAAAGTTAAAAACTGAAAAACCAAGAAAATCTCCAATGTCAAATAAAAAATTAGTATTACCTAATGGACAATCGTTACTTGAATATTGTATTGAAAATGGACTGAATTTTTCGTGTATATATTATTCAATTCATACATATGGAAAAACAATGGAAGAGGCAATTAAACATTATAGGGAAAAGGGACAAGAAATCCCATCAAGTTGGATATATGAAAAGTATGGAATATTATTAAAACATTTATTATTAAACAATAACATCAATAGTCAAAGAGTAGTTTCGTATATGAGAAAAGAAAATATATCTTTAAATGATGCATTGGAAGAATATGTATTAAGAAAAAACTCTAAAGAAGCAAACGTGGATTATGATTGGATGCACGAATTATATAGTGTATTAACTGATGAAAATATGAAAGATGAATATGATGCCTTCAAGAATACATTTTATGTGACTGATCAGGAAGAAGAGTGTATAATAAAGAGCTATGATGAAATTGAAAATTTACAAAGAAAATTATTGCTTTATGAAATAGCAGAAGCATTTAAAGCAAATGTTTTTGAAGAAACAGAAAAGGAAGAACTATTAAAAATATATGAAGTTACAGAAGATGAAGTGGAAACAATATTTTTAGATTTTTATAATTACTTTGAAAATAAAATAAAACTTAATGAAAAAGAACAAAGAAGAAAGGAGGAAATATCAGATATAGCTAAAAAATGGTACTATCTTTCAGGAGATGAGAGAAAAGATATATTAGATATTAATAATGTTACTAATTATGAACAATCAGTAATTGAGAAACTGTCTCAAAACATTACAAAATATAAAAATATTATTAATGCGAGAGGTAATAAAAAAATGGAAGGAGTAAGTTTTAATGAAGAATAATAATTTAAAAACAGGTTATTGATATGCCAAAAGGGACGGGGAATTTTGGCACATATTAAAATTTTTTTAAGTTAAATCCAAATTTCGACAAATTAATTAAAATAAGTATGATATAAATTATTAAGATTTATATCATATTTTTTAATTTTAATTCTAAGGAGGCAAAATTCTTATGCCTAGATTTCCAAGAAACTATTTAAAAACATCTTTTTTTCATGTTATGTCACAAGGAATAAATAAAAATTTTATATTTGAAGATTCAATAGATATAAAATTTTATATAAAAAACATGTATGAAATAAAAGACAAGTACAATGTAAAAATCATTGCATATTGCATAATGAATAACCATGTACATATGTTATTAGAAACAGCAAGTGTAGAAAATTTAAGTAGATATATGCATTGCTTAAACACTAGATTTGGTCAGTATTATAACAAAAAATATAAAAGGGTAGGGTATGTGTTCCGTGACAGATATAAAGCAGAGGGAATATATAGTGAAAAACAATTATACAACTGTGTCAAATACATTTATGACAATCCGGTAAAAGCAGAAATATGTAAAAATCCAGAAGAATATGAATTTTCAAATTACAAAAAAATAGATTTTATAGATGATGGAGAATATGTTTTTATAGATATAGAAGAAGATAAAGAAATTTTATGCGAAAAACTAGTAAAAGAGTTTTTAAAGAAGAAAAAAATAAAAATGGAAGAAGTAAGAGAAAATAAAGTAGAGCTTAAAAAGTTAACAGAAATATTAAAGAAGCATAATATTGCATTTAGAACAATCTCAAAAACTATTAATATAAATAGAGAAAAACTTAGAAGAGAATATAATAAAGAATAAAAGTGTGCCAAAATTCCCCGTCCCCTTTGGCATAAAAATAAGAGAGTCTAAAAACTCTCTTTAATTGGTCGAGGTGACAGGGATCGAACCTGCGACCTCATGGTCCCAAACCACGCGCGCTACCAACTGCGCTACACCTCGATATATAAGCTACTTATATAATATAGCACAAAAGAAAACGTTTGGCAATACTTAAATTAAAAAAAGTTAAAATAAATAAAAATAGAAATGGTAATATATAAGTACCATTTCTATTTTTAACAAGTCGATTCCCATTTTTTAAACAGTGCTATTTACTTAGCGGAAACCACCGCCGCCTCCACCACCGCCGAAGGAACCACCACCGCCTCCACCGGATGAGAATCCGCCTCCACCAGACGAATAGCTTTCTGCACGAGCTTTAGCAGAATTTGCTTCTGCTATACCATGACTTGCACACATGTTGATAAAAATAATATTATCATATGAATTGTAACAAGATTGTTCAATTACTTCTGGATATAAATCTTTAAATTGTTTAGCAACTTTTTTTGCAATTCCAAGCATTTGAGCATATATCAAGTATTCTTCAAATAAATGGACCTCAATGGCCTCTCTATCTTTTATGAGAGTATAATCATTTAAATATTGTTTTAATCCCATAAGTTGTATAACTTGTTCTTTTAACTCAGATGTTGCATTATATTCCTTACGTGTAAAAAACTTAAAAGATTTTACAGTTTCTACAGAAATAAGTTCATCGTTAATACATTTTTGCTGTTCTTTATCTATTATTTTATCAAATAAATTAAGAATTGTAGAGTAATTATTCTGACACCAACGTTCAAATTCTTTATTTTCTAAAATACCATCTTTACTAGCTTTGTACATTATATTAAACATTTGTTGTTCATATTGATTAGTAAATAAATTATCACCAGTTTTATTAAAAACTATAACAGAATTATCTTTTTTTAATATAAGGCCGGTTTCTTTTGGCTCTATGCGAACTAAATCATCTTTTAGCCATTTCAAAATAAATGCACCTAATATATCTGTTTTGTTTTTGAAAAGCTTGTATTTGCTAGCAATATAATAAGCTCTAAGTAAATCACCCTTGCAAGGAATGTCTCTAAAATAAGGAATACTTTTCTTCTCATCTTTTGATAATTTGAAATTATACCTAGGAGTTTCACAATAAATAGCAATGACCGCGACTATACAAATAATACCTATAACAACTCCTACTAAAATTGGCAAAATAAAATCAAAAAAATAACTTGTAGATGAGCTAACATATGCCGTACTTCCTTCTTGTGCCATATTATAGTAATATTGGAAGTCATTATTTAAAGTATTTGAAGTGTTAAATGTACCTAAAGGAAACTTAACCAGTATAGTCATATATTCATCTTCTTGGAGAACTCCATCTGACTGCATCTCAATATATCCATCATACACATAAGCAGTACCACCATAATTACCATATCCCCAAACATCAACAGTATTAGGAATGTTAAAATCTGTATGTATCTTTATATATGCCTTACCAATTTCATTAGAAAAATTATGAGGGATTAAGGTCCAATAAATCATTTGAGAATCTGTTAAAGAAGAAACAAAATTTGTAATTTCATAATTAACAGTATATGTATGCTTGCCATATTTGCTTATTCCCCAACATAATTCAATACCATCTTCAATATAGTTGATTCCACATTTATAAGCTTTTTCAGAAAAACTAGCAGAAGTATGCCAAGAACTTAAAACGCTATAAGAAGTGGAACTTTCGCTAACAGAAAAATTTTGTATTTCTGACTCACCTAAATTATAATAAGGATGATATACTTCTGTTCCTTGGTTAGCATCGCAATTCCATACCTCCGTAACTTTTGCATTTCCATTTTTATCTACATAAATATCCATCGAAATAGATTTAATAGAATTTGCTTCAACAGAATGTCCAAAGCAACTAATTGCAAAAATAAATATTAATAATAGAAAAAACTTTACTATTTTTTTCATAAGAGCCTCCTTATATATCATTATTTCATAATATAAAAAAATAATCAATAAAAAAGAATATAAAACTATTGAAAAAAGCAAGAAATAAAAGTATAATAAACAATATAGTTAAACTATATTGTTTTCTTCACTTATTTATGATATACTAAATAAAGTTTAAATTTTATGCACCAGTAGCTTAGCTGGATAGAGCACTCGGCTACGAACCGAGAGGTCGGGGATTCGAATTCCTCCTGGTGCACCAAAATACACTTAGCAATAGGTGTATTTTTTTATTGCACAGGGAAAATCTTTGTCTCCATTGAGAATTAACAGCATACAAAATTTAACAAAATAAATTATATGATATTTATTGACTTTATTCGACCCTTGATATATCATAATAAATGAAAGAACTTAGTCAAAAGAGGGGAACATATGAAAAAAATTTTAAAAGCTTTATTAATAATATTGATAATAATAGTTGTAATATTAGCCGTAATTGGAATATACGTAGTAAATAAACTAAATAAAGTAAACCGCGTAGTAATAAAACCAGGAGAAGTACAAGTAACCGAAGGTGTAGAGGAAAATTTAGCAGAATATAGAAATATTGCTTTATTTGGCATAGATACCACAGGAACATATGAAGGAAGTCGCTCGGATTGTATAATAATAGCAAGTATAAATCAAAAAACGAAAGAAATTAAATTAGTATCGGTATATAGAGACACATATTTGGAGATTCCAAATTATGGGCTAGATAAAGTAAACCATGCATATGCCTACGGAGGGCCAGCTTTATCTATGAGCACACTAAACACTAACTTAGACTTAAACATAACAGAGTTTACAACAGTAAATTTTACCTCAACACAAGAAATAATAGATGCAATAGGTGGAATAGAAATGACAGTAACAGGTGCAGAAGCAACACAAATTCCAGGAATAGTAGAAGGCGGAACATATGAACTAACAGGAGCCCAAGCACTTGCTTATGCCAGAATAAGAAAAATAGATAGTGACTATGCAAGAACAGAAAGAATGAGAAAGGTACTTATAGCTGTATTTGAAAAAGCAAAAACAATGAGCATAATGGAACTAAATAAATTAGCAGACAAACTATTACCACATATATATACAAACATAGAAACAAAAGAAATACTTTCATTAATACCAACAGTAGCTTCATACAAAATAGTAGAAAGTAAAGGATGGCCATATAAAACACAAGGAATAACATTAAACGGAGTATGGTATGGACCACCAATAACATTAGAACAAAATGTAGTAGAATTACACAAAGAATTATTTGGAGAGGAAGATTACAAAGTAACAGACAAAATAAAAGAAATAAGCGAAAAGATTATTCAAAAAACGGGGTATAGATAAAAAGTAATAGTAGGGGGAAAATAACAAATGATATCTGATGTAGAAGAAATAACAGGTATAAGAGAACTAAAAAAATTTAGTAAAACGAATAAAAATATATATTTAATGACTAAACGCATATTAGATTTAATTTTATCTAGTATCTGTATTATTTTTCTATCTCCAATATTTATAATAACTGCAATAGCAATAAAACTAGATGATAAAGGCTCTGTGATATATAAACAATTAAGAATGGGAAAAGATTTAAAACCATTTTATATATATAAATTTAGAACAATGACAGAAAATAGAAAAGAGCTACAAAGTAATTTATCACACGAAAACATGGTAACGAGGGTAGGTAAAATATTAAGAGCAACAAGTATTGATGAATTACCACAGCTATTTAACATATTGAAGGGTGAGATGACCTTTATCGGACCAAGACCATGGATATTAGAGTATTATGAGTGGTTTACACCAGAACAAAAAAGAAGATGCGAGGTAAAGCCAGGAATATCAGGACTAGCACAAGTAAAAGGAAGAAATGGAATTAGTATATTTAAAAAAATAGAATATGATATAGAATATGTGGACAATATCAGCATGAAAGCAGACATAAAAATATTTTTTGAATCAATAATAGCAGTCTTCAAAAAAACGAATGCAGAAATAACGGAAGTAGGGATAAAAGAAGAAATAAACCAATTAAAAGAACAATTTGATAATACATATTTAAAAATTTCGTAGGGGGCACGGAAAAGATGAAAAAACAGATAAAAATTTAAGCTTTTTGCATACTTACATCATTCTTTAATTTCAAAAGTGCCAAGAATACATTATTTTTATTACTGTTTTGATTAAATGCATATGAATAAAAGCGTAACAAATCCTATAAGGATTATATAATATATATGTTTTTGAAAAATTACTCGTTTGAACGAAACGTTAAAAAAATTAAAATTACTTGAAAGCTATTAATTTAGATTAAAAGCATGGTACAATGTAATAAGCAAAAATTAGGTATAAGTTGTATGATGAATTTATTTACAAATTGAAAGGGAGAACTATATGAAAAAAATTTTATTTTTGATAAGTGCTATAAAAAGAGACGGTCCAAACAGGGTACTTGAGAGTATGATTTATGGAATTGATAAAACAAAGTATAAAATATTTGTTTTATCATTTTTAAATAATAATGATCAATCTTCTCTTGAAAAAATTGAAAAGATGGGTGCAACGATTATAAAACTAGATTTAAATAATAAACTAGAAATTATAATAAAAGGCAGAAAAAAATTAAATAAAATTATAAATAACATAAAACCGGATATAGTTCATTCACATGGGGTATTACCAGATATTATAAACGCAAAAAGTGAGAGTGAAAAGAAAATAACCACTCTTCATAATAATATGTTTGAAGATTATATTTATTCGTTTGGCAAATTAAAGGGGAGATTAATAATATTATGGCACTTGTTTCAGTTGAAAAAGTTTGATAAATGTGTATGTTGCTCAAAGTCAATATATGATGTAATGAAGAAAAAAATAAGTAATTGTGATTATATACAAAATTCAATATATAGAAATAATGATATAGAAGAGTATGGCAAAATAAGAGAGAGAATACGAGAAGAATATAAGATTTTAAAAGACGATATTGTGTATATATATGTTGGTGTTCTATCAAATAGAAAAAATGTAATTGGATTGGTGAATAGTTTCAATAAAACATTGAAAAAAAATCAATATTTATTAATAATTGGTGATGGCCCTTTAAGAAACGAATTAGATGGACTTATAAAAAATAATAATATAATATTATGCGGGTTTAAGAAAAATGCTTATGATTATTTATGCGCATCAGATATATATTGTTCATTTTCAAAGTCAGAAGGATTTTCGATTTCTGTTCTTGAAGCATTAGAAACGAGCAACTTATTATTGTTAAGTGACATTCCTTCGCACAAAGAAATATTTGATATAGATGAAAAGATTTACATAGGAGAGAATTTTAATAAAAATAATTTTAATGAAAAGAAGGAAATAATAGAATGCAATTTTAATAAAAAAAATACCTCAAAAGAAATCTTAAAATTGTATTTGAACTGTAAAAATATGATGGAAAGTTATTCAAAAATATATAAAGAGGTGTGAAAATGAAATTTTCTGTTTTAATGTCGGTTTATAGTAAAGAAAAACCGGAATATTTTGAACAAGCAATAAAAAGTGTATTAGCTCAGACTCTAGTTCCGAATGAAATAGTAATTGTTAAGGATGGACCACTTACAAAAGAACTAGACAACGTAATTAATAGCTGTTTAAAGAACTATAATGAATTATTTAAAATAGTTGAACTAGATGAAAACTATGGTTTGGGGATAGCTCTAAATAGAGGGCTAGAAAAATGTAGCAATGAATTGGTAGCAAGAATGGATACAGATGATATTTGTGAACATGACAGATTTGAGAAACAAATAAATGAGTTTAGAAAAAATAATAAACTTTCCTTAGTCGGTGGAATAATAGCTGAATTTAACAATATTGTCGGCGATAAAAATCAATTAAGATATGTTCCAGAGAAAAACAATCAAATTTATCAAAAACTAAAAAAAAGAAATGTTTTTAATCATGTAACTGTGATGTTCAAAAAAAGTGATGTTTTAAATGCTGGAGGTTATATGAATTGTCCTTCTTTTGAAGATTATTATTTATGGGTAAGAATGGCAATTAATAAGTGTGAGTTTTATAATATTCAATCTGTTCTTGTAAACGTAAGAGTTGGCAATGATATGCTTAGGAGGAGAGGAGGCATAAATTACTTTAAATACTGTAAAGAATTTTACAAAAAACTCCTTGCTTCTGGATTTATTAAGCAAATAGAATATTACCAATCTTTGGTTGTGAGATTTATTGTCGCCATTGCACCGCTTAGTATAAGAAATTATATATATTCCTCATTATTAAGAAGAAAGAAAAAGGTGTAAAAATGGATGAATTAGTGAGTATAGTTATTCCAATATATAATGCTGAAAGGTATTTGAACGAATGCTTAAAAAGTGTCAAATTACAATCTTATTCAAAAATAGAGGTTATCTTAGTCAATGATGGTTCAAATGACAAATCAAAAAGCATATGTGAGAGAATGTGCTTAAATGATAAAAGGTTTAAACTTTACAATAATACAAATCATGGAGTATCATATTCTAGAAATTATGGAATAAAAAAAAGCAAGGGAAAATATTTATGTTTTGTAGATGCTGACGATATTATTGCGATAGATTATGTGAAAGAACTAATTAGCGAAATAAGGAAAAATAAATGTGATTTGGCAATATGTGGTATTGTGGGTTTCAAGAATAATATTATGCACAATATAAAACAAAATAATAAAAAAAAATTAAATAAATACACAAGAAAGTGATATACTAAACTTACAATAGGAGGAATAAAATATGGAAAAAGAAAAAAATGCCAATACGAAAAGTGCAGTATTAATAACAATTCTAGTAATGTTAGTTATAGCCCTAGCAGGATATATAGCATATGACAAATTCTTAAGTACTGACACTACAAAAACAACTGAAAATAACAAACAATACAATGAAAGTAAAACCGATGATAACAAAGCCGTAGAAGAAAAAGATAACTACATTAAAACAAGAAAATGTACTGGTAAATACACTGGTTCTGCCGCTATAGGAAGAGATGCTGTAACTAGCGAACTTGAAAAAGGAAATCTTACAATAGAATTAAAAGAAGATGGAACCTATACTCTTGAAAAAGAAAACTCAGTTAATGTCACTGGTGAATATACCATAATTGAAAACACTTTATTACTAAAAACAGT
>OLGB01001258.1_pt1 | contig 31460 bp, 32 predicted proteins | sample 1605691 | NCBI WGS metagenome assembly OLGB01 (sample SAMEA3888925, study PRJEB22519) | human gut metagenome | biome: human gut; feature: human-associated habitat; material: faeces | place: Denmark | collected 2010 | reverse complement strand
AGAAATTCAGCTATTCTTTCATTTGCGGAAAGGGCTATTCTCCCCCTTCGGGGGAAGAATAGCTTTTTGTCTACTGTCTGAGCGGCTCTCGCCGCAAAAGCTCAGCCCTTTTCCTTCGCGATGTTCTGCGCCAGCTTGTCCACCGGGTCGGCCTTCGGCGCTTCGCTCGCCTGCTTCGCCTCTGCCTCGGCGATTTTCTCCGCCAATGCGGAAAAGTCGATTTCCGGCAGATCGCCCAGCGAGGTCAGGCAGAAGTGGCGCAAAAATGCGTCCGTCGTGCCGTATAGAATCGGCCGGCCGAGCGCCTCCTTGCGCCCAACCTCCTCGATCAACCCGCGGGAGACGAGCATCTGCACCGAGTAATCGCATTTCACGCCGCGAATCAGCTCGATTTCCGCCTTGGTCACCGGCTGACGATAGGCGATCACCGCCAGCGTCTCCATCACCGCCTGCGAGAGGGATTGCTTCTGCACCGGCTGGAGCAGCTTCTCGACGTATTTGGCGTAATCCGGCCGCGTCGCGAGCTGCACGTGCCGGCCGAAGCGCAAAAGCCTCAGCCCCCGGCGGTCGTAATCATACCCGCCTTCCAGCGCGTTGAGCGTCTCCTCCAGCTCCTCCTCCGTGAGGTTCATCGCGCGGCAGATTTCGCTCTTTTCCACCGCGTTGCCCGTCACAAACAGAATCGCCTCGACGATGCCCACGCGCTCGGTAAGCTCCGGCTTATCCGCGCCGCCCGCCGTCTGCGGGCTCTCCGGGCTGTTCGTCTGCGGGTTCTCCGTCTCCATCCTCGTCCCTCCTGCCGGGTAAAATCAAAATATCGTCAAACACATGCTCCTGTCGGGCGTGCAGCCGCCCCAGCTTGAGCAATTCGAGCATCGCCATGAAATACGAAACGATCTCGTCCCGCGTCACCGCGTCGGACAGCATGTCTGTAAACAGCACCGGCCCTTTTTTCAGCCGCGCCGTCAGGTTGAACACGCACTGCTCGATGGTGAAGCGGTCGCGCGTGATGGAGCGGAACACGCGCCCCGGCTCTTCGCTCTGCGTCTGCCGCGCCAGAATACGCTCCAGCGCGCGCACCAGCCCATCCAGCGAAAGCCCCGTCAGCTCGACCGGCTGCGGCGGCAGCGGATATTCCTCCGGCAGCTTGGAAAACACCTGCATCGCCGCCTGCTCAAATTCCTTCATGCGTCCGGCGCTCTCTTTATAGAGCTTGTATTCCTCCAGCCTGCGGATGAGCGTCTGTTCCGGCGTTTCCTCGCCGTCCTCCGCCGGTTCGGGCGGGCGCGGCAGCAGCGCGCGGGATTTGATTTCCAGCAGCGTCGCGGCCATGGTCAAAAACTCGCTGGCCGTATCCATATCCAGCTCGTCCACGCTGCCCATCGAGGCCAGATACTGCTCGGTGATTTCAGAAACGAATATATCCTTGATATCCACCTTCGCGCGGGTAATCAGGTGCAGCAGCAGGTCGAGCGGGCCTTCAAACTGCTTGAGGGAGACGTAATACATCCTCTTACCCCCAAATCGCGCGGATCGGCGCGAGCAGCAGCCCCTGCGCGGGATAGACGACCCAGCTGATGATTCTGCCCAAAATTCCCTGCGCGGAGAGCACCAGCACGATCATCATGCCGATGCGGAAAGCGTTTTTGCTGAGCTGAAAGCGCCCCTTGAAGATCAGGTCGTTGACGACGTGATAGCCGTCCAGCGGCGGCAGGGGAATCAGGTTGAACACCGCGAGATTCAGGTTGACCAGCGCCGTATAGGCGAACAGCCGCACGAACGGCACCAGCCAGCCGCGCGCGATCACCGTGCCGAAATCCTGCTTCGCGCTGCCCGCAATCACCGACCAGACGGCGTTATATTCGTAGCTGACCACCTTGCTCAGGCCGTTATAGGCGACAAAGCGCCCGTCCCACATGAACGCGCTGCACAGCACGGCCAGATAGGTGAAGAGCACAAAGAGAATCAGGTTGACCGTAATGCCCGCGATGGACACCAGAAAATCGTCCCTGTTGCGGTCGCCCCTGAAGTTATACGGGTTGACCGGCACGGGCTTGGCATAGCCGAACCCCACGAAGAACATCAGGATGGTGCCCACGGGGTCGAGATGGCGCAGCGGGTTGAGCGTCAGCCGCCCGGCGCGCTTGGCCGTGTCGTCGCCGCAGCGGTAGGCCACATAGGCGTGACCCCACTCGTGGCAGCACAGGCCGATCAGCACGGCGAGCGTGCGGAAAATCGCCTGATCGAAAAAGGCAATCGGCTCGCTGAACAGCGTGCTCAGGTAGTCAAACATAGGCGCTCCTTTCGAATCGGGCAACGTTTGGGGCTTTGCCCCATCGCCCCACCAAAGGGCTTCCGTTTTCGGTTGTTTGTTTCTGCCACCGGCAGCAACAACCGAAAACCTCTTTGGAAACCTTCGGGCACAAACACTTCTTTTTATCCTTGAAATATCTGTGTTGTTATCCTAACAGTCCCATTGCCCGTTTACCGGGGGAATATCAGGAATTTCGGTTATTTTTTTCTTTGCAGCAAGGGACATTGTATCGCACATGCGCGGCACTGTCAAGCGCGCTGTTCGTCCGCGTCTGCGGCGGAAAAAATCCACAGCGTTCCGCCGCCCTCGTCTTCATCGGGCAGATACCGCATCACCTGCAGGCGAATCCACGCGCCGTCCCTGCGCCGGAAGGTCGCGCAGACCATGCCCTCCCGCTCGACGCGGCGGATGACGCCGGGCAGATCGAGTAACGGGGCGAAGCTCCCGCGCCATGCATCCGCCACAACCTCCTCGGCATATTGCGCCAGCGCCGGGATGAACAACCCCTTCGCTTCCTTCACGATCCGCCGGAAGCGGTCTGGGATGACGATGCTCCGCATCCGCCCCGTGTCGTTATCCACGACGTACACGCCGATATAGCGCGGCGCAATCGCGCGCAGAAACATATCCATATCGCGCTTTTCAACCAGAATCCGTTCGAGCTTTTCGTTGAGCACGCGCATCTGGTCGAGGTTGCCCGTCTCCCGATAATAGGCCTCCTTGTCGCGGCGCATGGCGTTTTCCGCCCGATCCACGCCGTCCTCGAGGTTCTCGTCCGGCTCGATCTGGTGCACGCCGACGGAAATTTCGTAATTGGATTCGCGCAGCAGCGCCTTGATCCGCGCCGCCGCCTCCGCGCCCTGCTCGCCCGTGTGGTCCGCCCAGAGCACAACGAATTCGTCGCCGCCGATTCGGTAGGTATCCGCCAGCGGGAACATGTGCTGCATCGCGCCGGCCACCGCGCAGAGCATGCCGTCCCCGGCCTTGTGCCCCAGATGGTTGTTGATTTCGTGCAGGCCGACCACGTCGATATACACGCACGTCAGCGTTTCGGGGCGGTTTCGCCCCCACCATTCCAAATCGCGCTCGAACCTTCTGCGGTTGAGCAGCCCCGTCAGCGGATCGCAGTCATAATCCACCCCGCGCGGCTCGCCTGGGCGGTTGGCGTGGCCGCTCCCGTTTGCGCCGCTGAGCACCATCGCCACCTGCGCGCACCCCGGCTCGCACCGCTTCCCCGCGACGATCGCCAGCGCCACCCAGCGGTATTCGCCGTCAACCTTCTGCCGATACCGCAGATAGACCTGCTTCTCCCCGCCGAAGAACACCGTCCGCAGCGCGGAGAGCGCCGTGCCGCGCAGATAGCCGTCTCCGTCCTCGGGATGAATCAGCTTTTGGGCGATGAGCAGATTGTTAAACGTCGAAAACAGCATCGGCTTATCCGCTTCGATCTGCGGCAGCTCGATTCCGCGCTTAATCAGCCGCAGTTCCCCGGTATCCAGATCCAGCGCGCTGATCGCCAGCGCGTTTCCCACCAAAATATCCATGACGTCGCGGGCGGACTGCGCCGTTCGCTCGTCCAGGCCGAAATGCTCCGTTCGATATGCTTCGTCGGTCATAGGCAAGTCCTCTTTGCTCCAATCCGTTCGGATTTTCGTGAAAATGGCTTTTTCCCTTCATAATACTGTGATTATACCATTTCATATGACGGATTTCAACGCCATCCGGATGGATTTCGGCGGGAGCATGCAAAAACAGACGCTTCCGCACAGGAGAAACGTCTGTCTAAGCAATAACAATCATTGAGCAAAAAGCGCAGGCGCGCAATGCGCGCCCCTACGGATACGGTGCAACCTATTGCCTAGATGGGAAATAACCTGATAAAGAGCTCCCTCTTCGAGGGCGTGGAGCTTGCCGCCCGCTGTGCGGGAGACAGGCAAGCGGAACGCCGAAGGTCTGGCACGGCGCAGCCGTGACTGAGGGAGTTAGGTAGGCGCGCAATGCGCGCCCGTTATCCGAATTCGTACAAAAATTCGGATTTGCTCATTTCCTGTTATTATGATTTGTCTGCCCTATCCCATCTGCGTCATGTCCTTTTGCAGCCTGTTCAGGATTCGCTTTTCAAGTCTGGAGATATAGCTCTGGCTGATGCCCATGATATCCGCCACCTGCTTCTGCGTCTTTTCCGCGCAGCCGCCCAGCCCGAAGCGCAGGCGCATGATCTCCTTTTCCCTTGCGGAGAGCTTGGAGAGCGCGCGGGCGAGCATCTGCCGCTCCACCGTCTCCTCGATGGAGCGATACACCATGTCGCCCTCCGTGCCGAGGATATCCGAAAGCAGCAGCTCGTTTCCGTCCCAATCCGTGTTGAGCGGCTCGTCGAGGGAGACCTCCAGTTTCTGCCTGCTCGTGCGCCGCAGAAACATCAGGATTTCGTTTTCGATGCAGCGGGAGGCATAGGTCGCCAGCTTGATCTTCTTGTGCGGGTCAAACGTCTTGACCGCCTTAATCAGCCCGATGGTGCCGATGGAGATCAAATCCTCGATGCCCACGCCGGTGTTTTCGAATTTCCGCGCGATATAGACGACAAGCCGCAGGTTGTGCTCGATGAGCGTCCGCCGCGCCGTCTCCGGCTGCGCCTCCATGTTCAGAAAGAGCGCCTGTTCCTCCTCGCGGCTCAGCGGCGCGGGCAGCGTGTCGCTCCCGCCGATGTAAGCCACCGTGCCCTCCGTGCGCAGGAGGGTCATCGGCGGCCTGTGCGCGCGCCAGCCCCAGCTCGATTTACACTTCCGTTTTTCCATGTTCAAACCCCCTCTTGTCCGTCCTCGAGCAGCGAAACCGGCAGCAGAGCCGGAGCGTTCCCCCCAAGCCCCGGCGAAAGCGCCAGCAGAGCTTCAACCGCCCGTTTGGTTTGTCCGTTATCAAGGATGGTCGTCTCGGGCGTCAGGCAGAGCATCATCTGCCGTCCGCCCGCCGTATCCGCGAAGATGGGGCGCAGCGGCGTGTTTTCCAGCCCGAAGAGCCGGTATCCACGCGCCTGCGGCATCACGATCACCGGCCGATGGGTGAGGTAATCCCGCAGGCAGTTGCCGCTGTCCACCATGGCGGTGAAGGCCGCCGTTCGTCCGCCGCATGTCATCCGCACCCGAACGTGCGTCGCGCCCTGCCGCACCCGGCGCAGGCGAACCGTCGCCGCGCTCAGAAGGGGCGCCGCCGCCGCGCCGAGCCAAAGCCCGATTGTCCGGGAGCCCGCCGCGCCGGAAAGCGCCTGAACCGTGCCGCCGAGCAGCCCCGCCGCCGCAAGCAGCAGTCCCGCCGCGCGAAGCGGCTTTTCAGCTCGTCCGGCCGCGATGCGCATCATGCCCGCGGCAATCGGCAGCCACAGCGCGGCGCACATCCCCTTCGGCAGCCCCGCGCACAGCCGAGCCGCCGCCGCGCCCGCCAGCGCCGCAAGCCCAATCTTCCAAACAGAGGCCTTCAGCCCGCCCAGCCGCAGCGCCAGCGTCACCATCACGCCGTCCAGCAGCAGATCCAGCAGAAAAATCCATCCCGTTTTCATGGCGAGATTATAGCAACGCGCACCCTTTTTTCGCTGTCGATTGCGCGCGCGAAAAACGTTGAATCTTCGCGCCGATTCGACATTTCGCCTCATTTTCGGCAAAAGCGGGCGCGCAATGCGTGCCCCTAGGGGGACGGCGCAGCTTTTTGCTTAGACGGAAAATAACCTGATAAAGAGCTCCCTCTTCGAGGGCGTGGAGCTTGTCGCCCGCGGTGCGGGAGGTAGGCAAGCGGAACGCCGAAGGTCTGGCACGGCGCAGCCGTGACTGAGGGAGTCAGGCAGGCTCACCCGTTATTGGAATCTGCGCAAAATCCCGGATTTGCTTATTTTTCAGCATGCAATTTCCTTTACGTAAAAAAAATACACGTCCCTCCGTGTAGGAAGAACGTGTATGCGCATATGCAATCGCCCGGCCTTTTCCCGCCGCGCCTTAAATCGCCTTCGTTACCTGCTGCCCCTGCTTGGTATCCTTGAGCACGTAACCCAGCGCCGTGATTTCGTCGCGCAGGCGGTCGCTCTCCGCCCAGTTCTTTTCCGCCCGCGCCTTCGCGCGCGCCTCGATCAGCGCCTTCACCTTCTCGTCGCCGTCGTCCGCCTTGCGGGTCAGGATGCCGAACACCCCGGCCATTTCGCCCAGCGCATCCAGCACGGCGGCAATCGCCTGCTTCGGGCTGTTCTCATCCAGCGCCACGTTCGCGTCGCGCACCAGCTCAAACATCTTGCCCATCGCGTCGGCGGTGTTCAAATCGTCGTCCATCGCCTCGTCAAAGCCCTCGCGCGCCGCCTTAACCTTTTCCAGCAGCGCCAGCTCCTTCTCGCCTGGCTCGCCGTCCTTCGCGTTTTGCAGCAGGAAGAGATAGTGGTCGCGCGCGGTATACAGTCGATCCAGCGAGGCCTTGGCCTGCTCGATCATCTCGCGGGAGAAGTTGATCGGGCTGCGATACTGCGCGCCGAGCATGAACATGCGCACCGCTTCCAGATCAAACTCCTTGGCGATGTCGCGCACGGTGAAGAAATTGCCCAGCGACTTGCTCATCTTCTGGTTATCCACATTGATGAAGCCGTTGTGCATCCAGTAGTGGACGAACGGCTTGCCCGTCGCGCCCTCGCTCTGCGCGATCTCGTTCTCGTGATGCGGGAAGACGAGATCCTTGCCGCCGCAGTGGATATCCAGCGTCTCGCCGAGGTACTTCATGCTCATCGCGGAGCACTCGATATGCCAGCCCGGACGACCCATGCCCCACGGGGATTCCCACGCCGGTTCGCCCGGCTTCTGCGCCTTCCAGACGGCGAAATCCATCGGATGGCGCTTGTTCGGGTCAACGTCGATGCGCGCGCCGCTCTCCAAATCCTCGAGGTTCTGGCCGCAGAGCTTGCCGTAGCCGGGGAACGCCTGCGTGTTATAGTACACGTCGCCGTTGTCGCAGGCGTAGGCCAGCCCCTTGTCGATCAGCTTTTCAATCAGCGCGATGATGTCCGCGATGTGCTCGGTCGCGCGCGGGTTCACCGTCGCGCGCTCGATGCCCAGCGCGTCCGCGTCGGTGTAGTATTCCTTGATGAAGCGGTCGCCCAGCTCCTTGACGGTGATGCCCTCTTCGTTGGCGCGGCGGATCATCTTATCGTCGATATCCGTGAAATTCTGGACGTACTTGACCTCATAGCCCTTGTGCTCCAGATAGCGGCGCAGCGTGTCGAACACGATGAACGGGCGCGCGTTGCCGATGTGGAAATAGTTGTAGACCGTCGGGCCGCAGCAGTAAATGCGCACCTTGCCCGGCTCGATGGGCTTGAACTCCTCTTTCCTGCGCGTCTGCGTGTTATAAATCTGCATCATCTTGAATCTCCTCCTTGAATACGGTTGTACCGTAATGGTTATGCATTTGTTCCTCCAGCTCGCTCACCCGGCGCTCCAGCGCGACGATGTGCTCCCGAATCGGGTCGGGCAGGTGCACGTGATCCAGATCAATCTGCGGCGCGACGCCCTCGCGGCGGACGATGCGGCCGGGGTTGCCGACCACCGTGCAGTTGGGCGGCACCGCCTTGAGCACCACCGCCAGCGCGCCGATTTTGCTGCCGCTGCCGACGGTGAACGGGCCGAGCACCTTTGCGCCCGCGCCGATGACCACGTTATCCCCGATGGTCGGATGGCGCTTGCCCACGTCCTTGCCCGTGCCGCCCAGCGTCACGCCCTGATAGAGCGTCACGTTGTCGCCGATCACCGTCGTTTCGCCGATCACCACGCCGTCGCCGTGGTCAATGAAAAAGCCCTTGCCGATGCACGCGCCGGGGTGAATCTCGATGCCGGTTACATGGCGGCTGTGCTGGGAGATCCAGCGCGCCAGCGTCATGTGACCGCGCAGATAGAGCCTGTGCGCCACGCGGTGATACGCCATCGCCCTGACCGACGGATAGCACAGCAGCACCTCCCACCGGGATTTTGCCGCCGGGTCGCGCTCCATCACCGCGGTGATATCCGCGCGAAGATTGTCAAACATTTGAACCGCCCCCTGCGTCAAAAAAGCCCCGCCGTCTCTTCATCAGAGACGGCGAGGCCGCGATTCCACTCTGTTTAAGCCTATCTAAAAAGATACGCTCCACTCGTTTCGCCTTAACACGGCGCCCATGTCAGAGCCTAAGCTGCCGCCTCAGCCCCGAAGCTCGCGGATGCACTTCCCTCTGCGCTTTGCGAGGCACGCTTTCAGCCGACGGCGCGCCCTCTCTTTCGCTCCCTGCACAGGTACTTTTCCGTTCATCGCCTTTACGCCTTATTATATGCGGCGCGTCGGGAGAAGTCAAGCCTTTCCGCGCCCCAAATCGCCCGAAAACCGACCGCCGCCAATTTTCCTGCGTTTCCCCCTTTGCGGATGCGTAACTTTGTGCTATAATATGCTTAATTTCAACGATTGGAGGACGATTCCAATGGCTTCTAAGACCAACAAGAAGGCGGAGCAGAAGCAGAAGATGGTGCGCGTTGTTGCGATTGTCGCCTGCTGCGCGCTGCTGCTGACGGCCATCCTGCCCTATGTCGCTTCCAGCCTGCTGCGCTGAACGAGGACGAAATACGCCGCTTCCGTTTTTTGGAAGCGGCGCTTTTTACTGCGTAAAATTGTTCGTGCGAGCAAGGCCTTGATGCTTTGCAGACCTTGGCGAAGGTGAAATCGGCAGATTTTTATGGCGCTTGTGCTTGACAACCGCGCCCAAAAGCTATAAAATGTAGTCAAGAGGATTGACCCTCTTTCCGTGAAAAGCCTCTTTCGCGGATCAAGTTTCTTAGAAAGCCCGCCGCCCTGCAGCTGCTATCTGCTAGGCGGCGCTTTCTTTATCGCATCATCAAGCCAAGGCTGAAAGCCGTAAGCATGAGCGAAATAATGGAAAGCAGAATACAGAGCAATTCCACATTTTTCATGCGCATCACCTCTTTCGTATCACGAAAGAGGCAATTCACCTATGCAAAACCTCTTGACTACGCAAAAAGTATAGCATGCGTATATTTTCTTTTCAAGATGATTCGAAAAAGAATTCCTCCGCATCGGCAAACAGCGCTTCACGTTCCTTTGGTTTGGAATCGTGAAGCGCTGTTTTTTAGGTCATGCTGTCGAACGGTTTATTCCTCTGTCCGGATCGCCTTTGCGCTCTGTTTAAGCGCCTCGGCCAGACGGGCGATCTCCGCGGCCTGCTCGGTCGTGATGCTCTCCGGCTTGGTTTTGTTCACAGCTTTGCGCAGGGCGGAAATATCGTCCTTGACCTTCTTCTTGTCCTCATGGCTGATCGTCTTATCCCTGCCGAGCGCCTGCTCGGTTTCGTAGATCAGCTTCTCGGCCTCGTTTCGAATGCCCGACGCTTCCTTACGCGCTTTATCCTGCGCCTCGTAGCGGCGCGCGTCCTCCATGGCGCGGCGGATTTCATCCTCGCTCATGTTCGTGGTGGAGGAAATCGTGATTTCCTGCTGGTTGCCCGTGCCCAAATCCTTCGCGGAGACGGTCACGATGCCGTTTGCGTCAATGGCGAACGTCACCTCGATCTGCGGCACGCCCGCCATCGCGCGGCGGATTCCCTTGAGCCGGAAATTGCCCAGCAGCTTGTTGTCCCGCGCGTAATACCGCTCGCCCTGCAAAACCTTGATGTCCACAGCGGTCTGGAACGGCGCGGCGGTGGTGAAAATCTGGCTGTGGCGGGTCGGGATGGTCGTGTTTCGGTCGATAATCTTGGTTGCGACGCCGCCGACCGTCTCGATGGACAGCGACAGCGGCGCGACGTCCATCAAAATCACGCTCTGCGCCGCGGAGGCGACCGTCATACCGTTGCCTGCGGCCAGCTTGCCGCCCTGCAAAGCCGCGCCCATCGCGACACATTCATCCGGGTTGACGTTGCGCGCCGGGGTTTTCCCCGTGAGCTTTTTGACCATCTCCTGCACGGCGGGCATGCGCGTGCTGCCGCCGACGAGCAGCACCTGCCCCAGCTCGCTCATGCTCAGCGCCGCATCCGTCATCACCTGACTGACCGGGCCGCAGGTGCGCTCCACCAAATCGCGCGTCATCCCCTCGAACTGCGCGCGGGTGACGGTCACATCAAGGTGATGCGGGCCGTTTGCGTCCTGCGTCAAAAACGGCAGCGTGACCTGTGTGCTCATCTGGCCGCTCAATTCGCGCTTGGCCTTTTCCGCCGCCTCGCGAACGCGGAGCATCGCCGCCTTGTCCCGCTTCAAATCTACCTTTTCCGTGCGCTTAAACTCGTCGGCCAGATAATCCGCCAGCCGCTCGTCGAAATCGTCGCCGCCGAGGTGGTTGTCGCCGCTGGTCGCAAGCACCTCGATCACGCCATCGCCGATCTCGATGAGCGAAACGTCAAACGTGCCGCCGCCGAGGTCGTAAACCAGAATCTTCTGCGCCTGCCCATGGTCGAGGCCGTAGGCGAACGCCGCCGCCGTCGGCTCGTTGATGATGCGCAGCACGTCCAGCCCCGCGATGCGCCCCGCGTCGCGCGTAGCCTGACGCTGGCTGTCCGTAAAATACGCCGGAACGGTGATGACCGCCTGACTGACCGGCTCGCCGAGGAACGCCTCCGCGTCGCGGCGCAGCTTTTGCAGAATCATCGCGGAAATTTCCTGCGGCGTATAGGCCTTTCCGTCGATCTTCACGCGGTAATCCGTGCCCATTTCCCGCTTGATGGAGAGCACCGTCCGCGCCGCGTTGACCGCCTGCTGCCGTCTGGCCGCCTCGCCGACCACGCGCTCCCCCTCCTTGGTAAAGCTGACGACGGAGGGCGTCGTGCGCCCGCCCTCGGAATTGGGGATGATCTCCGGCTCGCCCCCTTCCAGCACCGCCACGCAGCTATTCGTCGTGCCCAAATCAATGCCGATAACCTTGCCCATAAAAACCGCCTCCAAAACCGAATTTTTTCATCGGATTCTCTTTTTCAGACCGCGCCCCTTGATTTTCGGCGCGTTATCTATTATTGTAAAGAACAGGATTCGTGAAATCAAGGGCAGAAATGTGAAAAAGACGAAAAGTCAGTCTATATTTTCGAAAGCGGGCGGTTTTTACGCCATTTCCCATATAATGAAAAAAATTTTCCTTTTTGTGAAATTTTGGCGCGTTTCCTTCGTCTTATCAATAGGGAGGTGGATGGACGATGTCGCCCTTTACGGAAGATGAACGCGAGCAGCGATTGCGGCATTTGATGGAGGTCTACGGCGACGGCCTCAAGCGCCTGTGCTGCATCTATCTGCGCGACATGGGGCTGGCCGAAGACGCGGTGCAGGAGACCTTCATCAAGGCGTATGACCACATCGACGAGCTGCTCTCCGGCAAAATTGAAAGCACCAAGGCATGGCTGATGCGCATCGCCGTCAACACCTGCAAGGATACGCTCCGCTCCTCGTGGATGCGCCACATCGACAACCGGCAGGAAATCGAGGCGCTCCCGCTCTCGATGGCGAGCTGCGCCGAGGAACGGCTGGCGCTGACGCAGGCCATCATGGCGCTTGCGCCCAAGCACCGCGAAATCGTGCTGCTGTATTATTATCAGGATATGAGCCTGCGCGCCTGTGCGCAGGTGCTCGGCATCTCCGCGCCGACCGCCACCAGGCGGCTCCAGCAGGCGCAGAAAAAACTCCGGATTCAACTGGAAGAAAGGGGCTGAGTTCGATGAAAAAAGACCCGACCATTCGCGAAGCCATCGACGAGAGCCTCTGCTCCGTCCGCTTCAACGCACAGGATGAGCGCGCCGTGCTCGCGGCGATCCACGGCCGCCGCGCCAAAGCCAAAAAGCGCGTCCGCCGCCTGAATTTCGCCTTTGCGATGGGGCTGCTCGTGCTGCTCGTCGCGCCCGTCACCGCCTTCACGCTGCACAGTCGCCATCTGGGTACGACGGATATCGCCGCACCCGGCAGCGATCCCATTCTTTCCCCGGCCGCGACGGCCGCCGCAACGGCCAGCGCCCCGCCCGCCGCCACGCCGCTCCGCGCGCTGACCGAGCAGGAAGCCCTGCAAGCCGCGCGCGCCTGCTTCGAATCCGCCTGCGACACGAGCGTCTTTTCCTTCGACGAGTACGCCGTCTCCTGCGAGCGGCAGGGCGACGCCTATTTCGTGCTGATGACCAGCATTTACGGCAACGGCTGCACATTCTCCGTGATCGTGGACGCGCTCACCGGCGAAATCCTCCAACATTCCCCCGTCGATCTGGCCACGCAGCCCGCTTCCGACGCCGCGGTCAGCGCCGAGGCGAAAACGTGGACACAGAAATTCGGTTCCAACCTGTTTAGCTGGTCTGCCGACGATCAGACCGAATACGCGCGGCGCTACAAGGGCGCAACCCTGCGCGAGCCGCGCGGCGACGAAATCTCGTTCGAGCAGGCCGCTCAAATCGCGTCGCAGGCCGCCAAAGCCGTCTTTAAGGCAAACGGCCTGTCGGCGGATGCGCCGCTCTGTTATCCGATGCTCTACGCCGAGCGCGCCGACGAAAACGGCGTTGCGCACTATCGCGTTTTCTGCTTCGCCGCTCCGCCCGCGGAACCGGCGACCCGCGAAACCTATGTGCTGGTGACGCTGAACCCCGCCACGGGCAGCGTCGAATCCACCGAATTTGCGCTTGATTCACATTCGCCGCTGATGGACGGCGACATTCGCTGAGGATAACGCATTTTATAAAAATTCCCCGACGGTGCGCGCCGTCGGGGAATTTTGCTTCTTACATTTTCGATTCTTATTTTTCCGCGTCGCTCTTGATGGTGTCAATCGCGTCTTCGATGGTTTCGGCGGTCTTCTGCCCCATCTCGCGGCTCAGTTCTTCGAGCTTCTGGAAATTATTCTGCGATTCCTGCTCGTCGTGCATGCGCGCCTCGCGATCCTCGGTAAATTCCGCGTTGGCGAAGATCTTCTGCATGCGCTCGTCGGGGTAATGCTCGTCGAGATACGCCTCGAACGCATTGCCCGCGGGCACGCCCGCGCGGCGCGCCGACCAGCGCAGGGAGGTGAACAGGGTCATCACGGAGTTGAAGACCATGAACACCAGCAGCACCCACGTCAGGGGCTTTCCGACCTTGTTGGGGATTTTCAAAATCCATTTTGCCATGCGCGGGTAGATATCCTTGATCCAGAAGATGCCCAAAATGCCCCAGAAAATCGAATACAGCAGGCAGATTCGGCCGTTGAGGTTATAGGGCATATTGCTGTAATCCCACGAGGTCGAGCCGAAACAGACCTCCTGAAACCACGAACAGGCGTATTCCACCACCGAGCCGACGATAAAGCCGCCAACGAACGAGAACACGCGCCCGCGGTTGCGGAAACGATAGAGCGCGCCGCTCAGGCAGAGCGCGCCGACGCCGTACACGAGGTTAAACGGGCCGTAAATCAGGCCGACGCGGCTCTCGTAATGGCCGCGCTGAATCAGGCAATAGATCGTTTCCAGCACAACGCCCGCAAAGCAGCCGATGAAAAACACCCAGAACAGCTTGTAAAACGTCATGCCCTGCGCGAAGTGCGCCTCCTGCCTTTCGCGGTAGTCAATCTGCGCGTTGGTCGGCGGCGGCGGCAGAAGCCGCAGCTTCTTTTTCTTTCTGCGGTCGTATTTTTCCGTCTCTTTAAGGCGGGTTTCCACCTCGTCGATCAGGTCGTTGAACGCCTGCAGTCTGCGGGTCAGCAGATCGCGCTGCCTGCGCATGACGATCAGCTCTTCGCGAATCCGGGCGTAAAACGCGGCCTTCTGTGCGTCATCCATCCGCTCGTCCGCGGCGAGCACGTCCATCTGTCGGCGCAGTTCCATATATGCTTCGTAATCCTGCGGGCCGAGCCGCTCCATCAGCTCGTTTTTTTCTTCCTGCGTCATGGTTTTCTCCTTCCATGTTTTACTGCTGATAAGCGCCCTCTTTTTGAAGGCGTTTCAGTATATCACGCCTCCCGCTCGATTTCAACCTCCACACAGCCGGTATCCTCCCCGACGAGGAAAAAACGGACGCGCGCGTGGGTCGCGCGGCGGCGCAGGCGGTTCAGGTTGGCCGCGTCCTCCGCGGTCATCTCCCGAAGCCCCTCCGGGTGATGGCTCAGCAGCCAGACCTCCGCCGCCCGCTCGTCAAAGGCCATCTGCTCGCCCGCAAAGGCCGTGTCAAACTGGCACAGAGACAGAATTTCGCCGTCCGCCGCCGCTGAAACCACGGCGGAAAACGGCACGTACACCCGCTTCATCAGCATATCGGCCAGCGCCTCCGGCGTTACCCGTTTCTTCATTCGTTCAGCCCCTCTCTCCTTGATCTGTTCCGATCATACGCCCTTCCCCGCGCCCGCTCAAGAATCCCCCGGTTGCAATCGCCAGCCATCGACCCGCTCCATTCTTCGATTGACGAAAAAGCGAAAAAAAGGTACAATAACAGAAAGAAATGGGGTGAATCCATGGCCAACACGACAAAACGCATGCTCTCCATGTCCCTGAAAAAGCTCCTGTCGAAGACGACGCTGGACAGCATCACCATTCAGGATATCACGGACGATGCGGAAGTCAGCCGTAAGACCTTTTATTATCATTTTCAGGATATCTACGATCTGCTGGACTGGACGCTGCAAGAGGACATCCACCGCCTGATCGTCAACGAAATTGAACTGGACAACTGGGAGGAGAGCATCGCCGCCCTGTTCGCCTATATGCAGGCCAACCGCCTGCTCATCCTCAACGCCTTCCATTCTCTGGAGCGCGACACGCTGGAACGCGAGGTTTTCAAGCTGCTTTCGCCCCTGCTGCACCGCCTTTTTTTCGCGCAGTCCGGCTTTGACCGGCTCTGCGAGGCCGATCAGGATTTTATCGTCAGCGTATACGGGCTGGGCATCGCCGGCCTTTTGCTGCGCTGGATCGGCACAAACATGCTCGCCCCGCCCGAACCGCTGATCCGCCAGCTCTACCGCCTCGCCGACGGCAGCTTGGAGGGCATCGTCCAGCGTTTTCTGGCCACCGCGGATGACAAAGCCGACCGTTAAGATATCTTTACGCAAATTCGACCGGATGTGTCAAATTTACCCAAATGCGTTTTCCCTATCCCAAATTCGGACAGGGGGGCGCGTTTGGGTATTTTCTTTAGGTCGATTTTTGTTTTATACTGTAACCACAACAACAAAGGAGTGTGCTTTTTATGGGTATTGCAGATTCGATGAAAAAGGCTGCTTTCTCCACCGCGTTCAGCTATATCGGCAAGAACCCGGAGGAAAATGCCCCGAAACTGATGGCCTGGGTTGATAAGTTCGCCGGCGAAGGCCCGGACAGCTTCCCGGCTCAGCGCGCGGCCATCCGCAACGTCATTAACGATAAAAACAACAACATGCATCAGCTCGTCATGGACATTATGAAGAACACCGATCCCGACGTGCTCAAGGCGACGTTCATGAACTTCTTCCTCAACGCCAACATCATCGGCTGGCCGAAGCAGGAGCAAAACCGCAAGAAGTACAACTGCAACATCCCGTGGGCGATCCTGCTGGATCCGACCTCCGCCTGCAACCTGCACTGCACCGGCTGCTGGGCGGCGGAATACGGCAACCGCCTGAACCTGACGTTTGACGAGATTGATTCCATCGTCACGCAGGGCAAGCAGCTCGGCGTATACATGTACATCTACACCGGCGGCGAGCCGCTCGTTCGCAAGAAGGATTTGATCGCCATCTGCAACAAGCATTCCGACTGCCAGTTCCTCTCCTTCACCAACGGCACGCTCATCGACGAGGAATTTGCCGACGAAATGCTCCGCGTGAAGAACTTCATTCCGGCCATCAGCCTCGAGGGCTTCGAGGCCGCGACCGACGGCCGCCGCGGCAACGGCGTGTTTGAAAAGGCGACCCACGCCATGAAGCTGCTTCAGGCCAAGCATCTGCCGTTCGGCATTTCCGCCTGCTACACCAGCGCGAACATTGATTCCATCGCCTCCGATGCGTATATCGACTACATCTGCAGCCTCGGCGCGCGCTTCATCTGGTATTTCCACTATATGCCGGTCGGCAACGACGCCGCGCCGCAGCTCCTGCCGAACCCGGAGCAGCGCGAGTACATGTATCACCGCATCCGCGAAATCCGCGCGACCAAGCCGATCTTCGCCATGGACTTCCAGAACGACGGCGAGTATGTCGGCGGATGCATCGCCGGCGGCCGCCGCTACCTGCACATCAACGCCAACGGCGACGTCGATCCGTGCGTGTTCATCCACTACTCCAACGCGAACATCCGCAGCTGCACGCTGCTCGAGGCGCTGCAGAGCCCGATCTTCATGGCCTATCACGACGGCCAGCCGTTCAACGACAACCACCTGCGCCCCTGCCCGATGCTGGAGAACCCGCAGATACTGCGCGAAATCGTCGAGAAGACCGGCGCCCATTCCACCGATCCGCAGTCCCCGGAGACCGCCGATCACCTGTGCGCCAAGTGCGACGAATACGCCAAGAACTGGCAGCCGACGGCTGAGCGCCTCTGGGCCTGCAGCCACGATTGCTCGACCTGCGGCGCGGGCTGCGGAAAGAAGGACTGACGATGCATACGCTGTTTACCTCCGAGAGCGTCACCAAGGGGCATCCCGATAAGGTCTGCGACCAGATCGCCGACGCGATTCTCGACGCGCTGCTTGCGCAGGACCCGATGAGCCACGTCGCCTGCGAGGTCACCGCCATCACCGACGCGGTGCACATCTTCGGCGAAATCACCACCACCGCAAAGGTGAATTACGAGCAGATTGCCCGCGATACCATCCGCAAAATCGGCTACACCGAGCCGGGTCACGGCTTTGACGCGGACACCTGCACGATCACCGTCGATCTGCACGAGCAGAGCCCGGATATCAACATGGGCGTTTCCCGCGAGATCGAAGAGGACGCGGGCGCGGGCGATCAGGGCATGATGTTCGGCTACGCCTGCCGCGAAACCGAAAACCTCATGCCCCTGCCGATCGAGCTGGCGCACGCGCTGACCAAGCGTCTGGCCTATGTGCGCGAGATGCATATCCTGCCCGACATCCTGCCGGACGGCAAGGCGCAGGTCTCCGTGGAATACGACGAAGCGGGCAAGCCGGTTCGCATCGACACCGTCGTCGTCTCCACCCAGCACACCGATGCGATTAGCGAGAACGAGCTGCACACCGCGATCATTGACGAGGTGATTGCCCGCGCGCTGCCCGCCGATATGCTCGACAAGAACACGCGCATCTTCGTCAACCCGACCGGCCGCTTCCTGATCGGCGGCCCCGCGGGCGACAGCGGCCTGACCGGGCGCAAGCTGATCGTCGATACCTACGGCGGCTATGCGCATCACGGCGGCGGCGCTTTCTCCGGCAAGGATTCCAGCAAGGTGGATCGCAGCGCGGCCTACATGGCGCGCTACCTCGCCAAGAACGTCGTGGCCGCCGGTTTGGCTGACCGCTGCGAGGTTCAGCTCTCCTATGCCATCGGCGTGGCGCAGCCGGTTTCCGTGCTGGTCGATACCTTCGGCACGGAGAAGGTTGACCGCGAAAAGATTCAGGCGCTCGTCTCCGCTGTGGATATGCGCCCGGCCGCGATCATCAAGCGCTTTGATCTGCGCAGCCCGAGGTTCAGCAAGGTTTCCTGCTACGGCCACTTCGGCGAGAACGCCAAGGATATGCCGTGGGAGAAGACCGATCTGGCCGAAGGCTGGAAGAACGCATAATTCCCATTTGACACACAGCCATCCTGCATCCCGCAGGGTGGCTTTTTCTTTATCCCCTCCCCCCTGCGCAGTCTTATGCGGAAGCATCCTCTCTCGATGATTTTCGCGACAATCGTTCAAAACGACACATATATTAAATATGTATGAATTTTTCACGATTGTCAACAATTGAAAAGAATCCGTGATATAATCGTCATAAAAGATACGTTGTAGAAGGGGAGACATTCCAATGAAAAAACAAACGATTCTTTTGTCCCTATGTTTTCTGCTCGCTCTGCTGATGCCAACGGCGGTGCTGGCGGATGATGGCTGGGATAGCAAAATCCCCGCAACCATGCCCGCCGAGAACATCACCATCAAGGCTAAGTGGTCGGCCAACTCCTACACCATCACCTTTGATACCGACGGCGGCACTTCTATCCCCGACATCACGCAGGCCTTCGGCACGGCCATCACCGCCCCGGCTGACCCCACCAAAGCGGGCTATACCTTCGCTGGCTGGAATATCAAAATCCCCGCGACCATGCCCGCCGAGAACATGACAATCAAGGCGCAGTGGACGGTCGATAAGCCGACCGAGAAGTATACCCTCACGTTCGACACCGACGGCGGCAGCGAAATTGCCCCGATCACTGCGGCAGCCGGAACGGCCATCACCGCCCCGGCTGCCCCCACCAAAGCAGGCTACACCTTCGCCAGTTGGGAACCGTCCATCCCCGAGAAAATGCCCGCCAAGAACATGACCATCAAGGCGCAGTGGACGGCCGATAAGCCGACCGAGAAGTACACCGTCTCCGTGACCGGCAGCTATGCCGCCCCGAACGGCGAAGGCGCGTATGCGGCTGGCGAAACCGTTTCTCTGGATGCCGGAACCCTGACGGGCTATGACTTTGAGGGCTGGACGGTCACATCCGGAAACGCGAAGCTGAAAGACGCGAAGCAGGCCAAGACCACGTTCGTCATGCCGGATAACGCTGTAGCCGTGACCGCAAACTGGAAACAGCAAAAGAGCTTCGTTCAGCCTCAAACTGGGGACAACAGCAGGATGCTCCTCTGGGGCGCGACGCTGGTGGGCTGCGTTGCCGCGCTTGTCTGCATGAAGAAGAAAAAGAAATAACCGCGTTAAACCTCTTTCATCCACCGGCTTACAGCCGGTGGATTTAATTGTAGACGAAAAAAGCTATTCTCCCCTCTTTGGGAAAGAATAGCTTTTTTTACAGTCCGGGGCGCGCAGTGCGCCCGTTAACCCTTATTCCCCTTCGCGCCACATTTCAATCATCTTTGCGGCGGATCGAGTCATCTCCTCGGAAAATTCGCAGTTCCACTTGCGCTTGCAGCGCGCCGTGATCCACTGCTCCAATTCCGCCCCGTGCTTATCCTGCCGCGCCTCAAGCATGCGCCGCATTTCCGCCGCGCCGCGCGGCTGATACTCGTTTTCAAAGACGATATCGCGCACATCAAAGCGCGCGGGCTTCTGGCGCTCCCGCTGGAATTCCGTCGGAACGCCGTAAACCGCCATGCACACCGGCATGACGTAGGCCGGAAGGCCGAGAATCTCCCGCTGCTGCTCGCAGCGCTCGATAATATCCCCGATGTAGCAGGAGCCGTAGCCCAGCGCATCCGCCGCGACAACGCTGGCGTGCGCCGCGATCACCGCATCGACCATTGCGAGCATCATGTCGCCCTCGCCCGGCCGGCGAAGCGTCTCGCCCAGCTCAAGCGACGCGAACAGATCATACCAGCGCTTGTAATCCGCGCAAAACACGAGCACCAGCGGCGCGGCCGCGATAAACGGCTGATTGTCGCAGGTTTCGGAAAGGCGCTTCTTCTTCGCCTCGTCTGTCACGCGGATGGCGCTCCAAAGCGTCATGTTTCCGGCGGTCGGCGCTTCAATGGCAGCGCGCAGAATCGCCTGCACGTCCGCCTCGGGGATGGGCCGCTTCTCGTAGGCGCGAACGCTCTTGCGGTTGTAGAGAAGCTGCATCGTTTCGTTATTCATCGTCATCCTCCTCCAAAAGCTCTTCGAGAAATTTCTGTACGGCTGTGCGCGCACGGTATACGTCGTTGCGCTTTTCCCCCTGTTCCATCAGCGCGTCTCCGGCCTCGCGCATATCCCTGCCCGCCATCAGCTGCTCAAAGATGCGCGCTTCAAGGCTCGCGTCGGAAGCGGTTTTCTTTTCCGCTACGCGCACGTCGTGCATATCGAGCACGAGGCAATATTCGCCCTTCTCCGCCTTTTCGTTGGCGCGCAGCATGGCCAGCACCTCCTCCGCCGTGCCGCGGATCGTCTTTTCGTGCAGCTTGGTGAGGTCGCAGCTCGCGCTGACGCGGCACCCCGGCAATGTCTCGCAAATCACGCTGACCAGATCAATCACGCGGTGCGGCGACTCGTGCGCGACGGCAATCGGCACGCCGGTGCGCGCAATCGCCAGCAGCTTTTCGGAAAGCTCCCGCTTCTGGCGTGGCAAAAAGCCGTAAAACGCGAATTCGCGCGTGTCAAACCCGCTGACGGAAAGCGCGCTCGCCATCGCCGTCGGCCCCGGCACCGCCAGCACCTCGATCCCCGCTGCGGCGGCCTCCTTTGCCAGAAAGCTGCCGGGGTCGCTGATGCAGGGCGTGCCCGCGTCGGTGACCAGCGCCACATCCAGATCCTCCTCCAGCATGCGCGCGACGATCGGCGCGGCGCGGTTTTCCTCGTTGTGCTGGTGGTTGGAGACGCATGGCGTGTCGATTTCAAAATGGTTGAGCAGCGCGCGGGTCACGCGCGTATCCTCGGCGGCGATCAAATCGCAGTCCCGCAGCGTTTGCAGCGCGCGCGCGCTGATATCGGAGAGATTGCCAATCGGCGTGGCGACAATAAAAAGACGCGGCATGCTTCATTCCTCCGATTCGCTGTATCGCTCGACCAGAACCCCGGCCTCTTTGAAAATATCCAGAGCAAACTCATCCGGATAGCCGCTGTGATACACCACGCGCACAATGCCCGCGTTGACGATCATCTTTGCGCAGAGGATGCACGGCTGATGGGTGCAGTAGAGCGTCGAGCCGTCGATGTTCACGCCCAGCTTGGCCGCCTGAATGATGGCGTTCTGCTCCGCGTGCACCGCGTAGCACATCTCATGCCGCGTGCCGGAAGGAATCCCGAGCTTTTTGCGCAGGCACTCGCCGCGCTCCACGCAGGTGCTGACCCCTGCGGGCGCGCCGTTGTAGCCGGTGGTCATCACGCGCTTATCCTTGACGATCACCGCGCCGACCTTGCGCTCCTCCTGATAGCAGCTCGCCCACGTCGAAACGAGCTGCGCCATTTCCATAAAACGATGATCCCACTTCGTGAACATATGGTCTCCTTTTTCTGCATACCCTCCACGGGGTGATGGTCGTGCGCGGCAAAACGCTGGTTCAAAAAACGCTCTTTTTGAGCGCGTCGCATTTTGTGGTTCGCTCCATCGGCTTTCTGCTGCGGCTGTGGCTCTCCCGTGAATTGGGCGCGCAGGCGATGGGGCTTGTCGAGCTGGCGCAGAGCGCGCAGATGCTGCTCATCACGCCGGTCGTCACGGGTCTGCCCGCCGCCGTTTCGCGCCTATGCGCCAAGGCGGAGGGCAGGGAGCGGGCGCGCGTCGTGCGCTGCGCGCTGCTGCTGGCGCTGCCCGTCAGCCTGATTCTCGCCGCGCTGGCGTTTCTCCTGCGCGAGCCGCTGTGCCTGTGGCTGGGCGATATCAAAACGCTGCCCGCGCTGCTGTGCTTCCTGCCCTGCATCCCGATTCTCGGCGCGTCCTGCGTGCTGAACGGCTATTATTACGGCGTCGGCCGCCCTGTTCCGCCCGCCCTCGGCGAGCTGCTTGAGCAGCTTGTCCGCGCGCTGCTGTGCGTTTGGCTGGTTTACGGCCTGCGCGGCTGGCCGACGTCCTTCCGCGCGGCGATTCCGGCCGCCGCAACGCTCGCGGGCGAAACCGCCGGGCTGATTTTGATGATGCTGCTCGGCGCGCGGCTCGTGCTCTTTGCCAAGGGCACGGGCGCTCGAAGGCCTATTTTTCGCGAGCTGCTCGCCCTATCCCTGCCGCTGACGGGCATGCGCCTCGTCTCCGCGCTGATGCAGACGGTGAACGCGACGCTCATCCCCGCGCGCCTGCGGCTCTTCGGCCTTTCCGCCGCAGAGGCGATGGCCAGCCTCGGCGTGTTTCACGGCATGCTCAAGCCCATTTTGTTTATGCCCTCGTTCGTCACGTGCAGCCTGAGCATGGCCGCCGCGCCCGAATTAACCCGGCGGCAGACGGATGGGCGGCCGCTCTGCGCGCTCTCCTCCGGCATGCTCCGCGCCGCGCTCGGGGTCGGCGCGGCGGCGGCGGTCGGCGTATGGCTGACCGCCCCGCTGATTGCGAACGTCTTTTTTCGCCAGACAGCGCTCCTGCCGCTGCTGCGCGGCTCGTGCTGTCTCATTCCGGTCATCGCGGCGGCGCATGTCTGCGGCGGCATGATGAACGCGCTCGGTTTGCAGGGCGCGTCGCTGAACATCTCGCTGGCCGCCAGCCTGCTCGGCGTGCTGGCCGTGCTGCTGCTCGTGCCCGTCGTCGGTCTGTGGGGCGCGGTCGCCTCGCTCGGCGCGGTGCAGGGGCTGACGCTGCTGCTCAGCCTGCGGACGCTCAGGCGTTCAGGATGTATTGCTCGATCACGCTGACGATGCCGTCCTCGTCGTTCGTCCCGGTCACCACGTCGGCGGCCGCCTTGATTTCGCTCTGCGCGTTGCCCATCGCCACGCCCAGACCGGCGTATCGAATCATGGCCAGATCGTTGAGGCCGTCTCCGCAGGCGATCACGTCCTCGCGCTCCATCCCCAGCCGCTCAATCAGCCCCGCGATGGCCGCGCCCTTGTCCACGCCGCGCGGCATGACCTCGATGAAATACGGCTCGCTGCGGTAGATGCTCAGCCGGCCGATGAACCGGCGCGCAAGGCGCTTTTCGTGCTCCGCCGCGCGGACGGGTGGCGCGGTCAGCAGCACCTTGAACATATCCATGCCGCGATATGCGTCAAAATTCTCCACCGACACGCGGTTAAAGCCGTTGAGCACCGTTTCGCGCTCGATGTAGCGATCCACGTCCGTGCCGCAGACGACCGTGTTGCCGTCGTAAATGCACATGCCCAGGCCGTGCTCGCGGGCGTAATCCAGCATCCACGGCGCGACATAATCCGGCAGCGCGTTTTTGTAGACCATCTCGTTCGTCTGCATGTTCGTGACGCAGGCGCCGTTGTAGCTGATGGCGTAATTGCCGTATTTCGCCAGCTCCAGCTCATCGACGTAGCGCCGCATGCCGCCCGTCGGCCGGCCCGAAGCGAGCGCGACAGCGTGTCCCATCCGCTCGATGTTCAAAATCGCTTCCAGCGTCTTGGGCGTGATATCCTTCTGCGTGTTGGTCAGCGTGCCGTCGATATCCAGCACGAGCAGCTTTCTGTTCTTCATGCTTCCTCCTGTGTTCGCTTGGCGCGGTCGCATGCGTCCACATGCATCTGCGCGGTTTTGGCGCTGGCGGCAATCTGGTCGATGACGGCGAAAACCGTCTTTTCCATCTCGCTTCCCTTGCTGTAATCGGCCTTGACGGCGAAATCCACGCGCCCTTCGAGCAGCATCTCGTTGCTGACCCACTCGTTCTCCTGCCAGACCGCGATGGAATGGCCGCCGTTGAGCTTGGTCAGCTTCATGCTCGGCACGTCGGTCAGCCCGTCGCCGATATAGATCATGTTGGAGAACGGCACGCGCCGCTTTTCCTCCGGCATAAACTCGTTGAGCGCGCGGTGCTCCGTCACATCCAGCACGCCCTTGTTGACGCGGAAGAGGAACTGCGTTTTACTGGTGTAGTTGACCGCCATCGCGGGCCAGCAGGCGACGCCGTGCTCGTCATAGCAGAACGACGCGGCGTAAATCTCCTTGAACTCCTCCGCAATCGGCGTGCCCTCGATGATCTCCTTGAGGCCGGAGGAAATGATATAGTGCTCCGGCTGCAAGCCCCGGCTTCTCGCGTATTCGTTCACGCGCGCGAACCAGTCGCTCACGCCGTCAAAGAGCTGAACATCCTTGCCCAGCGCCCGCAGCATGCTGCGGTTGACGATCAGCTTGCCCTTGGCCTCCTCGAGCATCATATACATATAGGCCAGAATCTGATCCATCTGATTGCGCTTCATGGCCTTCTGACACTTGTTCCAAAATACATCCGCTTCCATGCCCAAATCCGGAATGAAGCCGTATTCCTGCATATCTCTTGGGGAAAGCGTATGGTCAAAGTCATACATAATCGCCAGAATCGGTGTTTTTTCCATGCAAAGCGCCTCCTTTGCGCACGTTCCTTTATTTTTTTATTATACGCAAATTGTCTGAATGTGTCAATTCTCCCCTTGACAGAACGGCGCGCGTTCTGTATAATGCCTATTGTTAGTTCGGTCTAACTCGCTTTGCTTTGATCGGGCTGATTATTTTTAAATGGTTGTTAGTTTATTCTAACATCAACAAAGGAGACGCCGCCCATGTCCATCGTTCCCATGCTCATCGACCACTGTTCCCCCACGCTGGCCAGCCTCAAATGCGGCAGTCTGTTCAGCGTCACGCCGGAGGATATGGCGCACACGCGGCGCGAAGCGCAGGCGCTCTCCGACGCGCTCGCGCCCAAGGGGCTGGCCATCCGCGTGATCGACGTGGGCGACGGGCGCGCGCTGTGCTATCTCTATCGCCCCGGCCAGCTCCGCCGCGTGCTCGCGGGCGAAAAGGAAAGCGCTTTCCTCGCCGAACAGGGCTACCCCGATCTGCGCGTCGAGGCCGCGGTCGATCTGCTTTGCGCGCGGCTCGCGCAGGGCGGCGCGTTTCCGCATGAAATCGGCCTGTTTCTAGGCTATCCCATCGACGATGTGGTTGCCTTTATCGCCAACAAAGGGCGCAACTGCCTGTGCTGCGGCTGCTGGAAGTGCTATACCGACGCGGAAGCCGCACAGAAAGCGTTTTGCCGCTTCCGCAAATGCACCAGCGTCTATAAGCGCCTGTTCGCCTGCGGAAGAACGCTCGATCAGTTGGCCGTGGCCGCATAACGCCGAAAGCCGAAGGCGTGACGGAAGGAGTCCACCTCGACTGCTCGGGAGAAATTCCCGTGATATAGAAAGGAGATTTTCAAAATGAGTCAAGCTGCTGTTGTGTATTGGAGCGGAACGGGTCATACCGAAGCGATGGCGCAGGCCGTCGCCGCCGCCGCGCAGGCCGATTTATTCACCGCCGCCGAGTTCGATGCGGACAAGGCCGCGCATTACGCCGCGATTGCGTTCGGCTGCCCGTCCATGGGCGCCGAACAGTTGGAGGAATCCGAATTTGAGCCGATGTTCGAGGCCGTCAAGCCGGTGCTTGCGGGCAAGAAGATTGCGCTCTTCGGTTCTTACGGCTGGGGCGGCGGCGAATGGATGCGCACTTGGGAGGACGACTGCGCGGCAGCCGGTCTCACCCTCTGCGCCGAGAGCGTCATCTGTCAGGATGAGCCGGACGACGCGGCGCTTGCCGCCTGCGCCGCGCTGGGCGAAGCGCTGAAATAAGCGCCCCGTCTTCTTTACGCATATACGCAAAACAAGCTGCTGCTCCGCATCTATCCGCGTTGCAGCAGCTTGTCTTTTTTACAGACTGTAAATGAGCAAATCTGAAATTATGTACAAATTCCGATAACGGGCACGCAATGCACACCTGCCTGACTCCCTCAGTCACGGCTGCGCCGTGCCAGCTCCCTCGAAGAGGGAGCTCTTTTATCAGGTTATTTCCCATCTAAGCAATAAGTTGCGCCGTACCCGTAGGGGCGCGCATTGCGCGCCCGCGTTTTGTACAGAATTTGTTTTTTTGCTCAATTATTGTTACAGATATTGCGATATGCTCTCAAACACGCGCCCATCCTCCGCCGTCACCGCGTCGGCGCAGCAGAGCGAATTGAGCACGGCCTCCTGCGTCGCCTCGGCAATCGCGCGGAAGGCCAGTTCGAGCGTATGCTCGGTGAGCACCTGCTGGGGGATGACGCGGTGCATGCCGCCCGCGGGCATGCGGTTGGCCGTCGTAAAGCCGATCATCACATCGCCGCTGCCGTGGCCGAAATACGAGCCGCAGCGCGCCAGCCCGACAGAGCAGCGCTTGATGATGCGCCGAAGCTGGCGATCCGACACGGGCAGATCCGTCGCCGTTACCATCATAATCGAGCCGCGGTCGTTGGGCTCGGGCGCAGGCCGCGCGTTGCGCTTGGCGATGATCTCCTCGCCCAGACGGCGGTTGCACACCGTCAGCTCCTCCAGACAGCCGTGATTGCTCTGCACCAGCACGCCAAGCGTGTAGGTCTTGCCCGCGATTTCAATCTGTCGGGAAGCCGAACCGATACCGCCCTTGAGGCCGTGGCAGACCGTGCCCGCCCCCGCGCCGACGTCGCCCTCGTCAAAATCCCTGCATGCGCCCGCGATGGCCTCGCGCACATGCGCCTCGTGAATCGGCCTGTCCACAATCGCGTTGAGCTGCGAATCGTTGCATTCGCCGACGACCGGATTGATGGAGTGCATCGCCACGTGATCCGCCGCGCATCGCTCCGCCATCACCGTCACCAGCGCATCGTGCACCAGCCCGACGTTCAGCGTGTTGGTCAGCGCGATGGGCGTTTCCAGCGTGCCCAGCTCATCCACCTGCACAAGCCCCGCCGTCTTGCCGAAGCCGTTGAGCACAAAGCTCGCGGCGGTCAGCTTCTTAGCGAACATGTTATCCTCGCAGGGCATGATGACGGTCACACCGGTGTGATGGCGCGCATCGCGCACGGTCGCGTGGCCGACGGTCACGCCCGGCACGTCGGTGATCTTATCCAGCGGCCCCGTCGGCATACAGCCCACGCGGATGCCATAATCCGAAAGTCTTTTGCGATTCATGCTTCATTCCTCCTGTGTCGCATTTTTCACGCGCTCCGCCGCCTGCGCGGCGGCAGCCTGCTCGCTGAGCGTCAGTTTTTCAAGCGCCTGTTCATCCTGCGCGTTCACCACGCGGTAAACGATACCGCTGTCCTCCCGCTGCCTGGCGATGTACAGCGGCGTAACCTCAAGCGCCCCCGGCCATACGCGCCGCACAGCCGGGTCATACGTCATCTCCAGCCGAACCGCCATGCCTGCCGTATTTTCGCTGTCGCGCGCGTCCGTCAGCAGACAGCCCAGCGAATAGCAGACGACGGTTTCATACGTCAGCCCGTCGCTGCGAACCGTGCTGATCCGCTCCACGCCCTGCACGACGTTCGGATGCGCGCCCAGAATGACGTCCGCCCCGGCCTGCGCCATGCGCTCGGCCATGGCGTGCACCGTGTCCGGCGTCTGCGCGCGGTTTTTCGTTCCCCAGTGCGGCAGAACGACGACGATGTTCGCGCCGTCCACGCGCGCCTGCGCGATATCCCGCGTCACGCGCTGCGTCTCCATCAGCGCGACCACGCCCCGGCTGTCGCCCTTCGTGCGTTCGCGCCCCTCGTCGCTCAACCCGTATGCGTAGGCCAGCACGGCCACCTGCACCCCGCCGACGTTGAGCATCGCCGCGCCTGTGTTCACCCCGTCCGGGTACACGCCCGCGTAGCCCATCGAGCGGCTGGTCAGCTCGCTGGCGGTGATATCCAGCCCGTCGTAGCCCTTATCCAGCGCGCGTTCCGTCGCCAGCGACACAAAGTTCACGCCGACGGCGCGCAGCGCGTCGAGAAGCTGGGGCGACGTGTTGTAATTGCCGTAGCCCTTTTCCCGCCCGGCCAGCGTGGTTTCCAGCGTCACGACGGAGAGATCCGCGTCCGCCAGCGCGCCGGAAAGCCCCTCGAACGTCGTCGTGAAGTCATAGTGATCCATGCCCTCCTGCGCGCTCTCGCGAACGGCCTTCGGCGCGTAAATCGTACCCGCGGCGGCAATGGTGATGGTCTTGGGCGATTGATCCGGCGTGGCGGTCGGCGTCGGCTCGGCCGTCGGCTCGGCGGTCGCCTCAAAGAACGGCGTTTTCGTCGGCGAAACGGTCGGCTCGGCGGTCTCGCGCTCCGCCGTCTGTTCAGCCAGATTTCCGAATACCGCGCGCGTCCGCTCGTAGACGTCATCCCCCGCGATCAGGCTCAGAAACGCCGCCATGCCGACGACGACAAAGGCCGTCACCAGCATCATCACGATGCTGCCGACGGAAAGCCCCGGCTTTTTCACGACGTTCCCCTCCTTTCATCGCGTCATCGCGCCGCCCGCGTATTGTGCAGAATTTGCTTTTCGCTTTATTTTACAGTATACATCAAAATACGAATTTCGAAAAGACCGAAAAGCGAGCTGTCATGCCAAACGCCATTTCCCGTATGTTAATCATTGAGCAAAAAGCAAATTCTGCACAAAAAACGTGGACGCACACCGCGCGACTTATCGCTTAAACGGAAAATAGTGAATCGCATGATAGAAAACTTTTCCTACATCATAAAAAATTTCACTCCATTTTAAGACTTACAAGGAAGACATACGCAATGAGCTTCGTTAATTAATTGGAACCATGCATTTAGTATGCAACCTTGCTCAATCTGCTGAGATATGGAAGCAAACTATGGAGGGGGGCCAATTATTATCGACTAAACAAGGAATTTGATTTAGTCACCTCGAATTGTTTGGTATGGCGAATAGGAGAAACTGCCACTGTCAAAAATGAAAAGGAGAAAAGAATATGAAACAAAGTGCTTTTTCACGTCCTCCTTGCAGGTTAATCTGGTATGCTTTGGTGCCCCTTAGTCTGATTTTTGCGTTTTGTTTTTTCCTTAACGGCGCCATCGCTGACGAAGAACCTTCTCTCTGGGAAACCGCCGTTGTCAGCAATCCCAACCCACAGGATCGATTAAACCTGCGCGAACAACCGTCAGAGGCAGCTGCTTCGCTGGGCAAATACTACAACGGCGTTGTGGTGCAAATCGATCAAAATCTGCAAAATGGTTGGGTACATGTAACTATCGGCAACGGCGAAGGAATTGCACAGGGCTACATGTCCACGCAGTATCTCGCTTTCGGTCAAGATGCTCAAACCGTGGCATCGGCTATTCCCCAATATCAATCTACTTCCAGTCAATGGAGCCTGCGTGCCCTGCCGAATGATTTTGGTACGGAGTTACCCATTCGTTATGCGAGCGGCGTACAAGTCGAGTTGTTGGGTTTCACTGACGAATGGTGGCATATGCGTGTTGGTGATTGCACGGGATACATTCGGCATAATCCTGCAGCGTTCAAACAGTTATCTGGCTACTATTATGACGGCTATCGGATAGGCATCGTGAATAATGCTAATCCTTCCGATCGGCTAAATCTTCGAAAGGAGCCAAAGACCAGTGCTTCTTCACTGGGCAAATACTATAATGGTTGTGTTGTCGCATTGCTTTCGGATCAAAGCAACGGATGGATTCGTGTGCGTATCGGAAACCTCGAAGGTTATATGAAAGCACGTTATCTTTTGCTGAATGCAGGAATCAACAGTGTCGCATCCGCTATGCCAACAGTAACCATTCGGAATTCATCTGGCACTGGACTCAATTTGCGAGAAAATCCCTCGAAGAATTCTACAATATTAGGTTTGTATTCCAACGGAACATCGGTTCAAGTTCTGGGGCTATCAGAAAACTGGTATCACGTTCAGGTTGATGGAAAAACAGGGTTTATGATTTCTAGTGGTTTTTCTGACCGTCTTTCTTATTCATCTTCCAACACCGGTAACTCTTCTAATAACACCGGTAACTCTTCTAAAGAAAATACCGTTTGGAATGGACCGAGTGGAACGCATAAGACCGCAGAATGGCCTTTGATAATCGATGACTATCTTGCAGTTGTTAACAACCCGAAATCTACTGACAGGCTTCATCTGAGGTCCTCTGCAAGTGAAAAAGCTACTTCACTGGGGAAATACTACAATGGTGTCCGAGTAATTGTCGACGGTCCCGTGGATGGCGAGTGGACCAAAGTAATTGTTGGTAATTTAAACGGATATATGAAAACCAAGTATCTAGTCATCAGTGGTGAAGGAAAGCCATACCCTTCATCCGCGATGCCAATAATGACCATAAACAATCCGAATTCTGAACAGTGTGTTGACTTGTATGCAGAACAATCTCAAAAATCCGAGTTTTTAGGCGTTTATTATAATGGTACATCGGTTATACTCATGGGATTTAACGCAACTTGGGCACATGTAATCGTGGATGGAAAGGTAGGTTTCATACTTGCTAAGTATCTTGAATGAGTGTGCATCATTTTATAGTTAGAAATAGACTATCCACTAAAAGCAGGCAGTGAAAAAAGAATTCTCCTGTTGTTAATATAGTGGACTACGTGGAACGGACAGAAAATAAGAGCCCCGGGCGAAGAAAAGCATGAAATTATGTAAACTGACGTCGCTTTTGAAGCGGCGTCAGCTTTGTTTTAAGCTGAATGCGCTCTACGCGCGTCCTACTTCGGATCTCACGATTCAGACGCTCAATGACATTGTTGGCATGGATCTCCAGCCAGTACCTGAACGGAAAATCTATATAACCCGATCAAAGGGCTCCCTCTTCGAGGGCGTGGAGCTTGTCGCCCGCGGTGCGGGAGGCAGGCGAGCGGAACGCCGAAGGTCTGGCACGGCGCAGCCGTGACTGAAGGAGTCAGGCAGCCGCGCACCCGCTATCGGAATTTGTACAAAATCTCGAATTTTCTCATTTCCTGCATATGCAAAAAAAGACGCATCCGGCCAGGCCGAATACGTCCGCAAGTTCTAATGGATTAGGCCTGAGCCGGAGCGCCCACCGGGCAGTTCTCCGCGCAAGCGCCGCAGTCGATGCAGGTATCCGCGTCGATCACAAACTTGCCATCACCCTCGCTGATCGCGCCCACCGGGCAGTTGCTGGCGCACACGCCGCAAGAGATGCAGTCATCAGAAATCTGATAAGCCATACATTTCACCTCCCTTTGTTTAGGATCACTCCCGGAACACATTTTAGCACGAGCGCGCGCGAATTGCAAGTTTTTTGCGCGATTTTTCCGGTTCAAATTCAAATAAAGCGCGATTTTGAATTCCCAGTTTTTCGATATGAATCCGTGAAAAAACGGATTTTTTGACATTTTTACCGCCCAAGCCGTCATTGTGCGCATATCGTTTTTTAGAAAAGGTCTTCCTTCTTCGCGTCCTCGCGGATTTCCAGCACGTCGATCGCTTCGACGGCCTTCTGTTCCTCGACGACCGGCTGTTCGGCCTTCACGGGCGCTTCCTTGTCCTGCGGCCTGTCCGTCTGCTTTTTCGGCGGTCTCGGGCCTCTCTCCGGCCTCGGCGGGCGCTCTCCCCGCTCCGGCCGCGGGCCGCGTTCCGGCTTGGGGCCGCGCTCCGGTCTCGGCGCGCGCTCCAGGCGTTCGCCGCGCGGCGGGCGCTGCTCCTGCTTTTTCGGCGGGTTCGGCTC
>OLGB01001255.1_pt1 | contig 31553 bp, 29 predicted proteins | sample 1605691 | NCBI WGS metagenome assembly OLGB01 (sample SAMEA3888925, study PRJEB22519) | human gut metagenome | biome: human gut; feature: human-associated habitat; material: faeces | place: Denmark | collected 2010 | reverse complement strand
GCCCCGGGAGCAATTTGCTCCCGGGGCGCTTTTATTTTGGGATTTACAGGCCCGCGGCCAGACGGAGAATGGCCTCCATGTCGGCGGGCTGGATCTTCACGAAGCCGCCGAAGGGGAAGCCGCCCGGCTTCTCCGCCCGGTGGGCCACCATGGCGGGGATGTCCTTGGCGTCGGCGCCCAGTTCCTCAAAGGTGATGGGCATACCCAGGGAGTGGAAGAACAGGCACAGCCGCTCAATGCCCTCCCGGGCGGTGCGCTCGGGGGCGGCGAAATCCATCTCACAGCCGAACACCCGGACCGCGAACTGGGCCAGACGCATGGGATCGTGGGGCAGGACGTACTCCATCCAGGCGGGCAGCACCACCGCCAGGCCCGCGCCGTGGGCGCAGTCGTAGAAGGCGGAGAGCTCGTGCTCGATCTGGTGGCTGGCCCAGTCCTGGTCCCGGCCCACGCCGCAGGAGTTGTTGTGGGCCAGCATGCCCGCCCACATCAGGTCCGCCCGGGCGGCGTAGTCGTTGGGGTCCGCCAGGGCCTTGGGGGCGGCGTCCAGAATGGTTTTCATCAGCGCCTCGCACAGCCGGTCCGTCAGGCCCACGTCCGGCGTGTTGGAGAAGTAGCGCTCCATAATGTGGGCCATCATGTCCACGGCGCCGCTGGCGGTTTGGTAGGCCGGCAGGGAGCAGGTGAACCGGGGATTGAGGATGGAGAACTTGGGACGGATCACATCGGTCTTGGGGCAGCCCCACTTCAGGTTGCCCGCCTCCTGGGTGATGACGCAGCTGTCGGAGCCCTCGCTGCCGGCGGCGGAGATGGTCAGCACCACGCCCACCGGCAGCGTGGACTCGATCTTGGCCTTGCCGGTGAAGAAGTCCCAGAAGTCCCCGTCGTACCCGGCGCCGAAGCCGATGGCCTTGGCGGTATCGATGACGCTGCCGCCGCCCAGGGCCAGCAGGAAGTCCGCGCCGGAACGGCGGACCAGATCGATGCCCTCGTAGACCTTGCCGCTGCGGGGGTTGGCCTGGACGCCGGAGAGCTCCTCAAAGGGGATGCCGGCCTCGGTCAGGGAGGCGGCGACGGCGTCGTAGGCGCCGTTGCGCCGGACGGAGCCGCCGCCGGTGACCAGCAGCACGTTCGTGCCGCCGAAGCGGCGCACCAGGGCGCCGGTGTTCTTCTCCTCACCGTCGCCGAAGGCGAAGAGGGTGGGAGCGTAGAAGGTGAAATTGTTCATGAATCATATCCCTTTCTGTGATGATATTCCGATGCAGTCAGTCCCGCTTGGACAAGAGGACGTCGAAGGCCAGCAGGGCTAGGGCAATCAGCAGCAGGAGCAGCCCGGCCGGGAGAACGGCTCCGCACCAGGTGGTTCGCAGGACGGTGCCGAAACGGCCGAAATCGGTGTACCACTGGTCTATGGTCAGTGCGGAGCAGACGGCACCGGCCAGCCCGATCAGGGACGCGGCGGTTCCCACAACGGCCAGAATCGGGGAGAGGACTCGGAGGTACCACCGCCACAGCGGGAGCTTCCAAAAGGCGGACGAGTGGTCAGATGCGGGATGTTCCGGGTGCAGGTCCCCGGCGGAGATGCCGAGAATCCGGCATAGTTGGGAGACGTTATCTGCGTCAGGGAGGACTTCGTTGTTCTCCCAGCGGCGGATGTCCTCTGCGGAGACCCCCAGCCGGTCCGCCAATGCTTCCTGGGAGAGTCCGGCGTCCTGCCGCCGGGATGCAATTTTTGCACCGATGGTCATAGGTCTATCTCCTTTCCAAATGGATTCCGTATATCGTTGCTTCTCCGGGAAGTCGGCCCCCGGTGGGTGGGCAATGCCGCAATTTTTGCTTGTGCGGATTGCTCAATACCCCCGCGCCCGGTCCACGAGGCCCGCCAGGGGACGGCCTGCGGCGTAATTCTTCAGATCCGTGCAGAACAGCTCCACGTTGCGGTCGCAGGTGTAGCCCAGGGTCATGTTGCCGGAGACGTGCGGGGTCAGGATGATGTTCCGGGCGTCCCACAGGGGATCGTCCTTGGGCAGCGGCTCGGGGTCCATGACGTCCAGGGCGGCGCCGGCCAGCCTGCCGCTGTTCAGGGCCTCGATCAAGGGGGCCTGCTCCACGGCGGTGCCCCGGCCCACGTTGATGACGATGGCGTCGGCGCTCAGCAGGGCGATCCGCTCCCGGTTCAGGATGTGGTAGGTCTCCGGCGTGCTGGGCAGGCCCATAATGAGGATCTTCGTCTGAGGCAGCACCGCGTCCAGATCCGCAATGGGCCGCACCTCGTCAAAGGCCGGGTGGGGCCGGCCGCTGCGGCTGAGGCCCAGGATGTGGGCGGCGCCCATGCCCCGCAGCCGCTCCGCTGTGTTGATGCCGATATCGCCGGTGCCCAGAATGGTGAAGGTGTTGTCCCGGATGGACCGGACCGCCAGCTGGTTGGACCAGCCATGGCCGCGGACCACGGCCTCGTACTCCGGCATCCGCCGCAGCAGCATCAGCGTGACCATGACCACGTGCTCGGCGATGGTGACGCCGTAGACGTTGGAGTTGGTCATGAGACAGTTGGGGTTGGCGAAGAGAGTGGGGTCCTTGCAGTAGGGGTCGATCCCGGCGAAGGAGCAGCAGTACCACTTCAAAGAGGCGGGGGCGGTCCGCAGCAGCTCCGGGGAGTGGGCGTAGAGGACTTCGCAGTGCTGGACGCAGGCTTTGGCCTCCTCGAGCTGGTCCAGATCGAAGAAGTGGGGGACGAAGCCCGCCTCCTCCGCGGTTTGGCGGATCTGGGCCTTGTGGGCCTCGGTGAGGAATTCCAGATAGATGCAGAGATTGCGGCTCATGGATGGTTCAGCTCCTTTTCATAGGCGTGATAGACTTGCTCCGCGCAGCGCATGCCGTCCGCCGCGGCGGAGAGGATGCCGCCGGCATAGCCGGAGCCCTCCCCGCATGGGTACAGCCCCCGGAGAGAGGATTGATATGTCTCATCCCGGACGATGCGCACCGGAGAGGAGGACCGGCTCTCCACCGCCGTCAGCACGGCGTCGGGATTGTCGTAGCCCCGGAGCTTCTGCCCCAGCAGCGGCAGCGCCTGGGCCAGGGCCTCCGCCACGAAGGGAGGAAGGCAGTCCCACAGGCTGCACCAGGTGACGCCGGGGCGGTAGCTGGGCCTGACCCGGCCGGGGCCTGTGGAGGGGCGATGGGCCAGGAAGTCCTCTACCCGCTGGGCCGGGGCCCGGAAGCCCCCGCCGCCCAAGGTGAAGGCGGCCTCCTCCAGCCGGCGCTGGAAGGCGATGCCCGCCAGGGGGCCCTCGCCGCCGAAATCCGCCGGCGTGACGCCCACCAGCATGGCGCCGTTGATGTTCTCCCTGTCCCGGGCGTATTCGCTCATGCCGTTGGTGACCACCCGGTCCTGCTCCGAGGCGGCGGCCACCACCTCGCCGCCGGGGCAGACGCAGAAGGAGAATACGCCCCGGCCGTCCGGCAGGTGGCAGGAGAGCTTGTAGGTGGAGGCCGGGAGCCCCGGGTGCCCGGCGAAGCGCCGGTACTGGGCGGCGTCGCAGTCCGCCTGGCGGTGCTCGATCCGCACGCCCACGGCGAAGGGCTTGGCCTCCATGGCCGCGCCCCGGCCGTGGAGCATCTGGAAGGTGTCCCGGGCGGAGTGGCCGGGGCAGAGGATCAGGCGGCGGCAGGGCAGGGAATAGGCCCCCTCCGGGCCCTCCGCCGTTACCGCCGTCAACGCGCCGTCCTCCGTGGTCAGGTCCGAGAGGCGGCTCTCAAAGCGGATGTCCGCCCCCAGCTCCAGCAGCTCCCGCCGGAGATTTTTCAGGGCGATGTGGAGGTAGTCGGTGCCCACGTGGGGCTTGGCGTCGATGAGGATGTCCTCCGGCGCGCCGCAGCGGACCAATGTCTCCAAAATGAAGCGGTGGCGCAGGTCCTTTGTGCCGGTGTTCAGCTTCCCGTCGGAGAAGGCCCCGGCGCCGCCCTCGCCGAATTGGACGTTGCTGGTGACATCCAGCTCCCCGGTGGACCAGAAACGCTCCACATCGGCCTTCCGGTCCTCCACGGCCTTGCCCCGCTCCAGCAGGATGGGCCGCAGTCCGGCCCGGGCCAGGACCCACGCGGCGAAGAGGCCCGCGGGTCCCGCACCCACCACCACCGGCGGCACCGCCGGGGCGGACAGGGGGGCGGGCGGCGCGTATGCCGGAGCGGGGATCAGCCGGGTGATCTTTTTGCTGCGGCAGCGGCGCAGCACGGCGGCCTCGTCCTTCACGGCGGCGGCCACGGTGTACACCACGGACACGTCCTCCCGGGCGTCCACGCTGCGGCGCAGGACCGTCAGACGCTCCAGGTCCTTCTCCCGCACCCGCAGCAGCCGGGCCGCGGCGGCGCTCAGCTCCGCCATGCCGGCGCCGGGGGGCAGTTTGATGGATTCGATCTTCAGCAAGGCAAGCGCTCCTTTTTACGGGGTGTTTCAATCAGGTCTATCATACCACAGCTTTCCGCCGGGGAAAACCGCCTTTCGCTTTTTTCTGTTTTCCCGATGTTCAAAGTTTCTTCAAAAACCTTTCAGACTTTTTTAAGTTGCCGCTTTTATACTGTGGCCAAAGGTTGAGGGAGGGACACCGGGAACCGGATCCGCTCTCACGGACCATTTAAAATCCAGACAAACTTTTGTCACACATTGGACACAGGGTCCTGCTATGATCGGTTCTAATGAGCAGACCGGCGGGATACAATAGGAGGAATCGAGTATGTATAACGACGAGAAGAATCTGTATCACTACACATATCGCAAGGACGGCAGCGAGAGCGGCCATGAGCCCCAGGCGGAGGCGCAGCCCTCCGTGGACGACCAGCTCCGCGCCTTCCAGGATCAGAACGGGCCTCAGCGGCCCATCCAGGAGATGAAGCCAGTGAAGAAAAACCGCATGGGCCTGAAGATCACCGCGCTGGCCCTGTGCTGCGCCCTGCTGGGCGGCGCCGTGGGCGGCGGCGTGGCCTGGGGCATCTCCCGGTCCGGCAGCGGCACCTCCATCAATGTCAGCAGCCGGCCTGCCACCACCGTTTCCATCAACAAGGTGGACGGCAAGACCGAGATGAGCGACGCGGAGGTCTACGCCGCCACCGTCAACAGCGTGGTGTCCATCCGGACCAGCGCCACCAGCGGCACCAACTTCTTCGGTCAGGCGGTGGAGACCGCTTCTGCCGGCTCCGGCTTCGTGCTGACGGCGGACGGCTATATCGTCACCAACTACCATGTGGTCAAGGACGCCGACACCGTCACCGTCACCATGTACAACGGTGACGAGTACAACGCGCTGTATGTGGGCGGCGACGAGGACTATGACATCGCCGTCATCAAGGTGGAGGCCACGGGCCTGCCGGCGGTGACGCTGGGCGACAGCAGCACGCTGAACGTGGGTGACCACGTGCTGGCCATCGGCAACCCCCTGGGCGAGCTGACCTTCTCCATGTCCGGCGGCATGGTCTCCAGTGTGAACCGCACCATCAACGTGGACGGCACGCCCTTCAACATGATCCAGACCGACGCCTCCATCAACCCCGGCAACTCCGGCGGCCCCCTGATGAACAGCTACGGCGAGGTGGTAGGCATCGTCTCCGCCAAGTACTCCAGCTACTCCGATGAGTCCGTAGAGGGCCTGGGCTTCGCCATCCCCATCAACGACGTGTACGCCATGATCGAGGACATCATGACCAACGGCTACGTGACCAACAAGCCGTACCTGGGCATCTTCGGCGGCTCCATGACCGAGCAGATGGCGGCCCAGTACCGCTATGACATCTCCAAGGGCGTGTTCGTCTACTCCGTGGAGGAGGGCAGCGCCGCAGAGAAGGCGGGACTCCAGATGGGCGATGTGATCACCAAGGTGGACGACACCGACATCTCCACCATGGAGGATCTGACCGCCGTCAAGAAGCAGTATTCCGCCGGCGACACTGTGACCTTCACCGTGTACCGCCAGGGCGAAACCATCACGTTGTCCCTGACCTGGGACGCCACCCCGGCCGATACCGCCGCCAATGAGAACCAGGACCAGACCGTCCAGGACAACAGTCAGTACGGCGGCTACGATCCCTACGATCTGTTCGACTACTTTTTCGGCGGCGGCCGGTAAATCAGCATCGCATCGCGCCTGAGGAGGCCTGCGGCAGCAGCTGCGGAAAGGCACAGCCTCCATGCGGCAGGAGCGGCGTGTGAACATAGAATTGCAACCGTTGAATTTGGAAAAGCGCGCCGGGACTCCCCGGCGCGCTTTTGGGCGATACGGAGACTTTTTGTGGGAAAATGCCCCCCTTTCGTCTGCTGCTCTTGCGCTTTCGGCGGGAGAATGGTACAATACTAAGTCGAAAATACGGCAAAGGAGATTTGCTTTTATGAAGCTCGGTATTGTGGGACTTCCAAATGTAGGAAAATCGACCCTGTTCAACGCCATCACCAACGCCGGCGCCGAGAGCGCCAACTACCCCTTCTGCACCATCGACCCCAACGTGGGCATGGTGGCCGTGCCGGACGAGCGGCTGGACCATCTGGCGGAGATGTACGAGCCGGATAAAAAGACCCCGGCGGTGGTGGAGTTCGTGGACATCGCGGGATTGGTCAAGGGCGCCAGCCAGGGTGCGGGCCTGGGCAACAAGTTCCTGGCCAACATCCGGGAGACCGACGCCATCGTCCATGTGGTGCGCTGCTTTGACGACGAGAACATCATGCACGTGGTGGCCGACGCGGGGACCAACGTGCCCGTGGACCCCAAGGGGGACATCGAGACCATCGACCTGGAGCTGATCATGGCGGACCTGGAGATGGTGAACCGCCGGATCGAGCGGGCCGCCAAGGCCGCCAAGGGCGACAAGAAGTTCCTCCACGAGGTGGACGTGTTCAAGGGCCTGGCGGAGCACCTGAACAACGGCAAGTCCGCCCGGACCTACGATTGCTCCGACGAGGACATGGCCCTGATCGCCACCAGTGACCTGCTGAGCCTCAAGCCCGTCATCTACGCCGCCAACACCGACGAGGAGGGCTTCACCCATCTGGACGCCAACCCCTACTACCAGCAGGTCAAGGCCATCGCCGACGCCGAGGGCGCCCAGGTGCTGCCCATCTGCGCCAAGCTGGAGCAGGACATCGCCGAGCTGGAGGGCGAGGAGAAGCAGATGTTCCTGGAGGAGCTGGGCGTGGAGGAGTCCGGCCTGGACCGGCTCATCAAGTGCTCCTACGCCCTGCTGGGCCTGATCTCCTTCCTGACCTACGGCAAGGACGAGTGCCGGGCCTGGACCATCAAGAAGGGCACCAAGGCCCCCCAGGCCGCCGGTAAGATCCACACCGACATCGAGCGGGGCTTCATCCGGGCGGAGGTCATCGCCTACGAGGACATGGTCAAGTGCGGCAGCGTGGCCGCGGCCCGGGAGAAGGGCCAGCTGCGCAGCGAGGGCAAGGAGTACGTGGTCCAGGACGGCGACATGATCTACTTCCGCTTCAACGTGTGAGGGAAATGCCATGACCGACCAGGAGCGCCTTGCGGCGTATGACCGCCTGTACGCGGACCTTTTGAAGGAGCGGGACCAGGTGCTCTCCCGCCTGGAGGAGCAGCGCGCCGCTGGAAAGGTCCGGGGTGTCACCCACCAGCAGCTGCTGGCCCAGAAGCTGACGCTGCAAAATCACATTGCCCGCTTTGCCGCCTACGGTATCCGGGAGGATGGACAGTCATAAAGAGCGATGAAAAAAGACACGACATTCGTCGTGTCTTTTTTCGCTCCTCCGGCCTCAGAGCGGAGAGAACCGGGAATAGGCCGGCTGGCGGTCCTCCTCCGGACGCTCCCCGGAGGTGGGTCAATAATTTTCGCAGTGGACTTCGAAGAAGCTCTTGGAGTAGAGGCAGGTGGGGCAGACCTCCGGGGCGGCGGTGCCCACCACGATGTGACCGCAGTTGCGGCACTCCCACACCTTGACCTCGCTCTTTTCAAAGACCTGGGCGGTCTCCACGTTCCGCAGAAGGGTCCGGTAGCGCTCCTCGTGGCGCTTTTCGATGGCGGCCACCAGACGGAATTTGGCGGCCAGCTCCGGGAAGCCCTCCTCCTCGGCGGTCTTGGCAAAGCCGTCGTACATATCCGTCCACTCGTAGTTCTCGCCCTCGGCGGCGTGGAGCAGGTTTTCCTCCGTGCCGCCCAGACCATGAAGCTCCTCGAACCACATTTTCGCATGGGCCTTCTCGTTTTCCGCGGTCTTGAGGAACAGGGCCGCGATCTGCTCGTATCCTTCCTTCTGGGCCACGGCGGAGAAATAGGTGTATTTGTTACGGGCCTGGGACTCGCCGGCAAAGGCGGCCTCCAGGTTCTTTTCGGTCTGGGTGCCGGCGTATTTGCTGCCGCTCTTGGCGGGCGCTTCCTCCAGCTTTTCAAAAGCGGAGGCGGGCTGCTTGCAGAGGGGGCAGGTGAAATCCTCCGGCAGGCTCTCGCCTTCATAGATATAGCCGCAGATCTTGCACTTCCATTTGCTCATGTTGCTGTCCTTCCTTCGATGTAAAATGTCGCTTCGGTCCTGATAGGTGGTGTGGAGCATCTGCTCGGCCATCTGGCTGAGCGGCTGGCCGTAAAAGGCCTCATAGACCTGCTTGATCTCCGGATTTTCGTGGCTGGCCCGCAGTGTCATGGATTCGTCTCGCCGGTACAAGGCGGCGATGCGGCTCTTCCGGGTGTCGTCCGCGTTTTTTGACAGGTCCTTGGGCTGTCCGCCGCCGCCGATACAGCCGCCCGGGCAGGCCATGACCTCCACAAAGTGGTACTGTGCCCCGTGCTCCTTCATTTGCGCCAGGAACTTCCGGGCGTTGGCGGTGCCGTAAACAACGGCCACCCGCAGCGTCTGGCCGCCGATCTCCACCTGCGCCTCCCGCACACCCTCGTAGCCTCTGACCGGATTCAGCTCAAGCAGGGCTGTCGGTGCCTCCTGGCCGGTGAGGTAGGTATAGGCGGTGCGGAGGGCGGCCTCCATCACGCCGCCGGTATTGCCGAAGATGACCCCGGCACCGGACGCCTTGCCCATCAGGGAGTCATAGGCGGAGTCCTCCAGAGCGTTCCAGTCGATGCCCTCGGCCTTGGCCCACCGGGCCAGCTCCCGGGTAGTGATCACCTGGTCCGTATCCCGCATCCCCTCGATGCCGTGATAGTCGGCGGCGCTGTGCAGCTCCTCCCGGCGGATCTCGAATTTCTTGGCGGTGCAGGGCGTGAGGGCCACATGGACGATCTGACGGGGATCCAATCCCATCTTCTGGGCAAAATAGGTCTTGACCGTGGGACCCTGCATCCCGATGGGGCTTTTGGCCGTGGAGAGGTGGGGCAGCAGCTCCGGAGCGTAGATCTCCGCGAAATGCACCCAGCCGGGACAGCAGCTGGTGAATTGGGGGAGGGGACGGTCCTTCCGGCTGATCCGGCGGATCAGCTCGCTGGCTTCCTCCACGATGGTGAGGTCCGCGGCGAAGTTGGTGTCCAGCACGTAGTCGGCGCCCAGAGCCCGCAGCAGCGCCACCATTTTCCCCTCCACGAAAGCGCCGGGGTCCATGCCGAAGGCCTCGCCCAGGGAGGCGCGGACTGCGGGGGAAGTGCTGACCACCACGATTTTCCCGGGATCGGAGACTGCCTGCCGGACCTGAGGGACCTCGTCCCGCTCGGTGATGCTGTCCACCGGGCAGACGTTGGCGCACTGGCCGCAGTAGATGCAGACCGCATGTCCGCCGGTCTGCTCCAGGGTGTAGGCGCCGTGTACGCCCATCAGATTGGCGCAGGCGTTCTTGCACATGCCGCATCGGATGCACGCTTCTTCCCGGCGCACGATGCTGGGATTGTCCTCCTCAATGGGGACGCGGACGGATAGGGGCAGATGTTTCAGAATCCTCACTTTCCTTTCTGCTGAGAGTTCCTCTTGCAGTCCTCGCATACATACAGCAGCTTCAGATCGTAGGACAAAAACGGTATCCCTGCCTTCTGCTCCAGCTGCGCGGTCAGGTCTCCCAGATCCACGTCCAGCAGCCTGCCGCATTTTTCACATACGAAATGATCGTGCCGCTGGATCCGGTCATACCGGTCAGGCAGCCCCTCTACGGATACCCTGCGGATCCTGTGCGTCTCCCACAAGCGGTTGAGGTTGTTATACACGGTGGCCAGCACCACGGTGGGATACGTTTTCCGCAGTTCCTCAAAGACCTGTTCTGCCGTCATATGGCTGTAAGAGGATTCCACGATCTCTAAAATTTTTTTTGCGTATTTCGTCATGACGATCAGCTCACTTTTTTAGAATCGTTCTAAATTATTATATCGGCCTTTCAACAGATGTCAAGAAAAAACTTAAAAAAAGAAAGACATCTGCTTCCAGCAGATGTCTTTCTTTTTTGGTGCGCGAGGCGGGACTTGAACCCGCACGTCCGTAATGGACACTAGAACCTGAATCTAGCGAGTCTGCCAATTCCACCACTCGCGCATATGATCGGATTGACCGTTTGGGAAACGGACTGGTGCGGCTGACGGGACTTGAACCCACACGTCGAATCGACACCAGCACCTCAAGCTGGCCTGTCTACCAGTTCCAGCACAGCCGCAAATATCGCATCCCTTAGAAAAGACTGCTTGATTATTATAGCCAGAAGCCAACCGGATGTCAACCTTAAATTTCCGTTTTTCCCGAAAAAATTTCCCCGCCGGTTTTCCGGCGGGGAAATGATGGGTCAGCGGTTTTCCACGGGGGTGTAGGTGCGGTGCTCCTCCACGCACTCGTACCGGGGACGGATCAGCTTGCCGCCCACGGACAGCTCCTCCATCCGGTGGGCGCTCCAGCCTGCGATACGGGCCACGGCGAACAGGGGCGTGTACAGCTCCATAGGCAGGCCCAGCATCTCGTAGACGAAGCCGCTGTAAAAGTCGATGTTGGTGGAGAGCACCGACTTGTGCTGCCGCTCCATCAGCAGCTGCTTGCCGATCCGCTCCACGTTGGCGTACAGCGCCAGCTCCGCCTGGCGGCCCTTTTCCTCCGCCAGATGGGTCACATAGTCCCGGAACACCTCGCACCGGGGGTCGGTCTTGGTGTAGACGGCGTGGCCCAGGCCGTAGATCAGGCCGCTGCGGTCGAAGGCCTCCTTGTTCAGCATCTTCGTCAGGTAGTCGGCCACGCAGCCGTCGTCATTCCAGTCGGAGATGTTCTCCTTGATGTCGGCCATCATGGCCATGACCTTGTTGTTGGCGCCGCCGTGGCGGGGGCCCTTCAAAGAGGCCATGGCGGCGGCGATGGCGGAGTAGGTGTCCGTGCCGGAGGAGGTGACCACGTGGTTGGTGAAGGTGGAGTTGTTGCCGCCGCCGTTGTCCGCGTGGAGCACCAGGGCCACGTCCAGCGTCCGGGCCTCCAGCTCCGTGTAGCTGCAGTCCTCCCGCAGCATCCGCAGGAAGTTCTCCGCCGTGCTCAGGTCCTCCTTGGGCACGTGGATGAACAGGCTCTCGCCGTTGCTGTACCGCCAGGCCTGATAGGCGTAGATGGCCAGCACCGGCATGTTGCTCATCAGCTGGAGGCACTGGCGCAGCACATTCTCCAGGGAGATGTCGTTGGGCTTGTCGTCGTAGCAGAACAGGGTCAGGATGCCCCGCTGCATGGTGTTCATCATGTCCCGGGGCGGCGCCTTCATGATGACGTCCCGGAAGAAGTTGGTGGGCAGCGTCCGGTAGGAGGCCAGCTGGTCGCAGAAGGCCTGGAGTTGGTCCGGCGTGGGCAGCTCGCCGAACAGCAGCAGATACGCCGCCTCCTCAAAGGCGAAGCGCCGGCCGGCGGAGCCGGTGACCAGATCCCGGGTGTCGATGCCCCGGTAGTACAGCACGCCGTCCTGGGGGATGATGTGCTCGCCCTGGGTGACGCTGTAAGACTGGATCTCGCCCACGCGTGTCAGACCCGTCAGCACGCCGCGGCCGTCCTCGTCCCGGAGGCCCCGCTTGACGTTGTATTCCTTGTACAGTCTGGGATCGATGTAGTTCTTCTTCTCCCACTGTTCCTTCAGCGCCATAATGGCGGGGGTGATCTCACAATAGGCGTTTTCGCGGTTCTCTTTCCAGATCATGGGCAGGACGCTCCTTTCAGCGGCAGCCATCGCCGCTCTCATTATTTGCAATATTAACATGAACAACTTTCATTTTCAATAGATAAATCCAGAAAAATTAAAAAATATTTTGCAAAATTTGCATGAATATAAAAATGACTTGCATTTGCGGGGCGGATTTGGCAAAAACGGCGCCACTCCCTGCGGAATGGCGCCGTTTTTTTTTCGCTCTTTTGGCGGATCTGACAAAGGCGGACCTTTACAGTTGGTCCAGAGTGGCTCCAATGGGATCGGTGATCACCAGATCCGCCGCCAGATCCCGGGCCACGGCGGACTTGTTGATGAGCACCAGCTTGTGGCCCCGGTAGTAATTGATGAGCCCGGCGGCGGGGTAGACGTTGAGCGACGTGCCGCCGATGATGAGCATATCCGCCTCGGAGATGAAGTGGACAGCGTCATTGAGGGTCTTTTGGTCCAGGCCCTCCTCATAGAGCACCACATCGGGCTTGACGGGGCCGCCGCAGGTGCAGCGGGGCACGCCCTGGCTGTGGAGCATGAAGTCGAAGTCATAGAACTTCCCGCAGCGCTCACAGTAGTTGCGGTGGACGCTGCCGTGGAGCTCCAGCACGGTTTTGCTGCCGGCGGCCTGGTGGAGTCCGTCGATGTTCTGGGTCACGATGGCTCTGAGCTTGCCGGCGGCCTCCCACTGGGCCAGCTTACGGTGGGCGGCATTGGGCTTTGCTCCGGGTGAGAGGAGCTTGGCCCGGTAGAAGCGGAAAAATTCTTCGGGGTTGCTTTCATAAAAGGTATGGCTTAAAATCACCTCAGGCGGATACCGCCACTGCTGGTGGTACAGCCCGTCGGTGCTGCGGAAGTCCGGGATGCCGGATTCGGTGCTGACCCCGGCGCCGCCGAAAAAGACGATGTTGTCGGAGCCGTCCACCAGTTCCTTCAGCCGTTTTACGCTCTCCGTCATCATGATTCCCTCCATTTCCCCCTATAAGGAGTGTTACAATGAATATCCAGATCTTCGGCGCCTCCAAGTCCTTCGATACCCGGAAGGCCGAGCGGTGGTTCAAGGAGCGCCGCATCAAGTACCAGTATATCGACGTCCCCTCAAAGGGATTATCCCCCCGGGAGTACCAGTCCGTCAAGCAGAAAGTGGGCTTTGAGGCCCTGGTGGATACCAGGAGCCGGGCCTACGAGGCCCATTACATGGCCTACCTTACGCCGGAGGCCCGGGAGGAGAAGCTCCTGGAGCACCCGGAGCTGTTTCGCACCCCCATCGTCCGCAACGGCCGGGAGGCCACCGTGGGATACTGTCCGGAGGTCTGGGCGACGTGGGAGTGAGGCCGGGGCGTTGAAACGGCCCCAAACCGCGCATACTAAGTCGAACGTCTGAGGAAAATCGGAGAGGAGGGTGGCCCATGGTCCTGCCGAAAAACCGCTGGCTGCGGGGCGCGTATCTCATGACCCAGCGGTATCTGCGCCACAATGTGGGCAGCCAGAGCGCCGCCCTGGCCTTCTACCTGCTGTTCATGATCTTTCCGCTGCTGATCTTCATCAGCGCCCTGCTGGGATTGCTGCAGCTGGATGTGGCGGCCATTTTGGACGCTCTGGTGGAGTTTTTGCCCACGGAGGTGGTCAGCATCGTGGGAATGTATCTGAACTATGTAGGGGAGGACCCCAGTCCCCAGCTGCTGCTGTTCGGACTGTTCTTCTCCATTTACTTTCCCATGCGGGCCACCAACACGTTGATGCGGGCGGTGCGTACCGCCTACCACCTGGGGCCGCCCCGGGCGGCGGTACGCCATGTGATCAAGACGTTTCTCTACACGGTGGTGCTGATCGTCACCATCACCGTGACCCTGGCACTGATGACCGTGGGCGACCGGCTGCTGCTGTACGCGGTGGAGAACTTCCATCTGCCGTCGTTTCTGGCGGAGCTGTGGGCCCGGCTGCGGTTCCCGGTGTCGGCGGTGGCGGGGTATTTCGCCCTGTTCTTCCTGTATGCCCTGGCCCAGGATGTCCGCCAGCCCTGGCGGAACATCTGGCCCGGGACCCTGGCGGCGTTGGGGGCCTGGCTGGCGCTGAGCTGGCTGTACGCCTTCTATGTGGACAATGTGGCCCACTACTCGCTGCTCTACGGTTCCATCGGCGCGGTGATCGTGCTGCTGATCTGGCTGTATATGAGCGCCGCCACCCTCATTCTGGGGGCGGAACTCAACGGCACCATCATGAGTCTGCGCAAGGACGGGCAGGGGGACGTGTAGCCTTTACTTCCGACCGGAAATCCGGTACAATGAGAAAAATGATCCAGAAAAACGGAAAGGATGAACGTGCCTTGATGGATGAAAAACTGCGGGAATACGCCAGCTTGCTGGTGCGGGTAGGTTTGAACGTGCAGAAGGGCCAGACTCTGGTGATCTCCTCCCCGGTGGAGTGCGCCTTCTTCGCCCGGCTCTGCGCGGCGGAGGCCTATGACGCCGGCTGCCGGGAGGTGGTCATGAACTGGAGTGATGACGCCCTGGCCCGGATGAAATACCTCCGCGCGGAGGACGCCGTGTTCGATACGGTGCCCCTGTGGCGGCGTCACTTCTACAACGACTACGCCCTGGAGGGGGCGGCATACCTGGCCATCTCCGCCTCGGACCCGGAGAACCTCAAGGGCGTGGACCCCGGCCGTCTGGTCCGTAGCCAGCAGGCCAGCGGCAAGGCCCTCAAGGACTTCGACCGTCTGCAGATGTCCAGCGGCTTCCCCTGGTGCATCGCCTCCATCCCCATTCCCTCCTGGGCCCGGAAGGTGTTCCCGGACCTGCCGGAGGCGGAGGCTATGGAGCGGCTGTGGGAGGCCATCTTCCGCGCCGTCCGGGTAGGGGGGGACGGCGGCGCCGTGGCGCGGTGGCAGGCCCATCTGGAGACCCTGGCCCACCGGCTGGAACGGCTCAACGCCCTGGACCTGCGGACTCTTCACTACACCAACAGCCTGGGCACCGATCTGACCGTGGAGCTGCCGGAGGGCTGTGTCTGGGAGGCCGGCAACGACCGCACCCTCTCCGGCGTGCCCTTTATCGCCAACATCCCCACGGAGGAGATTTATACCGCCCCGCTGAAAACCGGGGTCAACGGCGTGGTGTATTCCTCCATGCCCCTGGCTCACGACGGCCACATCATCGACAAGTTCCGTTTTGTGGTGAAGGAGGGCCGGATCGTGGAGGCCCGCGCGGAGCAGGGAGAGGCGGCGCTGAAAGCCGCCATCAGCGTGGACGAGGGCGCCGCCTGCTTCGGTGAGGTGGCCCTGGTGCCCTACGACAGCCCCATCTCCAATCAGAAGATCCTGTTCTACAACACCCTCTTTGACGAGAACGCCGCCTGCCACATCGCCTTCGGCGAGGGGTACCCCTGCATCCGGGGCGGCCGGGAGATGACCAAGGACGAGCTCAAGGCGCGGGGACTCAACGACTCCATCACCCACGTGGACTTCATGGTGGGCACGGCGGACCTGAATATCACCGGCACCACCCGGGACGGGCGGGAGGTACCCGTGTTCGTAAACGGCAACTTCGCCCCGGAGATCTGAACAGAGAAACGATACAAGGCCGCACTGCCCGCCCCGAGAGGCGGGCTCCCCGGCCTTGGCGGGAAACATCACATAGGAGGAACCAACATGGCTTACAAACAGAGAGAGAGCGACGAACACGTACTGATCTGCCCCGGCGCCTCCGTCACCGGCGAGGTGACCCTGGGCAAGGGTGTCAACATCTGGTACAACGCGGTCCTGCGGGGCGATGAGGGGGCCATCACCGTGGGTGAGAACACCAACATCCAGGATTGCGCCGTGCTCCACGAGGAGACGGTGGTGGGCGCCGGCTGCACCATCGGCCACGGCGCCATCGTCCACGGCTGCACCATCGGCGACAATGTGCTCATCGGCATGGGAGCCACCGTGCTCAACGGCGCCCGGATCGGCGACGACTGCATCGTGGGCGCCGGGGCCCTGGTCACCGGCAAAATGGACGCCCCCGCCGGGTCCATGATCCTGGGCAGCCCCGCCAAGGTGGTCCGGCCCCTGACGGCGGAGGAGATCGAGGGCAACCGGATCTCCGCCCGGGGCTATCTCCACACGGCGGAGAAATACCGCCGGAGCTGAGCCGTGCCGTCCCTATCGGCGGAAGGCACACAAAGGGAAACGCTATGGAATTGAACAAAGGTAATATCAAGGGTCTGCTGCTGGTGATCTGCGGCGGCGTGGCCTTTTACTGCGCGCTGCAGAATCTGGGGACCGTGATCGCCGCGGCAGCCTGGCTGCTGGGGATCCTCAGCCCCTTCCTGCTGGGCTGCGCCATCGCCTTCATCCTCAATGTCCCCATGCGGGCCATCGAGCGGCACCTGTTCCCGGGAGCAGCCCGGGGCGCCGGGGCACGGCGGCCGCTGGCGCTGCTGCTGACGCTGGTGGCGGTGCTGGGCGTGCTGGCTCTGGCCTCCTCGGTCATCGGGCCCGGCATCACCGACGCTGTGCGGTCCATCGCCGGCCAGGTGCCCGGCGCCATTGAGCGCCTGCAGGAGTGGCTCAATGGGCTCTCCGCCTACCTGCCCATGATCCAGGATTTCATCGCGGAGCTGGATATGGACTGGCAGAGCCTCTCCCGGAAGGCGCTGGACTTCGCCCAGAGCCTGGGCAGCGGACTGCTGTCCTCCGGCGGCGGGCTGATCGGGGGCGTGGTCAGCGGTGTGAGCACCTTCGTCATCGGTCTGATCTTTTCATTCTACATCCTTCTGCAAAAGGAAAAGCTGGCCCGGCAGGGCCGGCAGGTGATTTACGCCCTGCTGCCGACCCGGCGGGCCGACCGGGCGCTGGAGGTTTTGCGTCTGGCCGGGCGGACCTTCTCCAGCTTCCTCTCCGGCCAGTGCCTGGAGGCCTGCATCCTGGGCACGCTGTTTGTGGCGGCCATGACCATTTTCCGGATGCCCTACGCGCTGCTGGTGGGTGTGCTGATCGCCCTGACCGCCCTGATCCCCATTGTGGGGGCCTTTATCGGCTGCGGTGTGGGCGCGCTGCTCATTGCCATTGGGGACCCCTGGAAGGCCCTGTGGTTCATCGTGCTGTTTTTGATTTTGCAGCAGGTGGAGGGGAACCTCATCTACCCCCATGTGGTGGGATCCTCCGTGGGTCTGCCCTCCATCTGGGTGCTCTCCGCCGTGACCTTGGGCGGCAGCCTTATGGGCATTCTGGGTATGCTGGTATTCATCCCTCTGTGCTCCGTGCTCTACGCCCTGTTCCGGGACTACGTGAAGCAGCGTCTGCGCCAGCGCGCGGTGCCGGAGGAGAAATGGCGGGAGGCGCCGCCTCCTCCGAGGCCCGCTTCGGCGAGAGAGGCGAAGCCGCCCCGGGAGAGGAAGCCCAAGCGTTGAACGCAGGGTCCCTGCGGGGATCCGCCTCATCCTCTTTTTGGAGGCATCAAAAAGAGAACTCTCCAGAGGGGCGTCTCCTGCCCCTTTGGGGCAATTCACCTTCCGGCCCACGGCCGGCCCAAGAGAAAAAACGCTTTGATGAACAGGCGGACCCACTTTGTGGGTCCGCCTGTTCGTGCGTACGGGGGTCTGGAGAATCGGTGCGGCAGAGGCCGGTGGTCCCGCCGTCCCTGCGCCGTTCCCCGGCAAACGAAAGACCACGGAGCCGCACAGACCATAGGGCGGATAACTGGGGGGTCATCGGACTTGCCGCTGCTTCTCTCTTGCTGTCTCGCGCTGCGGCGCTCCTGGTATTTCCGCCACCAGTGTTCCACCGGTTCCTCCTCCCCCGCGTTATGCGCTGCCCCGGTGGTCGCTGAGGGCTTCTCCATTTTACCGTAGGGGCGGAGTCAATATCCGTCCTCTTCCTGCCCTTCGCCTGCCCCAAGCCTTCCCCCGGGGGGGAGATGCTGCCTGCGCAGCAGGCGCCGGATGAGGGCCCGGCACCGGACCAACTCCGATCAACGTACCCGCCAAAAAAAATTCACGTTTTCTATTGACAACGATCCTTGTCAATGCTATCCTGTGAATGACAAGGATAGTTGTCATGTTGACGGAAAAAGTTGTCAGAGAGGAGGCGCGCCATGCCGCTTTACAACCGGCTCAAGGAACACCGGGCCCGGCTGGGGGTCAACCAGCAGGAGATGGGGCGATTGGCGGGAGTGTCCCGCCAGACCATCAGCCAGATCGAGCGGGGGGACTACTCGCCGTCGGTGACGCTGGCGCTGAAGCTGGCCAAGATCTGCGGCACTGCCGTGGAGGACATTTTTTCCTATGAGGAGGACGGAGACGATGAAAACCAGGAGTGACAACCGCAGGGCTCTGCCGAAATTTTTCCTGACCATTCTGGGCGCCGGGCTCTTTGGCGGCGTGCTGGGCTTTGCGGCGGGCTTTCTGAACGTGGGCAACCTCGCCGACAGCGTGCGGCAGGCGCTCAGTGTGGCCCTGACCGCCTCCGCCCCCTGGGGCATCCCGGTGACGAACCTGATTGCCCTGGGCATCGGCTGGGGGCTGTACGCCAAGGCCAAAGGCCTTTACAGGACCTGGGACGGTGAGGATGAGGACACCATCGATGCCGCCGAGGAGCAGCTCAGCTGGGCGCTGCTGATGTCCGCTGTGGCGTTGCTGTGCGACCTGTTCTTCTTCTCCGTGGCAGTGGTCTACGCCGGCAGCCCCGCGGCCATGGGAGCCTTCATCGTGGAATTTTTCGTGGGTGTGGGCGTGGCCACGGTGCTGCAGCAGAAGGTCGTGGACCTGACGAAGAAGATCAACCCGGAGAAGCGGGGCAGCGTCTACGACATGCAGTTCCAGAAGAAGTGGATGGACAGCTGCGACGAGTCGGAGCAGCGGCAGACCGGTCAGGCCTGCTACAAGGCCTATCTGGCGGCTACCAAGGTGTGCCTTTGGATATGGGTGGCGCTGATGGTGTTCCACTTCGCCTTTGGTACGGGGCTGCTGCCCGCGGCGGCGGTGCTGGCCGTGTTCGGCGTTTTGCAGATCACCTATACTCTGGAGAGCATCCGGCTGGGCCGGAAAGGAGGAGCGCTGTAATGGATATCACCTTGCTGATCGCAGTACTGGTTGCCTGCGGCCTGCTGCTGTTTCCGGGACAGCGGAGGCGGAGCTGACCAGCCGGTCCATACAAAAAGCGGAGGCGGAGCGCAAGAGCGCTCCGCCTCTTCCGGCCTCCCTTGCAAGCGGCGGCGCTTTGTGGTATGCTGGCTCCATTGCGAGAGGAGGCGCGGACGTGGATCTGAGCAAAAAGCGGCTGTTCCTGCTGGACCTGGACGGCACCATTTATCTGGAGGACTCCCTGCTGCCCGGGGCGGTGGAATTTTTGGAGGATGTCCGCGCCCACGGCGGCGCCGTGCGGTATCTGACCAACAACTCCTCCCGGGGCGTGGACGCGGGACTGGAGAAAATGACCCGCCTGGGCGTGACGGCGCGGCGGGAGGAGTTCCTCACCGCCGTGGAGGCCACGGTCCACTACCTGCGCACCAGCCGCCCGGCGGGGGAGGCGTACTTCGCCGTGGGGACGGCGTCCTTCTGCCGCCAGCTGCGTCAGGCGGGCTTTGATATCCGGGAGACCCCGGACGATGACGTTGGGGCAGTGCTGGTGGGCTTCGACACGGAGCTTACCTACCGGAAGGTGGAGGACGCCTGCCGCCTGCTGTGCCGGGGGGTGGATTTCCTCGCCACCAATCCGGATCTGGCCTGCCCCACCCTGTACGGCTTCATGCCGGACTGCGGGTCCATCTGCGCCATGCTGCGGGGCACCGCGGGCCGGGAGCCCCACTGCATCGGAAAGCCAGACCCCACCATGATCCGCCTGGCCCTGGAACAGACCGGGTGCGCACAGTCGGAGGCGCTGATGGTGGGGGACCGGCTGTATACGGACATTGCCTGCGGCGTCAACGCCGGGGTGGACACGGCCCTGGTGCTGACCGGGGAGGCCACAGCGGCCGACGCCGCTGTCAGCCCAACGCCGCCCACGGCCATTTATCAGGACATGGCGGCCTTGCTGGCCGCCATTCGGGAGGCACGGAGATGACGACAGTTCTTGTGACCGCGGTAGTGGTATTGGTGCTGGTCGCCCTGGTGGTGGCCGGGCTTGCCGGGGCGCTGTTTTTCGGAGGCTTTTTACTGACGCGGGTGCTGGAGATCCTGGCGCCGGTGCTGCTTTTGATTTGGTTCGTGCTCCACGGCCGCCGCGGCGGCCCGGGGTGGGAGAGGCTGGCGGGGAAACGGTATGCCCACCGCGGGCTCCACGGCTCCGGCGTGCCGGAAAACTCCCTGTGGGCCTTCCGCTGGGCGGCGGAGGCCGGTTACGGCGCGGAGCTGGACGTCCACCTGACGGCGGACGGGCATCTGGCGGTGGTCCACGACAGCAACCTCTCCCGGATGTGCGGCGTGGAAGCGAAGGTGGAGGACCTGACGGCGGCGCAGCTGGGGAAGCTGCGGCTGGCCGGGACCGGGGAGTCCGTTCCCTTTCTGGAGCAGGTGCTGCCCCTCTTCGAGGGGCGAGCGCCGCTGGTGGTGGAGCTGAAAACCGCCGGGGGCAACCACGCGGCCCTGTGTGAAAAAACCATGGAATGTCTGGACCGCTTCGGCGCAGACTACTGTATCGAGAGCTTTGACCCCCGGTGCCTGGCATGGCTGCGGAAACACCGGCCGGAGGTGCTGCGGGGCCAGCTGACCCAGGACTTTCTGCGGCGGGGGGAGGACCAGCCCCTGAAAAACCGGCTGGCCCTGACGGCGCTGCTGTGCAACTGCCTGACCCGGCCGGATTTCGTGGCCTGCCGGTATCAGGACCGGCGGATGGCACCCATGGCGCTGTGGCGGCTGTGGGGCGGACGGACGGCCCTGTGGACCATCCGGGCGCCGGAGGAATTGGAGGAGACGGAGCGCCTGGGGGCGCTGCCGATCTTTGAGGGATTTGACCCGGAGGAGGGGTCGGCGAAATGACCAGAGAAGAAAAACAAGAAAAAAAGCGGCTGAAGAAGCGGGAAAAGCGCAGCTTCCGCCAAGCCATGGCCATGGAGCTGCGGGAGCACAAGAGTTCCTTCATCGTCTTTGCCGTGCTGCGGACCCTGGTCATCGTGACCCTGGTCCGCCAGATCATGCTGGGCAGCTATGAGAGTGCCTTCTTCTGCGGCCTGGCGCTGCTGCTCCTCTATGTGCCCAGCTGGATTCAGGTGAAGCTGCGGATCGAGCTGCCGCCGGCCCTGGAGATCACCATTCTCTGCTTCATCTTCGCCGCGGAGATCCTGGGCGAGGTCAACGCCTTCTACGTGGTGGTGCCCAACTGGGACACTATGCTCCACACTCTCAACGGTTTTCTGGCCGCAGCGGTGGGCTTTTCCATGGTCATGCTGCTCAACGACGACGAGCGGCTGACCTTTGACCTGTCGCCGCTGTTTCTGGCCCTGGTGGCCTTCTGCTTTTCCATGACCATCGGCGTGCTGTGGGAGTTCTTCGAGTTCTCCATGGACTACTTCTTCGGCACCGACATGCAGAAGGACACCATCGTCCACGCGCTCCACACCGTGGCTCTGGACACCACCCGGTCCAACAAGGTGGTCACCATCCCCAATATCCAGGAGGTCTATATCAACGGCGAGGCCCTGGGGCTTGGCGGATATCTGGATATCGGCATCATCGACACCATGAAGGACCTGTTCGTGAACTTCATCGGCGCGGTGGTCTTCTCCGTCACCGGCTTCTTCTATGCCAAGAGCAAGGGCAGGAAGCGGACCCCGGCCCAGAACTTCGTCCCCAGCCGCAAGACTGAGGACCACGACTACCTGCGCCAGGCCATGGAGGAGGCTGGTATCCTGCCGGAGGACTCTGCGGAAAAGGCGGAGGAGGCGGCCGCCCCCGACGCCGGGCAGACGCCCCCTGCGAAGCCGGACGCTCCGCCGGAACCCTGAATACACCGCGATCAAAACAGCGCCCCGGACCTTTCGGTCCGGGGCGCTTATGGCTGCGATCAATCAGTCGTGATCCTGCTGGGCTTTCAGCACGGCGCCGGTGCGGGCGTCAATCTCGTACTCGTACTCCGTCTGAGCAGATTTGAATTCGATCTCGTAGCGGTAGGAGCCGTCGTCCTCGTCCAGCTCGCACTCCATCTCCCGGACCGCCGATGTGCTGACGCCGGCGTGGGCCAGGGCGGCGGCCTTGGCCGCCTCCGCGCCGATGAAGGAGGAGCCGGAGGAACTGCTGCCGCCGGAGACGGTGGAAGAGGTGGCTCCGTCGGTGGTGCCGGAGGTGGATACAGCGGCGTGGCTCTCCCGCTCCGCCTTCCACACGGCGCCGTCATAGGGGCCGATCTCGTACTCATACTCGGTGCTCCCAGCCCGGAATTCCACCTCGTAGCACTCCAGCCGGCCGTCGTCGTACTCCAGGCGGCAGGACAGGTAGGAGGTGTCCGCTTCTTTGACCCCGGCGTGGGTCAGGGCCGCGGACTGGGCCGCGGCCTCGCCGATCAGGGCGCCGGAGGAAGAGGCGGAGGCGAAATGGGTGTAGTTGTTGTCCTCGTCCCGCTCGGACTTGAGGATAGCGCCGTCGGAGAGACGGATGTCGTATTCATACTCGGCACCGCCGGAGCGGAACTCCACCTCATAGAGGGCGATCCCATCGTCCCAGTCCTGCTTGACCTGCAGGCCCAGGGCTGCGCTCTCGCTGACACCGGCGTCAGCCAGGGCGATGGATTTGGCCTTGTCGGCGGTAATGCCGCCGGAGGCGGCAGTGGTCGGAGCGGAGGTGCCGAGATTGGAGACATTGGCGGGGCCCTTGAGGACCTCCCCGGTCCAGGCGTCTACGTCGTAGCTGAATTCACCGCCTGCGGTGTACAGCTCCACCTCATAGTGGGCCGGGTACTCGTCCAGTTCGGGATCCACGTCATAGTAGGTGACGGCGGAGGCGGTCAGCCCGGCGTAGGCGATGGCGGCCTGGGCCGCGGCGTCCTTGCCGACGGGCATGGCCGGGGCGCCGGTTTCCCGCAGCTGCTTGAGCTCCTCCACGGACAATGCGGACAGAGCGTTAAAGTCCAGCTGGCCGTTGAGGGCCTGGACATCCCGGACCATGGCGGCCTTGCCGACGGAGATGCTGCTGCCCTGAGCCAGGGAGATCAGCTCGGCGTCATAGCCCACCACCTGGCTGAGGACGGCGGCACCGGCGGAGGCGTTTTGCAAAGCAGTGCCCACCTCGGAAGTCAGGTCGCTCTCCAGCCGGGCGGCCCGGAGGGCGTCGTCGTCCTCCACGGAGATCAAAATGGCGGAGGACAGCCGGTCCAGATACCCGTTTTGCAGCAGGGAGCCCACGATGGCGTTGACCGCCACCTTCAGCTGAGTGCCCTTGAGGTCCATACCGTCCAGGATCACCTCCGCATCCTCATTCAGGGCGTCGGCGGCGAGGACCTTCTCGTTTTTGTTGACCTGCAGCTGGATGCTGGGGTTCACGTCCAGGGAGACCACGGAGGCCACGGCGCTGGCGCTGCGCCAGCTGGTCAGGCCGAAGGCACAGCACACCACGGCCATGGCGGCGGCCACGGCCAGAGGCGCCCAGCGCCTGCGGGGCTTTTTGAATTCGGTCATGGGGATCACGGTTCCTTTCTGCTCCGTACAGGAGGCCAGGATGCGATCCAGAGGGTCCGGCGCGGCGTGGTCCATGGCGGTGCGCAGCCGCTGTTCGATCTCCTGTTCCCGGATATCCATATCAGTTGGCCTCCTTCCATGCGAGCTGGAGCTTTTTTAAGGCTCTGCTGTATTTGGACAGAACAGTGGGAAGCGGAAGCGCCAGCATGGCCGCGATCTCCCGGTGCTTCAGTCCGGCCAGGGCGTGGAGCGTGACAATCTGCCGCTCCTGGTCCCCCAGGGCCTCAAGCAACGCCAGCAGGGTCATCCGGTCCTCCTGGGAAACAGCGGGATTGTCGGCCAGACGGTCCTGCCAGTCCTCCTGAACCAGAGGCTCTGTCCGGCCCTGCTGGCGCAGGCGGCTGAGAGACAAATTCCGCACGATGGTCATGATCCAGGCCCGGGGTTTGCCCTGGGTCCGGTACTGGCCGGCGGACTGCCATACCTGAAGGTAGGCGTCGTGGAGCACATCCTCGGCGTCGTGGGGATTTTTCAGGATCGACAGCGCGAAGCCGTATACGGCGGGGCGGGTGCGGCTGTACAGGTCCGCAAGAGCCTCCTGGTCCCCACCCGCGATCCGGGCGATGCACTGGTCCAAAACGGCGTCGTCTCCCGGGGACGGCGCCGCCACGGTCATGCAGAACATGGTGGCTTCCTCCTGTTCACTCTATCAACGGGCGAAGAGGGCCCTTTATTGCACGATAGAGGAAAAAGTTTTCAATTCAGTATACCACCGCCCCGCAGGGGAGGGAAGTATGGAAAGCGACAAAAAATCTGCTGCTGCAAAAAAGCGGCCCCCGGAAGGGGACCGCCTGAAAGGAATTCAGTTCTTGACGCCGCAGACGCACAGCCCCAGGAAGGTCCTGCGGACCTGGGCGTCGGACAGACGGGTCTGATGCAGGATGGCAGTTAACTCCGGGGCTGTATAGGCTGCCGCCATGGAGGATTCCAGTCCCATCCGCAGAGGGCGGTAACGCACCAGCAGCCGCAGCAGCCACTGCTTCCACACCGCTGTGTCCCGCCGCAGATCCGTGACGCAGAACCGGCCGCCGGGCCGCAGCACCCGCCAGATCTCGTCAAAGACCAGCCGGGGCGTCTCCCACTCGTGGAGGGAGCCGTTGGACACTACGCAGTCGAAGCTGCCGTCGGGAAAGGGCAGATTCATGGCGCTGCCCACTACATAATCGGCGGGCATCCCATACTCCTGGGCGTTTTTCCGGGCGATCCGGACCATCAGGGGACTGCTTTCACAGCCGGTGAGGCTCCGGGAACCCAGCTGCCGGGCCAGCTCCAGCCCCACATAGCCCGGGCCGGGACCCAGCTCCAGCAGCGCACCGCTGCCCAGGTCGGCGGAGAGCATCTCCCGCACGCCGTTCCAGCCCCAGTCCCGCAGCTGGCGGGCCAGGCGGTCGTACATCCCGGCGGTGACCGGGTCCTGGATCCCGATTTCCGATTCACTGATCCGTGGCTTTTTGATCATGGGGCCTCCTTTCAGCCGGCAGGCGGAGATGTGTCTGCTCTAGTGTGCCTCCCTGAGGCGAAAAAACAACGCCGTTTCCAGCGCTTTTTTGCCCGGGAGCGGAAAAAGCAGCCTGTTTAGAAAAATCGTGGAAATTAAATACAATTATAGTTAGTTTTGTGCAACTCTGTCAAGCCCCTGCCTCATGCTGGCATGTAGGACGGAAAGCAGAGAGCGCCGGAACAGCTCTTGGGCTGCTCCGGCGCTGGCACCCCGAACTGGATTCGAACCAGCGGCCTATCGCTTAGGAGTACGGCGTACCATTTCGTAAATTGTTCATATCATATCTTCCCGTGTTGTTTCTTCGCAAATTGTGCTGCCTGGAGGCAGGTCAATTTGCACAAATTCCCCTGAAATATGCTGCCTTACAACGGCTTTTCAAATGTCGTATTAGCAAGGTATTAGCAGGAACCCCTTGTGACAGAGGGCTTCCAGGGGCCGTTTCAAAATGCTATTAGCACAGATGGAGGATAATCTTATGAGCACCAACACACCCAACGAAAAAGGAACGCCCCAAAGCAGAACATACACCGTGAATGACATCGCAGCCATTCTTGGTATCGGCCGCGCTTCGGCTTATAAACTCGCAAACTCAGGATCGTTCAAGACGATCCGCATCGGCAACATGATCCGCATTTCCAGGAAGTCTTTTGAGGAGTGGCTTAAGGCGGAGGGCCTAGACGACGAAACGGAATAACAGGTAGGAGCGCCATAGGCTTGAAACTTATGGCGCTCCTATTTTACCTATTTTACCTACTTTGGCTACGCAATGCCTCCACCGCATTTATAATTGCATCATTATCAGGCTTGATGCTATCCCACTCATCCCAAAAGTTCTTAGTTGCACTGATAGGTTGGTGATCTGGAGATGGTTTATCCAACAGCAATTTACTAGGCAATAATATAGCATCCCCAACCACAAGCGCTTCACCAACATCTAACAAAGGCAGAAACTCAATCGTGCTTTTTAAGGAATCCGGTAAAAGATTTTTTATAACACCCTTGTCTTTTTCATTGGTTAGCCTTAGTACAATAAAGTTGTTACATTGGCTAAGAATTGTTTTGCTCACATCTGCAGGTCGCTGACTGACGGCAATGATAGATACTCCATACTTGCGCCCTTCTTTTGCAATGCGTTCAAAATTATAAAGTGCCTGCTTTTGAACAGTATCCGCTTCATCTTTAACGGGGAGATACAAATGCGCTTCGTCACAGATCAACGTGAATGGGGTTCGCTTATCTGGTGCCATCCAGAATTGAACATTGTACAGAAGTCTTGCTAGCGTACCAGTAACAACTGGCAAAACATCGGAGGGCACTTCAGAAAAATCTACAATTTTAATACCAGCACAGCCGTCCGTATAACCTAGTAATTTACACAACATTTCACTAAGCCAACCATAATTTTGGGACTCAGGAGAAGGTTGGAACATAAAACCATATGTTTTATCCTCCAATTTGCTTTCCAGTCGTGCAATAAAGCGAGTTAACTTTCCTTCCCAGTCACCTTTCACCTGCTTTCCTGCTGAATTGACTCCTTTTCGTGTATCATCATCTTTAAGCCGATCAAGAAGATCTGTCATGCAGAAAGGAATTGGAGACTCTACAGTAAATGTTTTTAGTGTCTCTTGCTTTTTTTCACGAATTAATGATTCAGCTTTCAATTCCCTTATGTGCAAAGTAAATCTTGATGCTTGATTGGGTGCATTGGAGTCACTTCGATCAAGTACCATTGATAAGAGTTCTTCTCTGTTTAAGAGCCAATACGGAAGAAACAGTACGTCTGATTTTGGATTTTCTAAATCTCCCGGACCTGCTATGCGAAATCTTTCTGCAATTTTATTTGGCCCCTCTGCAAGCTTGGTATATTCGCCATGCATGTCAAACACAATGATATTTGTGTACTTTAATTCGCTAGCTTTTTCGAGTATGTTAGCAACACACCAACTCTTTCCCGAACCAGTACTACCTAATATTGCAGCATGCCGTTGGAAAAATTTATTTCCATCAAGTATAGCATCGGCATTGGCGTCCATCATAAAAGACCCAATTTTTAAACGCTTTTGGGTTGCTATGTCTTTGCTCAGAATGTTCATGAAGTTCTGAAGGTTAACTCCAGAAACACAGTAGCATTTACTCTCAATTTGTGGGAACATATCCACCCCACGCTTAAAAACGTCATGTGAGTTTCCCAAAACCGAGTGGTATGTTCCTATGATACTTACTTTTACATAGTCTGCAGATGATACCATCATCTCATTTTCTTGAGCAGTGTCATCGTCAAAGTCATCAATGTATTTTCGGGTAACTTTATCAATTAGTGCAATAAGATGTTCATGCTGCTTTCCGGTTTCTATAGCAACAAGATTGCCGACACAAATTTGGCCCATAATATTTATGTTGGCAATTTCTATAATAATTTGTTCTGTATCTACATAGGTCACGTTACCAAGTAAATCATTATCTGTAAAGCAAAGTAATTGCGGCATTAAAAAACCTCCCTTAGCATTGATTTTAAATCCCATAGGTTGATGTGTGGAATTGATGTCTCGGACGTAGTGGTAACTATTGTTGATCCATCTGTACCATCGCTACAAATTGCAGTTATATGTTTACATTTCCTAGTTAGCTCTAACGCTCTAGGAGATAAGGAATGGGTAAGTAACAGAGCAGGTTTTCCTGCATTTAATTGCTGAATCAAATGAGTCTCTAAATGCCCATCTCCGAAACCATAGCCAATAATAATATACCTTTGTGCTCGATCAATCGCAGCGTTTGCTTTAGTTCTATGGGTATCAAATGGAACGCTATATCCTTCTCTATATTTGTTGACGCCTGGTGTAATGATTAAGCAATCATCTAACGGATAATTTGGGATAGAATATGGCTCATCGTTAATCATATGCCAACTGAGACACCCGTGAGGTTTTAAGACAGTCACTTTTGGAGCAAAAACGGCTGTCCTCTGTTTTCCGGGCCGTTTAGTAAGTCCCTCACAGAAAGAGTATTTACTTTTTTCTGGCGCAAAGTGTGCTAGAAATCTACCAATAAAAAGAGTATCAATTCGTATGCCTTTATATTCGCAAGCGTACTCAATTAATCTATCGTAATTTGTGGTGACTACTACAAGTCCATCGTTGCGGATAGTAAAATGCTCAAGATAATCTGCAAACCGCAATATCTTTTTTCCATTAATTATATCATAAAGAACCTTTTTCTCTGCATTTCCAATAAAGTTAGCGGTAATTGTTCTAATATTTTCTTCAATATGCGGACTTGGTTTAGTGTTGTGCAATGCTTGTTCTAGCCCTACTCCTGCAAGAAGATCTTTATTGATTTTATCCCATAGTTTTATATCTATAGAATCACTGAGAACCTGAGGAATTTTACTTTGTAATTCATTGGACAACGCAGACATTCCAGGAATTCCTTCTGCAGCAGAGAGGCCTGAACCAACAACTGTCAAAGTATTTTCTTGGAAAAAATCTTGGATTATCTGTTTAATGGAATCTAGCTCCATTGGCTCACCTCCTGTTTAGCATCAATGGGTATTTTTTACTACATACCACAACTCAATAGCATAGTCTAGAGAAAATACCCCTCTGGAATAATAGTAGGTTCATTATACCATTTGCCTCAAAAGAAGACAATTCTTCCTGATCTATACGGCGGTACAAGCTAAGACTTTTGCGAGCCATGGGTGTAAACCCATGGCTTTTTCATCTAAAAAATTCTTCATTTTTAGTGTTAAGTGAATGAACAAATAGAACATCCACATATACAAAATGTCCTGAAAGGAGTCGAAAATCCTATGTTCCTTCTTCCGCAATTGGCTGGACGGCCACCGCCCATAGCTTTTCCCTTCCGGGGTATCCGGGCGGCATAGAGGCCGATTTTTCCCGAAAACAAACACTTTTCCAGACCGCCGAAAGGAGGTGATTTGATGGCGGTATTTCGTATTGAGAAAACCCGCGACTACACTGTGATGTCCAACCACCACCTGCGCAACGCGGGGCTGTCCCTGAAATCCAAAGGGCTGCTCTCCATGATGCTGTCTTTGCCGGAGGATTGGAACTACACCACCAGGGGCCTGGCGAAAATCTGCAAGGAGGGCACGGACAGCATTAGCTCCGCCCTAAAAGAGCTGGAGCGAGCCGGGTACATAGTCCGCAACCGGCTCCGGGACAGCAAGGGCAAGATCGTGGATGTGGAGTATGTCATCTATGAGACGCCCCATCCCCCGGACACGGGCCAGCCGTGTGAGGACGAGCCGGATACGGCTTGTCCAGATACGGAAAACCCGGATATGGATAACCCATGTCTGGAAAACCGGCCGCAATTAAATAAAGAGAAAAGAAATCCTGAAGAACAAAATACTGATTCATCAAGTACGGAAGGATCAAATCCTATCCAATCAAGCCCCCAAACCCCCGCAGGGGGCAACAGGGCTGGACGGGACTGGATGCGGGAGCGAGAAGGCTATCGGGAACTGATTTTGGAGAACATCGAGTATGACATCCTCATACAGAACGAGCGCATGGACCGTGACCGCCTGGACGAGCTGGTGGAGCTCATGGTGGATACCGTCTGTTCCCGCAGGGAGACGATCCGCATTGCCGGGGACGACTATCCGGCGGAGGTGGTCAAATCCCGGTTCCTGAAGCTGAACAGTTCCCATATCGAGTATGTGCTGGACCGTATGCGGGAGAACACCACCTATGTCCGTAACATCAAGAAATATCTGCTGGCTGCCCTGTATAACGCTCCGGCCACCATCGACAGCTACTACACTTCCCTGGTGAGCCACGATATGTACGGCAGTGGAGAACGGAGGTGATGTGAGTGCAGGAAGAAATCACGCAGAGGACGGTATCCCTCTCGGTGGAGGCCGGCAAGATGACGGCGGACCTGCTCCAAAAGGCCGTGAAAAAGGTGCTGGAGGAGATGCAGAAGAAGCCCTCCCAGCGCACCCTCCACCAAGGGAAACAGACCCTGCACCAGCTCAAACAGCATGGGGCCTCCCTGACCAACATCGAGATCACGGAGCAGAACATCAAGGCGTTTTCGGCGGTGGCGAAGAAGTATGACATCGACTATGCCCTGAAGAAGGACCCCACCACCGACCCACCGCACTACTATGTGTTCTTCAAGGCGAAGGACAAGGACCAGCTTCAGCCGGCCTTCAAAGAGTTCACCGCCATGACCCTGAACCGGGAGAAGCGCCCCACCATCCGGGAGCGGCTGGCCCAGGCCCAGGAACAGACCAAGGCCAAACACCGGGAACGGGAGAAGGTCAAGACCAAGGACCGGGAGGTGGCGCGATGACCGACAAGCTGAAAAAGCAGATCATCCTCAACCTCCCGTATCTCATCTTCGTGTATCTCTTTGACAAGCTCTGCCAGGGGATACGGCTGGCGCCTGGGGCGGACGCCTCGGAGAAGCTGCTCCACATCGGGCAGGGCTTTTCGGCGGCCTTTGCCAGCCTGGCGCCCAGCTTCCATCTGCTGGACCTGTGCATGGGCGCCGCCGGCGCGGTGCTGATCCGGCTGGCGGTCTACTCCAAAGGCAAGAACGCGAAGAAATACCGCCGGGGGATCGAGTACGGGAGCGCCCGCTGGGGCACCCCGGCCGACATCGCTCCCTACGCAGACCCGGACTTCTTCCAGAACGTCCTCCTCACTCAGACGGAACGGATCACCATGTCGAGCCGCCCCAAGGAGCCCAAGTATGCCAGGAATAAAAACATTTTGGTCATTGGCGGTTCCGGCAGCGGAAAGACAAGGTTCTTTGTCAAGCCCAACCTGCTCCAGTGCCATTCCTCCTATGTGGTCACGGACCCCAAGGGCACCATCCTGAACGAGGTGGGCGCTCTGCTGGACCGCAAGGGATACCGCATTAAAAGCCTGAACCTCATCAACTTCAAGAAGTCCATGCGGTACAACCCTCTGGCGTACATCCGCAGCGAGAAGGATATTTTGAAGCTGGTGAACGCCCTGATCCTCAACACCAAAGGCGAGGGCGAAAAGTCCAGTGAAGATTTCTGGGTGAAGGCCGAGCGGCTGTACTATTCCGCCCTCATCGGGTACATCTGGTACGAGGCGGAGCCGAAGGAGCGCAACTTTATCACCCTGCTGGACCTCATCAACGCCAGTGAGGCGCGGGAGGACGACGAGGAGTTCCAAAGCCCGGTGGACATTCTGTTCGCCAAGCTGGAAAAGGAGCACCCGGACCACTTTGCTGTGAAGCAGTACCGCAAATTCAAAATGGCGGCGGGTGTTGTATGCTCTAAAAGACTTCTTAATCAAGCGGTTGGGAAGTCTC
>OLGB01001251.1_pt1 | contig 31602 bp, 27 predicted proteins | sample 1605691 | NCBI WGS metagenome assembly OLGB01 (sample SAMEA3888925, study PRJEB22519) | human gut metagenome | biome: human gut; feature: human-associated habitat; material: faeces | place: Denmark | collected 2010 | reverse complement strand
TGAGGTTGCGGGTCTGCGGCCCTCCAAGCCTCCCATGGGGTTTATCGACAGGCTCGGGCCGGCAGTATTGCGCTGCCGGCCCTTTTTTCATCGCTATATGCCGAAAAGCCGGGCAAATTTTACAACCATTTTTCATATTCCGGTCACGGGCTTTACATGCCTGCTTTAAAATAAAGCCGTCCTTCCAGGGGGCAAAAGCATAAAGGAGGCCTTTATTCCGTGACAAAACCCCGTCCGCGCCATGCAGGGTTTGCTTTCGCCCATCCGTTTGTTTTCGCTGGGCGGCGTTTCGCGTTTGCCTATTGCGCCGCTTCCACTGTTGCCCCCTTTTTCAGCAGCTCCTGAAAAACATTGATCAGGTTGAGCTCGGAATGGGAAAGGCGGCGGCCCCTCACATAAACCGCCGAATAGGAGCGGGTGGAATCGATACCGGCAATGCGGTAGAAGGTAGGCTCCAGCAGATGCTTATGGATGAGCACCTCCGGCAGGAAGCCCACGCCTATGCCGCGCGCCACCAGCATGCACACGGTATCCCAGCTGGTGGATTCATAGATCACATTGGGCGTTAGGGAAAAATGGCGCAGAATGCGCTGGCTCATTTTGGCAAACTTGAGCGTGGGCACCAGCTCCACAAAGGGCTCGTTGCCAAGGCAGGCGATATCCAGGTAGGGAATGCCCGGCGAGGGCACCGCATGGGCGTTCGCAGGGTGCGCAGGCGGAAGGGCGATCATGATTTCCTCCATATAGATGGGCCGGTAGGTAAGCCCCTCCCGCATGGGCTCGGCGGGGATGAAGCACAAATCCAGGCTGCCGTCCAGCACCCGCTGCTCCAAGTCCGTGGAGGATTGCTCGATGATATTGAGCTGGATATGCGGATAGTGCGTCCGGTAATAGGGCAGCAGCAGCGGCAGGTAATACTTGCTGTAAAACGGCGATATGCCAAAGCACAGCGTTTCGGCCCGCCCGCTGGACAGCCCGGCGACCTGCGCCATCATATCCTCCCGGGCCATCAGGAGCGCCCGGCCCTCCCTCACAAGGATTTCACCCGCCGAAGTGAGCGTCATCACGTTTCCCGAGCGCACAAACACGGGCGTGCCCAGGCCCTGCTCAATTTTGGACAGGTACTGGCTAAGCGCCGGCTGGCTGATGAAAAGGTTCCTGGCGGCTTGCGAAATGGTTTTTGCCTCGCTGATCGCGCATATGTACTCCAACGCCTTAAAATCCATGAAGCATTCACCCCACTATACTATAAGCTTTGCTTATGCATCTATTCTACCTTCATATTTGACTTTGTGCAATATGCAATATAAAATAAAGCCGAAAGAACACAGTACGTTGTAACCGCACAAGGAAATCCATAAGCAATATGGATAATACTGCAAGGAGGCGTCTATGAAAGCAAGGACGAAACGGCTGTTGGCGCAGGAAGCTAGAGGCGTGGCATGGACGCTGCCCGCGCTGGTTTTCCTGCTCCTGTTCACGCTCTATCCCATGGTGAACGCTATCATTACCAGCTTTTATAACTGGAACCTGACCGGGCGCAAAAAGTATATCGGCCTGTACAACTACCAAAAGCTTTTCGGCAGCGCCGAGATTTATGAAACCATCTGGCGCACGGTGCAGTACGCCATCATCGTTCTCCCCATAACGCTTGTTCTGGGCTTTGTGCTGGCGCTTATGCTCAAGCGGTCCTCAAAGCTCAACGTGGTATTCCGCACCATGCTTTTTACCCCGCGCGTGTCCAGCATGGTGGCCATATCGGTGGTATGGCTGTTCATCTACAACCCGCAGTACGGCCTGCTCAACAGCCTGCTGGGGCTGATGGGCATACCGCCCGTGCGCTGGCTCAACGAAACCTCCTCGGCCCTGCCCTCCATTGCCCTAATCACCATCTGGCGCATGCTGGGGTACAGCACGGTGGTGTACCTGGGCGGCATTCAAAACATCTCCGAGGATGTGCTGGAGGCCTCCACCATCGACGGGGCCAACGCCCTGCAAACGGTGTGGCACATCACGGCGCCGCTTACCTCGCCAACCACGTTTATGCTGCTGATTCTAAATTCCATTGAAGTGCTGAAGATGTTTACCACCATCAACGTGATGACGGACGGCGGCCCCGCCAAGGCCACGCAGAACCTTGTGGTTATGCTTTACGAATACGCCTTCAGGCGCTACCAGGTGGGCTATGCAAGCGCCATCGCGCTGGTGCTGTTCCTACTCATCCTCATCATCAACCTGGTGCAGATGGCGTGCGAGCGCTTCGTAAGCTACGATTCGTAAGGAGGCGAGGGTTCCTATGAAATTTGGCAAGCGTTTCAGGGCATGGGAGTGCCTTCGCATCCTCCTTTTGGCCGTGATTACGGTGATTGTGGTATTCCCCTTCTTCTGGATGGTGCTTTGCTCGTTCAAGTCCTCCCAGGAGGTGCTTAGCAAAAACGTGTTCTGGCCCACGGAGTGGCATCCCGAAAACTACGTGCTGGCTTGGAATACCGCCCGCTTTGACATCTACTTTACCAATAGCCTGCTCATGGCCCTGGCCTGCGTGCTTGCGCAGCTGATTACCAGCTCCATGGCGGCTTACGCCTTTGCCAAGCTCAAGTTCAAGCTGAACAAGCCGCTGTTCATGGTCTTTCTGTGCTCGATGATGATTCCGCAGGAGGCGACCATCGTTTCCAACTACCTCACCATTTCCGCCATGGGGCTGATGGATACCTTCTTTGCAGTGGTGTGCACCTCCCTGGTAAGCGTGTTTGGCGTATTCCTGCTAAGGCAGTTTTACATGACCATTCCCGACGCGCTTTTGGAGGCCGCCAGGATTGACGGCGCAGGCGAGATACAGTCCTTTGTGAGCATCATCCTGCCGCTGGGGAAAAGCGCGATGGCCACGATTGCCATCACCGGCTTCATTGGCAGCTGGAACAGCTACCTATGGCCGCTCATCATTACCAACAGCATGGAATTGCGCACCGTACAAACGGGCCTGCGCGCCATGATGATGATGGAACAGGGCGTGGAATGGAACCGGCTGATGGCCATGTCCACCCTTGTTACCGTACCGACGCTCGTATTGTTTGTGGCGCTGCAAAAGTACTTTGTGCAGGGCATCACAAAGGTAGGGCTCAAATAAAGGCTCTCAGGCGCGACGCGCCTAAGAATAAAACGATAAGGAGGATCCCGTATTATGAAAAAGTTCCTGTCACTCCTGCTTGCGCTGTGCATGCTGGCCGGCCTGTGCGGCACCGCGCTTGCCGATGAAACCATCACGCTGGATTTCTGGGTACGCACCAGCGACGACTTCTCCGCCGAAATCGCTGCCTTTGAGGCGGCCAACCCCGGCATCAAAATCAACCAGGTGCAGGTGGGCGGCAACTATGATGATCTGGTTGCCAAGTACAACGCCGCCATCGCCGCGGGCAACCTGCCCCACGTGGGCATTGTAGGCCAGCGCCATGGCATCCCGCAGTTTTATGACGCGGGCAAGCTCATCCCCATTGAAAACTACATGACCGCCGAGGAACAGGCCGACGTTATCGACGGCTTCTGGACGCGCTACACCTATCAGGGAGTACGCCTGGCGGTTCCCTTCCAAAGCAGCATGCCCATGATGTACTACAACGAAACCATGCTCAACGAGCTGGGCCTTGAGGTGCCCACCACCTTCACCGGCATGATCGAAGCGGCCAAGCAGGCCGTTAAGGACCTGGACGGCGACGGCGCGACCGATATATACGGCTTCAATATGCATTCCGACAGCCCCTGGTACATCCAGCCCCTGGTATGGAGCTTCGGCGGCACCATCATTGACGCGGACGGCAACGTGAACGTAAACACCCCGGAAATGAAGGAGGTATTCTCCCTGATCGCCGGCATGGTAAAGGACGGCGTAATGCCCGCCAACCAGCATGCCACCGCCCAGACCGACTTCACCAACGGCACCACGCTGTTCTTCTTCACCTCCTGCGCCTCCAAGAGCAACATCCAGGAGGCCATTGGCGACAGCTTCCAGTACAACATGGCCTTCTTCCCCGCCGAGAAGGAGCTGAACGTATGCATCGGCGGCAACGGCCTTGCGATCTTCGCCTCCGACGACGCGCATCAGGAGGCTGCGGCCAAGTTCATCAAATACATGATCTCGCCTGAGTCCATCAGCCAGAGCACGCTTCAGCGCGGCTACATGCCCTTCACCCATTCCCAGTTTGCCAGCGAGCTCATCCAGGCCCGCCTGGAGGATCCCATCTGGAAGACCGTTTTGGCGCAGGTGGATTACATCCAGGGCCAGAACATCCATCCCGCGGACTCCACCATCTGGAATGAAACCATGGCGCTGCTTTCCGAAATCGAAGCCGACCCCGACATGGATATCGGCGCGGCTTTGGAAAAGATGCAGGCCGAAATCGACGAATTCATGATGCTGTACTAAGCCGCGCGGGCCGTCCCGCCGCAGGCGGGGCGGCCCCCGGCCATTAAAGGAGCAAGACATATGCCAGTTGTCAATTACGCGCACCGCGGAGCCAGCGAATATTATCCGGAAAACACTCTGCGGGCGTTCTACGCCGGGCTGGAAATGCGCGCGGACGGGATTGAAACGGATATCCAGCGCACCCGGGACGGCGTGCTGGTGCTTCATCACGACGATACGCTGGAACGCGTAACGGGAAAGAAGGGCGTTATCCGGGAGTATACCTATGCGCAGCTTCTTGAAATGGATTTTGGCGTTTTCAAGGGCGAGCGCTTTGCGGGCGAAAAAATCGTTACGCTGGATGCGTTTCTCACCTATTTTGGGCAGAAAAACCTGAAGCTGGCGCTGGAGATCAAGCAGTATGGCGTGGAGGAACAGACGCTGGCATCAATCAACGCGCATGGCTGCCGTGGCCGTGTGACGCTGACCTCCTTCATTTGGGAAAGCGTGGCGGACATCCGCGCGCTGGATCGGGAGATTGACGTTGGCTACCTGACGGACAAAATTACGCCCGAAACGCTTGACAAGCTAACGCTTCACAGCATTGGGCAGATTTGCCCGCGCGTGGATTTGGTGAGCGAGGCGGATATGGCGCTTGCCCGCCGCCGCGGCTTTGGGGTGCGTTTCTGGGGTGTGAAGGACGAGGCGCTCATGCGCCGCGCGCTAGCGCTGAACGGCGACGGCATGACGGTGAATTTTCCCGATAAGCTGACGGCGGCGCTGGACGAAGCCGCCGCGCGCCGCGCATAACCCGCGCCATTTTTAGGGAGGGCAGCAAACGCCCCCTGCCGCAGAAACGCCGCTGCGGCAGGGGGCGTTTTACCTTTTCCGTTTTTACCGCCGCGCGGCATAGCCCGCGGCGCAAGGCCCCTGCATCAGGCCTTGCCGTTGCAGCCCAGCACGTTCACAATCTTGTGGCGCACCATCTCGCGGATACCGCTGCGGGCGTCGGTCAGGTACTGGCGGGGGTCAAAGTGATCGGGATGCTCGGCAAAGTGCTTGCGCAGCTCGCCGGTGAAGGCCAGGCGCAGGTCGGAGTCGATGTTGATTTTACAAACGGCCATGGTCGCGGCCTTGCGCAGCATCTCCTCGGGCACGCCCTGCGCGCCGGGCATGCTGCCGCCGTACTGGTTAATCATATCCACATAGCTGGGGATAACGGAGCTGGCGCCGTGCAGCACGATGGGGAAGCCGGGCAGGCGCTTGGAAACCTCCTCCAGGATATCGAAGCGCAGCTTGGGCTCGCCCTTGAACTTGAACGCGCCGTGGCTGGTGCCAATGGCGATGGCCAGGCTGTCGCAGCCGGTGCGGGTGGCGAACTCCTCCACTTCCTCGGGGCGGGTGTAGCTGGAATCCTCGGCGGATACCTTCACATCGTCCTCCACGCCGGCCAGGCGGCCCAGCTCGGCCTCAACGGTCACGTTGCGGTCGTGCGCGTACTCAACCACCTTGCGGGTCAGGGCGATGTTCTCCTCAAAGGGCAGATGGCTGCCGTCGATCATCACGCTGGTGAAGCCGCCGTCGATGCAGCTTTTGCAGGTTTCAAAATCCGGGCCGTGATCCAGGTGCACAACGATGGGCAGGTCGGTATCCTCAATGGCGGCCTCGATCATCTTCATCAGGTACACGTGCTTGGCGTACTTGCGCGCGCCGGCGCTCACCTGCAAAATAAGCGGGGCGTTTTCCATCTTCGCGCCCTCGGTGATGCCCTGGATGATCTCCATGTTGTTGACGTTGAACGCACCGATGGCATAGCCGCCCTCGTATGCCTTTTTGAACATTTCTTTGCTGTTTACCATTGGCATGGGTGTTTCCTCCTCATTTCATAAGGTAATGTCATTATTATACCAAAGTTTGTTCCCGTTGGATAGGGTGCGTTCAAAATTCCTGACGTTTTTTTCACAATTTCCGGCGCGGTTTTTATTTGACATACGCGTATGAAAACGCTATCATGGAACATGGAAAGTTATATGCAAGGGAGGGAAGGCCATGCCTGCCGAATGGGAACAGGGCAGCGCGGCGCGCAAGCCCACGGCGCAGGAAGCAGAAGCCGCCAACCCCTTTGCGCCGATTGATTATACATCGCGTTTGAAAACGCCGCCCAAGCTTACCGGCTCCGGCGGGGCCGCCCGGCCTCTCATGCCGGGCCAGCTGTACCCCTCCGCCTGCCCGCTCGCTCCGCCCAAGCCGCTTATGCCCGAACCCTCCTATGAAGGGTTTGCCCCCAACGATCCATCGCCCTTTGAGGCTTCCATGACCGCCGGAAGCACGGAGCCGTTTGCCGCGCCCCGGCCTACGCGCGCGCCGGTATGGGAGGCGTCCCCTCAGGCGCGTCCTTTTGCCCAGCCGCTTGCCCCAGCGCAGCCCTTTGGCGGCGCGCCGTCTTTTACGCAGCCGGAACCGCTTGACCTGCCCGCTTGGCAAACCGCCGCCGATGCGGACGCAGATATGCGACAGCCCTTTTCCGCGCCGTCGCCTTTTTCCGCGCAGCAGCCTTTTCCCGCGCAGCAGCCTTTTCCCGCGCAGCAGCCTTTTCCCGCACAGCCGGAACCGCTTGACCTGCCCGCTTGGCAAAACGCTGCCGACGTGGACGCAGATATGCGGCAGCCCTTTTCCACGCCGTCGTCTTTTTCCGTGCAGCAGCCTTTTCCCGCGCAGCCGGAACCGCTTGACCTGCCCGCTTGGCTGGACGCGCCGCAGGACGCTGCCAGCGTGGGGACGTTTGTTCCCCCCACATGGGCCCAGGCCCCGGTGGCGGCGCAGGCAGCTACCGCTACGGATAGCCTTCCATCCTATTTGAAAAGGCGTTTGCCAGCCGCCAGGCCCTTGCGGGCCGAAGACCTCGCCGGTACGCAGGAGGAGCAGGCCGTCCCGCCCGCCGTCAGCGGCGAAGATGGCCCCAGGCCGCGCCGCCGCCGCGCCGACCGTAACCGCGCCCTTGTGGATGAACCAACGGCGCAGCAGGACGCATCCGCTGAATGCGGCGCTGCCGGGGCTGTAGAAACGGATGCGCGCCCCGAGGCCGGCCTTGAACCGGGCCCTTCTTCCCAAAGCACCGCCATTTCCGGGGACGCCTCCTTCTCCGCCGGTGTTCCCGGCGCGGAGCAGCCTTCCGAAGCCAGCGGCGATAGCGGCGCGGCAGGCTCCCCCATTGCGGAAGCCCCGCCCGAAGCGCCTGCCCCGGACGAGCAGTCCGAGCCCTTCGACCCCTATGACCATGACGACGAACCGGCCCCGGAGCTGCCGCCCCTGCCGGACAGGCCCGATGCGGCGGAGCTGTTTTTTCCCGCTGCGGGCGAGCCCGGCGCGCCCTATGCGCCCATCGTTTCCGGCGAAGCGGCCTGCGGGCCTTTCGCCCCCTTTTCGGACGGTATGCCCGAGCCGTTTATGGACGGCGTTCCTACCAGCGATACGCCCTTCTTTTCTCCGGAGGAGGACAGCTCCTCGTTTGCAGCGGCTGAAACGCGCGCGGCTTCCCAGCCCGAAGCGGCCTCCTATACGGACGCTTCATCGCAGGCCCCTTATGCCGGGCCTGCCCCCCAGCCGTTTCAGCCTTCCTTCCGGCCTGACGCCGCTTCCTGGCACGACCATCAGCCCGCTCCGCCGCAAAGCAGCCAACAGCCGAAGCAGCCCCCGCAGGCAGCGGATCGTCTTGAGGCCCGTTTCCACGCGCAGGCGGGCCCCAAGGCCGCCCCTAAGTCCCAGGCCAGGGCGGCAGCCCGCCAGGCGCAGGCGCATAGCCAGCCGCAGCGCCCGCCCGTGCGCGTGGCGCGCGTGCTCGCCCTGATTGCCGCGGCGCTTATGCTGCTGTTCTGCGGCGTTGTGGGCAGCCGCATCATCAGCGACCTGGCGCAAAATGAACGCCAGATGAAGGCCGTGCGCGACGATTACCGCGAGCGCAACGGCGCCGAGCTGGAAAGCGGCGCAGCCCGCGTGGAGCTTTTGCCCGCTGGGCAAACCTTCGCGCCCACCGCCACCCCTACGCCCACGCGGCCCGTGCAAACGCCCACGCCAACGCCCGTCATTCCCATCCGGGAGGCGGCCGTGCAAAGCCTGAACAAGCGCGACAGCGCCAACGTGCAGGAAACGCCCGAGCCCTCGGCCACGCCCAATCCGCGCACGCGGTTGGAGGCGTATCCAAACAACCCGCTGCGCAATGTGATGGATAGCCTTCTCCCGCTTTGTGCGGAAAACGCCGACGTTATCGGCAGGCTTACCATCCCCGGCGTGCTGGACGAGGTGGTTGTTAAGCGCAACAACACCTATTACCTCACCCGCAACTATCGCGGCGCTTCCTCTGACGCGGGCGCGGTATTTGCGGATGAAAGCTGCTCCCTGCGCATACCGCCGGAAAACTTGCTCTTGCGCGGCCAGAGCGCCGTGGAGGGCAAAACCTTTGCGCCGTTGTGGCAGTACGCCACCGCCGGGCGCGATTTTGTGGCCTCCGCCGCCTCGGCTACGCTCACCACGCTGTACGAGCAGGCGCAGTACACCCTGTTTGCCGTGATTGTAGCGGATAGCGACCCCGCCTCCGGCAGTTACTTCAACTACGGCAGCCACCCCACCTTCGCCACGGACGAGGCCATGCTTACCTATGTGGAAAGCGCCCGCACGCACAGCCTGTATCAATTCAACGTGGATGTGCAGGCCAGCGACCGCCTGCTTACCCTGGCCACCATCGGCGGGGATAGCTGCCTGGTGCTGCTGTGGCGCTTGGACCGCTAGCGCACAGGATCCAATCGCCTTGCCTTTCCCCCGTACTTTTGCCAAAAGGAGGCGCGCATCTATGCCAAACGAGAACCGCGTGATCTATCCCGGGGAATTCCTGCTTCCCGCCGATTCCTCCGGCCTGACGGAGTGGGCCTGCGTGGCCTGCGACCAGTATACCTCCCAACCCCGCTACTGGCAGGAGGCGCGCCTGCTGGCAGGCAGCCGCCCCTCCGCCCTGAACCTGATTTTGCCGGAGTGCGAGCTTGACCAGGCCGCCGAACGCGTGCCGCAGATTCACCAAACCATGCGAGATTATCTGGAGCGCGGCATGCTTGTACCCGCCGTGCGCAACGGCTTTGTGCTCACCGAGCGCAACACCTCCAGCGGCGCGCGCGTGGGCCTGGTGGCGCTGTTGGATTTGGAATGTTACGATCCCGCGCGAGGAAGCCGCAGCCTGGTGCGCGCCACCGAGGGCACCATTGAAAGCCGCGTGCCGCCCCGTATGGCGGTACGCCGCGGCGCGCCGCTGGAATTGAGCCACGTGCTCATGCTCATGGACGACCCCATGCACAGCGTGGTGGAGCCCCTGTTTGCAAAGCGCGACCGGCTGATAAAGCTGTACGACTTCCCGCTCATGATGGGCGGCGGCCATTTGACCGGTTATGCCGTGACCCATCCCGCCGATATACGCGCCGTGTACGACGCGCTGGACGGCCTGCGCGCCCGGCTGGACCCCGAGGATCCTCTGCTGTTTGCCATTGGCGACGGCAACCATAGTCTAGCGGCCGCCAAGGCCTGCTGGGAGGAGGTCAAGCGCGGCCTTGCGCCCGAGGAAACGGTTTCGCATCCCGCGCGCTTTGCCATGGTGGAGCTGGAAAACATCCGCGACGACGCGCTGCGCTTTGAGCCCATCCACCGCGTGCTGTTTGGCTGCGACGGCGATACGCTGCTGGACGAGCTGGCTGCCTTTGCCGCCGAAAAGGGCGCGACTTTGGCCGCCGGGCCCGGCGGGCAGGAAATCCTGTGCGTGTACGAAGGCAAGGAGGTCGCCCTTAGCGTGAGCGGCTCGCCCTATTCGCTGGCCGTGGGCACCTTGCAGGCCTTCCTGGATTGCTGGTTGGAAAGCCATCCCACCGTGCGGCTTGACTACATCCACGGCGAGGAAACCGTGCGCGCCCTGGCCGCCGGCGAGAACGTGACCGGCTTCCTACTGCCCACGCCTTCCAAGGACGCGTTGTTGCCCACCGTGCGCCGCGAGGGCGCGCTGCCGCGCAAAACCTTCTCCATGGGCTCCGCCAATGAAAAACGCTATTACATGGAGGCCCGCCAACTGCTCCGCCCATGAACTGCGCCCCCTCCGGGGCCGCAGGCCGCCTCTTAACCGTATAGCAAGGCGCAAGGCGCAGGGCGCATAGCGCCGCGCCGCCTTGGCTGCAACCCCAAAAAGCGAGCCGTGCGGCCCTTTTGCCGCACGGCGGTCTTATATGCAAGAAGACTCAAATGAGCATTGCCCTGCGCGCCCGCGGCGCGCAGTCCGGGGGTCCAGGGGGTCACCCCCTGGCGGACATGGGCACGTATTCCCGGCGGGGCAGAACGCTTTTGTATGCCGGGCGGATGATTTTGTCCATGTTGATAAGCTCCTCCAAACGGTGCGCGCTCCAGCCCACGATGCGCGCCACGGCAAAAATGGGGGTAAAAAGCTCCTCCGGAATGCCCAGCATGCTGTAAGTAAGCCCGCTATAAAAATCCACATTGGGGCTGACGCCCTTGAAAATTTTGCGTTCCCGGGCAATGATCTCCGGCGCGAGCCTTTCCACCATGGCATAGAGCGCAAACTCGCCCTGTAAGCCCTTTTCCTGCGCCAGCTTTTCCACAAAGCCGCGGAATACCTTTGCGCGCGGGTCGCTCACGCTGTACACGGCGTGGCCCATGCCGTAGATGAGCCCCTTTTGGTCAAAGGCCTCGTGGTTGAGCAGGCGCAGCAGGTAGGCGGCCACCTCGTCCTCGTCCCCAAGGTCGCGCACGTTGCGCTTGAGGTCGGCCATCATTTCCACAACCTTGATGTTTGCGCCGCCGTGCTTGGGGCCCTTTAGGCTGGCCAGCGCCGCCGCCACCACGCTGTACGTATCGCTGCCGGAGGAGGTAACCACATGCGTGGTAAACGAGCTGTTGTTGCCGCCGCCGTGCTCCATGTGCAGAATCAGCGCCAGGTCCAAAACGCGCGCCTCCAGCTCGGTGTAGGATTTGTCGGGACGAAGCATGCGCAGCAGGTTTTCGGCGGCGGAAAGGTTTTCATCCGGCCGGTGGATGTATAGGCTTTCGTCGCGCTCGTAATGGTTGTAGCTGTGATAGCCATAGACCGCCAGCATGGGGAAAACCGCGATTAGCATCAGGCACTGCCTGAGCACATTGCCCAGCGACATATCCGTAACCCGGTCGTCATAGCTGGCAAGGGTGAGCACGCTGCGGCTTAGGGTATTCATCATATCGCGGCTGGGCGCTTTCATAATTACGTCGCGCACAAAGTTGGTAGGTAGGGTGCGGCTATCCGCCAGGGTTTTTTGAAACTGGCGCAGGGCGGTTTTATCCGGCAGTTCGCCAAACAAAAGCAGGTAGGCGATCTCCTCAAAGCCGAAGCGGCGCTCGCGCGCCTCCGCCCCCACCAGATCGATGATGTTGTAGCCCCGGTAGAACAGCTGGCCGTCGCAGGGTACGGTTTCGCCGTCGATTTCCATGCTGCTCTGGATTTCGGATATGTTGGTAAGCCCGGCCAAAACGCCCCGCCCCTGCTTATCGCGCAGGCCGCGCTTTACGCCGTACGCCTGATACAGCTCGGAGTCTATCCTGCCGTTTTGCAAAAGCAGCCGCGCGTGTTCGCCGGCATATTCGGCCAGCCGGTCCAGGTTGGATTGCATCATTTCTCAAACCTCCTTTTGAAAAAAGAAAAAGATAAAATACCGGGCGGGCCTGGCGCCCGTCTGTCGTTATGCGCACGCCCCGAAGCGCGGCGCGTCCACTCATTCAATCTTTGAAATAAAGAAAGAAGAAAGCTATCTTCAGTATACCTTTTTACCCCAGCGCCGGTCAAGCCCGGGGGCTGGCGGCTTATGTCAAAAAAACGAAAAGGCAGGGATGGCCCGGCCGTGTTCGCGCCCCTGTGCCTTCCCTGCCTTGCATTGCCGCCTTTAGCGTACAGCGCCTTTTCAACCGGCGTAGCGGCCTTTTCCGCAGCGTTTCTTAACGCGGCGGGCGCTTCCGCCTTCGCGTTTCCTAGCGTTCCAGCGTTGCGTGCATGCCGGGCCATACGCCCTCCGGCGCGTCAAAGGCCAGGTAAACGGCGTAACGGCTCACATCCTCGGCCGTGCCCAGGGGGCTGACGGAGATCACCGTGGCCTCCACGGCCGGCAGCTCCAGTTCCTCAAAGCGCACGGTCATCACGTCGCCCGCCTTGACCAAGTGCGCGTCGCCTTCTTCCACCTGCGCCTTAAGCCGGTAGCTGCCCGCGGGAATGGCCGTCAGCAGCGGCTGGCCCTTTTGCACGCTCGCGCCCTGCTGCACGCTTACCGCCGTTACAATCAGGCTTTCGGGCGCTTTTACCGCCGTAGGGTCCTGCGCGCCCCGGCGATCGGGTTCCAGGGCGTCCGGCACGTAGCTAAACAGGTAGTCCCCCGCCTTTACCGCGTCGCCGGGCTTAACCGCCACCTCCGTCACGGTGCCGGAGGCGCTCACGGCATACGGCGCCACGCTGGAGAGCGTGGTACGCGCCAAGAGGGCTTTGTTGTTGTAATCCGGCTCGCGGTAGATTTTTACATCCTGGGTAAAAACCAGGTCGCCGCCCATCACCTGCACCGTAAAGGCAATGCCGTCCACAGCCGTGATTACGCCGTCGGCAAAGTGCTTTTCGTTGGCCGAGCGCAGGTATACCCTCATGCCAACGCGCAGGTCGCGGTTTTCCGCGGTGTTGTAGCCGCTGCGCGTGGTGGCCTGGGCCTGGTAGCGCTCGGCGCGCTCAAGGTAGAGCGCCGCGCCATAGCGGCTGACCGCCGCATCCGCGATGTCCCCGGCCTTCACATACACGTCCGCCACGGTTCCGTCCAAATCCGCATACACGCGAATGGGCTCTACCGCAAACACCGTCTGCCCTGCTTCCAGCACGTCGCCCTCGCGCACGTCAAAGGCGGCCAGCTCGCCGCTGGCGGGCGCTTTGAGGGCTATGGGGGTAAGCCCCTCCACGGCGGCGGTCAAAATAAGCGCCTCGCCGCCGGTTTCCGCCAGGGCCGCTGGCGCCGCCGCCAGCATTAGCCCAAGCGCCGCACAAATGATTCGCTTCATCAAGGAAAACGCCTCCTTCTTACATGCTTCGTAACGCGTCGATGGGGTTCAGGTTGCTGGCCTTGCGCGCCGGGGCCCAGCCAAACACAACGCCCACCGCCAGCGAAAAGCTCACGCCCAGCGCAATCGCGCCCGGCGAAAGCACAAAGGCGATATCCATCGCGCTGGCCAGCAGCATGCTTACCAGCACGCCCAAAATCACGCCGATAAACCCGCCCAGCAGCGACAGGATCACGCTTTCCATCAAAAACTGCGCCTGTATGCTGCGGGGCCGCGCGCCCAAGGCCTTGCGCAGGCCAATTTCGCTGGTGCGCTCCGTCACGGATACCAGCATCATGTTCATAATGCCAATGCCGCCCACCAGTAGCGCGATGCTGGCAATGCCCGCAAGCAGGTTGGTCATCAGGCCCATCATGGTATCCATCACGCTAAGCAGGCTTTCCATGTTGATCACGCGGTAGCTGTCGTCCTTGTAGTTAAAGGCTCTGTCCAGCTCGCCCTCCAGCGCGTCCACCACGCTGTTGGTCGCGTCGGTATCGGCCACATATACCTCAAGGGAGGTTACGCCCTTCACGCCAAACAGGCGCATATAGGTGGTATAGGGCATAATCAGCTTGCCGTTTTCATCCTCGGCCTGTATCTGGCTCATCACGTCGTCCACGTCCGCGTCGGCCAGCACGCCCACAATGGTAAAGCGCGTGCCCTTCACCAGCAGCGTTTGCCCAATGGGGTCAACGCCGGAAAACAGCGCCGCCGCCAAATCCGTATCGATGAGGCATACGCGGGAGCGGCTATCCTGATCGGCCGGCAGCAGCGGCCTGCCGCGCGAAACCGCGTCGCTCTCACGGCGGAAATAGGCAAAGCCGTAGCCCTGCGCCAGCACATCCTCCAGCACCGTACCCGCATGCGCCACATGCAGCTGCGTGGAAAGCGTGGGCGAGATGCCCGCCACATTTTCCAACGCCTCAATCTGCCTCAGGTCGCCCTCGGTAAGGCCGTTTTTCAGCGGCGTGCCCGTCGCCTGCACGGTCAGCTTTCCGGTGCCCAGGCTTTCAAACTGGGCGGTCACCTCGCCGGTGGCGCTTTCCATAACGGTGATGAGGGCAATGATGGCCATAACGCCGATGATAATGCCCAGGATGGTCAAAAACGAGCGCATCTTGTTGCCCCGTATATTGCTAAGCGACATGCGCAGGCTTTCCTTAAGCATCGTCCGCCACCCCCTCGGACAGTTCCCCGTCCAGTATGCGCACCAGCCGCGAGGCGTTCTGCGCGATATGGCGGTCATGGGTGATCATGATGATGGTGCGGCCCTCGTCATGCAGCTCGTGAAACAGCCGCATCACCTGCTGCCCCGTCTTTTGATCCAGCGCGCCGGTGGGCTCGTCAGCCAGGAGGATGGTGGGGTTGGTAGCCAGCGCCCGGGCGATGGCCACGCGCTGCTGCTGGCCGCCGGAAAGCTGGTTGGGCATATGGTACATCTTGTTTTCCAGGCCCACGCGGGTAAGCATTTCCGCCGCGCGCTCGCGCCGCTTCTGTTGGGGGATGCCTGCGTAAATCAGCGGCAGCTCCACATTGGACAGCGCGTTTTGCCTGGGCAAAAGCTGAAACTGCTGAAAGATGAACCCGATTTCACGGTTGCGGATGCGGGCCAGCTCGTCGGGGCCCAAAGCGTCCACGCGGCGGCCATGCAGGATATATTCCCCGCTCGTGGGCTTGTCCAGGCAGCCGATGATGTTCATCAGCGTGCTCTTGCCCGAGCCGCTTGGGCCCAGCACGCTTAAAAACTCGCCCTGTTCAATGCTCAAATCAATGCCGCGCAGCACGGGCGACCATTCATCACCCATCCAATAGGATTTGGTGACGCCTGTCATTTGAAAAAACGCTCCTTCGGCCATGCTACCTGCTCCCCGCGCCCATCATGCTTTCCCGCATGGCGAAAAAGCGCGCCAGATCGTCGCTCTGGTAGTAGATGGTGTCGCCCTCGGCCAGGCCGGAGGTAATCTGGATGTTGCGCCCGTCGCTTACGCCGGTTTGCACATACACGGAGGCATACTTGCCATCGCTATCCTTGCGGTACACAAAGGGCTTGTTATACTCGTCGTAGCTTAGGCTTTCCAGGCTCACGCTCACCGCGTCCAGCGCCTGCTGATTGAGGATATTCACCTCCACGCTCATGCCGCTGCGCACGTTGCCCAGGGCCTCCACCCGCATCTTTACCGCGTAATAGCTCACGCCTCCCTCCGTGGTGGCGCTGCGGGCAATTTCCGTTACCGTGCCGGTTACGGTTAGGTCCAGGGCGTTCAAATATACCTCGCCCTGCTTGCCCACCTCCACGGCGTCGATATCGTACTCGTCCACATCAATGCTTACCTCCAGCGCGTCGTAATCCACAATGCGCGCGATCTGGCTGCCCGGCTGCAACGCGTCGTCCACCTCGGCAAAGAGGGTTTCCACCGTGCCGGTATAGGCGGCGTACACGCGCGTGCCGTCCGTGCCGCGCAAAAGGGGCGCGCCTTCCTGAACCGTATCGCCCTCCGCTACGTATACTTCCTTCACCTTCAGGCTGCTTTTGGCGGTTTGCGTCTTATCCGTCACCGGCGTTAAATTGCCCGAAAAGCTGTAATACGTTACAATATCCCGCCGCTGTACCGTTTCCTCCTCCATCAGCTTGCCGGCCGTTTGCCTGGCAGACCAAGCCAACGCGCCAACGGCGATCACCGCCGCGGCCAGCACAATCCAGGGCCATTTTTTCCGTTTCTTCTTTTGGGGAGAGGTGTTGTGCATGCTACCCTTTACTCCTCCTTCCTTTGGAATGGGTCGATTATAAGTCGGCTAACAATAGGGTGTCAAGCAAATCTGCCCCAAATGTCGCCCCGCACGGCTGATTTTACAGTTTCGCCACAGCTTGGCCACAATTCGGGCGTTTGTCTTTCAGGCATCTAGTGTATGAAAATAGCGGCTTTTTCAAACGTTTTTTGAAATGGCGGCGTCCGCGGCTCCTACGCCCAGGCTGCGAAGCCTAAAAAAGCGCCGGCAGGCCTTCTTCCTGCCGGACGCCGCTATGCAGCCTATTCGTCCTGGTCTATGTATCTTTCCCCCCACTTAGCCAGTTCTGTAAACACCGGCAGCAGCGCTTTCCCCTTTTCCGTTAAAGAGTATTCCACATGGGGAGGGATTTCGTTGAACTGCTCGCGGTGAACGATGCCCAATTTTTCCAAATCGCGCAGGGTTGAAGTCAGCATCGTGTTGGTGATTCGCGGCACGGCTTTTTTCAATTCGCCAAAGCGGCGGCTTGGGTGCTTGCACAGTTCGTAGATCACATGGGTGCGCCATTTGCCGTTCAGCAGCTCCAGCGTGCGCCGCATGGGGCAATCGTCCCGAACCTCGGCGGAGAGAATCCGCTTAAGGTATTCCTCTGGCGTGTTTCCTTTTTTCATAAGAAAAGCCCCCGGTACATTCCGCAATACTAAGTACGTTTCATCTGCGTACTTGTTTCCTAAAACCATATCTAGTATAGTATTCGTACTATAATCCGTCAAGGAGGCTTCTTCATGAATACGGCGATTGTATATTACTCCAAGCACCACGGAAATACCAAGAAGCTAGTAGACGCCATTGCGCGGGAATATGACGTAACGGCCATAGACGTGGCGCAAAACCCCTGCCCCGACCTTACCGGTTATACCCTCATTGGGCTTGCTTCCGGCATCTACTATTCCAAGTTTCACAAATCCCTGCTGAATATAGCCGAAACGCTGCCCAGGGGCAAGAAGGTGTTTTTGCTTTATACGTATGGCGCAAAAAAGGATACATATACCCGGGCCATCCGCGAAGCAGCTGCAAAAAGCTACGCCCGGGTTGTGGGGGAATACGGCTGCTTTGGCTTTGACACCTTCGGCCCCTTCAGGCTTATTGGCGGTATGGCAAAGGGCCATCCCAATCAGGACGAGCTTCGCGGCGCCGTCAGCTTTTTTGAGGGGATACCGAAGCTGCCAAAATAAATGCTTTTTCCTACGCCACAAAGGTCAAAAAGTATTCCACCGAATCCTGCAAGGCGGCGAAGCAGGCCTGGATGATATTGGCGCTTACGCCGGTGGTGGTCCACACGCTGGCCCCGTCCGTGCTTTCAATCAGCACGCGCACAACGCTGGCGGTGCCGCCGCTGTTAATTACGCGCACCTTAAAATCGCGCAGGCGCATGCGCTCCACCTGGGGGTAAAACACCAGCAGCGCTTTGCGCAGGGCCAGGTCCAGCGCGTTCACGGGGCCGTCGCCCTCGGCGGCGTTAATCTCCTCGCGCCCGTCCACGCTAAGCTTGATATATGCCTGCGCGCTGCGCTCGTCGCGCGGGTTGCCGGAAAGCACGTGAAAGTCCCGCACCTCAAAATACTGCTTGCGCATGCCCAGCGTTTCCAGCGCCATCAGGTCGAAGCTGCCGTCCGCGCTCTCATAGGCGAAGCCTTGCAGCTCGCGGCGCTTAAGCCGCTCGGTCACCCGCTTCACGCGCGGGTCGTCGCGCTCAACATCCGGCAAAAGGCGCTTGAGCCGCGCGTACACGCCCGTGCGGCCCACCTGGTCGCTAAGCAGCAGGCGGCGGGAATTGCCCACCGCTTCGGGCCGGATATGCTCAAAGCTGGCCGCGTCCTTCAGCACGCCGTCTATATGCATGCCGCCCTTATGCGCAAACGCGCTGTACCCCACAAACGGCGCGCGGCGGTTGGGCGTAAGGTTCATGATTTCCAAAATTTCGCGCGCAGTTTGGGTAAGCGTGCGCAGGTTTTCCTCTGGGAGGATGGAATAGCCCATTTTCAGTTGCAAAACGCCTACTAGCGTGCTTAAATTGGCGTTGCCGCAGCGCTCGCCCACGCCGGCCACCGTGGCCTGCGCCATGCTTGCGCCCGCGTCGATGCAGGCGATGCTGCCCGCCACGGCCAGGCCCAAATCATCATGGCAGTGGATGCCCACGCGCGCGCCGTTCAGCGCGGCCAACACCTCGCTGGTGCGGGCGCGCAGGGCTTCGGGCAGGGCCCCGCCCTTGGTATCGCACAAAACCAGCACGTTCGCGCCGCCGCGCAGCGCCGCCCGAAGCGCCTGCATGGCATACTCCCGGTCAGCATCCGCGCCGTCGAAGAAGTGCTCCGCGTCAAACAGCACGCGCCGCCCCTTTCCCGTCAGGTAGGCGACGCTTTGCTCGATCATGCGCAGGTTTTCCTCTGCGGGCACGCGCAACACGTCGCGCACCTGGCGCAAATCCGCCTTGCCAAAAATGGAAACGACCGGCTGCTGCGTGGCCAGCAGCGCGTTAAGCCCCGCGTCCGCCTCGGGCCCGGCCCCCGCGCGGCAGGTGCTGCCAAAGGGTACCAGCTTGGCCTGCGTAAGAAAGGGCGTTTTGCGCGCCTCCTCAAAAAACGCCTCGTCCTTGGGGTTACCGGTGGGGTTGCCCCCCTCTATCAGGGGGATGCCCAGCCTATCCAGCGCCAGGGCGATTTTGCGTTTGTCCGACAGGGAATGCTCCACGCCCTCGCCCTGCGCGCCGTCGCGCAGGGTGGTATCCAATAGCTCAACAGTATGCAAGGCTTGTTCCTCCTTAGCGGTTGGCGGCGGCGTACGCCACGTTATGCACCAGCCTGCGCACGCGGTAAATATCCAGGCTATCGCGCGAGGGACAGATGCGGTTGGTAAGCAAAACCACATACAGCCCGGTGGTGGGGTCCAGCGTAAAGCTGGTGCCGGTAAAGCCCGTATGGCCCACGGTTTCCGGCGGGAACAGGTCGCCGGTGTAGCCGTTATCGTACCTGGGCAGGTAAAACGACAGGCCGCGCCCCTGCGCCATATCCGGCGTGTGGTTGCGCATAGCCAGGTTCACCGTGGCGGGGCACAGGTAGCGCGCGCCGTCCGGCAGCTGGCCATGTGCGCAGAGCATCTGCATAAACAGGGCCAAATCGTCCATATTGGTAAACACGCCCGCGTTGCCGCTCACGCCGCCAAGGAAACGGGCGTTCTCATCATGCACCACGCCTTGCAGGCAACGGCCGTCGTCCTGCATCTCCGTGGCGGCGATGTTGCCGTCCACAGGCAGATACCCGGTGCTCTGCATCTTTAACGGCCAAAACACCTCCTGCATGGCCAGCTCCTTCAGGCTCATGCCGTACAGGCATTCCAGCAGCTGCCCCAGCAGAATGTACCCCGCGCAGCAATACTGCACCCGCTTGCCCGGCGGCGCGGCCAGCGGCACGGTAAGCAGCAGCTCCGCGCTATGCTCCGGCGTTTGCGCCATCTCCCACAGATGGATGCCCGTGGGAAAGCCCGCCGTGTGCGTCAAAATCTGCGCAATGGTAATATCCCGCTTGTCTGCCGGCGCGTCCAGGAAGGTGCCCAGCCTGTCCCACAGGCACAGCCTGCCGCTTTCCATGGCGCGCAGCGTAAGCATTCCCACCACCAGCGGCTTGGTAATGGAGGCCGCGTCATAACGGGTATGCTCGTTGGTGACGGGCGCGTCCTCATCAATGGACAGCCGTCCAAAAGCCCGGCGGTGCAGCACCCGCTCGTTACGGCCCACCAGCAGGCAGGCCGATGTAAACGCCCCCGTTTCAATGCCGCGTACAATCACCTGATCCGCGAGCGAAAAATCCGGCGCGCTGCGCATACAACTCCTCCTCCCCCAGGGGGTGACCCCCTGGACCCCCGGACTGCCCGCCTACGGCGCGCAGAGCTTGGGCGAATGTGTTTGGCCTTGCGGGCAAGGCCGCCGGAGGGCGGAGGGCCCTCCGGCTTGCTTGGGCGGCTCGGCTGCCATGGGGATTGGCGGGGCTGCGCCTCCTGTCAAAATACCGTCAGGCCCTATCAGCCGGCGCTTCAAACCGCAAAAAAACAACGCCATCCGCGCCCCGCAGCCGCTTTACCAGCCTGCGTTTGGCATTCACCGCCGCCTTGTGGCCGCAAAGCATCAGCATGGGCGTGTCGCCCGCGCTATCGCCATACGCCCAGGACGCGGCGTAATCCACCATCTCGCCCCGGGCGGCCAGATATTCGGCCAGGCGCAGCGGCTTTTGCACGCCGCGGCAGTTCTCGCCAAACAGAAGGCCCGTATATACGCCGTCCTCAACGTCCATCCGCGTGGCGATCACCGCCGAGATGGGCAGCATCCGCTTGAGCGGCTCCAAATAAAACGACGGGGAGGCGGAAATCAGCAGCACCTCGGCCCCCTCCGCGCTGCGCTGGCGCAGCTCCCGCACGCCTTCGGGATAGAGGGCGGGCACAAGCGCCTCGCGGCAAAAGTCCTCCGCCAAGGCGGAAACCTCCTTTTCGCCGCGCCCCTTAAGAAAGGCCAGGCTTTGCTGCTTGGCCTCCTCCGCCGTAAGCAGGCGCAGGCCGTACAGCGCCGCGCACAGCCCCGCGCGGGCAAGTCCTCCGGCGCTCACAAGGCCGCGCCTGTGCGCATAGCGCAAAAACCTTACGATGGAATCGCCGCGTATCAGCGTGCCGTCAAAATCAAAGAGCGCATAGGGTTTTTGTTCCACAGGGCCCTCTCCCTCCCCAAATGCTGCGGCGCTGCCGCCCATGGGGAGTATAGCACGATTTGCCCAAAAACGCTACCATTCGCTTGCATTCGCGCCGCGGCTATGGTATAAAACTGCATGGATGGTTTTTGAAATATTCTGCACGGGAGGCGCCCATGGGCAAGCTATACACCGTACTGCGCGGCGCGGTACGCCTATTCACCCCCAAAATGACGGCGGACTGGGCCGTGCCCTTTGATGGGGAGCCCAGCGTATTCTGCCCCAACCACGCGGGCGCGTTTGGGCCCATTGATATGTGCGCGCATTTCCCGCTGAGCGATCATTGCCACCCCTGGCTAAACGCCGCCGTGATGGACCCCAAACAGGTGCCCGCCTATGTGCGCCAGGATTACTGGTGGAAACCCGGCTGCAAGCTGGAACCGCTGTACAACGCCACGCTGCCCTACATGGCCGCAGCTGTGCTGCCGCCTATTTTGCGCAGCGTTCCGGGCGTGCCCGTATACCACGATATTCAGGTGGTCAAAACCTTCCGCAAAAGCATCGAATACCTGCGTCAGGGCGAGCACCTGATTATTTTTCCGCAGCAGCCCTCGGGCTTTCAGTCGCATTACGCGCAGCTCAACAAGGGCTTTTTGCAAATCGCCCCCATGGCGTGGCGAACGCTGGGGCTAAAGCTCAAATTCTATCCCGTGCATATCGATTATAAAAAGCGGCGCTTTACCATCGGCGCGCCGGTCGCCTTTGACCCGGAAACAAAGCTGGCCGATCAGGAGCAGCGCCTGCTGGACGGCATTGCCGCCGGAATTTAACATAGAAGCAAAAGCGGCTTCCTTTCAAAAACGGCCCTTGGCGGCGCGGCCAACCCGGCCTCTGTTCAGGCTACCGGTAAACCGATCGCTTTTGACCGCTTCAGAAAAAAAAGCCCCCTTCTTCCCATCGGAAGCAGGGGCGGCCCATCCTGTGCCCTCAGCGGGGCTTAAGCTTTTCCTTAAGCTTCTCCAGGGGCGTTTTCTTTTTCATGGCGAGGGCGGCGTCCAGCGCGCCGGCGTGGTAGGTGCGGTTTTCGGGGTCGCGGCGCACGGCCTCGCGGTAGCTCTGGTGCGCAGTTTCGTACTGCTTTAGGCCCATAAGGATATTGCCCTGCATAAAGTACCAGTCCGCGTCGCGGCCATCGGCGCGGCAGAGCTGGCGCAGCGCGCTTTCCAGGTTGCCCTGGTCAATCAGGCGCTGGGCAAAGTGCTTGGCCTCCTCCTGGGAAATCAGGTTGAAGCCCACCGTCTGCTGGGAGGCCTGCTTGAGCGCGGCTTCATAGGCCAGGTTCAGCTCAATTAGCTGCTCCTGGGCGGCCCTTTGGCGCTCTCCGTCCTGGAACTGGTCAGGGTGGCAGCTTTTCACCATGCGGCGGTAGGCGGCGCGCACCTCCTGCGCGTTCGCGTCAGGCTTTAGGCCCAATACCTGGAATGGCTTGGGATCGTACAGGCCGTCCACCTCCCTTCACCGCGGCCCGTGGAAATGGGTCAAATCTTCTCCCGGCGGATTTCCGCGCCCAGCTGGCGCAGCTTTTCCTCAATGCGCTCATAGCCACGGTCGATGTAGGATGTTTCGTAAATCTCTGTTACGCCCTTCGCCATCAGGCCGGCCACCACCAGCGCTGCGCCTGCGCGCAGGTCGGTTACGGTTACGGGCGCGCCGTACAATTCCCGCACCCCTTCAATAAGCACGGTGCGATCCACCAGCTTAATCCTTGCGCCCATGCGCCTAAGCTCGTCCAAGTGCTTAAAGCGCTGCTCAAAAATGGTTTCGCACACGGTGGAGGTGCCGTTTGCCATGCACAACAGCGCGGTCATGGGCTGCTGCAAGTCCGTAGGGAAGCCCGGGTACACCTGGGTTTTCACATTCACGGCGCGCTGCTCGCCCTGGGGCCTCACGCGTATGGAATCGTCGTTTTCGGTTACGCGCACGCCCATTTCCAGCAGCTTGGCGGTAAGCGCCTCCATGTGCGTGGGAATGCAGCCGTGAATGGTCACATCGCCGCGCGTGGCGGCTGCGGCAATCATCAGCGTGCCCGTTTCAATCTGATCCGGAATAACGGTGTAGGTGCTCTGGTGCATGCGCTCCACGCCGCGGATGCGGATCACATCCGTGCCCGCGCCCTTCACGCGCGCGCCCATGCTGTTTAAAAAGTTGGCCAGGTCCACAATGTGCGGCTCCTTGGCCGCGTTATAAATCACCGTGTTTCCCTGGGCCTTGGCAGCGGCCAGCATCACGTTGATGGTGCCGCCCACCGTAACCATGTCAAAAAACACGTCCCCGCCCGTAAGCCGGTTGGCGTTGGCATACACCATGCCGCCACGGTCCTCAATTTTTGCGCCCAGCGCGGCAAAGCCCTTAAGATGCTGGTCAATCGGCCGGCTGCCGATATCGCATCCGCCCGGATAAGCCACCTCCGCCCTGCCGCAGCGCCCCAACAGCGCGCCCAGCAGGTAGTAGCTGGCGCGCAGGCGCTTGGTAAGCTTGTAGGGCACATGGTATCCCGCCGCCCCGCGCGGATCCACGGTAAGGTATTTTCCGGGCGCGTAATCGGTTTTCGCGCCCAGCATCTGCAAAATCTCAATCAGGGCATGCACATCGTCAATGTCGGGCAGGTTTTCCACGGTGCAGGGTTCGTCGCACAAAAGTGCGGCTGGTATCACCGCCACGGCGGTATTTTTGCCGCCGCTAACCGTGATTTCCCCCATCAAAGGATGCCCGCCTGTGATAAGCATTTTGTCCTTGCTGCTCATAGGTACGGCCGCTGGCCGCCCATCACCTCGCTTCGCGCAGAATGCGGCATTCCACAAGAAACCAGTTTGTATTATACATGGTTTTGCCTGAGTTGGCAAGGCGGGCGGAAAACCCCATTTCCTCCCAGAACACGCTTCCCTTGAAAAACGCGCCCCGTTGTGCTATGCTCGTTTTGCCCGCTATATCGGGCCACAGGAGGTTACCTATGCGAAGGCTTTATGCGCTATGCATTCTAACGGCGCTGCTGCTGGCGGCGCCGGGCGCGCACGCTTCCGGCAGCGGCCAGCGCTACGATGACTTTGTAGCCAGCTATGCGGAAAACCTGTCCTTCATCAATGAAAACACAGGCCGCCACCTGCTGCCGCTGGTGCTTGCCAAGGGCAGCTCGGACGCGGACGGAGGGCACCGCATCTACCAAATCCTGGGCGACGTGCTTAGCGCCTCCATCCGGCTGGACGCCACCAACGATATCATTGAAACCTGCACGATTGTGCTCACCTCTCCTCGGGGCATGACGTATGGCGGTTCCCTGTATAACGACTTCGTCACCTCCGGGTATCATAGCTACGCGCTGCTTATGGCCATGCATCCCGACAGCGAGCCCTTGAACCGCTACGCGCTGGTAGAGGCGGTAAACGCGGGCATGGGCAGCGGGAACGGCTCGTTTGAAACGCAGGTGGGCCTGTACCGCCTCACCTGCGCGCGCACGGATATCTCCGCCACGCTGCTGTTTGAGAACACGCTTACGCTTGCGCCCGAGGACGCGCCCGAAACGGACGAACCCTCTGATGAAGGCAGAGAGGAAGGCGGCTACATCGGCTGAAACGGCCCGCGGCGCGCAAAAGCGCCGCAGGCCGCACATCATTCCAGAAAGGATCCTGATTGAAATGCAAACCCTGATCCGCAACGCGCACATCCACAACGCTATCGACCCCGAGCCCTTCACCGCCGATATCCTTATTGAAAACGGCAAGCTGGCCCGCATCGCGCCCGGCCTTTCCTGTCCCGGCGCGCAGGAGTACGACGCATCGGGCCTTGAGGTCTATCCGGGCTTTGTGGAGGCCCATGGCCACACCGGCCTGGATGGCTACGGCATCGGCTACGAGGGCCAGGATTATAACGAAATGGGCGACATCGTAGCCTGCCAGCTGCGCGCCATCGATGCGATTGAGCCGCGCGACCCCGCCTTGCAGGAGGCGCGCGAGGCCGGGGTGACCACGCTGTGCGTGGGCCCGGGCAGCGCCAATGTGCTGGGCGGCACCTTTGCCGCTATCAAACCCGTGGGCTGCCGGGTGGACGCTATGTGCATCCGCCCCGAGGTGGCTATGAAGTGCGCCTTTGGCGAAAACCCCAAGCGCTGCTACCGGGATAAGGGCAATTCCAGCCGCATGACCACCGCCGCCCGCCTGCGCGAGATGCTCTTTAAGGCCCGCGAATACCAGCAGAAGCTGGAACGCGCCGGGGACGACCCGGATAAGCGCCCCGCCTTTGATATCAAGCTCAACGCCCTTTTGCCCGTCCTGCGCCGCGAAATGCCGCTCAAGGCCCACGCCCACCAGGCGGACGACTTCTTTACGGCGCTGCGCATCGCGCGTGAGTTTAATGTGGATATCACCCTGGAGCACGTTACCGAGGGCCACCTGGTAGCCGACGAGCTCGCCCGCGAGCATGTGATGCTGGCTGTGGGCCCGTCCCTGGGCCACGCTACCAAATTTGAGCTGCGCAACAAAACCTGGCTAACGCCCGGCGTGCTCAGCAAGGCCGGCTGCCATGTGTCCATCATTACGGATTCGCCGGTGATTCCGCAAAAATACCTGCCGCTGTGCGCGGGCCTGGCTGTAAAAGCCGGCATGGATCCCTTTGAGGCGCTCAAGGCGATCACCATCAACCCAGCCGAGCATATCGGCGTGGCGGATCGCGTGGGTTCGTTGGAGGAAGGCAAGGACGCGGATATCGTAATCACCGACGGAAACCCCTTTGAGGTGGAAACCCGCGTAAAGATGGTGTTCATCGACGGCAAGGCGGTTTTCCAGGCCGAATAAGACGCCAACAAAAAAGCCATGCTGGAAAACCAGCATGCCCGGTGTACAGAGCGTTGCGCCCCATAGCAAATGCAATCAACGCAAAGCCGGGCCGCCCACATGCGGCCCGGCGGCACAAAGCCCGATGGCCTTCCGCCATCGGGCGTATTTCCTTTCCCGCGCCCATCCCGCGCCAACCAGGCGCGCAGCGCCCTGCGGCCCCCTTCGGGGCCGCAGTCCACGGGTCAAGGGCGAAGCCCTTGCTTGCGATGCCGCCTTTGCTGCGGCTTTTGAATGCCGTCCTGCTTTTCGCCACGCAGGCGGAACAGCTCGTCGCGCAGCTTGGCGGCCTTTTCAAAGTCCAGCGCCTTGGCGGCGGATAGCATCTGGTCCTCCACGCTTTGCATCAGGGCCTGCAATTCCTCGTCGGTCATATCGTCGGGCTTGTGGTCCTGCATGCTTTCGGTAATGCGAATCAGCGCCTGCACGGTGCTCTTTACGCTTTGCGGGGTAATGCCGTGCAGCTCGTTATAGGCCTGTTGCAGGGCGCGGCGGCGGTTGGTTTCGTTGATGGCGCTCTCCATGCTTTCGGTAAGGATATCGCCATAGAGGATCACGCGTCCATCCACGTTGCGCGCCGCGCGGCCAATGGTCTGGATAAGCGAGGTTTCACTGCGCAGGAAGCCCTCCTTGTCCGCGTCCAGGATGGCCACCAGGCTTACCTCGGGCATGTCCAGGCCCTCGCGCAGCAGGTTGATGCCCACCAGCACGTCAAACTCGCCCAGGCGCAGGTCGCGAATCAGCTGCGTGCGCTCCATGGTTTGAATGTCGGAATGCAGGTAACGCACGCGGATTCCCAGGTTCTTCAGGTAATCGGTAAGGCTTTCGGCCATGCGCTTGGTAAGCGTGGTTACCAGCACGCGCTGGCCCTGCTCCACGGTTTTGTTGATTTCGCCAATCAGGTCGTCCACCTGGCCGGTGGCGGGCCTGAGCACAATCAGCGGGTCAATCAGGCCCGTGGGGCGGATGATCTGCTCCACCGTGTTTTCGCTCAAGCCAAGCTCGTACTCGCCGGGCGTGGCGCTCACGTAGATGGTCTGGTGCTGGCGGGCGCGGAACTCCTCAAACAAAAGCGGGCGGTTGTCAAAGGCGCTGGGCAGGCGGAAGCCGTAATCCACCAGGTTTTGCTTGCGCGCGCGGTCGCCGTTGTACATGCCGCGCACCTGCGGAACGGTCACATGGCTTTCGTCAATAAACATCAAAAAGTCCTTTGGAAAATAATCCAAAAGCGAGTAGGGCGCGTCGCCCGGCTTGCGGCCGTCAAAGTAGCGGCTGTAGTTTTCAATGCCCGTGCAAAAGCCAATCTGGCGCATCATCTCAATATCGTAGCGCGTGCGCTGGCGCAGCCTGAGCGCATAAAGCGGCTGGCCCTCGTCCTCCAGCTGCTTGGCGCGTATTTCCAGGTCGCGCTCGATCTGGTCAATGTTCTCGTTCATTTTTTCGCGATCCATCGCATAATGTGTGGCGGGGAACACCAGGGCATGCTCAAGGGTGCTCAGCACGTTTCCGCTGACCACCTCGATTTCGCGGATGCGGTCGATCTCGTCGCCAAAAAACTCGATGCGCAGGGCATGCTCGCGCTCGTTGGCGGGAATAATCTCCAGCACGTCGCCGTGCACGCGGAAGCTGCCGCGCGTGAACTCAAAATCGTTCCGGGTGTATTGAATTTCCACCAGGCGCTCAATCAGCTGGTTGCGGCTTATGCGCATACCGGGGCGCATGCTCACCATCATGCCCTCGTACTCGCTGGGGTCGCCCATGGAATAGATGCAGGAAACGCTGGCAACGATGATTACGTCCTTGCGCTCGCGCACGGCGGCAGTGGCGGAATGGCGCAGGCGGTCAATCTCCTCGTTGATGGAGGCGTCCTTTTCAATGTAGGTATCGGTGGAGGCAATGTAGGCTTCGGGCTGGTAGTAATCGTAATAGGATACGAAATACTCCACCGCGCTGTCCGGGAAGAAGGCGCGCAGCTCGCTGCAAAGCTGGGCGGCCAGGGTTTTGTTGTGCGCCAGCACCAGCGTGGGCTTTTGCACCCGCTCGATGACGGAGGCCATGGTAAACGTTTTTCCGCTTCCGGTAACGCCCAGCAAAACCTGGTCCTTTTTTCCATCCAGCACGCCCCTGGCAAGCGAATCGATGGCGGCGGGCTGGTCGCCGCTGGCGGGATAGGGAGCTTTGAGCACAAATTTGTTCATGGCTTGCGTTCCTTTCGTAATGTGCGTACTGATTATAGCATAGTTGGCAAACCTGGTACAGCCCGGCGCGGGCGGTGAAACAGCGGCATGAAAAAACTTTCCACGCATCGCGCTCCCGCGCCGCCGCAAGGCTAGGCTATGCGGGCAAATGCTGTTAGCACCCCGCCGCAAAAGCGCATTTGCCCCGCGCTGAAAAACGTTTCCACGCAACATGGCGGCGGCGCGCGGCGGCCAAAATGAGCGCGACGGGAGGGAATGAACATGGCACAGCTTTGGCAAACCAACCATGGGCGGCGCACCGCGCTAAACGAGGTGATCTGGCCGTGGCAACGTATTTGATTAAGCACACGCCCAGGCTTAGCGGCGAGGTGGAGGTAAGCTCCGCCAAAAACGCGGTGCTGCCGCTTTTGGCGGCGGGGCTTTTAACGGAGGATCCGCTCATCATCCGGCAGGTGCCGCGCATCACCGATGTGGATACCCTGGTGAAAATCCTGCGCGATTGCGGCGCGGAGGTCAGCCGCAGCGGCACGGATATCTCCGTATGCGCCATGCAGCCGCAAAGCCCCGGGCACGAGGAGCAGATGCGCAAGCTGCGCGCGAGCATCCTGATTTTGGGGCCCATTCTGGCGCGCACGGGCAGCGCGTGCGTGGGCCTGCCGGGCGGCTGCGCCATAGGCCAGCGGCCCATTGATTTGCACATCAAGGGCCTTCAGGCGCTTGGCGCGCAGGTGCACCCGCTGGGCGGCATGCGGCAGCTGAGCGGGCGGCTCACCGGCGCGCGCGTGTACCTGGATTTGCCCAGCGTGGGCGCAACGGAAAACCTGATGATGGCCGCCACCCTGGCCAACGGCTGCACCACGCTTGAAAACGCGGCCAAGGAGCCCGAAATTGTGGATCTGGCAAATTGCCTTAACCAGATGGGCGCGCGCATCAGCGGCGCGGGCACGGGCACGGTAACCATTATGGGCGTGGAGCGCCTGCACGGCGCGGTGTACCAGCCCATCCCGGACAGGGTGGAGGCGGGCACGCTGCTGTGCGCCGCCGCCATTACGGAGGGCAGCGTGCTGGTGCGCGGCGCGTGCGCCGACCACCTGCGCTCCCTGCTGTTTAAGCTGGCGGAAACGGGCGTTGGCATTCGCGAAACGCCGGCGGGCATCCGCTTGAGCGGCAGCGCCCTGTCGCCGTTTGAGGTACGTACCTTAGCCTACCCGGGTTTTCCCACTGACATGCAGGCGCCTATGACGGTGGTGGCCCTGCGCTGCCACGGCACCAGCCTGCTTAACGAAACCGTGTTTGAAAACCGCTTCATGCACGTTTCCGAGCTATGCCGCCTGGGCGCGCGCATCCGCGTGGAAAACAACGTGGCCTTGGTGGACGGCGGCACGCCGCTGGAGGGCGGCATCGTCAAAAGCACCGACCTGCGCGCGGGCGCGGCCCTGATGCTGGCCGGCATGCTTGCCATGGGCGAAACCATCCTGCAGGACCCCGCCGGCCACATCGAGCGCGGCTACCAGGATTTGCCTGAAAAGCTGCGCCTCCTGGGCGCGGAGATTGACCGCATTGAGGATTACGCCATGGCCGGAGGCTAACGGAAATACGGCTCCGGGCACAGCACATGCTCCTTTTCCGGGTTGATTGCGCCAAGCTGGCGGTCGCTAAGCATCAGCGCGCGCTGGATGGCGCCATGGCCGTAACGCTGCCGGATCGCGTCCACGGCGCGGTCCAGCGCCGCGTTGCGCTGGCGGCGCGCGTCCTGCGGCAGAAAGGAAAGCTGCACCGCGCCGTCCGCGGGGCACAGGCGGCTTACGCACACGCCCATGGAGCGCAGCGGCGCTTTGCCATTCCAATGCTGCTTGAGCAAGCCAAAGGCCGCGTCGAAGATATCGTAGCTGCAATCCGTGGTAAAATCCAGCGTAACCTGGCGCGTCGCGGTCACAAGCGCCGCGTCGCGCATGCTTACTTCCACAACGCGCCCGCACAGCCCATGCTTGCGCAATCGCGAGGCCACGCTTTCGCACAGGCCCACAAGGGTGATGCGCGCGTCCTGCTCCGTGGCAATGTCGTGGGCGGCGGTTACGGAGTTGCCCACGCTTTTCACTGTGGGCTGCGCGTTCGTTTCAAGCACCGCGGCGGCGTCGTTGCCATGGGCAAAGCCGCTTAGCATAAGCCCCGTCTTGCCCAGCAGGCCCTTGAGCACCATGGGGTCCGCCTGGGCGAGCTGCCCAACCGTATACACGCCCACGGCGTTTAGCTTGCGCGCCGTGGCCGGGCCGATAAACAACAGCTCGCCCACCGGCAGCGGGTCAAGCACTGTGGCGCGGTTTTGATCGCAGATCACGCTTACCGCGTCCGGCTTTTTCAAATCGCTGCCCAGCTTGGCAAACACGCGGTTGTCGCTTACGCCCACGCTAAGCGTGAGCCCCGTTTCCTCGCGCACGGCATGGCGCATATGGTTGGCGATGCGCTCGCCCTGCGCAATGCTCATATCCGGGCCGCTTACATCCAGCCATGCCTCGTCCACGCCAAAGGGCTGTACGCGGTTGGTATAGCGGCCAAAGATGCCCCTAACCACGTGGCTTAGGCGCAGCACCTCCTCAAAATCCGGGGCGATGGTTTGCAGGTTGGGGCATAGCTGGCGCGCCTGCCAAATCACCTGCCCCGTGCGCACGCCCAGGCGCTTGGCCGGCATGTTTTTGGCCAGTACAATGCCGTGCCGCTTGGTAGGATCGCCGCATACGGCCACGGGCACCTCGCATAGCTCCGGCCTGTCCACGCAGGCAACGGAGGCATAAAAATTATTGAGATCGGCATGCAAAATCACCTTGCCCACAGCGCCTTCCCCCCCCGGATGCATGAAATGCGAACATATGTTCTTTTTCTATTATAGGAACATATGTTCTGAAAAGCAAGTGCAAAATATGCCGCTTTGGTTCGCCCCACACGCCACCCCTAGTATGCGCATAGGATGAGTATGGGCGGCGTGGAACGGGCGAAAGCATTTTACTTTTCGCACGCTTCGTGATATCATCATACCAAGCAGCGCCGCCCGGAGCGTGAAACAACCGTGAAACGAGGCGACCTGTATATGGCCGAGCTCGACCCCGTCATTGGCAGCGAGCAGGGCGGGCGCAGGCCGGTAGTGATTATACAAAACGATTTGGGCAACCTGCACGCGCCCACGGTGATTGCCGTGCCGCTTACTGGCAGCTCCGGCAAGCCGGCGCTGCCCACGCATGTGCGCATCCCGCGGGGGGAAGGCGGCCTGTGGCGCGAATCCACCGTGCTGTGCGAGCAGGTGCGCACCCTGGAAAAAACCCGTCTGTTCAGGCGTATCGGCGCGCTGGAGCCCGAAAGCATGCGCCGCGTGGAACAAGCGCTGCGCATCTCCTTGGATATGGCCATGGAAAACCAGGCACAATAGCAAAAGGAACGGCTCCCTCCGGGAGTCGTTCCAAAGCGGCGAAAAAGCTCGCCTGCGGCGATCTTTTCCGCCGAGATTTGCGCCGTTCGCCTAC
>OLGB01001241.1_pt1 | contig 31791 bp, 30 predicted proteins | sample 1605691 | NCBI WGS metagenome assembly OLGB01 (sample SAMEA3888925, study PRJEB22519) | human gut metagenome | biome: human gut; feature: human-associated habitat; material: faeces | place: Denmark | collected 2010 | reverse complement strand
TTGTCGGCATTCTCAAGAAGACTTTCGAAGTAGATCAGATGCTTAAGATCTTTCAAATGTTACACCTCTTCTTCAAAGAATTTCTATTTTTTGGAGTGCTTCCTTTACTCCTTTGAGCATAAGTGAATCTTCGGGCAGCTTAAGCACGCTCTGCCCCTTTATATCGTTTGCGGCAAATGCACTGTCGGCCGGGATGCGCGCCACAATATCAACACCTGGCACTGTAATGAGCTCCGCCAGCTCCGGATTTGTCATTCTGTTTACGATGGCTCCAATCTTATCATAAACAATCAGCTCGTCTGCGACGTCCTTGATCGTCGATACGACCTGGCAGCCCTTTTTGCTCTGGTCGGTTACGAGCAGCAAATGCGTTACCTTATCCATAACGCGGCGCTGGATCTGCTCAATTCCGGCCTCACCATCTATGACGACATAGTCGAAGCTGTTTGCCAGAATGCCGATGACTTCCTTAAGGTAGGAATTGACCTTGCAGTAGCAGCCGGAGCTTTCAGGTCTGCCGATGCCGAGAAATGCAAAGCCGGGCATTTCAACCAGTGCGTCAAAGATCTTGAATCGCGCCTCGCTCAGAAGCTCGAGCGCTTCTCTTGTTTCGCCGTTTTCGACGCTGTCAACAATGCTCATACGGATATCGTCAAGTGTGAGCTTAACATCAACGCCGAGAGCGACAGACAGGCCGACAGCGGGGTCTGCATCTATCGCAAGGATCTTTTTATCCGGAAAGTTTTCCACTAAAAGTCTTACGATCGACGCCGAAATCGACGTCTTGCCGACGCCGCCTTTACCGGCAACCGCTATGATCTTTGCTTTATTTTCCAATAATACGTCCCCCCTTCAATTGCGCTTAGACATACCTTACGCATTTTGATAACAGTTTAACACAAGTGCCTTGGATTTGCAAGAGAATATACGTCTGTTTATATGAAAAATTCAGGTTTTTTTGCATATAAACAGTGCTCTGCTATACATATTCAACAAAAATGTCAATATGACCTCAATCAAAAAAGAGGCCCCGAAAATCGGGGCCTCTCAGTGATTAGATTGTGCAATCAGACGATCCTGCGGTCACGGACCTGGGAATCGTAATGCTTGTTCAGCAGCGGGCGAATGACATAGTATATGAGCTTGTTTTCGCCGTTGGTGATATACAGGGTAAAGGTGCCGACAAAAGCGAGGAATGCGAACATGGCGAGCTTGCCGCCGATCTTTGCAACGTTTTTCATCGTTATTATATCCTCCTATTAATATGCTTCGCTGTCGTCAAACTCAACGATAGTAGGATCGAGAGGCTTCTCGCCCAGGACAACGGACATATAGCCGTTTACGCAGTTACGCATTTCCTGACGGGAGACGGTGCGGCAGTCCTCAAGGTCATGCTCGATGAAGATGAAGTGGAAGCCGAGATCTCTCGCCTGCTCCTCCATGAGAGCGTGGACGCCGAGCATGCCCTTGCAGGCGATGTTGTCGTTCATGAGCACCATGTCGCAGTTGAAGTTCTTTGCCCACTCCCAGATGGCGTTGACGTTGTCCCAGCCGCCGACGGCGTGGTGACGCATTGTAGCCTTCTCGGAGAAAATAGCCAGATCCTTGATTGCCTCTTCGGGATCCTCGGTGTTTATCATGTTGTGACCCATGGTGGAGTCCATGTTCAGGACGATATTGATGCCCCAGCAGTTCTGGACCCAGGTCGGGAAATCGGTGTAGTAAACAGCGGAGGGGCCCCACAGGAAGGCACGGTGGCGGGTACGGCCGCCGAAGGGCTCTCTCTTCTCCTCGTACGCCTTGCGCATGATCTTTATGACCTGACGGTCGACCTTGTTGAAGTAAGGATCGGTGCCGTTTACAGAGGCCCAAGCATACAGGCGGTACAGAGTCTCCGCTATGCCGCACAGCGCGGAGTACGGAGTCTTGAAGTAATCCCACTTTTCAAGCTCAATGGTGTTCTGCTCGTTCATGAGCTTTGCGTACTTAAAGAGGTTGTCCCAATCGTACTTTACGCCGTACTCCTTCTCTACAAAGGCGATGGCGTCCTTGAGCATCTGGGTGGAATACGGATGCGCGCCCGGCTCGTTGTGAATCATGGCGAGTGTTACGGGGAAGTCCGGCATGCCTATGCGACGGCGCTGGAACATGGAGGTGGCCTCGGATGCATTGCATGGCATATTGGTCGAGATCATTGCCTTACCGATGAGGGGGAATGCGTCGTCGAGAGCAACGCCGGTCTCTGCCGCGCAGCGGGAGCAGACGTCGGCGGGAAGACCGAAGGACTCGGCAACGTCGATGTAGTAGGGCTCAATGTGCTGGTCAACATCGCAGATGATGAACTCAGGCAGCGTCTGCAGAGGGAACGGAACGAGCTCCTTGAAGCCCATCATGAACAGCGGAGGCAGAACCTCATCCATGGGAACGATGCGGTCGGTATCCTTGCCGCCGCCGAGACGACGGTCATTGCTCAGGCAGAAGGCGATCTTCTTGGTCAGGCTGCGGACGATAGCGTGCATGCACTTGTGCGCGGTGACGAGCTCATAGCCGCGGAAGCCCTCGAACAGGCGGTCGATGAACATGAAGGTGCCGAGGTAGGAGCCCATCCAGCGGTACTCCCAGAAGCCCTTGAGGCAGGGGATCGGAGCGGATGCGACCATCATCGCCATGGAAGCGAGGTTCTTCAGCCATGCGCCGTAGTCGACCATGGTATCCTTAACGCCGCGCCATTCACGCCATTTTGCAACGCCGGTCTTGTCATAATAACGGGATCTCTGGCCGCCTACGCCGTTTTCGGCCTGCCATATGGGGTCAAAGCGTTCAAGCTTTTTATCTACTGCTGCTATAACTTTATCGAACATCATTACTTACCTCCCTGAATGGACTTGATCTCCAGGGATTCGATGAACGCCTGGAAACGTGTACGAAGCTGTCCGACTGCGCCGAGGGAGTACTCCTTCTCAATGGTGCAGCAAGGAATGTGCTTTTCGTTCGTGAAGATGTGGTTTGCAAGAACCTTCTCATAGCTCCAGAACTCGCAGAACTTCATGTTCTCGTAGATGATTCCGTCGGCCTTGAAGTCCTCAACGAGCTCAGTCGCTATAGCATGACGCTGGTCGATCTTGAAGCCGTCCATGAAGCGTGCGCACTGGTTCCAGTACAGGTAGTGGCGGCATATAGCGTCGAACGCGGTCTCGCCGTCTTTAATCTCTATCTGCTCTCTGCTGGGGAAGGAGCCGAAGCAGTAGCGGTCGGCAACGACCATTGCGCCGCACATCTCGATGAGCTTTGTGAACTCCGGATCGTCGACCTCAGAGCCGACGAGCGCGACGCGTGCGCGGAACGGGAACTTCTTCTCGGGCTCACGGGTCTTGAGCTCTTCAAGGGTCTCCTTGAGATAAGGAAGGATCAGCTTGTGCGGACAGACCTGGCTTACGAGCTGGATAACATGGAACTCATAGCCGGTGATGGGGGGATTATCGAGCTTGCGGAAATTACCGATCTCGGTGATAACGCGGCTGAGCTCGTTCTCCTGCTCGATGGCCTTGCGCATAGCCTCTTCGGAAACGTCAATGCCGAGGCGGTCGCGCATTGCGTCAACGACCTTGAGCTTGAGCTGTGCCTTATAGTAGTCGAGGTTTGTCTGATCGCCCTTCATGGGAGGATCAATCTGGGTGACGAAGAAGCCGTCGTGCTTTACGGGATTTATAAGGAAGAAGTGCTCCTCCATACGCTCCATGGTAGCGCAGCTCTCTGCCCCGAACAGAGCGCTCAGGTAATTGTATCCGCCTTCGATGGCACGCTCGAGAATGGAGCGTGCATAGGGGCAGGTACGGTTGGTCATATAGTAGTTTGCGATGTCGCTGGATGTGCAATTTGGTGCGCGAAGTCTTGAAGAGAAGCAGCCTTCAAGATTGAGAAGGACTTCGGGTATGTAATAGCAGTTGTAACCAAGTGCTATCTGCCCATCCTCCACTGCCTTGGTGACGAGCTCGTTCTGCGCGTCCTGCAGCAGGTTTTCAAAATAGATCAGATGTTTTAGGTCTTTCATTTGCAACCCCTTCCGCTTATTTAAAATTTTTGCCTACCAGTTGTTTTTGTATGAGATTCCCCCATACTCCTTCATGTGATTATACTTTAACCTCCGCGTAAATGTCAAGTTTATGTCAAGAGTATTCAAAAATAAATCATGGTAATTTCATTGTTCTGAACAAATGGTCAATATACTGTCTGTCTACTCGAACAGCTTACTGCACATCCGGATATAATCGGGCAGCACTCCCTCAAAATCGAGGCCGTATTGACGCGGCGTTCCGCGTGCGGCCGTGCGCTCTATGGCGGCCGTCACGAATTCCTCGGCGGTGCCGAGCGCATCCTCAAGAGAAGCGCCCCGCGTGAGCAGAGCCGCAAATGCCGACGCGAACACATCGCCCGAGCCGTGGAACATCCCATCGAGCGTTGTGCTCATGACAGAGCACATTTTTCCGCTCCTGTTATCGCGCGCGACTATGCCCACACTGCCGTTTTCCGTGCTGACACCCGTTACGGCGACAAAGGCCGGCCCCAGGTCGGACAGTCGGTCTATGAGCTCGGCGACATAGGCTTTGGCATGTACGCCCGTTCTGTATTCCATACCGGTCAGAAAGCAGGCCTCGGTTATATTCGGCGTTATGATATCCGCCTTTTTTATAAGCCTGCGGAAGCATTCCGTCATCCCGTCGCCGAGATTGGCGTAGTATCTGCCGTTATCGGCCATCGCCGGATCGACTATCACCAGAGTATCCTCTCCGCGCAGAAGCTCGATTGCCCGCTCAAGCAGCCTTCCCTGCGCCTCGGACGCAAGATAGCCGGAATATATCGCGTCAAAGCCGACGCCGAGTCCGTGCCAGTGCTCGGCTATGGGTATTATATCTCCGCTCAGATCGGTGAACGTCCAGTCGGCAAAGCCTCCCGTATGCGTTGACAAAAGCGCCGTCGGTATACAGCAGCACTCCACTCCCGTTGCGGAAACTATGGGAAGCGCAACGGTAAGCGAGCACTTTCCCAGTCCCGAAAGATCGTGTATGGCCGCCATTCTCGGCAGCTTCGGCAGTTTTTCCATGGTGTATCCAACCTTAACTCAAGCATAAAATTCGTTTTGATTTTAGCACAAAAGCTGCCTGTTAGCAATACTGTACAACATCGCAGCATTGTATATATCTTTCAAAAATTTTAACCAAATTTTTATATGTTTTTGTTTATAAAAAGTCCTTTTTACCATATTTTGCATTGAAATATCGGTTACAATATAGTATCATAATCACAATATTAATTAATAGCCGCCGTGCTGCTTCCGTGAATAACGGTTGACTGCTTCCCTGCCCAACGGCAGGGATAATCGATGCCGCATGGATAATTCACCTCGGTGTAGGTATTAGTATGTATCCTTGGGGAAAGGAGGAAAACTTAATAGCATGGTAAAAATGGAAAAGCTCAGCAGGCCTGTGCTTACGGCGCTTTTTGTGCTTGCTGTTTTCCTGATTGCTGTTTTTGCGCTGAGCACCAATGCGAGTGCTGATGAAGTCGAGGCAGCGGCCGAGACCGAAGTGACCGCGGCTCCCGTGGACTACTTCAGCGGGCTCGGTCTGTACAATACCGAGTATCCCGATGCCAACTTCATCAACTTCCTGCTTTGTCTGCACGGCTATGAGAAGCTCCCTGCCGACGCAACCGTAACCGTTACGGCTTATCTGCCTGTTACGAACACCGTTTTCTGGCGTTCTACCTTTGATAAGCCCTACATGGTTTTTAAGGATGCGGTCAATATAGTCGGTCATGGCACCGTGCTCAGGCTCCCCGGCGCCTGCACTCTCAAGATTGAGGTCAACGGAGCAAGCATCAAGGGATGGGATCTCATTTACGGCAACACCGTTGAGGAGGCCATCATCTGGCATCCGAGCAGCGGTTTCACCGGAATAGCCGCAGACTATGTCCCCGGTAATGCTACATACATGTTTATGAGCAACGTCGGTGGTCATGTCGTTCATCTGAACATCGACAGCGCAGGCAGTGACGATCCGAGCGGTCCTGATGATCCGAGCGGTCCCGACGATCCGAGCGGTCCCGATGATCCGAGCGGTCCCGATGATCCGAGCGGTCCCGACGATCCGAGCGGTCCCGACGATCCGAGCGGTCCCGACGGTCCGAGCAAGCCGGACGATCCGAATACACCGGATAATCCGAACAAGCCGGACGATCCGAATACACCGGATAATCCGAACAATCCGAACAAGCCGGACAAGCCGAATACACCGGATAATCCGAACAATCCGAACAAGCCGGACAAGCCGAATACACCGGATAATCCGAACAATCCGAACAAGCCGAATACACCGGATAATCCGAACAATCCGAGCAATCCGAATACACCGGACAAGCCGACAGAGCCCAAGACTCCGTCTGCGACCGGCGACACAAGAAGCGTTGTCCTGATGTCTGCGATAGCGGTCATCAGTCTGGCAGTGCTTGCAGGTACTTATCGCAAGAAAAGGCCAAACTGATCATATGTGGGCGATTAGTTGACTTATTGCAATAGTGCATATAAAATAGGAACGGCAAAAGCCGCTCCTATTTTTATTTTCCCGAGGAACACGGAATGAACGATAAAATGCGAAAAATCATCCGTCTGATAGCTTTGATAGCGCTCATTGTCTCGGCAGGCGTTCTCATATTCTATGCGGTCGACGATCTGCGCAGCAAAAACACCGGCGATAAGCTGAAGGATCTTAAGGGCGCTCAGGCGACCTCTGCCCTGCCCGATATTCTGCCTGAGTACAAGGCTCTGTATGCGGAAAACCCCGACACTATCGGCTGGCTGAGGATAGACGGAACGGGTATAGATAACGTCGTAATGTACGCGCCCGACGAGATCGACAAATATCTGCACACGGACTTTTACGGCAAGTACTCCTACCGCGGCTGCCTGTTCGTTGACGAGTACTGCGATATACTCTCGTCCGACAATCTGATAATCTACGGGCACAACATGAATGACTACTCAATGTTCGGCTCGCTCATGTACTATGTCAGCGAGGATTTTTACAGGCAGCACAAGCTCATAAGCTTTGACACGATATACGAAAAGCAGACCTATGAGATCGTCGCGGCGATAAAGACCGAGCTTGTGCCCGAGGGCAGCGACGGCTTTAAATACTATGAATACACCGGCAGCGGCGATGAGGCCTCGTTTAGCGAATACGTTAAATTCATCGAGGAAAACAAGCTCTATGACACAGACGCCGAGCTTTCACCGGGCGATAAGATACTCACTCTTTCAACCTGCGCATATCACTCCGAGGACGGCCGCTTCATCGTAGTCGCAAGAAAGATATAAAGATATAAAAAACCTTCATGCTTTTGCATGAAGGTTTTTTTCAGACTGTCAAAAAATTATGCTGCTGAGGAAAGACAGCCGCGCAGCAGGGGAGCTCGAGGGGGCAAAGGCCCCGCTCGAAATCAGATTATAGCCATCAAAAATGTCTGATTTATCAGACTTTTTGACGAGCGTAGCGAGATTTTTCGTGAAAATTTTTTTCACAAAAAATGTGGCGTTTTTGAAGCGTGCAAAAAAGTCACAGACTTTTTTGACACGCTGAAAAAACCTTCATGCAAAAGCATGAAGGTTTTTTTGGTGACCCGTACGGGAATCGAACCCATGTTACCGCCGTGAAAGGGCGGTGTCTTAACCGCTTGACCAACGGGCCTAAATTAAGGCGCAGGTAAAAATATCTGCGCCTTTTTGGTAGCGGCACCTGGATTCGAACCGGGGACACTGCGGGTATGAACCGCATGCTCTAGCCAACTGAGCTATGCCGCCATTTCTCAAATGAGCAATTGGAATTATACAAGACACAGCTCGGATTGTCAACATATTTTTTTATTTTTCTTCAGATTTCATATCGGGAGATAGACCGTCGGGTCAACGCTCGCTCCGTCGCGGCTCATGGCAAAGTGCATGTGACTGCCCTGCCCTATCTCGCACAGCGCCGTTTTGCCGACAGAGCCTATGACGTCTCCGCTCTTGACCTTGTCTCCGGCTGCAACGGTCGGCGTTTCGGCAAGGTTTGAGTAGGTCGTCTTGATGCCGCTGCCGTGGTCGATAACAACCGTCGTGCCGTACAGATCGTCCTGCGTTACGCTTATTACCTCTCCGTCGCCCGCGGCGACGACAACCTCGCCCTGCTGCGCCAGGATATCCACGCCGTCATGCGTGCGCCAGTCGGCCATCGTAACGTCGTAGCTGAGCGCCTCCACGCTGTAGCCGCGCTCTATCTCACCCGACACCGGCCAGCGCCACGCCGTCTGCTCGGGCCACACATCGTCCTGAGTGAGCGTTCCTGCGGACACAACGTCCTCCTCGTTCGGAGCGTCCACCGGCTTCGGAGCCTCGGTGCTTACCGGCGGCTGCGCGCTCGGCTCGGGGCTGCGCGTCTGCTGCGCGGCGCTCATGCCGGGGTTTAAGCCGTCCGCCGGAGTATCCGCCTCATTTGCGAGACTGTAGGCCGATATTCCTATCACGATCACACATAGCGCAAGGACTATGTAGAAGCCCTTGCCGGCAAAAAACTTATCCAGTCTGCCGCTTTTTTCGTTCTGCATAGATAAACCCTCCTTTATCTACGCCTATTGTTGACCGTTTTATAAGGGAATATACAAAAGACGATATGTATTGTATGTTATCCATAAATGCACATTGCTGATTTTGTGAATAAGTGCAAATTTCGGACAACTTGAAAATAGCTGTTTCAAATCCGGTCTTTGTATTGTACAATAAATTAAAAGACTGTAATTAAAATAATTTTTTCGAAAATATTTGTCCCCTTTTTCCGAAATTCACTGTCTATATATAATGAGGGGATAAGAAAACGGTTACCATGCCGTATAGCTGTGTAAAATTTCAAGGAGGTACTCATGAAAAATTTAAAGGCCATGTCTCTGCTGCTTGCATTACTCATGCTTTTTTCGCTGTGCGCCTGCGGAAACGACAAAACGTCAGCTTCGGTGCATCCGAGCATTGCGCCTCCCGGGGTCGACGCTCATGCAGATCTGTCTTTGCCCGCCGAAATCAGAGTGGAGGATGCAGGTGAAACGGCATCGCTGTACGAGCTCACGATAGATGATGAAGCCGCCGTTAAGCAAATTGAAGGCTGCTTTGGGATAGAGCTGTCCAAAGCGTCAAGGTCAAATGATGAGCTGGGAGTCACTTATACCACGGATGATTATATAGTCGATATAGAAAGCGACAACGGGTACTGGTCAGTCATAAGCCGCAGCAGTCCTTCCGCGAAATCCGGGGCATCTATGAGCGATGCTGAAGCGCTGAAAATCGCAAAAGCGTTTGTAGAAGAAAACAGCCTTTGGCCGGAGGAAATAGAGAACGTAAAGGTTGTAGATCAATACGGAACAAATGAGGATAATGTATACGGCGTCGACATGAAGAGCGTATTCTTCTATCCGCAGGTTGACGGTAAAATTGTTCTGGGAAGATACCGGATCAATATCAACATAAATCTCGACGGAAGCATACAGTCAGTTCACTGCCTTGTAAGCCGGACAGGCAGCAGCACAACCGCAAAGCTCAAAAGCAGCGCCGATATTTCAGCCGACTTGCAGGCAAAAAACTATTCCGCAAGCTTTACCTCCGACCTGACAAACGCAAAGATAACGGACTGCACGCTCTGCTACTACGCCGACAGCGTTAAGCACGACGGCAAGACCTACCTCTTCCCCGTTTACGTCATGAACGGCGAGGGCACGAACACAGGCGGCGAGAAGGAGACATTTGAAATAATAATCGACGCGCTTAAATAAGTCCATACAGTAAAAAGGTCAGGATTTTCATCCTGACCTTTTTTGCGTATTAATGCGTATTAAATCATTTTTTGCAGTCGCGGCAGTCCTTGCAGTCGCCCGAGCAGCCGGAGCATTTGCCGCCGCAGCAGCCTCTGCCCTTTTTCATACTGCGCAGGGCGAGGACGAGCCATATGACAAGAACGGCGATTATGATAAATTCCATATCAGAAAATCACCCCTATAAGCGTGTACACGCAGAAGGCCGCCAGCCACGCCACGCAGCACTGCGAGGCCATGACGAGCACGGTTTTTACTCCGCTGCCGAGCTCGCGCCTGAGCGCCGCAAGCGCGGCCACGCAGGGCGTATACAGCAGGCAGAACACGAGGAAGCTCACCGCCGAGGGCAGCGTGAAAAGCGAACCCAGCGCCGCGCTGCTTAGATTTGCGCCGACGCCCATGAGAACGCCGAGAGTGCTTATTACGGCCTCCTTGGCCATAAGGCCGGTGACGAGCGCCGTTGCAACGCGCCAGTCTCCGAAGCCGAGCGGTGCAAAAATCGGGGCGAGCCATGTGCCGATGATGGCAAGCAGACTGTCGCCGCTCCCCTGCCCGACGACGTTGAGGCGAACGTCGAAGTTCTGCAAAAACCATATGACGATGGTAGCGGCAAAAATAACGGTGAACGCACGGCGTATAAAATCCCATGCCTTCTCCCACATGAGCAGCAGCACCGTTTTCAGCGACGGCATACGGTAATTTGGAAGCTCCATGACGAAGGGCACGGGCTTTCCCGTGAATGCCGTTTTGCTAAGTATTTTTGCCGCTATTATTCCCATGAGCATTCCGAAAACATACAGGCAGATCATGACGAGGCCGCCGTTATTCGGGAAAAACGCCGCAGTGAACACAGCGTAGATCGGTATCTTCGCAGAGCAGCTCATAAACGGGATGAGCAGCATAGTCATTTTGCGGTCGCGCTCGGATGAGAGCGTGCGCGTTGACATGATGGCCGGCACAGAGCAGCCGAAGCCTATGAGCATCGGCACAAAGCTGCGGCCGGACAGCCCGATGCGGCGCAATAGCTTATCCATGACAAACGCGACACGCGACATGTAGCCCGTATCCTCCAGAATGGCAAGGAAGAAAAACAGCACGACGATTATCGGCAGAAAGCTCAGCATACTGCCTACGCCGGCAAAAACGCCGTCAATGACAAGGCTGTGCACGACAGGGTTCAGGCCGTAGGCCGTCAGTGCATTGTCTGTAAGCTGCGTCACGCCGGCGATGCCCAGCGCGAGAAGATCCGACAGCCACTTACCCAAAACGCTGAACGTCATCCAGAATATGAAGCCCATGATGGCTATAAAGGTAGGGATTGCAAGGTATTTGTTCGTGAGCACCTTGTCTATCCTGACGCTGCGCAGCATCTCCTTGCTCTCCTGTGCCTTTATGACGCACTCGGAGCACACGGCCTCTATAAAGCGGTATCGCATCTCGGCCAGAGCCGCGTTGCGGTCAAGCCCGCCCTCGGTTTCCATCTCGAGCACGGCGTGGCCTATAAGCTCAAGCTCATTTTCACTGAGCTTGAGCGCGGAGATTATCTCGTCATCCTCCTCAATAACGCGAGTCGCGGCAAAGCGCGAGGGTACACCGATCTTATCGGCATGATCCTCAACAACGTGGCTGACGGTATGTATGCAGCGGTGCACAGGGCCGGCCGAGCAGAAGTCTATCCGGCGCGGCTTGCGTGCGTTTTCGGCAGTCTCGGCAACGACGCGCATAAGCTCGTCAACGCCGTCGTTCTTCGCCGCCGCTATCGGCACAACGGGTATGCCAAGTCTGTCGGACAGCTTTTGTATATCAACGCTTCCATGATTGCCTAAAAGCTCATCCATCATGTTCAGTGCAAGTACCATTGGCTTGCCCATCTCGATGAGCTGGAGCGTTAGATACAGATTGCGCTCTATATTTGTCGCGTCTACTATATTGATTATCGCATCCGGCTTGCGGTCGATTATGAAATTTCGCGTTACCTTTTCCTCGCCGGAATACGGACGGATGGAGTATATGCCCGGCAGATCTACAAGCTCATAGCCCTTCCAGCCGATGACCTGACCTATCTTGTGCTCTATCGTGACACCCGGAAAATTGCCGACGTGCTGATTTGAGCCGGTGAGCTGATTAAAAAGTGTTGTTTTACCGCAGTTCTGATTTCCCACAAGAGCAAGAAGCATGACTATATCTCCTCCTTGGGGCGAACCTCTATATGTGCAGCATCTTCCTTGCGAAGGGTCATCGTATAGCCTCTGAGATAAAGCTCCATCGGGTCGCCGAGCGGTGCGATCTTGCGCACCGTAACCTCTGTGTGCGGTATGAGACCCATATCGAGCAGGTGACAGCGCAGGTCGCCCTCACCTCCGACTGTTAAAATTATTGCGGGTTTGCCAATCGGCAGCTTATCAAGTGTCATAAAAACCTCCACGGTGCGGCTAATATGTTAGGTTCGCCTAACTTATGTTAGTTTACGCTAACGCAGTGGTTTTGTCAATAAAAAGGCATTCGGCTTTTTATTATCCTCCTATTTTACGCTGTACAATATAAAATTAAAACCTCCGGCTGAGCCGGAGGTTTTAATTGTTGTCATTATTTGTCATGTGCCGAGATATGCGGCCTTGATCTGCTCATTTGCAAGCAGCTCAGCGCCGGAGCCGGACATCGTGAGTCTGCCGGTCTCAAGAACATAACCGATATGCGCCGTCTTGAGCGCCATGTTCGCGTTCTGCTCTATCAGCAGGACGGTAACGCCGCGTTTGTTTATCTCCTTAATGATGTCAAAGATTCCTCGCACGATGATAGGCGCAAGACCGAGGGACGGCTCGTCCATCATGATGACCTTGGGGCGGCTCATGAGCGCTCTGCCGACTGCGAGCATCTGCTGCTCTCCGCCGGAGAGGGTGCCTCCCTCCTGCCATGAGCGCTCCTTGAGTCTTGGGAACAGGTCGTACACCCAGTTGAGATCATCGGTCAGATCATCATTGCGCAGGTACGCGCCGATCTTGAGGTTCTCGACAACCGTGAGGTCCGGGAATATCTTGCGCCCCTCAGGGACGAGAGTTATGCCCTTGGTGACGATAGACGTCGGGTCAAGACCCGTTATGCTCTCGCCATTAAACTCTATTGAGCCGCCGGAGGGCTTTACAAGTCCCGCTATTGCACGCAGAGTCGAGCTCTTGCCCGCTCCGTTCGCGCCGATAAGGGTGACGATCTGCCCTTCGGGAACGTCAAAGCTTATGCCCTTGACGGCCTCAATGCCGCCGTAATTGACCTTGAGGTCATTGATTTTCAGTATTGTATCACTCATCTTCAACAACCCCCAAATATGCGTCAATGACTCGCTGATTATTTTGAACCTCCTTGGGCGTGCCCTGAGCTATCTCGGAGCCGAAGTCGATGACATAGATATAATCGGATATCTGCATGACAAGCTCCATGTGATGCTCGATAAGGAACACCGTCAGGTGGTGCTTTTCGCGTATCTCGCGGATAAACTGAGCAAGCTCAAGCGTCTCCTGCGGGTTCATGCCTGCGGCAGGCTCGTCGAGAAGCAGAAGCTTCGGGTCGGCGGCAAGTGCGCGCGCTATCTCAAGGCGGCGCTGAAGACCGTAGGGCAGGCTCGTTGCTATCTCATCCTTGTATTTATCAAGGCCCTGCTCGCGCAGAAGCTCCATCGTCTCCTCGCGCATGCGTTTCTCCTCCTTCGCGTTTCCGCGGAAGGTGGCGGAGAAGACATTCTGCTTTGCGTGCATATGCTTTGCGATAAGGACGTTTTCAAAAACGGTCATGCTCTTCCAGAGCCTTATGTTCTGGAAGGTACGCGCTATGCCCTGACGGGTTATCTTATCGGGCGTATTGGCAACGACCTTACCCAGATACATATCGCCGTTTTCACCCTTGTAGTTTTTCTTCATCTTGCCCTGCGGATGATTACGCACGATGGGCTTGCCCATGAACTCAACAAGACCGTTCGTCGGCTCATAAACGCCGGTGATGCAGTTAAACGCAGTGGTCTTACCGGCACCGTTGGGGCCGATGAGGGCGACTATCTTGCCCTCGGGGATATCAAGCGAGAGGTTGTTGACGGCGACGACGCCGCCGAACTGCATCGTAACGTTTTCAACATGGAGAACATTATCGCTCATTACGCGGCACCTCCCTCTTGAGCTTTTTCGGACCTTGCGGCTTTTTTGGCTTTTATTTTTCTGATAAGTCCGGCAAAGGACAGCTCCTTATTGCCCATGATGCCCTGTGAGAAGAACAGGACGATTATCATGATAACAACGGAGAATACGACCTTGCGGAAGCCGTCGCGGAAGAAGCTGACCTCAATATTGCCGAAGGGCAGCATGCCGGAGTCAAGGAAGCGGAGCCACCACTCGGAGCAGGCGATATACAGGAAAGCCGCAACACAGCTGCCGGAGACCGAGCCGATGCCGCCGATAACGACTATAAGCAGCAGCTCGTAGGTCATTGCGGACATAAAGGCCGAGGCCTGGACAGTCGCCTGGAACATCGCAAGAAGCGCACCGCCGACGCCGGCAAAGAAGCTGGAGATGACAAACGACAGCATCTTGTGCTTAAACAGATTGATGCCCATCGCCTCAGCCGCGACCTCATCGTCACGGATGGCCTTGAACGCACGGCCGTAGGATGAGTTGATAAGCAGGACGATGATAATAATGCATATCATCGCTATCAGGAACGGGAACACGGTGTTGAGCTTAAACACTTGAGCGCCGAGCTGTATCTTCATATCACTGAAGATCGTGTAGTCGCGCAGGAGGTTCGAGCCGTTTGTGATAGTGCCGAGGCCGTTCCACTGGAAAAATGCGCGGATAATTTCCGCAAAGCCGAGCGTCGCGATGGCGAGATAGTCGCTCTTGAGGCGCAGCACGGGGATGCCGATGAGCGCAGCGAATATCGCGGCCGCAACGCCTGCTATAATGATGCATATGATCGCGCCGAGGAAGCTGCCGAGGTTAACGCCGATCGCGTTGCCGAGCATCTCCGGTATCGAAAACTGAAGCGCACCGCCGTCAAAATACTGATAAACGGCGGCATGCCGTGCAGCAGGGATGGAGAATATCGAGTAAGCATATGCGCCGATGAGCATAAAGCCCGCCTGACCGAGCGAGAACAGTCCCGTAAAGCCGTTGAGCAGGTTCATCGACACGCACACCAGCGAGTATATCGCGCCCTTCTTGAGCACAGGAAGGAGCATCAGCGTAAATTTTGAGGGCTTGATAAAGTTATCAAGCGCAAACAGCACAGCATACAGAATAACAAGAGCTACTATTGTCAGCCACATGCCCTGGCGCTTTGCGACTTCGTCCGGAGTTCTGAGGACCTTTTTGTTCATTGTTTCGTTCATAGCCCTCACCTCACACCTTATCCGTAGCCTTCTCGCCGAAGATGCCGGTGGGCTTGACGAGGAGGATTATTATCAGCAGCACAAACGTGAACGCATCGGAGAACACGGTCCAGCTCTGGCCGAACGCTCTTATAATATTTTCGCAAATACCGATTATAAACGCGCCGATGACCGCACCGGGGATAGACCCGATGCCGCCGAAAACAGCCGCAACGAAGGCCTTCAGGCCGGGCATTGCGCCGGAGGTCGGAACAACGGTCGTGTAGTTCGAGAAATAAAGCAGCGATCCGATGGCCGCGAGAAAACAGCCGATAACAAAGGTAAAGGATATGACCGAATTGATTTTTATGCCCATGAGCTGGCTCGTTTCAAAATCCTTTGCGACAGCGCGCATGGCCATGCCTATCTTTGTATGGTTTATAAGGAATACGAGCGCCAAAACAAGCACGAGCGTAAGTATCGGCGTAATGAGCGTTACCATCTTGGTCGTTGCACCCCAGATCGTTATCTGCTTGGACAGAAACGGAATGGCAGGGTAAGAGCGCGGCAGACCGCCGGTGAAGTACAGCGCACAGTTTTGCAGAAGATACGATACGCCGATAGCGGAGATCATTACCGACATACGCGGCGAGGATCTCAGCGGCTTGTACGCAACGCGCTCTATCGCGACGCCAAGCACGACAGTAAGAACGATAACAAGAATTATCGACAGCCACATCGGTAGGCCGCCGGCTATGGCATAGACCATAATAAGACCCGCTACCATAAACACATCGCCGTGAGCAAAGTTAATAAGTCTGAGTATGCCGTAAACCATCGTGTAGCCGATGGCTATAAGGGCATACTGACCGCCCACGGATATGCCAGATAGCAGATAACGGAAATTTTCATGTAAAAATTCGATCATCTGAGGACCATCCTATCTCTCTTTCGGAACGCATAAATATGCTCTGCATTTCTGTGTACGGAGCATATTTATGCGCTCCTGCCTTGATTTGCGAGGAATTCAGTGCCGCTTAATAAAACGGCATATGGTGGGGATGCCGCCGGCATCCCCACCACAGTGTCATTTTACAGGTTTCGTATTAAGCTGTGCCTGTAGCATTGCGGCATTATGCCTCAGCTTTCTGGACTGCGACGAACTCCCACTCGCCGGTCTCGCTGTTGGACTTCTTGATAACAGCGGAATCACGGATAGCGTCGCCGATCTCGTTGAATGCGATGGAGCCGGAGATGCCTGTGTAGGTAACATTAGGCAGAGCTGCCATTACAGCTGCCGCATCGGTGGAGCCTGCGGCCTTGAGAGCCTCGATCGCTACCATGTATGCATCGTAACCCATGACAGTAACTGCTGCGAGCATGTCGTTGCCGCCGTTATTCTCAAGGTTCTTTGCGTCGCCGTTGATCCATTCCTTGATGCCCTTTTCAAAGTCGGGGTTTGCACCCTCCTGATAGAAGGTGGAGACATAGACCTGAACGTCCTTGCCCTTGGTCGCGCCGACGATGGTGTTGTTATCCCATGTATCGGAGCCGAGGAGAGGAATATCGATGCCCTGTGCGGCAGACTGCTCAACGATGAGCTGTGCGTACTGGATAGAGCAGGGAGCGAAGATAGCCTGAGCGCCTGCCTTCTTGGCGTTGTTCAGGTAAGATGTGAAGTCGGAGTTATCCTTGGGGAAGGACTCGGTGATGACCTTGATGCCGAGCTTCTCTGCCGCCTCCTTGCAGTAGTTGATGAGGCCCTGGTCATAGTCGTTGCCGAGCTCGCCCAGGCAGTAGATGGTATCGGCCTTCAGCTGCTCCTTTGCAAAGTTTGCGTGAACGGTGCCCTGGAACGGGTCAAGGAAGCAGATACGGAAGTAGTGGCTGTTGCCCTCGGTGACCTGAGGGTTGGTACAGGTAACGCCCAGTGCGGGGATACCGGCCTCTTTAAAGGTATTGGAACCGGCGATCGCAACGTTGGAGCCGTAAGTACCGAGAACGATGGATACGCCCTGCGCAACGAGCTGGGAGGCAGCGGATGCAGCCTTATCGGTGGTAGACTCGTTATCAGCTATGACGAGCTCGACCTTATAGGTCTCGCCGCCGATCTCAACGGTGGGATTCTGAGCATTTGCATACTGCATGCCGAGAACCTCCTGCTTGCCGCCTGCGCCGTTCTGACCGGTTATGGGCTCAAAGACGCCGATCTTGACGACCTTCTCGCCGCTGCTGTCGCCGCCGTCGCCGCATGCGCACAGCGAAAATACCATGAGCATCGCAAGAACAAGTGCTAAAAACTTCTTCATTGGGTTTTCCTCCTAAATAAATCTCAACTTTCAACTTTCTCCGTGTCCGCGCAAGGCGAACATTTGTCTTTATGTTGATAGTTGGCATTATAAACTACGAAAAAGCAAATTGCAACTGTTTTTTGAATATTTTATTAATATACTTCTGACAATGTTTTGAATATGAAATAAAGCTTACATTATTTTCGGGCTCGTTCGCCAGTCCGCGCCGCCCTTTCGTTCTCCGCGTGCGGCATAGCCGAGGACATACAGATCGTGTGCGGCACTGCCAAGTTCAAAGAGCCCGCGGCACTCATCCCCGCAGTTTTTTACCTCAGCGGGCTTTGTTATGACCGGTATGCGCGACTTTTCGCCCATATCGCGCAGCAGCGAGCAGCCGCGTGAATTTGCTGCCAGAACGCGGGCATAGGGAGGCGTCTCGGCCGACATCTGTGCGCTTATGCCGAGGGCGGCGCACATTATAATACGGCGTATGCGGCTGAGGGCATAGCGCTTGCTCTTTCCCGCGGCCAGTATCGCGTCGAGGCTGCACTCCTCCTTCGCCGCCCGGGCTATGCGGTTGTGCAGTCCCTCCCCGGTGTCGGGAAGTGCGGCATAAGCCTTGTCCGGCAGCATGCGCAGGCGGGATATTATTGCGCTCTCCAGGCTTTCGGGGGTCACCGGGCCGCGGCCGAGCTTTTCCTCACGCCGATAGACGGCGCAGGCGTTCTCCGGCAGCTCTGAAGCGATATCCTTGCCGCCTGATATCATGCGGCGTATCTCCGCCGCCGACTTATAGCCCTCGCCGGAGAGCTCATCATGCCCCGAGCCGAAGCGCTGTATGGTCACAGGCTTCAGGTTGAGTCCGAGATTGTATATCGCTTTAATGTATTCGACGGCAAGAATATTGTTCGGCGTTTCGAGCTGGCAGGACATTTCGCCCAGGCGCTTTGCCACGGCTCTCTGCCGTGCGGCGGCAAAGGCTATGCCCTCATCCGATGCAAGCTCTGCGCGTATAGCCGCGCCGATGAGCGGATCGATGAGTGTTTCCGCTATCGTTTCGAGAACCTCGACCTCGCCGCACTCGCTGCCGAAGCTCAGATGCGTGACAACGCCCGTTGCGCCGAGCATACCCACTGCGCCGCGTGCAAAGCCCTCCGCCGAGGACAGTACCCACGGCAGCGGAAGCTCCAGCACGAGATCGACGCCGCTGCGCACCGCCGCCTCGGCACGCGCAAATTTTGAATACACGGCCGCCTCGCCGCGTTGAATGAAATCTCCCGACATCGCGCACACCACGGGGCAGTCCTCTCCCATGAGCTTTTTCGTCTCCGTAATATGGTGCATATGCCCATAATGGAAGGGATTATACTCTCCTACTATGCCTATTACGCTCAAATCATTCATCCCCTTCAAAAATTACTTGATTTTTGTGCAAAATGTATTAAAATAAACTCGGTATGTATTAATGATACAATTATTTTGTGATTTTTACAATAAGAAAGGAATATCGGAATGAAAATTCTTGTTATCAATGCAGGCAGCTCTTCACTGAAGTATCAGCTCATAGACATGGAGACAGAGTCTGTCATGGCTAAAGGTCTTTGCGAGCGCATCGGCATCGACGGCCACCTCAAGCACAGCCCACTGGTCGGCGGCAAGCCCGTATTTGACGAGGATCTCGCAATGCCCACTCATGCTGAGGCAATAGCGGCTGTTATCGACAAGCTCACCAGCGCCGAGTACGGCGTTGTCGCCTCCATGAAGGAGATTGACGCTGTCGGTCACCGTGTCGTTCACGGCGGCGAGAAATTTGCCTGCTCGGTCCTCATCGACGACACCGTCATGGAAGCTCTCAAGGAGTGCACGCCCTTCGCTCCCCTGCACAACCCCGCAAACATCATCGGCATCAACGCCTGCCGCGACGTTATGGGTGACGTTCCCATGGTTGCAGTATTTGACACCGCATTTCATCAGACCATGCCCGGCAAGGCTTATATGTATGCCATTCCCTATGAATATTACAAGAATGACGGCATCCGCCGCTACGGCTTCCACGGCACCTCCCACCGCTATGTTTCCGGCCGCTGCGCAGAGCTCATGGGCAAGCCCATCGGGGAGCTCAAGATTATCTCCTGTCACATGGGCAACGGCAGCTCCATCGCCGCTATCGACGGCGGCAAGTGCGTCGACACCTCCATGGGCTTCACTCCCCTGGTCGGTCTCCCCATGGGCACCCGCTGCGGCGATCTGGACGCGGGCGTTATCCAGTTTATCATGAACAAGTACGGCATCAGCATTGACGAGATGCTCAACATACTCAACAAGAAATCCGGCGTTCTTGGCGTTTCCGGCGTTTCCTCCGACTTCCGTGATCTCGATAGCGCCGCGGCCGAGGGCAACGAGCGCGCACAGCTGGCACTGGATATGTTCCATTACTGGGTCGCAAAGGTCGCAGGCTCTTATGCTGCCGCAATGAACGGTGTTGACGCCATCGTATTCACAGCAGGCGTCGGCGAGAATTCCAAGAGCTCCCGCAAGGCCATCGCCGAGTACTTCGGCTATCTGGGCGTCGCCATCGACGACGAGGCAAACTCCAAGCGCGGCGAAGATATCATGATCTCCACCCCCGATTCCAAGGTCAAGGTCTTCGTTATTCCCACCAATGAAGAGCTCGTCATTGCACGCGATACCCGCGACATAGTCGGCTAAGCCGAAAAACACGCTGCCGTCCCTGCAAACGCAGAGGCGGCAGTTTTTTGTGCGCTGTTGTTATAATAATGGAGCGATGACTCGCAGTATGCGATCAAGAAGCTCGCCGAAAAAGCTCGTGTGGCAATCGGCAAGCTCTATTTTGCGGCATTTTTCGATCGTAGCAAGGTCGTCATTTCTCAGGTCGATTACCGCCGGGCTGTCATAAAAGAGCGTTCCGCATTCAAAGTGCAGATACAGGCTGCGATAGTCCATGTTTATTGTTCCAACGACGCCGAGCTTATCGTCGGAAACATAGCTTTTTGCGTGTATAAAGCCGGGCGTATACTCATATATTTTCACGCCTGCTCGGATAAGAGATGCATAGTACGATCTCGTCAGACGGTAGACCATCTTTTTATCGGGTATTCCCGGGGTAATAAGGCGCACGTCAACACCGCGCTTTGCCGCGAGGCACAGCGCGTTTTGCAGGCTGCTGTCAACGGCGAGATAAGGCGTTGTTATATAAACATAGCTGCTTGCACTGTAGAGGATATCGGTATAGACATTTTCGCTCGTATTCTCATCGTCGAGCGGACTGTCGGAAAAGCTGAGGATATAGCCGTCGTCTTCGCCGCCGCTCTCTTCATACTTTTCGGGCACATAGTCATGATAAGTCCCCTCTTTTTCCTCAAAGGCGTTCCACATTTCGAGGAACATAAGCGTGAGGTTTTCAACTCCCGGACCCTTGAACATAAGGCCGGTATCCTTCCAGTGACCGAAGCGCTCCTTTTGATTTATATACTCATCGCTTATATTTATGCCGCCTATAAAGCCTACCTTCCCGTCGATGACGGTTATCTTTCGGTGGTCGCGGTTATTCATCACGATGCTGACGACGGGCACGAACTTGTTAAACGCCATGGCCTTGATGCCGTAGCTGCGCAGTGTCTGATAGTAGTTTGACGGCAGATAGTCCGCGCAGCCTACATCATCGTATATTACACGAACATCGACGCCCTGCTCCACCTTGCGGCGCAGAATATCCAGCACCGAATCCCACATCTGCCCCGAGTTTATTATGAAATATTCGAGGAAAATAAAGCTTTCCGCCTTTTCAAGCTCCGGCAGAAGGCTTGCATACATATCCTCGCCGACCGGAAAATAAGTCGTTTTCGTATCGCGGCATGCCCTGTATCCGCTGTAGGACTCAAGATAGCGGAACAGACCGCGTGCCTCGTCATCGTCGATATCATCGGCGACCGACGGGCGCAGGGCATAATACCTCTCAGTGTCCTCAAGCTGAACATTCAGCTCATCGCGCACAAATTTTGTCGGCCGCTTATTCCCGAACAGGACGTACATAAGGCCGCCGAACAGAGGCAAAAGTGCGATAAACAGCACCCAACTGACCTTATACGACGGATCCATATCGTTTTTTATGACGTGCAGAATGGCGATAAGGCTGAGTATGCGCAGGATATAGTTCAGGATCGGAAGCGCATCGCCCAGACGCAGAACGAGCGCCGCTATCCATACAAGCTGCGCCAAAATCAGCACTGCCGTTATCGCGGTTCGTGAAAACAGTTTTTTCAGCAATCGGATACCCCCATTTCTCGTTATTTCTCTGTTTATTATATTATCTCATGTTCGTCCCGGTTTTGCAATATCCTCATGAAATTAAGAAGCCGGACGTCCAAAGCGCCTCCGCAAAAAATCATTGACATTCGGTGTCTGTCGTGATATGCTATTTCAGCCGCATTGAATGGGTCGGAAGTCCGGCTTTTGTCCGGCACCCATGAGAGCGAGACCTGAAGAAAGGATTGTTAGTTTATGAAGCATGCTATCATCATGACCGGCGGTAAGCAGTACCGCGTGGCAGAGGGCGACGTTATCTTCGTTGAGAAGCTTGACGTTGAGGCCGGCGAGACCGTTAAGTTTGACAAGGTTCTCGCAGTTATCGACGGCGACAGCACCGTCTTCGGCGCTCCTGTTATCGACGGCGCTACCGTTTCCGCAAATGTCGTCAAGAACGGCAAGGGCAAAAAGGTCCGCGTATACAAGATGAAGCCCAAAAAGGGTTATCGCAGAACGCAGGGGCACAGACAGCCTTATACCAAGGTTCAGATCGAAACCATCAACGCATAATTTTCCCCGCTACTACTGATAATGGAGGTGTAACCTTAATGGCACATAAAAAAGGTATGGGTTCTACCAAGAACGGCCGCGACAGTGAGTCTAAGCGTCTTGGTGTCAAAAGAGCAGACGGTCAGTTCGTCCTGGCCGGAAATATCCTCGTCAGACAGCGCGGAACTAAGATCCATCCCGGCACCAACGTTGGTAAGGGTAAGGACGACACCCTGTTCGCTCTCGTAGACGGCAAGGTAAGGTTCGAGCGCAAGGATAAGGATCGCAAGCAGGTTTCTGTTTACGAAGAGATCGCTCAGTAAATTAACATGACGATGCCGGACGAAGCTTTCGTCCGGCATTTATTATAGGGTTCTGTCATGCAGACAGCTCTGCGGATTTTGACGGTTATTTTGAGCCGGAAATGCTCTTGAATTGCCTGCATGACAGAACCAAGGTAAAAACAAATATTATAGTGAGGTGAAATATGGCTGCCTCTTTTGTTGACAAGGCACGGATAACGATAAAGGCCGGAAACGGCGGCAACGGAGCCGTCGCGTTCCACCGCGAGAAATACGTCGCGGCAGGCGGTCCCGACGGCGGTGACGGCGGCAAGGGCGGAGATATCGTTTTCGTTGTCGATGACAATATGTCCACGCTGATGGACTTCAGATACAAACGTAAATACGTCGCCGGAACGGGCGCGGACGGTCAGGGCAAGCGCTGCTCGGGCAAGGACGGCGAGAGCCTTTATATCCGCGTTCCCCGCGGTACGCTCGTGCGCGACACCGAGACCGGCGGCATAATGCACGACATGTCCGACGGCAAACCCTTCATCGCCGCACGCGGCGGCAAGGGCGGCTGGGGCAACAAGCATTTTGCCACGCCCACAAGGCAGGTCCCGCGTTTTGCAAAGCCCGGTCTTCCTGGCGAGGCTCACGATATCACGCTCGAGCTCAAGCTTTTGGCCGACGTCGGCCTGGTCGGTTTTCCAAACGTGGGCAAGTCCACCCTGCTGTCGGTCGTTAGCAAGGCGCATCCGAAGATCGCAAACTACCATTTCACGACGCTGTTCCCCAATCTCGGCGTCGTATACGTCGATGAAGGTCGCTCCTTCGTCATGGCCGACATCCCCGGCATAATCGAGGGCGCGTCAGAGGGCGCGGGTCTCGGCCACGATTTTCTGCGGCATATCGATCGCTGTCGATTGCTTATACATCTCGTTGACGTTTCCGGCTCCGAGGGGCGCGACCCGGTCGAGGATTTCGACGCCATTAACGCCGAGCTCAGAGAGTATTCCGTCGAGCTATCAGAGCGAAAGCAGATAGTCGCGGCGAACAAATGCGACCTGTGCGGCGGCGACCGTGAGAATATCGAGCGGCTCAAGGCTCATGTCGAGGCTCTCGGCTACGAGTTTTTCGAGATGAGTGCCGCAACGCATCAGGGAACGCACGAGCTCGTTAAAATGACGGCCGAAAGGCTGAGCGAGCTGCCGCCGGTCATTCACTTTGAGGCCGACTATGTTCCGCCCGAGCCCGTCATCGACACGTCCGAGGAGCTCACCATTGAGAAATATGACGATATTTGGGTCGTTGAGGGTGGCTGGCTTCAAAGGCTTATGTCCTCCGTCAACTTCTCGGACAACGAGAGCGTTATGTACTTTGACCGCGTTCTTCGCGATAACGGCGTTTATAAGCGTATGGAGGAGATGGGCATTCGCGACGGCGACACCGTCAGCATATACAATCTTGAGTTTGAATATCGTGATTAATATCCTGTATTAAATAAAGTAATTGCAGAAACGAAAAACGATGCCCGAAAAACAGGCATCGTTTTCTTTCTCTCTTGACAAAGATTACTTCAGGCCGTTCTCGTATGCCTGGATCATCTTCTTGACCATCTGGCCGCCGACGGAGCCGGCCTGACGAGCAGTGATGTCGCCGTTATAGCCGTTCTTCAGGTTTACGCCGACCTCGTTGGCAGCTTCCATCTTAAACTTCTCCATTGCCTCGCGTGCAGCGGGAACAACAAGATGATTGCTGGAATTGTTAGTCATAGTTTTTACATCTCCTTTTCTGTATTGGGTACGGTTTCTTGACCCGCTACTTATCATTACCTCAACGGGCCGCTATATTCGTGCCGAAGGCATGAAATTACTGCTAAATCTTCAATATACACAAGATATAGTGTTCTGATTCTTGGCGACCACAATCATGCAAAAATTTTATCTATTTATGTGGTTATGTCTACTTGACAATTATTTTAAATACCTGTACAATATCGTTGTATCTAAATCGTTACCGTTTTGTAATCGACATATTCTTGCTGATTTTGATACATCATTATAGCTATACTACTCTTAAGTTTGACAGGAGTATTGCCCGATATGCGTAATGTTTTCAGGATTTTTAAATATGACCTGAGGAACCTGTATAAGAATTTCTTCGCTTTCCTCATCATACTGGCGATCCTTGTTCTGCCAGCCCTGTATGCATGGTTCAACATCTATGCGTTTTGGGATCCGTACGGCAAAACAAGGGACGTTTCCATTGCCGTCGTTTCCAACGATAAGGACTATATGGATTCCGAGGGCAACATTGTCAATATGGGCAAGGCTCTGATTGACGAGATTAAGGACGACGAAAACTTTGGCTTTGTTTTCCTCAATGATGCCGACAAGGCCGTAAAGGATCTCTATGCGGGAAAGTACTACGCCGCAATTATCATCGAACCCGACTTTACATATAATATGTACAATTTCCTGAACACGGATATGTACAAGCCGACGATAAAATTCTATCAGAACGAGAAGACCAATGCCGTCGCCGTCAAGGTCGTAGAGGCGGCCGGTGATAAGGTCAAGAAAATAGTCAACGAAAAGTACATTTCCACCGTTCTGGAAACGCTGTTTGACAAGCTCAACTCCTTCTCATCCGACGTTCAGGGCAATTCCTCGGCCGAGATGCTCAAGAACACGCTCAAGAAGATAAACGACAACCTCATCAGCTACAGCGGGACTATCGATCAGTTCATCTCCGCGAACAATACGCTTATTGACACCCTCCAGCGCACGAACAACACCCTCAACTACTCGATCTACCTCATCGGCAACGAGAGAGTAAACATCTCCAAGCAGATCGTGTATATTGAGGACACAAAAAAGGATCTTGCGCTCATAAACGAAGAAGTTAATAATATGCTTATCGAGCTTCAGGACTCCGTCAATGAGGCAATATACAAGCTTGACAGGCTCTATAACGGCGGAACAAGCGATGCCGAGGCCGCGAACAAAGCCCTGGCCGAGCTTGAAAAGCAGTATAAGGAGCTCATCGACTACCTCACACACTCGGGTCTTACCAACACTGAGGTTGAGGATGCGCTCACGGCGCTCAATAAGCTCACCGATAAGATCACCCAGCTTCGTGATAAGCTCGGTCTCAACAGCGGACAGGTTGACGCTCAGCAGACCCATGTTCTGGCAGCGCACAACAAGGACGCTATAGAGGCTGTCAAAACAGATTATGAATCCGTAGCCGTTCCCGTGGTATACAAGGCAATAACCGGCTATGATTACGAGGATCTCAACGATGCCTCGCAGACACAGCAGTCGATGGAATCGCTCGTCGGCTTTATGAAGGACGACACCACCGACCGCATAACGAGCATACAGTCGAATCTCTCAAAAGCTCAGAGCACCTCCGATCCTGAGGTCCGCAAGGAGGCTCTTCAGGCCGCTCAAAGCGACACTAAGGTCGTTTCTCAGGAAATAAGCGCGCTCGGTGCAACGGCAGAGGCCGTCGGTACGGCAAGCGGAAGCGACACCTCGAGCGTCTCCGGCTCCATAAACAGCGCCGAAAGCGACGCAAAGAGCGCGCAGGACATCCTCGACGATATTCTCAGCGGCAACCGCGATATCAACCTTATCCGCGATTTGCAGCTGGTCAGTGATATGCTGGGCACCGTCAGAGTAACCCTCACCGAGACGGTCTACCCCATGCTCGACACTATGCTCAACAACCTGCAGGACAGCCTCGGCGAGGTATCGGCCCTGCTGCTTGATCTCAACGGAATACTCGGCAAGACCACGCCTATTGTAAAGGAGCTCGGCAATACCTTCGGAGCTGTCAACAACGCACTCATTCAGGTCAAGGATCTTCTCACATCCTACAGCAGCAGGATCGACGACTTTATTGAAATGCTTGACGGTAATCCCGAAAACGGCACGCTGAAAAATGTTTTTGACTTCTTAAACGTAGATCCCGAAAGCATCGGCGCGTTCCTCTCAAGCCCCGTATCTATAGTCTCTAAATCGGTCTACCCCGTTGAATCCTACGGCGCGGCAATGACGCCGTTCTACACGATGCTCGCAATTTGGGTCGGCTGTGTTATCCTCAACGCGATACTCAAGTGCGACGCGCCCATCCCGGTGCCCGAGGCGACGGAAAAGCAGCGCTTCTTTGGCAGATATCTGCTGTTCTTCGTGCTCAGCCAGTTACAGGCGCTTATAACCATGCTCGGAAACCTCCTTATATTAGGTGTTGACTGCGTGCATCCCGGTCTGCTCCTGCTGTCGGGCTTTGTCACCTCGATGGCCTGCTCGATGCTGGCATACGCCTTTGCCGTCGCCTTCGGCAACATCGGCAGAGCGCTCATAGTTGTCATACTTATTATTCAGATCGCCGGTTCCGGCGGCTCCTACCCCATTGAGCTGCTGCCGAACTTCTTCCGGCAGGTCTACCTGTTCTTCCCCTTCCCCTATGCGATCAATGCGATGCGCGAGGCTATCGCGGGGCTGTATCAGAATCAGTACCTGATATATCTATTGCAGCTCATGCTGTTCTTTGTCATCGGACTGCTGATAGGCATATTCGCAAAGCGTTCGCTCGGCGGTATCAACAAGTATATGAACGAGCAGCTCGATAAGACGGAAATGATGTAAAAACTACAGGAGCAATCACTATGGATACTCAGTACGAAAAAAAGTATAACGACCTGATGGAGTGCCTCAGGCAGATGCATGAGCACAATGTCAGGCGTACGCGGATGGCTCTGCGGAGTCTGCTGATAGTGCCGACTATCTTCCTCGTGATGCTGTTTTTCACAAACAGCTCAAAAACGATATTCCTCGTTTTATGGATAGTTTCGATGTTCATTATCGCCGCAGTACTCATCGTCATTGAGTATCAGGACTATACGCTCAGGAAAATGATAAGCCGGATCGAGGAAGGCGGCGGCGAAGCACCCGCCATAGCCGAAAGCAGCGAAACCTCTGCCGACAAGCGCGCAGAGGCGATACGTGAAGCAATTCGCAGCCGTGCGCCGGAAAACGATGAAAACTCAGCCTCGGGCTTTAAGTACGATAATTACGAAGAGGCCTCTACAGGCAAGGAAGAATAAACAACACTCTGTGAAGGATGAGCAATGCGATGAACAAATTAAAAGATAAAACTTCAAATGTTCGCTCCGTCATCCGTTCGGACATAAAGCGTCTGAGCAGGAGCGTTGTTGCGATTGTCTGCGTCTTCGGTTTGGCTCTGATCCCCTGTTTATACGCCTGGTTCAACATCATTTCAAACTGGGACCCCTACACCCCCGACTCAACACAGAACCTCAAAATTGCTGTTTCCAGCGAGGACGAGGGCACGACATTCATGGGTATCGATCTCAACATCGGCAATATTATTATCGAAAAGCTCAAGAGCAACAACCAGATAGACTGGCAGTTTGTCGACTCCGAGCAGGCTGTTCAGGACGGGCTGTACAGCGGCGACTACTACGCCGGACTCGTTATCCCGGCAGACTTCAGCTCGGCAATGCTCGGCTTTACCGACGGTGAGTTCGAAACTCCCGAGATAATATACTACGACAACCAGAAGATGAATGCCGTCGCCTCCCGTGTTACCGACCGTGCTCAGGGCATAGTCAAAAACCAGGTCAACAGCATATTCCTCGCCTCCATCGTCGACGAGCTTTCGACCTTCACATCACTGTTCTCCGGCATAGGAAGTGATTCCTCTCTGTCCTTGGATAGCCTCGATGATCAGCTTGAAAACATAAAGACCGATCTGCGCACCTATGTCTCCATAATGGAGTCGATGTCCTCGGTCACACAGTCGGCGCTGAACGTCACCACTATGACCAGCGCTCTGCTCCCGGACGTTGTCAACATGCTCAACAACAGCCGCAAGAGCATCTCCAACATGCAGGATCGCCTTGCGACCAGCAAGGAGGACGTCATCTACTCTGCCGACGCGATAAGAAACAGCTCCGAACAGCTGCGCAACACCATGGAGCGACTCGATGAGGCGACAGGCGGCAACCCTGCCGGCGCAGGAAGCTCGGTCATCGACTGGGACGCACTGTACGGCGAGGGCGGTATAACAGACTACGAGGGCGAAATCCTCGACGATCTGTACTATGATGTCAACAAGCAGCTTCATGAAAGCGTTATCCGCTTCGACGATATACTCCAGCAGACGAACATCGACAGCAACCTCATAAACTCCATGACGACGCTGCAAAACTCGTTGGACAACCTTGATTCTCTCATTGCGCAGATCCAAGGCGACGTGAACAGCCAGGCGCTCACGCTTCAGCAGTTTACCTCTGCGCTCAGCTCCTGCACGCAGAGCATAAACAGCACGCGTGAGGTCATGAACACGATGCTCGACCTCGTGACGAACGTACAGTCGAACGTAAACGAGCTGCGCTCGTCCGAGAGCGTTTCCAACATCCTTGACCTGATGCAGAACGACGTTGCAAGCCTCGTTGACTACCTCTCCTCCCCCGCCAACCTCGAAGTCGTCCGTGTATACGCCCTTGACCACTTCGGCTCGGGCATGGCTCCGTTCTACACCGTGCTGGCGATTTGGGCAAGCGCCCTGCTGAGCGTCAGCCTCATGCATCCGCACATCAAGAATCGCAATGAGTTCCCCACCCTGAGCGTAACGGAATCCTACTTCGGCCGCTACTTCATCTTCTTCGCCATCGGCCAGCTCACAGCGCTCATGACGGTGCTCGGCAACCTCTACTACATAGGCATACAGTGCTATAACCCGTTCCTGTTCTGGCTCGCCGCGGCGCTTTCAAGCCTTGTCGCAACGCTTGTAAACTACAGCTTCGTGTTCGCGCTCGGCAGCACGGGCGAGGCGCTTTCGATCATCGTGCTGGTCCTGCAGGTCGCAGGTTCGGGCGGCACCTATCCCGTCGAGATGCTGCCGAAGCTCTTCCAGGTGCTCTACGGCGTGATGCCGTTCAAGTATTCGATGAACGCTATGCGTGAGACGATCGCCGGCGGCTATAACGGCACCTACTTCAAGTGCATCCTCGTTCTGCTGCTGATGGCCGCCATCGCCGTCCCGCTCGGAATATTCCTGCACATCGTGTGCAAGCCCTACCTCAAGCGCTCGAACGAGAGCAAGGCAAAAACCGCCGGTCTCATGCACGGCGGCTGATACCGAATTTGATAAGAAACCGCACCGCAGAAAACTGCGGTGCGGTTTTTCATATTTTTTGCTCAAGGCTATTGACAAATGAGGAATACGGACCTATACTACTACCAACCCACTAAGTTGGTAGTAGTTAAAATTTAACCGAGGTAAACATCATGTCTGCATATATTGTCTTCCGATGTCGGGACTGAATTTTTTCCAACGCTCACATCAAATCAAATTTACTATTTATTATAATTAAAAATTAAAAGGAGATAATATCATGTCTAAAATATACACTTCCGCCGATCAGCTTATCGGTTCCACTCCCCTGCTTGAGCTCACCCACATTGAAAAAAAGCACGGCCTCAAGGCAAGGGTCCTCGCAAAGCTTGAGTATTTTAATCCCGCAGGCTCCGTTAAAGACAGGATCGCAAAGGCGATGATCGACGACGCAGAGGCAAAGGGTCTGCTGAACGCCGACTCCGTCATCATCGAGCCGACCAGCGGCAACACAGGCATCGGCCTTGCATCCGTCGCCGCCGCAAGAGGCTACCGCATAATCATCGTCATGCCAGAGACCATGAGCGTTGAGCGCCGCCAGCTTATGAAGGCGTACGGCGCGGAGCTCGTACTCACCGAGGGCGCAAAGGGCATGAAGGGCGCTATCGCCAAGGCCGACGAGCTTGCAAAGGAGATCCCCAACAGCTTCATCCCCGGCCAGTTCGTCAATGCCGCAAACCCCAAGGCGCACTTTGAGACCACCGGCCCGGAGATCTTTGCAGATACCGACGGTGAGATCGACATTTTCGTTGCAGGCGTTGGCACCGGCGGCACGGTCACCGGCGTCGGCCGGTTCCTCAAGTCCAAGAAGCCCGAGGTCAAGGTCGTTGCAGTCGAGCCGAAGAGCTCCGCTGTTCTCTCCACCGGCGTTGCCGGCTCTCACAAGATTCAGGGCATCGGCGCGGGCTTTGTTCCCGAGGTGCTGGACACCAAGGTCTATGACGAGATAATCCCCGTCGAGAACGACGACGCGTTTGCCACCGGCAAAGAGATCGGCAAGAGCGAGGGCGTGCTCGTCGGTATCTCCTCCGGCGCTGCTGTATGGGCCGCTATCGAGCTTGCAAAGCGCCCGGAGAACGAGGGCAAGACTATCGTCGTGCTCCTGCCCGATACCGGCGACCGCTACCTATCCACCCCGCTGTTCGCGGACTGATAAATTTACTCACAGGAGGCTTTTCCGATGATCCCGAACAAAGAACAGGCGCTTGAGCTTTTGAAAATGAAGCTCTTATACGCTTCGATGAGCCGCAGCGCGCCGTCACGCCCGGCCAGTCGGCTGTGCTGTACGACGGTGACACGGTGCTCGGCGGCGTTCAGATAACGTAGTCTCCGCCGTGCGGTGCATTCATTAGATCGGCAAGTGTTATGCCGGAAAAATAGTTGCGCGTGAGCTCATAATAGCCCTCCCACACGGACAGAGTGCGGCACTCGGCTGCGCGATGGCAGGGCGGTGCGTTATCCTGAAGGCAGGACACCGGCGCAAGATCTCCCTCTGCAAGCTTTAATATCTCCCAAAGCGTATACTGATCCGGCGATCTTGTGAGCCTGTAGCCGCCGCCGATACCGTGGACACTGTCTATAAGACCCGCGGATTTAAGCGAGGGCATGATCTTTTCAATATATTTGAGCGATATCTCCTGCCGGGCGGCGACCTCCTTCATAGGGATGTAGCTTCCGTTGTTGTGCTCGGCAAGATCGAGTAATATGCGTATTGCATAGCGTCCTTTTGTTGATATCATGTGATTCACCTCTTGTGGTTATTATACAACCAATCCCGTAGGTAAATCAATATTAATTTTTACATACAAAAAAGGCAGCCGGGCGGCTGCCTTTTAATGCTTATGTATTTGCTTATGCTTTCGTAGTGCGATGCACCCAAAACCGGCACAATGTCACCGGTCGGGCCGCCGCAATAAAGACTCATTGAAGCCTCAATTCGCCTCTAAGATTTATT
>OLGB01001234.1_pt1 | contig 31927 bp, 28 predicted proteins | sample 1605691 | NCBI WGS metagenome assembly OLGB01 (sample SAMEA3888925, study PRJEB22519) | human gut metagenome | biome: human gut; feature: human-associated habitat; material: faeces | place: Denmark | collected 2010 | reverse complement strand
GAGCAGTGCTTGCCCTCGGTCAGTCCGGTCTTCGTGCAGGTGGGCTCAACTGCCTTGTCGATGACCTCGGTGTGCCCCTTCGCGGGAATCTCCTCCATGCCGGAGAGAATTGCGTCACACTTTGAGCACTTGGTACCGGCTTTGTGTCCGGGCTCAGTGCAGGTTGCAGGCTGTTCAGCAATATCAACGGGAGTATGACCAGTAGCATCAATCGCTTCGGTTCTGGTTGCGTTGCAGACCGCGCAGGTGTAGGTCATGACACCGGCATTTTCACAGGTCGGAGCGGTCGTGATCTTGCCGTCATCCCAACGGTGTCCCTTCGCGGGAATCTCTGTCTGTGCCACGAGAACCTCATTGCAGACGGAGCAGTGCTTGCCCTCGGTCAGTCCGGTCTTTGTGCAGGTGGCGGCGACTGCCTTGTCGATGACCTCGGTGTGTCCCTTCGCGGGAATCACTTCACCGCTGCTGATCTTATTACCGCACTTCCCGCAGTAGGTATCGCCGGTGTAACCGGGAGCGGTACAGGTGGCGTCCTTCGCATTGCGAATCTCCGTATCGGCATGGCGGCATGCAACAGTAAACTGTGCAGTGTACGTGGTGTCGCCGGTAACAGCAGTAACGGTCTGATTCCAGCCGCTAAACGTATAGGAGTTCACGTCGTCATCCGCACGGGTAGGCGTCACGCCGCCATAGACGGGCGTCGCTCCATATTTCTCTGTCTTGCGATACAACTCCGTGCCGTCCCAGTTCAGCCACCGGACTGTGTAGGAGCGCAGTTCCTTCTCATACACGGCAGTATACTCCGCGTTGCCCATTACAGGAACCGGCTCCGGTGTCCAGCCGATAAAGCGATAGGTATACTGCGCATCAGCCGCACGGGTAGGCGTCACGCCACCATAGACGGGCGTCGCTCCATATTCCTCTGTCGTGCGATACAACTCCGTGCCGTCCCAGTTTTTCCAGGTGACGGTTCCCTGATAGGGGGTGGGGCTAACCATACGTCCCTGCTCGTCAAAGCGGTAACTACCCTGCTTCATCAAGCCATTGGTTGTTTCTACCCAATAGGTGCCGTTCTTGACCATGGCACCGCCGGTCTCGTACTTGAAATAGTAGTAGTAGCCTTCCACGTAGCGCAAACCGGGCTCAACATTTTTTATACCGTTCTCTACCCAGTAGACATTGCCCTTCCATGGGTAGAAACCGTTCACATGCTCCTGCAAAACGCCGTCTGTGCCAAACACGTAGACAACATTTTTGCCACCTTCGTTCATGGTGTAGAAACCGGTAGCAGCGTATTCGCTGGATCGGAAGTAATACCTGTTTCCGTCCACGGTGTGCCATTGTTGCGTCGCCCAGGAACCTGCCCACATATACTTGGTTCCCGTGCTGTTTCTGATCAGATCACCGCGAACTAGGACACAGTCTTTGAACGTGTAGTGATAGTCGCCGATGGTCTGCTCTCCGTCCATAGCGGCATAGCTCCATGTATTGAAGAAGTAATTCTCTACTCGACCGCCGGGATGCGAGACTGACTTCCAGCCTTTGATCCGTTTACCGTTTTCAGCAAAGTAGAGCTTTCCTTTCAACGTAAACAGACCGCTGAGCTTGCCCTTGGATGCACCATCATCCCCCAGGTCATAGAAGAACTCACCGCTCTCCCCGGCGATGTAGCTGGGCAATTCCTGGATTCCGGTAAGAATTCCATTGTTCTGATAATAGAACCACTTGCCACCCTCCTGGATCCAGCCCTGCTTCACGGACTTATCCAGCGCATAGCTGTCTTCAAAGGAACGAAGATTATCCTCGTAGAAGTGAGCGCCTCTCTCCGGTGAACCGTTATACGTGTATTTGTCACTTTCGTAGGGATAAATACCGTACTTTTCCTGGTTTTCCTTGTTGCTGGCAATACCGTACACCGCATTGGAGCGCAGGTAAATATCATAGCTGAGCTTACCTCTGACGGTAATATCCAAGCAATTGTTCTGCCAATCCGCCCCGTCCGTAGGGGTAAGTTTCAAACCGCTGAGAATGCACAGCGAGTTGGCGGTAGACGGATCAATGGGCTCTGTTTGGTCCTTAAAATTGCAGATCAGCGTCAACGTATTGGTGCTCTGATCCACCTCGCAGGATGTCAGCTCAAAATACTCGTTGACCAGTTTCATACCGCTGGTATCCATCACAACCCCCTTCGGAGCCTGTACCTGGATTCTCACTTCGGTATGCTGGCTGACACGCTCAGCCAGTTGCAGCAGGAAGTCCCATGCCGTAGCGTCTGCATTGTCCCCGCCTGGCAGCAAAGCCATCAGCGGCTTGATTTTTTCGGGGACAGGGATCCTCTTCATGTCCACCGCAAAGGTATAGAAAATGTCCATGGAAACGCCGGGTTTGTCGATGTAGTAAATCCCGCCGCCCCGGGTACTGGAATTGGAGACCGGGCGGTTCCAAGCCAGCATACGGTCGCCACCGGTAACATCATCAAAGTCGAAGGTTGCCTCACCTGCCTTGTACAGGTAAACAGTGAGCATCACTGCGCTGCTCATGTCCGGCTGACCGTTCTTCAACAAAGCCGCGCCGATAGTCACAGAACGGATACCGGAGCTTTCATCACCGGTGAAAGTAAAGCCATCGAGTTTTCCTGCCTTACTCACCAGAACAGGCTGCCCGTTCTCCACAAAGCCCAACAACACATCGGCCGGGTTCACAGCCACCTTGTTTCCGTTATACTGTGCCGTCAGGGGCAGAGCCACCGGTACACCATAGATGGCACTGACGCTCTCCTTCCCGAATTTCAACTCAGTCGGTACCACAACACGGAGCGTCTTGCTGCCCAATACTTTCCCGTCAGCTACCGCTTGCACCTGCACTTCACCCACAGCGGAAGCGGTGAACGTATCGCCGCTCACGGAACCAACAAGGCTGTCGCTGACCTGAATGGTGGTGCCCTCCGGCAGCTGAGCGGCATTTCCGGACGCGCTGACGCCGGTGACTGTGATTGGCAGGCTGGTGCCCACGGTCAGATAGTCATAGTCCGCCGAAACAATGGCGTGGTCAAACTCGTTGGAGGGTTTGGCAGTAGATACCACCATCAAAGAGGAACTGACCGAGCGGGCGTAGCCGTCAGAGGGTCGGTTCACCACAGACAGCTCGTCCTCTCCTTCCTCCTTGGCAACAAAGGTGGTAGATCCGCCGCCATCCAGATTTATTGCCACCACGCATCCGGCATCCAGCATGACCTGCGCAATCTCGATTGCACTGCCACCGGCGGAAACAGGTTCCTGCCGACCGTCCATAACCATCAGCACCACGCGATTGTCAGCCGTGATACCCACGCAGGTACGAGAAGCCCGGCTGTCATAGTAGTTGCCGCTACTGCCGACAACAATCTTACCGTCGCGTACCAGCATGATGCTGCCACCCACGGCTTCGGCGATATTGTCTTTATACTTTGCATAATCCGAAGGCACGCCAATGATAGGTGTGCCATCCTTGAGGATAGCAAAGAAGTTAGCACCGCTTCCGCTGTGATACTCCACACCCTCCATAACCAATGCGCCGGAGGGTGCACCGTTGGTCATGTTGTAGAAGTCGGCATTCACGCCGACCACCGGGGTGTAGTTGGGAATGTACAGATCCGGTTGTGACGGATCTGAGTGCCGGGCTCTGGCAGCCTCCATCTGATCCTGCACGCGAGCCATACCCCAAGGTGTACCGATGTTGTCCTTATAGTTGGCGTAAACATTAACGTCGCTACGAGTCACATCCGCCGTGGCGATATAGTAAACCAGCGTTTTCCCGTCTCTGGACGTGGCACTACGCAATGTTTGGGTAACACCGGGAGCCAGCGTGGAGGTCTCGCTGGAATACACGCTGTAATAGTCGTTGCTGGGCTTGTCGGTAATAACTCCCGTCAGCTCATACAGATAGTCGGCAAATGCATAGCAGCAGGCAACGCGCAGATCCCCGATATCCGTCAGTCCGCGGCTGGATTCCAGCGCGGCGATAGCCGTATTGCTTCGATAGGCGTCGAGCACCGCCGAACGGATCTCCTCTTTAGTGCTGACACCGGGGAAACGGTTTCGCACCAAAAATTCCGCACGGAACTTATCTGTGAGGTTGCCATTAAAGTAACTGTTCATGATTGTGCTGATTGTCTTGCCGTCCGCAAGATTGCGCACAATGTAGTAGGCGTCCAAATCGCCATACAGATCCAAAATACCAAAGCTATGGACATCATCATCCTCGGAAGGATCGTCATAGCCCAGGTGCTTTCCGTCGGTGCGCAACTCGTATGCCATATCCTCCACAGTGGTGGATGTAAGGGGACTGTACTTCTTTGTATAATCAATAAGATCGCAAATGTCGCCCCCCCAGCCGCCAAGGTCACCATTGATCGTCGCAGCAGATGCGTTGGTCTTCATGGTGTGGTAGGAGATGTCCATACAGCCGAACATATGCACAAAGTCCACCTCGTCCCCATTGGGCAGGGTAAACTCCGTCAGGCTCCGCAACGCGCCGGCAGTGGTGCCATTGGCTGCGTCCTGGTTCGTCACGTACTTGGTAAAGTCGGTCTTCTCCTCGCCCGCCAGCATGGTCCAGCTACCGCTGGTATATTTTTCCACGCCGCAACGGACATAGTTGATGACCAGCCCCACTGCGTCCTCCCCGGTATGCTCACGGGCATATGTCTGCGCATAGCCCTCCAGCACCCTCAGATTCCGAAGAAAGGCATAGTACTCCGGCGCATCCTGCGCCGCCTGTGCCGGAACCGTGCCTTCAATCCCCGCCATATTCCCCTGTCCGCCCAATGCAAAGGCATTGACAGGAAAAAGAGCCGAGAAGAGCATGATAACCGTCAGACCAGCTGCAAGCATTTGTTTGGTCACTTTTCTTCTCATGGTATCCTCCTATGTTTTATATTTATATTTTTTTACTACACTTTTTCATATCTCTCCTGCTTTGTGCAGAAGCCGGTATGCGGACTCACTCAAAAACAAACGGACAATTTTATTTTTCAAGGTTCTCCTGTCCGGATGCGGCATTTTCGATGGCGTTACGGAATATCCGGCACATGAGAAAATCGTTGCGTTCCTGATTGTGGCACTGCTCCGCCAGTTCCTGTGCAGCGCGCACATATTTCGCATATGTATCGTGGCTGCTGCACAGCTCCAGAAGAGCAGCGGGCAGCTCGTCCGCAGACCGCAGGATACGGGCGGCATTGTGTCGGCGCAGATACTCAATGGAAGCAATCTGCGGCGACCCGTAGGCGAGAAGGCAGGCACCGCTTCGGAGACTTTCAGAAATTTTCGTTGAAAGGGAATATTTCACACGCCGCACGGACTTATCATCGAATGACTCTGTAAACACCAAAAACTTACTGCGTCCAAGAAGCCGTTCCACCTCCGATGCGGAAATTCTTCCGCAATAGTGCAGACCGTTTTCTTCCGTAATCTGTCTGAGAACGGCGGGACGCTGCTCGCCGGAATACACATCAATGGCAGAAAAACCAGGCAAAGCGGCTTGCCTGAGCGCGCGGCCAAGCTCAACCAACGGGGCAATGCGGTTCAGACCAAGGTTTCCGGCGTAGACGATGCCGGTTCGCTGCGTTGCCGGAAGGGCGTAAGGATTTGGGTCACTTGAAATCCGGACAGTTTCTACCGGAACGTCAAAGAAACGCGCATAGTCCGTCCCCATTTTATCACTGATGGTAACAACAGATCCGGACTGCCGCACGACCTGCCGAGCAAGCTTGCGCAGGCGGCGGCATTGCAGCCGCCGAAACGGAGAAACAGGCGGGGAAAAAGGAACAGAAGGGGTATTATGCAGGAAATCTGAATCAGAAGAATACAACCAGTATGCAGGCGGAATTACGGCGTCAGAGTGCCAGAAAGCAGGCAATGAAGCTGGTAAAGGATGCCTGGAGCCGGGACAGGCAGGCTGCTGATTCCAGACAGTCCATGGAGAAGGAGAGGGCAGAGCTGTCTGCACAGTTAAGGGAGCAGGACAGTATTATTGAAGCGGCGACGAAGAGCAGGGAGCAGTTTGCACAGGAGAATAAGGCGGAGCCTCAGGAACTGGAGGATTTAAAACTGCTGGAAAAATATCAGGACGCCCGCAACGGCTGTGAAACAGAAGAGTTTACCTCTGAAGAAATCGACAGGTTAAGGGAATTACAGAACGAGCCGAGGACAGAATACCAGAAATATATGCTGGAATGGAATGGCAGAATCGGCGTGGCGGAAGCGACAAAGGCAAAGCTGGAGCAGCAGATTCTGGGGCTGGTGCAGTCTTCCCATGATGCAAAGGTTGACCAGTTGAAATCTCAGGATATGCAGAATGCCCAGAAGGCATCGGGAGAGATTATGGAAGCTGCTTCCGATGAGATTACGTCAATGCTTCTTCAGGATGGAATGGAGCAGATGGACAAGAAGCTGGAAGAGCAGAAGGAACAGGCAGAGAAGATACAGGAAAAGCGGCAGGAGCAGGACGAAAAGCTGGAAAAGGCAAAGGAAGAGCGGAAGGAACAGCAGGAGTTGATACAGCAGGTAACGGATGCCGAACAGCAGGAACAGGCGGTTTCTCTGGAACAGCAAAGCCAGAACAGAACTTCCATGGAAGATGCACAGAGTAATATCGACAAAATACTGGAGAAGAATGGACTGATAGAGGAAGAACTGAAGGGCATAAAAATTGATTTCAGCTTTTAGGAAGCGAGGCTGAAAAAATAATTTTAATTGTGTCAAAAAAATAGAAAATTTGTATTGACAAACAACAACACCCTTGCTATAATGAATAACGGTGATTGCGGAAAAGACAAATGTCTGTTTCCCAGTCGCGTGATGCTGCTGTGGCTCAGTCGGTAGAGCGTCGCATTGGTAGTGCGGAGGTCACGGGTCCGATTCCCGTCAGCAGCTCTTTTGAAAATGTGCGGAAGCCTTGAAAAATGAGGCTTCCGTTATTTTTTTGCATTCAAAGTCCTGAATACATCTTGAATACACTTATAACTATAATGCCCCAACATTTCACGAATACAGTCCAACGGAACTCCATTTGCATTCAGATTGCCTGCGTAAGTCTTGCGAAGCTTGTGACTGGATTTGAGGGGCACTCCCATATAATTTGCATATTTCCGTAGAATTGTGGCAATACGGATAGAGGTGATACGCTTTCCGTCACGCATACTTCGTTTATAAATTAAAAATATGTACTTTCCTAAATAATTAGTATAATCTTTGGAAAAGAATAGAAATATATATTGAAATTTTTGAATATTCTGCATAATATAAAGTTGTAAAGAGATGCTACCGATAGATGGTTAGCCCATTGAAAAAATTAGCAAAATAGCCGCTTGTTTTCTCAGGATAAGGCGGCTATTTTGTGGTTTGTCGTTATCTTTAATTCCTATTGAGTATCCGAGTCCGAAAGCCGTCAGGCATAAGCTGATAACAGCAATCAGACCTTTAAGTTTCAACATTGGCAAAGCCCTCCTTTCCCAGATTTCTATGTATCAAAGATACATTGTAATCGGAGGGTCACAGTCCCTTCGTAGAAGGACTAACCGCCTACCGTGACTGGTAGCATCCCATATAGATAGTACCGTAAAAAACTGTCATAATAAAAGGTTAAACTTTGTGAAAAGTGCCAGTATACATAAAGTGTGATGTATGTATAATATAAGTAAGGAATCTGGTATGATTTCTTTGTAGAGGTTACGAAGCCTTAAAATCGTATTAATAGAGGTTACAGAGCCTGTAAAAATACTGTATTAATAGAGGTTACGAAGCCTGTAAAAAATCGTATTAATAAGGAGCTGTTAGCAGCTCCTTTATTACTTAGGGGACGTAAGATGAGATGGATTAATGTAAATGAAAAGTATTTGGATTATTTAAGAAATGTAGAAAGCAGAATCCCCAGAACGGATTATGGTTCTGAAAAATACAAACCGTTTTTGGCGTTTTATTTGAAATAGATAATCTATATTATATAACTCAAGTATCTCATGCGCAAACCCGCCATTACAAAATGAAGCAGCAAAAGGATTTCTTTAAAATATATGATTCAAAAAATCTCAACAGATTGATTGCCGTTGTAAATCTAAATTATATGTTTCCCATACCAAAAGAACAGACAAGTGAATTTGAGAAAAAATACATTCATACATATAGAACTTTTCGGTCAGAGGAAGAAAAGAGTAAATATATTAACTTATTAGATACCGAATTAGATGCCATAAACAAAATGAACTTAGAAGAAAAAGCCCGTGCAATTTATAAATTAAAGTATGAAATGCCGGAAGACAGAGTAGCGAAAAGATGCATAGATTTCAAGGACATGGAACGTTTGGCGAAAGAGTATGGCATAAACAAAAACGGCTGAACTTGTTAAAATAGAAAATTTACAAGCCCCTCCTGCTGTGTTACAATACAAGGGAAATGATAAAATTTAGCGGGAAGTACAGCAGGAAGAGAGAAAAAAGTATGTGGTTATTGTTTGCGGTATTGTCGGCTGTTTTTGCGGCGCTGACTTCCATTCTGGCGAAGGTGGGAATTGAAGGAGTAAATTCCAATCTGGCAACGGCAATTAGGACACTGGTTGTGGTGGCGATGTCCTGGGGGATGGTATTTTTAACCAATGCCCAGACGGGAATCAGTCAGATAGGGAAAAAGAGCTGGCTGTTTCTAATCCTGTCGGGACTGGCAACGGGAGCTTCCTGGCTGTGCTATTATAAGGCATTGCAGACCGGGGATACTTCAAAGGTGGTGCCGATTGATAAGATGAGCGTTGTGATTACGCTGGTGCTGGCGTTTATCTTTCTGCATGAGCAGGTGACTTACAAATCTGTGATTGGCTGTATTTTAATCGGAGCAGGAACACTTTTCATGGTATTATAAAGGGATAGAAGGGAGTACATAGGGGGAATGAAAATTAAGTGTGACTGGTGCGGGAGCTGGATGAATGATTTCGACCAGACCTGCCCGAACTGTGGCGGAGTAAACCAGAATTACAAAAGGCAGGCAGATGGAACTCCTAGGACAATTGAGGAATTGAAAGTCTGGGCAAAGGAAAAGAATCTTCCGTTAGCGGAGATGCGAACCTTTATCGGAGAGGACTATAAAGGGGCAAAGGCATTCGGTATTTACAAGGATGAGGCAGAGGGAACCTTTGTTGTCTATAAGAACAAGGCAGACGGAACCCGGGCAATCCGCTATCAGGGAACGGATGAGGCGTATGCAGTCAATGAGCTTTATCAGAAAATGAAGGAGCGGGTTGCTGAGCAGAAAAATGCAGCTGGAGGTTCCGGAGCAGGAAGCAATGGAACAAAGAGTACAGGGCAGAGGGTAAATGCAGGACAGAACATAGACGAATGGAGGTCCAAAAGAAGGAAGCGGCTGGGGATTTTCCTTGTAGCACAGTTGCTGATATTGTTTGTAATTCCTGCCATTTTCATATTAAGCAGTGTAGATATGATTACGGGAGTAAGCGGTCTGGCTGCTGAAACCGGGTATTATACCTATGAGGGAGATTCCTATTATAATTACTTCGGGGACTGGTATATCTGGAATAACGGAGGCTGGACGGAAACACCGGTTTCTGACTGGATGGAAGATGCAAACAGCTTTGATTATTATGATTCCTATATCTATGAGGACAATACGGAATATGAAGATTTTACAGATTCGCCGTATTATGAGGAACCCTCTTACAGCAGCGATGACAGTTGGGATGATGATGACTGGGATTCAGGCTGGGATTCCAATGACAGTTGGGATTCGGGATATGACGACTGGGATTCTGACTGGTAAAGAGCAAATTAACAATTTTGAAACAAAAGTCAAATAAAGGATAAACACAGATTTCCTATGATAGATGTCAGGCAAGGGCAAATATCATGGGAAATTTTTTTTCAAATTTTAAATCTTTTTTGGGAATGTTATTGTCATACAAGTGACAGGAAAGGGAGATTAAATACAAAGAGTCTGTACGATAACAATCACAAAAAGGAGAAGAATGATGAAAAAACAAAACAGGAGAAAAAATAAATTTTTAGCTGGTATGGTTGGGCTGACCGTGTTGGCGATGGCTGTGACTGCCTGTGGCAGAACAGGGGTGGACGTGACTGCATCCGAAGAAGTGGAATCCAGTGTAGAAGTGACGGAGTCTGTAGAACCTTCTACAGAGGGGATGGAAACCGAATTGGAAATTGAAGTGGAGGTCGGATCAGAAGGTAAATCAGAAACAGAGGAATCGAAGCCGGAAACAGAAAAGCCGGAAACCGAAAAACCGGAAACCGAAAAACCGGAAACCGAAAAACCGGAAACCGACGAATCGGTTCAGAAAACGGCTGCAGAGCAGAAGGAGAATACCCCTGCAACAGTTCCTGATGCAGGTTCAAAGGAAGGGGAAGAAAAGGTAACGGAAGCGTATACCTATATAGATGTAAATAAAACCATGTATGCACAGAATGCTGTGAACGTAAGAGATTTACCCTCAACGAGCGGAAATAAGCTGGGGGCACTCAGGAAAAATCAGGAGGTAACCGTTACGGGGCAGTGTAACGAAACGGGCTGGTACAGAATCGTCTATGGTGAAAATGAGGCTTTTGTAAGCGGAAAATATTTAGGAGATGCGAAGGCTCCGGAAACGGCGGCAGGTCCTTCCAAGGATACAGGTTCCTCCGATTTCCTGACGGCAGACGGGTGCTTAAATCCCAATAACCCTGTTGTGGCAGCCGCCATGGCACAATATGGTGAAAATATCGGAATTTGCGAGGATGGAACCGTTTTGGATTTGTCAACCTGGGAGGCGGTAGGCAGAATTGAGAATATGCCCGGAACCAGCAATACCGAGTCCGGCACCTTTGACAGAGCTGCAGCGGAGGAAGTATGGAGCCATATGAATGAGGAAAGGGTCTCGGCAGGTTTAAATGCGCTGGAATGGGATGAAAATATTTATAACTTTGCATGTCAGAGGGCGGAGCAGATTGTCACGGATTTTTCTCATAACGGCTGTGGTAATTATGGCGAGAATATCCAATACCAGAGCGGAACCACGCCCAACGGGCTCAGTATTCATATGATGTGGTTCCTTTCTCCCGGACATCATGAAAACTATATGAGTGATATATATGGTTCAGGCGCATGTGCGGTATATGTTTACAACGGTATGACCTATGCGGTTCAGAACTTTGCACTGGCATCAGGCTCCGGCAGCACTGGCGAGGATACAGAACTCGATTACAGTAAAAATCAGTATCGTGAGGTCAATGGTAAGATGGAGGATTTGTCAGGTGCGCAGGCAGAAGCCTTTGATAATGGTAATTACTGGACAGCTTCAAACGGTCTGGTTGTGTATATAGAGAGCGGTGGTGTCCTTTCCTGTAATGCAGATTATGATTCAGCAATGGCTGCTATTAACGAATATGATGAAACCCACTGATTTCTTCTTTATACTTTTTTAATAATTTTATTAGCACTCTCCTCTTGACATTGCTAATAATGCGCGTTATATTACATTTAGAACAAAGGAAAGGAAATGATTTCCGGAAGTTCATTGTAAATAAGAATGGAGGAATGACTTATGATGATGCCCAGTGTATTTGGAAAAGATATTTTTGATGACTTTATGGATGACTTTGGATTCCCTGATGTAAATAAAGAATTGTATGGAAAACATGCAAAGAATGTGATGAAAACAGATGTCAGGGAGTTGGAGGATGGTTATGAAATCATCATGGATTTGCCCGGATTCAAGAAGGATGAAATTGAGATAATGCTTGAGAACGGTTATCTGAATGTTTCAGCCACCAAGGGACTGGATAAGGACGAATCCGATAAAGCGGGTAAATATATCCGCAGAGAGCGTTATGCAGGCTCAATGAGCAGAAGCTTTTATGTAGGGGATGACATTACCCACGAAGATATTCATGCAAAGTTTGAAAATGGTATCTTGAAGCTGGATGTTCCGAAGAAGGAAGCAAAAGCAGTAGAAGCAAAGAAGAGAGTTGCAATTGAAGGGTAAGGCGTTGCTGCCCCGGGACTTATCCCGGGGCAGTTGCGTTTAAACAAAAAAAGTAAGGGAGAGAGGGTGACAGAGATGGCAAAGAAGAGAGATTACTATGAAGTACTTGGAATCCAGAAATCGGCATCCGATGCAGAAATCAAAAAAGCGTACCGAAAAATGGCGAAAAAATATCACCCTGATATGAATAAGGATAATCCACAGGCTGAGGAACTTTTCAAAGAAGTGACAGAGGCATATAATGTGTTGAGCGATAAAGAAAAACGGAAATTATATGACCAGTTTGGGCATGACGCCTTTGAGGAAGGGGCAGCCCAGAGCGGTGCATATGGAGGAGAGGCAGGCGGCTATCAGGAGTTCCATTATACCGGGGACAATCTGGACGATATTCTGGAAGGTTTTTTTGGCGGCGGAAAGGGTGCCGGCTTTGGAGAGGGCTTCTATGGCGGTGGATTTCAGGAGGGAAGCGGCTTCGGCGGCAGCAGGCGCAGACGTTCCAGAGAAGGGGAGGATGTGCTTGCAAAGGTGGAAGTCAGCCTTGAGGAAGCGGCATTGGGAGCGGAGAAAACGATTCGTTTCCGCTCACCGGATGGCAGTGAGCAGTCTTTACAGGTTCATATTCCGGCGGGAATTGATTCCGGACAGAAGATTCGTCTGAAGGGAAAAGGTATGCCGGGATATAACGGCGGGGAGGCTGGAAACCTGCTTCTGGAGGTAACGGTCAGAGATAAGACAGGCTTTGAGCGGAAGGGTATGGATCTTTATACAACGGTAGAGATTCCCTTTGAAACAGCAGTTCTCGGCGGGGAGGCGATTGTGCCTACTCTGAACGGCAGGGTAAGCTGTAAGATTAAGGAAGGAACCCAGTCCGGTACAAAAATCCGGTTAAAGGGAAAAGGAATTGTTTCCATGAAAAATCCTGCCCAGAAGGGGGACGAATATGCAGTCATCCAGATTCGGGTGCCCAGACATTTAAGCTCTGATGCAAAGGAAAAACTGACAGAATATGCAAAAGCAGCATCCTGATGGCAGAGTGCTGCTTTTTTAATTCATAGGAAATTCATCCTATGAATTAAAAAACGCTCCGCGAGGAGCGCACTGCGGCGGAGTGGAAGAATGTTGCACAGCAACCCGCCGCAGGCGGAGAATCTTTTCTAGTCCTCGTCCAGCTTTCGGATACCGGCAACCTCCGATACGGGCAGGGAGAAGCAGATTGCGCCTGCCTTTGTTTCCGTGCCGCAATCTCTGGAGATTGCTTTCATAATGTCTGTCTTTTTTTTGCTGGAAGCAAGAATGTAAATCATATCTTTTTCTTCTGCGAGAGATACCCCAAAGAACTTTTCGGACTTTGTACGTCCGGTGCCCTTTGCATGCAGTACAGTGCCGCCGGTGGCACCGGCTTCTCTGGCAGAGTCCATTACCATGTCGGAATAGCCTTCATTCAGGATAACAATAATCAGTTCGTTTTCAAAATTCATATCAGGTGTTCCACCTCCTAAGGTTTGACCATCGGCCAGGTAAGCAAGACTTTTTCCTCCGCCGATGCTTTTTATGGGAATAACCATCATAACGCCGTTTCCGGGAATATCAATAAAAAGCTTTCTTTTGGCTGTCCGGATGAGCTGTTTGACAGAAGGCTCTGAGGCAACGGTGCCGAGAATCGCCTTTTCTGTTTCAGACAGGTCGTAGAGGGACAGATGCTCGGAGGTTGCAGTACCTTTTCCAAGCAGTGTCAGAACAACGGAAAGCTGCAGATTTTCGTAAATTTCCTGCATTTCCTTTGCACGATTTCTATCTACAATACTCAAAACATAATAGAGTTCCATGTTCATTCTCCATTTCTGCGTACTTCACCGACGCATAGCAAGTTTGTAAGGGGAAGATTGTTGCTTTAATCCTCCGCTTCCCAGAGTTCGATGATTTCATCCTCAGAATATTTGCTGACGAAGTCAACGGTTCCGGTTTTGGCTGCTTTGTATTTGGAAATGGCACCCATAATCTGCACGGTAATAAGCGGCATCATGGCAACCATGGCAACAAGGCCGAAAGCATCTGTCATGACATTTCCGCCGAGGGCAGTACATACACCCATGGCAAAGGGCAGCATGAAGGTTGCAGTCAGCGGACCGGAGGCAACGCCGCCGGCATCGAAGGCGATTGCAGTAAAGGTAGGTGAGACAAAAAAGGCAAGGACAAGGGCAATCAGATAGCCGGGAATCATGAACCACAGTATGGAAACTCCTGTGAGGACACGAGTCATGGCAAGCCCCATGGCGCCGGAAATAGCGATGGAAAGAGTCAGTCCCATAGCTTTTTCAGAGATGGCACCGGCACTTAATTCTGTTACCTGTTTGTTCAAAACATGGACGGCAGGCTCTGCGTTGATGATAAACCAGCCCATCAGCATAGCAAGGGGAACGAGAATCCAGCTTATACTGCTTTCCGCGATGGCTCCGCCGAGAACATAGCCAAGGGGAGAGAAGCCTACGTTTACACCTGTGAGGAAAAGAACCAATCCAACATAGGTATAAAGAATACCAACCAGAATTTTTGCAAAGGGACGTTTTTTTAAATGGAGCGCAAAAAACTGGAAGAGTAAGAAGAAAGCAAAAATGGGAAGCAGAGCCAGGGCAACCTCCAGAAGATAAGTGGGGAATGCCTGTATGTACCCGGTTCCCAGAGAAACCGTATCTGCAAACTGATTTACGATAATGGTAGAAGAAACGGCAGTATCATTGGGATAGATAAAGCCGAGAATCAAAACTGCCAGAATCGGTCCGATGGAACAGAGAGCAACCAGACCAAAGCTGTCGTCCTTTGCTTTTTCATCACTTCGGATGGATGCCACACCGACACCCAGCGCCATGATAAAAGGAACGGTCATGGGTCCGGTGGTAACACCGCCGGAGTCGAAAGCCACGGATAAAAAGTTTTTATCGGAAAGTGCGGCGAGTAAAAAAACGATGACGTAAAAAAGGATGAGAAGCCATTTGAGCTGAATACCAAAGAGAATACGCAGCATGCTGACCATCAGGAAAAAACCGACCCCTACGGATACCGTAATAATCAGAACGTTGGTATTGATGGCGGGGGTATTGGTGGCAAGTACCTGCAAATCAGGCTCTGCAACGGTAATGGCAACACCCAGAATAAAACTCAGAAGCAGGATAAAGCCCAGATTTCTGGATTTTGTCATCCTGGAACCGATGTGATTTCCGATTTGTGTCATGGAAAGCTCGGAACCAAGTGTAAAAAGTCCCATTCCCACGATAATCATAACGGAGCCGATGAGAAAGGAAAGCATCAGACCGATATCAATGGGAATGAAGAAAATGCACAGAGCCAATACAATCAGTGTAATAGGCAGTACTGACAGCAGGGACTCCTTCAGTTTGTCGTTTAAAGCGTTTTTATAAAGCATGAATATCTCCTTTCTGAAATCTCCATTTTATCTTAACATTTCCCTTTTCCGGCTGTCAATGGGGTGATAGGGCGATGTTGCGGAGCAAAATACAGTGTGGTAAAATTGTCATACATATCCATACAATCAGGACTGAGGCAGGAGAAAAAGCAGCCTGTGCAGAAAGGATTATGTCTGCGTGCATCGGTAGGATACAGGCAGGAAAGAAATAAAACAGGAGAAATCGGATAAATGGAAGAAAAAAGCGGAAAATGTATTGTGATAGGGGCCGGAGATTTGACCCTTGGAAATATTGCGGTGGGAGAAGAGGATTTCGTCATCGCTGTGGATGGCGGGCTGGGATACTGTGGTGTGCTGGAGGTGGAGCCGGATTTGCTGATTGGGGATTTTGATTCTGTAAGCGAAGAGGAAGAAAAGGCAGTCAGACTTCTGGAGCAGGAGATACCGGACAGGGTAATCCGGCTGGCAAGGGAGAAAGATGATACGGATATGCTGGCGGCTTTAAAGGAAGGGCTGGCAAGAGGCTACAGACAGTTCCATATCTATGCGGGAACGGGCGGAAGATTTGACCATACTCTGGCGAATATCCAATGTCTGTTGTATTTGAAAAAGCGGGATGCAGTAGGATACCTGATAGACGGAACGGGAATGATGCTGGTGATTTGCGGGGAAGCGGTGCATTTCAGAAAAAATCTGGAGGGAACCCTGTCCCTGTTTTCTCTGGGAGAAAAAGCGAATGGCGTTACCATTTCGGGAATGAAGTATGAACTGGAAAACGCCGTGCTGACAAATGATTTCCCCATTGGAATCAGCAATGAATTTATTGGTGAGGAAGCCATGATTTCAGTGGAAGAGGGAGAACTTGTCTGTATGATTTCCTATGCACAGGAATAGGTTTGAGTACAGTGAAAGCTATACCAGAAATAATTCCAGGAAAAAAACAACAAGGCAGCAGAGCATGGAAACCGGGAACAGACCGGCGCCAAGCCAGGCAGCAATAATACCGGCTAACAGTGCGGCAGCCCCTGCGATGGGGGACTGGGTAGCATCCATAATGGCAGGAAAGGTCATAACAGCCAGTGTAACATAGGGCACATAATATAAAAAGGACTGTAAAAAGCGGTTCTTTATCTGCTTACGGATTAAAGTCAGGGGCAGCACGCGGATACAGAGAGAAATGGCTGCCATCAGCAATATATAAACATAGATGGAATGTGTCATGATATCTTGTCCTCCTCATCCTGCTGTGGAACAGGGAATAGTAAGGCAGCCAGTCCCGCAATCAGGACTGTCAGAATAATTGTTCTTGTACCGCCGGAAAGGGTGGAAACAAGAGGAAGCTTTGCCATGGCGAAGCTCAGGGCGAAGCTGATTAAAATCAGGACTGCCACAACCTTATTTTTTCTGGCAGGAGGGATAATCACTGCCAGGAACATACCGTACAGAGCAACGCTTAAGGCACTGACGGCACGTAAGGGCAGCAGATTACCGGCGATGACACCAAGGGAGGTGCCGACGGACCAGAGGAGAATGGGAAGCGCCATAACGCCGTAATTATAGGCTGGCTGAAGCATCCCCGGTCTGGAAATGGTAACGCCGAAAATCTCGTCCGTAATGGCATAGCCGATAAAAAGTCTGTGTATCAAAGCCGTTTTGGGCGAAAAACGCTGACTTAAAGCACAGCTCATTAAAAGATAACGGGCGTTTGCAATTAAGGTCATCAGCATGATTTCCACATAGGGACCATTTGCGGCAATTACGGTAAAACCGGCATATTCTCCCGCAGAGGCGAGATTGAGAAAACTGACAAGGAAACCCTGCAGGGCATTCAGCCCGGCATTTTTGGCAGCTACACCCAGAGAAAAGGACACAGCAAGATATCCCAGACCAATCGGAATACCATCGCGTATGCCCTCCTGAAAAAGTTTACGTTTTGTATTCATTTATTTTATCATCCTTCGTGCTTTTTAAAGATACTGATTCTGCGTTTTCTTCATCAGAAATCTTACCTGATAGCCCTTTTCATCACAAATATTGCGCACAACATCTTCCGCTGTATCCTTTACGTTTTCATTGACGCAGATAATACAGCAGTTCTTTTTGCGGCTGAAAATAGAAGACTTGGGCCAGCGGATATAAAAGGAAATCCGTTCCTTTAACAGTTCATGCTCAATCAGCTTTTTACATTCCGGGTCGGACACCTCGCATAATTCAATTTCATTATGTACTTTCATTGCGGTATATAACGGCTGTTCCATAGGCTGCCTCCTGATATGTACTTACGCTTTGCATTATAACACAAACTTTTTCGGATGTAAAAGGAATTATTGTAAGCAAAAATGAGCACAGTCCTTAAAAGTATGTTATAATGTGTGTAAGTATTGAGCAGTAACATGCAACAAAAATGCCGGATGTTGTGTTTGTACGAGGCATATGATGTTGAAATACACGGAGCGTTTGAGCGGGTGTTGAAGGATTAGCAGAGAAGGGAGAAAAGAGTATGGATTTTTTAAACAAAATTGGAGATACCTTTATGGCAACCGGGAAGCTTGTCACAGACAAGGCGCAGGAAACAGTGGATGTGATTAACCTGAAGAGCCAGATTTCAACCTGTGAGGAAGTGATTCGGAAAAATTATCAGGAAATTGGAAAGCAGTATTTTGAACAGTACGGAGAAAATCCGGAGGGCGGCTTTGAAAAGCAGTGCGAGGCAATCAAAAACGCCCAGAATGGGATTAAGGAGTTGCAGGAAAAAATAAGGGAGAGAAAGGGTACTGTATAAAAGGAAGCGAAGAAAATAACAGCAAAGAATAGCAGTAAGAGAGAACCCCGCAGCAGGATGCCTGCCGTGGGGTTCCTTTTTTGTTTATAAGGTTTTTCTTTCTTTATTCTTCTGAATCATCCCCGAAGCTCACACCGTTCTGGTTCATTTCCCATTGCTGGTTGTTGAGAATGGATTCATAGTCAGGGTTTGCAAAGAAGGACGCATCATGCTGACAATGACTGTTGGTGGGCGGTGTGACATAGGTCAGTGTTCCGTCCGGATTTTCCGTAACCATGGTAGAACCGCTGATTAAGGATGCATCTTCTACCAGAGGAAGCTGTGCCCTGCCGTAGGTCTTGAAAGGACATTCCGGGCTGGCAGGAAGGTGGTCATAAGCACACAGCTCACCTTCATAATGAATATCGCAGCTTTCGGTAGGTTCTGTGCCCTCTGCAAAGTATTCCGATACAACATAGCCGTCACAGAAGCCGGGAACAGGAAGCTTTCCGGACTGGGAGCAGACTTCCATCTGGACAATTCCTTCCGGTACAGGGAACTGCTGGTTGGGCAGATTTTCATGAATCTGCTTCATGACAGCCTTCCAGAGAAGCTTGGAAATATTTGCTTCATTGTTTGTGCTGCTGGAGCTCATTCCCACATTGTTATCGTAGCCTGTCCATACGGTACAGGTATAATAGGGGGTATAACCGGAGAACCATACGTCCACAGTCTTTGTGGAGGTTCCGGTCTTACCTGCAATCGACATACCATCAAATTTTGCTCTGGTACCGGTACCCTTGGTAACAACATCCTCCATGGCACTGGTCAGCAGGAATGCAGTGGTTTCCTTTAATACCTGTCTGGAATAGGGAGAGGTATTGTCCAGAAGGACATTTCCGTCCGAATCCAGAACCCTTGTGTAAAGCTTGGGTTCCACATAGGTTCCCTGATTTGCAATAGCAGCGTAGGCTGCATTCAATTCGTAGGGAGTAACACCTACAGTCAGACCGCCCAGAGCCATAGGCTGCCGGACATCTGTAAACAACTGGTCGCCGACAATCTTGCCGTCCGTCAGGGTAGTAAAGCCAAAGTTCAGCAGGTAGTCATAACCAAGCTGAGGGGTAATGACAGTCAGTGTCTTTACGGCAATGATATTCATGGAATCCCGGATGGCGGTACGGATAGAGTTGATGCCGCGGTAGCCGGTTTTGTACCAGTTGCTGACAGGAGTTCCATCATCATAATTAAAGGGTGCGTCATTGTATACTGTGGCAAGGGTCTGTCCTGCGCTGTCCAGAGCCGGAGCAAAGGCAGCCAGCACCTTAAAGGTGGAACCCGGGGAGCGGGCTGCATCCATGGCACGGTTTAAGGTACGCCGGCCTTCCTTATTTCCTCTGCCGCCCACCATGGCAACCACATAGCCTGTGGACTGATCCTCAATTACCATGGCAGCCTGGGGCTGGGGAGTGATGGAAATGGTTTCCTCGTAATTCTCACTGGTTTCAGTAACGCCAAGGGAAGTCATCATGGCACTTCTGTACTTATCAATTGCCTCGTACAGGGCATCCTGGGAGGAGAAAATCAGGTTAAAGGAGCTCTGACCGTTTTCCTTGAACCAGGTCATCATGTTTTCCTTGCTGTAATTATGCTTTTCACCGGAATTGTCTTCAATGGTAAGGGCATAGTCCAGATACCACTTTACATTCTCCGGGAAGTTGTCCGGATTGGCAAATTCCGCATCGGCAATCTTCTGGATGCTGGGATCCATGGTGGATTCAATTTTTAAACCGCCGGAGGTTAAAAGCTTCTGCGCCATTGTGTTGTTGTAACCGGCTATGTTCATCAAATCATCCAGAACCTGCTCATACAGGGCATCTGAGAAGTAGGAGCCGGAGGTGGTATTGGTGTTGTCCCGGTAATCCACGTCATACAGACCGATTCTTTCATAAACTGCGTCAGTATCGGCGATTGCTTCATCATATTCAGCCTTTGTGATAAATTCCAGTCTGAGCATATTTTCCAGACAGGTTTTACGACGTTTGGCATTAGCCTCCGGATGACGAATCGGGTTGTAGCCGGAGGGGTTCTGGGTGATACAGGCGATAACCGCAGCCTCAGAGAGGGTTAAATCACTGGCGGATTTTCCAAAGTAACGCTTGGAAGCAGCCTCTATGCCGAGGGTATTCTGACCCAGGTTAATAGCGTTCATGTATTCCAGAAGAACCTGATCCTTGGAGTAATACTTGGAAATTTCCAGAGCAAGGTACTGCTCCTGCAATTTTCGCTTGATTTTCTTGATTTTGTTGTTTCCCTCGGAGGTCCAGCCCGTGAAAATTGTATTTTTCAGAAGCTGCTGGGTAATCGTACTTCCTCCCTGAGTTTCCGCTCCGCCGGTTTTCAGAAACTGCCAGCCCGCACGGATAATGGATTTGAAGTCAATACCGTTATGCTGGTAGAAACGTTCATCCTCGATGGCAACAAAAGCCTTGCCCAGATAATCCGGCAGTTCATCCATGGATTCCACACGCAGACGGTTGGAATTGGTGCTGACGTACTGGTCGATTTCGTTTCCCTCACAGTCATAAACAACAGTTGCCTGACCGGATGCAACCACATCTCCCAGACGGATATTGGGGGTGGATGCCAAAATTCCCTTAAAGATACCAATGCCTGCTGAAACCCCGCAGATGCCGATGCCTATGAGGGCAATCAGACATAATTCCACGATGGAGAGCAGGATTTTTCTCTGCCATTTTACGGCTTTAGAATTAAGTGCCTTCTGCTTTGCACGGACACCCTTTTTTCCATAATTCATGTAGATTCACCTTTCTTTTACATCCTCTTGTAGTGCCTTGAAAATTTCTGCGCACGTTCTTTGCGCATTCCGAGTTTGTGTCAAGTGCGCGCAGACACAAATCTAGCGTGTGAAAAATTTTATTTTTCACACTATTATACCAAAAGTGAACAGGTAAATAAAGGGTTTTAACAATTGTTTCACATTTTGGCGGAATTATGCTAACATAAAGAAAGAATAATGAAAGAAAAGGGAGATTGTGATGGCCCAGGAGGAAAAGAAATCCTACCGCGTCCTCTTATCGGGGGGCGAGGGAGAAATCATAGAAAAAAAGTCCCGGTTTATCGCAACACTTCGTCCCTGTGAAACAGAGGAGGAGGCAGTTGCCTTTATCGAGGAAATGAAGAAAAAGTACTGGGATGCCAGACATAACTGCTCTGCTTTCTGTATCGGAAGCAGAGGGGAGCTTACCAGATGCAGCGATGACGGGGAACCCAGCGGAACGGCAGGGCGTCCCATGCTGGAGGTGCTGCTGGGAGAGGAACTGAAAAATGTGGCTGTGGTAGTAACCCGGTATTTCGGCGGCGTGCTTCTGGGAACAGGCGGGCTTGTGAGAGCCTATACACAGGCGGTGAAGGTGGGACTTGAAAATTGCAAAACGGGTGTTATGCAATACGGAACAGAGCTGGAAATCATCACAGATTATAATGGAATCGGCAAGATTCTGTATCTTTTGGGAAATGCCGGAATAGAACCGGCATCCAGCGATTATACTGATAAGGTGAAGCTCAGAATTTATCTGCCTGTGGAAAAGGAAGCCGCGCTGGAGAAGGAAATGGTGGAAGCAACCATGGGGCGGGTGGAATTTGAGAAAATAAGGGAATTATATTTTGTTGACAAAGAAAGTTGCGGCAGATAAAATAAAATTATCTGTGTGAACAGCAAATATAGCATTTTGAAAGGTGGTGGTTTTTTTATGAAGAGTATGGAACGAAACAGCGATAATCCCCTTCCCGGTCGAAGTTGCAGCGGGAACATAAAAAAATCACATAAGGAGAAATGCTATGGAAAGAAAGAACGAATTAGAGGAGCTGAAAGAGCTTCTTGAAACCAAGCAGTACACAAAGCTGCGCCAGTTTCTGGCAGAGCTGAATGAGCCGGATATCGCTGCGCTGATGGAAGAGCTGGAGGAAGAGGAAATACTGAAGGTATTCCGGATTCTTCCGAAGGATTTGGCAGCGGATGTTTTTTCCTACCTGAACGTGGAAACCCAGCAGATGCTGATTACCTCCCTGTCCGATAAGGATGCGGCAGGGGTGATTGATAATCTGATGGCGGATGATGCGGTGGATTTGCTGGAGGAGATGCCTGCAAATGTAGTAGATAAGCTGCTGGAAAATGCAAGACCGGATACCAGACAGGCAATCAACCATCTGCTCCGTTATCCGGAGGATTCCGCCGGAAGCATCATGACGGTGGAGTATGTTGCCTTAAAGGAAAGCATGACTGTGAATCAGGCGATTGAGCACATTAAAAAAGTCGGTCTTGACAGCGAAACAGTCAATATCTGTTATGTGCTGGATGCCCAGCGGAAGCTGGTGGGAACGGTAGCGTTAAGATATCTGCTTTTAAGTGACGGGGACGAGATTATCGGGGAATTTATGCATGAAAATGTCATTTCCGTTCATACCCTGATGGATCAGGAGCAGGTAGCAGCACAGTTTAAGAAGTACGATTTTACGGCGATGCCCGTTGTGGATAATGAGAATCGGCTGGTCGGTATTATCACGGTAGACGATATCGTGGATATCATGGAAGAAGAAACCACCGAGGATATGGAAAAGATGGCGGCTATTGTGCCCAGCGACAAGTCCTATATGAGGACAGGTGTGGGCGAAACCTATAAAAAGAGGATTCCCTGGCTGTTATTGCTGATGATTTCAGCAACCTTTACCGGGGCAATCATATCCTCCTTCGAGGATGCCTTAAGCGTATGCGCGTCCCTGATTGCCTTTATTCCGATGTTAATGGATACCGGCGGAAATGCGGGAGGACAGGCGAGTGTGACGGTTATCCGTGGGCTTTCCCTGGGAGAAATTGAGTACCGGGATGTGCCGGGGGTTGTCTGGAAGGAACTTCGGGTAGCCATACTCTGTGGACTGACCCTGTCGGCAACCAACTTTATAAAGCTGCTTGTACTGGACAGAGTGGGGATTCTGGTAGCGGCAACGGTATGTATCACCCTGATAGCAACGGTATTGATGGCGATGCTTGTGGGCTGTCTGCTTCCTATCGGTGCAAAGAAGCTTGGCTTTGACCCGGCGGTTATGGCGAGTCCCTTTATTACAACCATTGTGGACGCTTTGTCCCTGATTGTATACTTCCGTTTCGCGACCCTGATTTTAAGGATATAGCGTGAACCTGACGCAAACCCGAGAGGCGCAAGAGAGTGCGCAGAAATAGAAAAACCCTGCATCAGTGCAGAAGAAGATGGAGATAGAAAATGGAAAAAACAACAAAAGAAACCAAAAATAAGCTGGCGCAGATGCCGGTGGGGAGGCTGCTGATTTCTCTTGCCGCCCCTGCCATTGCCGCCCAGCTTGTAAATCTTCTATATAATATGGTAGACCGAATTTATATCGGACATATTCCGGGAGTGGGTTCTCTTGCCCTGACAGGGCTGGGAGTAACGCTCCCGGTCATTACGTTAATCTCTGCCTTTGCAGCCCTGATTGGCTTTGGCGGGGCGCCGAGAGCCTCTATTGCCATGGGAAAAGAGGATTACGAAAAGGCGGAGAGAATACTGGGTAACTGTGTCTTTACGCTGGTGCTTCTGGCGGCAGCTCTGACTCTTGGCTTTTTTGTCTTTGCAGAGCCGGTGCTGTATGCCTTCGGAGCCAGTCAGGATACGATTGTGTACGCCCTGCCCTATCTGAAAATTTATGTCTGCGGCAGTATCTTTGTGATGGTGACAACGGGCTTGAATGCCTTTATTACCTCTCAGGGCTTTGCGGCAACAGGAATGAAAACCGTTGTGATTGGCGCAGGCCTGAATGTGGTACTGGACCCGGTTTTTATTTTTGCCCTGAATATGGGAGTCCGGGGAGCAGCGCTGGCGACAGTGATTTCCCAGGCGGTTTCCGCAGTGTGGGTACTCTGGTTTTTATGTGGAAAAAAGACAGTTTTACATATCAGAAGGAAAAATCTGAAGTTCCTGCCGGAAATTATGGGACCGGTGCTGGCTCTTGGGGTATCGCCCTTTATCATGCAGGCAACGGAAAGCCTGCTGTCAGTTTGCTTTAATACCTCCCTGCAGAAGTACGGAGGGGATATTGCGGTGGGAGCAATGACGATTCTTGCCAGCGTCATGCAGCTTTCCATGATGCCCTTACACGGGGTATCTCAGGGGATGCAGCCCATTGTCAGCTTTAATTACGGGGCAGGTAATATGGAGCGCGTCCGGAAGGCGTTTTTGCTTACCCTGAAAAGCTGTCTTGGTTACTCCATGCTCTTATGGATACTGGCAATGGTGATTCCGGGACAACTGGCAGCGATTTTTTCCTCAGATGCCCGGACAGTGGAATATGCCAGATGGGCAATGCGGATTTATATGGCATCTGCAGGCATCTTCGGTGCCCAGATTGCCTGTCAGCAGACCTTTGTGGCGCTGGGAAAGGCAGTACATTCCCTCTTTCTGGCAGTGCTGCGTAAAATTATTTTACTGATTCCTATGATTTATATTTTACCCTGCTTTTTTGAGGATAAGGTATTTGCAGTTTTTCTGGCAGAGCCGGTATCGGATTTCCTGGCAGTGGCAACCACAGTCATGTTATTTTTCAATACAGCATGGAAGATGATGAAAATGCCTCCGAAGAGCGAATAGCTCCCGGAGGCATTTTTAAAGGAAACATAACAAATGTTTAATTGCGATTTAAGAATTATGATTTAAGAAATCAAACTGACTGATGTAGAGCTTGTAATATTCGCCTCTCTGGGCAATCAGCTCGTCATGAGTACCTCTTTCCTGAATCCCACCCTTATCAATATACATAATACAGTCGGCGTTCTTGATGGTGGAAAGCCTGTGGGCAATGATAAAGGAGGTTCTGCCCTTTAACAGTTCATTTAAGCCCTTTTGCAGCAGGATTTCCGTTTCCGTATCAATACTGGAGGTTGCTTCATCCAGAATGAGAATCTTCGGATTGGCAAGCAGCGCCCTCGCAAAGGAGATAAGCTGGCGCTGACCGGCGGAAAGGCGGCTTCCCCGCTCGTTGACCTCGGTATAGTATCCGTTCTCCATCTGGGAGATAAATTCATGGGCACATACGGTTTTTGCCGCGGCAATGACCTCCTCATCCGTAGCGGTTCTGTTTCCATAACGTATGTTATCCATGATGGTGCCGGAGAAAATGAAGCTGTCCTGCATCATAACGCCCATCTGGGTTCTTAAGGAATGGATGGTGACGGTGGAAATATCCGTGCCGTCAATCAGAATCTGACCGGAATCTACATTGTAGAAACGGCTGAGCAGATTGACGATGGTGGATTTTCCGGCGCCGGTGGGACCAACCAGTGCATAAGTATCCCCGGCTTTTGCCTCAAAGCTGATATTCTTTAAAATCGGGTGCCCGGCTTCATAGCTGAAGGACACATCCCGGAAAGCAACATCCCCTTTGATGGGAGGCATTTCCACAGCATCCTCCGCATCCTTTACCAGAACGGGCTCATCAATGGTTTCAAAGATTCGTTCCAGATAGGAAATAGCGGTCAGCAGGGAATTGTAAAAGCTTGCCAGCGTATTGATGGGCGCCCAGAACCTGCTGATATAGGAAGTAAAGGCAATCAGGACACCGACAGTCAGGGTGGCATCCGGTGCCAGAATCCAGCGGATTCCCAGTACATACACAAAGGCTGTTGTGACAGAGGAAATAATATCAACGCTGGGGCCCATGGTAAAGTTAAATTTCACAGCCCGCATCCATGCTTTCCGGTAGCCGCCGCTTAAGTTGTTGAAAATACTGTTGTTTTCCTTTTCCCGCACAAAGGACTGGGTAACGCGGATACCGTTGATGCTTTCTGCAATATAGGCATTTAAGTTACTCTGCTTGTTGGACTGAATCTGCCATGCCCGGCGCTGTTTCTTCTTAATAAAAATAATGACAGCAGCCAGCACCGGCAGACCGCACAGGCAGATAAGAGTCAGTCTGGCATCACAGATAAGCATGAACAGGATAATAAATATCAGGTTGCACAAATCGGTGATGGTATTAACAATACCGTTGCTGAGCAAATCACTCAGGCTGTTTACATAGTTGACAACCCGCACCTGAATTTTACCGTGGGGTCTGTCATCATAGTAGGAGAAGGGAAGCTCCTGCAGGTGGCAGAAGATATCGCTTCGGATAGAGTGAATAATATCCTGCCCGATAACACTCATGGTTTTGATTTTAATACGGAGGCTGATTGCGGAGTAACAGGCAATCAGGAAGGTAAGCAGGCTGACAAAAACAATGCCCCGCATATTTTTCCCCGGAATATAAATATCCATGATACGCTGGAAGAAGATAGGTACCAGCATGGTCAGGGCGGAGGAGGTCAGCATCAGGAAGATAATGCCAGCCATCTTTTTCTTATAGGGAGCCACATATCCGGCAAGCCGCTTTAACTGATTGATGTCAAAGCTGTCCTCCAGGACTTCATCCATATCATATCGGTTTCGTGCCATGATTAGTTCCCTCCTTTCCGGGAAAGCAGGTCATAGGGGATTTCCCCGTACTGGTTCCTGAAAGCCTTTGCGTAGTAGCCGCCCGCAGCCACCAGTTCTTCGTGGGTACCCTGCTCAATAATATGGCCGTTATCCATAACCAGAATCAAATCCGCATCTTTAATAGAAGAAATCCGGTAGGCGATGATAAAAATGGTACAGCTCTTTTGCAGATTTTTTAACTGCTTCTGGATATAACTTTCCGTTTCCATGTCAACGGCGGAGGTAGTATCGTCCAGAATGAGAATTGCCGGGTCTTTTAACAGCGCTCTCGCCAGGGAAATACGCTGCTTCTGACCGCCGGAAAGTCCGACACCCCGCTCACCTACGATGGTATCATACCCTTCCGGCATGGCGCTGATAAAGTGGTTGGCATCTGCCATGATGGCGGCATGCTTTACCTCCTCGAAGCTGCAGTTCGGTCTGCCGTAGGCGATATTGCCCTCCACGGTATCGGAAAAGAGGAAAACATCCTGCATTGCCATACCGATATTATCTCTTAAATTATATAAATCCAGTGTGCGGACATCCCGTCCGTCTACCAGCACCTCCCCGGAGGTAGCGTCATAAAAGCGGCAGAGCAGGTTCATCAGAGTGGATTTTCCGGCGCCGGTGGAACCGATAATTCCAACAGTCTGTCCGGCAGCTGCCTTAAAGCTGATATCCTTTACGATATCCTCATCATCCGCACTGTAGGATACGTTTTTAAATTCCACATTGCCCATAATCTTTTTATGAATACCGCCTGTCCGGGGCTGGGCAACCTTTGGCTCCTCACTGTAGGTGGCGTAGATTTTCTCCACGGAGGTGACAAAGTTCTGAATATCATTGACCCACCAGCCCGCCATACGCAGGGGCGTATTCAACATCCACAGATAACCGTTGACCCGGACCAAATCTCCCAGAGTGATTTCTCCCTGAATGGCAAGATAGCCGCCGTAGAGCATCAGGATGAGGGTCAGAGAGTAGGAAAGAATTTCAAAAATGGGAATGTACTGCATCCAGATTTTGGAAGCGTTAATCTGGGCATCCCGGAATTTGTCGTTTTCCTTCTCGAATTTTTCAATTTCGTAATCTTCCTTGGCAAAAGCCTTTACCACCCGGTTTCCGCTGACATTTTCCTGTACAAAGGCATTCAGGGAGGAGAAACATTCCCGGTTTCTCTGGAATGCGGGACGCACCTCCTTGGACTGCCGGTAGGTGGTATAGGCGGTAAAGGGCAGCACGACCATCATGCAGAGCGCCAATTTGGCATTTACCGTAAAAATCATGCACAGGGCGAAAATGAAAAGCAGGATGTTCTGATAAACGGCATAGATAACGTAGGCGACAAAATGCCGGATGGCATCCATATCGCCGGTCTGTCTGCTCATCAAATCGCCGGTTCTCTTCTTATTATAAAAGGCGAAGTCCTCTTCCAGAAGCTTCCGGTATACCTTTCCCCGCATGTCATAGAGCATTCCCTGGGAGGCGGTTTCAAAAACCACCTGATAGGTAAAGCGCAGAATACCGGTAAGCAGCGTTGCGAGTAAAAGACAGGCGAGCAGCTTTGGCAGAAGGGCATAATTTTCCTTCTGGACAACTTCATCAACGATACTTCCCGAAATATAGGGATTTACAATGGAAAGCGCCGCGATGAAGGTGGTCAGTATGATACCGAGAATCATCAGCCCCCGGTATTTTTTTAAGAACGAGTAGAACCATTTTAAAGGTGTCATAGTATATCCTCCCTTGTGTCTTTTTATTGTACTTTTTGAGGAACAAAAGGAAATGTAGTATCTTGCTTTCTTGTTGTGTGATATTGTAAAAAGAGTGGTGACTTTTGGAGAAAAACAGGGTAGAATAGTGGAAAAAGGCAAAGTGGGAGTGAAGGGAATCAATGGAAAAAAACGGGCTGGACATTCATATAGAAGACATGAATCCCACCTTTCTTTTTACCTGGAAGGGAACCAGAAGGAAAGACAAGGATGAGGAACACTTTCACAGGCATGACCATCTGGAACTGGCTTTTATTTTTTCCGGAGAAGGAAAATACCGGTTTGAGGACGGTATCTGCTCTGTAAAGGAAGGGGATTTGCTGATTATCAATCCGGGGGTAAGGCATCAGGCACTTGCCTGTCCCGAAGCGGAGGTACCGGCAACGGAATTTTTCGTGGGGGCTTCCGATATCAGGCTGGAGGGCTTCCCCGACAATACACTTCCTGTGCCGGAGGGGGGACATATCCTGCATACCTCCGGGGAATTGCGTCAGAAGTTATTTAAAATCTGTTCCTCCATGGAGGCGGAAAACGCAGTCTGCAGGCAGGGCAGATATTTTATGCTGAAGGCATATCTGATACAGATGCTGTTACTGGTTATCAGAGAGCAGTGCGAGCCTGTGGAGCGGACGGAGGGCTGTTCCTTTGAGTCAGTGAACCGCAAGTATGTGGTGGAGCAGATAATCAATTACTTTGAGGATCATTATAATGAGAAGATTTCCCTGGATCAGATTGCGGAGAATATGTACTTAAGTCCTTTTTATATTTCCAAGATTTTCAAAAGCGAAACCGGCGATACCCCCATCCGGCATCTCATCAATATCCGGCTGGAGCGGGCGAAGGAGCTTCTGGAAAAGGGATATGAGGGAAGTATTCAGGAGGTGGCGGCGCAGGTCGGGTATGATGATGCCTATCACTTCAGCAAGCTGTTCAAAAAGCGCTACGGGATTTCCCCGTCACAGGCGCGGAAAAAGGCATAGGATTGTTTATTTTTTAACTTGCGGCAAAATGGTTTTCAAGTGGAAAAGATTTTGGTACAATCGTAAAAAAGCAGTACGAGGAAAGAAGGAGAAAAGAAATGAGATATTTTTTTGAGTCCAAGGTAGAAAAGAAAGAAAAAGGATATATGATTCAGATACCTTTTAATGTATGGGAGGTCTGCAGGCAGAGAGAGAAGATTCAGGCAGAGGTTGTGCTGGACAATAAAATTATTGAATGTGAACTGCTTCCTAAAGAAAAAGGAAATTACGAAATCCATATTGAGGACGAGGATGCTGTCAATGTAGAGGCTGGTGTACCTCACAAGATTCTGCTCCATGTAACCGGCTCCCTGATTCGTATGGATCAGAACAGCCCTTACAGCTTTGACAAGCCCATCCGCAAGATTGACAGCATGAGTGTTATCATCCAGCCGGAGGACGGACTCTGCGGACAGTCCTGTGTGGCTATGCTGGCAGGCGTTACCATTGCAGAGGTTATCAGCGTTATGGACTGCAGAGAGTGGCAGGCAACCATGGGCCGCGTGATTTCCGCATTGAATTACTACGGCATTGACCACAGCGATATCATCGTTTACACAGAGGGCAGGGATGCAGTGCTTCCCAAGTGCTGTATCATGATGGAGAAGATGGGACGTTTCTGCCACTATCTGATTCACTTTGACGGAAAATTCTATGATTCCAATCTGGGCGTACTGGAAGAGTATGATATGTCCAAGCTGCTCGGTTATCTGGAAATCAAGTGTTAAGACAGGAAAAGATTCTTAAAAGGAGAGGAAAAACAAATGAACAAGGCAAAAATAGCAGAACAGTACGGAGAACTTGCAGCGGCATTGGGAATGACCTACGACAGCCAGAGTAATACCATTTATGGGAAAAAGGATGATTTTGATATCCTGATTTATGCGGAGGACAGCCAGTATCCCTTCGTCTTTACCATTCACACCTCTGCAAAGAGTGTAAACGGAAGTGTTCTGGGCAAGGATGATTTGAAGGAAATCATAAAGACGGTCAACATTACCCAGAAGGGGAACCAGATTACAGGTGTTATAGGATACAGGAGAACTCAGGAGAAGAGAAAGGAAGCGCTGACCGGGGCCGTAAATGGTATGATTTCCTTCTTAAGAAGCAAGGGCTATGTTCCCTGCTGCAGTATCTGTAATGAATCTGTGGAAACAGTACCCTATATGGCAGCGGGCGGATATTATCATTTATGCCCGGAGTGCAGCACAAAGATGCGGGGCAACCTTGCGATGCTTGAGCAGCAGAATGCTCAGAAAACAGAAAATCTGGCAGGCGGTATAGCAGGTGCTCTGATTGGTTCCCTGTTAGGTGTGGTATGTATTGTCCTGTTAAGCCAGCTTGGCTATGTAGCTGCCATCTCTGGTGTGCTGATGGCGGTAGGCGTGCTCAAGGGCTATGAAAAGCTAGGCGGCAAGCTGACAAAGAAGGGTATTGTAATCAGCATGATTATCATGGTTTTTATGACCTATGCAGGGGACAGAATGGACTGGGCTATCCGGCTTTTAAGAGATGCAGGCTTTGGAGAGTACGGATGGAACCTGTTTGAGTGCTATCGGATTGTGCCGGAAGTCGTTACAGAGTTTGAAATTCAGGACAGCTATTATGGCAACCTTGTACTTCTATATGCTTTCCTGCTGCTTGGTGCCATTCCTACCGTTGTTGCAAAGGTAAAGGAGAAGAAGATGGCATCCGTTATCAGACAGATTGGCGGCGAAACCAGCCAAATCTAAAGGAATTATAAAATCTTTTTTTTGGGCTGATAATAAGAAAACAAAAGGAAATAAGAGAAAACGAAAGAAAATAATAGATAAATATCTGTAAATGCCAACGAATGTGGTTGAAAATCTCCACATATGAAACTAATATATGTTTTAGTGATTAGCACTCGTAAAGATTGAGTGCTAACAGATGACAGGCAGTGTTTGACACTGCCGGACAGAATAAGGAGGCAGTTACCATGAAATTAGTACCTTTAGGTGACAGAGTTGTATTAAAGCAGTTAGTTGCAGAAGAAACGACAAAATCAGGAATTGTACTTCCCGGACAGAATAAGGAAAAGCCCCAGCAGGCAGAAGTTATCGCAGTCGGACCCGGCGGCGTGGTAGACGGCAAGGAAGTAAAGATGGAGGTTAAGACCGGTAATCAGGTTATCTACTCCAAGTATGCCGGAACAGAAGTCAAGCTGGAGGATGAGGAATACATCATTGTAAAGCAGAGTGACATTCTGGCAATCATCGAATAAAAAAGCTAAAACAGTAAAATAAATGGAGGCAGACAGATATGGCTAAAGAGATTAAATACGGCGCAGAAGCCCGTGCAGCATTAGAAGCCGGTGTAAACCAGTTGGCTGACACCGTAAGAGTAACCCTTGGACCGAAAGGAAGAAACGT